>Ga0137302_10126_pt1 | contig 57878 bp, 65 predicted proteins | sample Ramsor2O_GlcNAcB_FD_97184 | JGI IMG/M metagenome (GOLD analysis project Ga0137302, IMG submission 97184) | Mouse cecal microbial communities from Vienna, Austria - N-Acetylglucosamine amended with D2O_GlcNAcB | ecosystem: Host-associated > Mammals > Digestive system > Large intestine > Cecum... | reverse complement strand
ATCCCATACAGGACGGTCATTCGATTGGAATAATCCATCGATGAACTACCTGTATCATAGAACATTTTGTGCCTTGTGCCGTATATCCACCAAGTAGGAATACCGCCCCAAAATCGAAAATTTCCACGATTGCGGAAAGTATGGTATAATCCAGTTAAGCGGCAGGAAAACAGCCGCCGGGAAGGAGTGAGCGCCCATGATAAGAGCGACTGCCATACAGAAACGCCTTTGGGAGTTACGCAAGGATAAAGGCTTAAATCTGGAAGTTTGGCGGAGAAAACCGGCATTTCAAAATCCGCCCTTGCCAGCTATGAAGCCAACGACTATAAGGAAATCAATCATGGCAACCATATCACGCTGGCAGACTTCTATGAGGTATCGGTTGATTATCTGCTGTGCCGGACGGAGAACAGGGAACAGGCAACACGCCTTTAATGGAATTGCACCTGACCGATGAAATGGAGGCGCTGCTGAAAAGCAGACGTATCAATAACCGGCTCCTGCGTGAGATTGCTACCAATGATAAATTTGAGCAGCTTATGACCGACACGGAAATTTACATAGACGGCCATGCGCTACAATACCAAAGTCGGTTATAATTTCGTTCTGAATCTTATTAAGAAAGAAGATTTTGGCTACCGGCAGATACGGGATATTAAGGTGTCGGACGCCCAAAAGTGGATTATGAAACTTCACAGCGGTGGGAAAGGGTACAGCACCATTACCAGTGTCAGGGGCGTTGTGAAACCGGCCTTTCAGATGGCGTACAATGAGGATATTATCCGTAGAAATCCCTATGACTTCAAATTAGTGGACGTTGTTCCCAATGATTCGCAAAAACGGATTGCCATGACCGATAAACAGCAGGAGATTTGGATGGACTTTATCCGGGAGGACAAGATCTATACCAAATATTATGATGAATTTGTCGTATTACTGGAAACCGGTATGCGTGTCAGCGAGTTTTGCGGATTGACAAAAAGTGATTTGGATTTTGAGAGCCGGAGAATCCGGGTAGACCACCAGCTTGTCCGGGAGCTGGGCGGGAAATATTACGTTGAAAAAACCAAGGCGGAATGTGGCTGCCGCTTTATCCCCATGACAGAGGAAGTTTACGAAAGTCTGAAAAATATCCTTGCCCGCCGCAAAAAGGTAAAGATGGAAATCATGATAGTTGGGTACAGCGGTTTCTGCTGCTGGATAAGGACGATAAGCCCAAAGTAGCGTTGCATATCGAGAATGAAATGCGATGGGCGATGAAGAAGTACAGGAAATTGCACCCGGATGAGCCAATGCCGCATATTACGCCCCATGTGTTCCGCCATACATTCTGTACCAACATGGCAAACGCCGGTATGGATATAAAGACCTTACAGTATGTGATGGGGCACTCTGATGTGGGAGTGACGCTGAATGTCTACACCCATGCAAGTTATAACCGGGCGGCGGAACAGATGGCGAAAATTATCGTCATGAAAGAAATCAGCACGCCGGAAAGCCCGTAAAATCAAGGTTTGAAGGCTTATGAAGGGATATAAGAGATATGATAAAAATACTATTTGTTTGCCACGGCAGGATTTGTTGGTCATGATAAAATGCTTATAAATCAAATGTTCTCCGTGTTTTTTACGCAATTTTACCAATGATTTACCAATATTTATGGAGAGTCGGACATGCGCTTATGAAACCAGAATGAGGAGATAAAGATAGAATTATTTCGGCCCCAAAATAGATTTATTATGGGAGGAAGATGATTATGCTTTATGAACAATTTAAAAAAGGGATTAATATTGGCGACTGGCTGTCACAGTACGATATTATTGCAAAGAAGCTTTTGACAGAATACAGCCTGCGTCAGCATTTTGATTCTTTTATAAAGGCTGAAGATATCCGGCGGATTTCATCATGGCAGTTTGACCATATACGTCTGCCAGTCAGTGGATACCTGATTTATGATGTTGAAGAGGATCATCTGAATGCCGATGCGTTATAATATATTTATAAATGTATAAAATGGTGTTCAGATTGCCATTTAAACATTGTGCTGGATCTGCATGATATTTATGGAAATATATATGGCGCGATGGACAGCGCCATGCCGCTGCTGACAGATACGGTTTTGCAGGAACGCTTTATAAGGGTCTGGGAATTGCTGGCACAGGAGCTGTTAAATGTCCGTGGCACGGTAATTATGTTCGAACTGTTAAATGAGGTCTCCGATGCCAGCGGGGCCTATCCGTTTTCGGACATTGCCGGAGAGCATTATGATTTTTCGCGTAAGGAATCGCTGCTGTGGAACAAACTGTATAAGAGGTGCATCAAGAGGATCAGGAGCATCGACCCGGACCGCCTGGTTTTAGTGGGAAGCAATGGGCAGAACAGCGTCGTTTATTTGAAAGAGCTGGAGATATTGGATGACCCGGCAGTTTTTTATAATTTCCATTATTATGACCCACAGGTATTCACCCATCAGCAGGCAGGTTTCTCGGAAGAGATGAGGGAATTTGAGCTGGCAGTGGGCTACCCGGATGATATTTCGGGCTTTGCCGCTTATCTGGATGCCCATCCGGTCTGGAAGCGGAAGCATGCGCTTGTGGCGGAAGAGACAAGAAATGACAGGGAGCTGATGGAACAGGCAAAACAGATGGACAGCGTCTTAGGCGCATGGAATTTTGGCTCGGAAACACATAATCTGTCAGATGATTATTCGGATGTAGATATTGTGCTGCTGGTCGATGGAAAGCAATTTGACCGGTTCCCGTTTTATCTGGAAAGATGTTTAGAAAATATAAGTGCCAAAATAATCCTGTGCTGGCCGGAGAGATTTAACAGCGGAGCGATTATAAATAATGGTTACTTGTTATTAAGCGGTTCCAATATTTTCCAGTTTGATGTTTTTTTGTTAAATGCCGAAAGATTAGACGATCATATGTGCCGTCTGCATTATACAGGACTTCAAAAAGCAGACATTATTTTTGACAAAACAGGTATGGTCCATGAGTTGATGGAACTGCGCCTGACAGGAAATCTGTGGAACGATGATGTGCTCTATCTTGAAAAGACATATTGGTATCACGCGAATATGACAGGCAAGTACCTGAAAAGAAAAGACTATTTCAGTTGAATCATGTTCTGCATACTATGTTTAAAACACATACGTCTATGCTGCTTGACGGTTTTGATAAAATCGCATGGGGTGGAAGCGGGAATAAATTACATTTTATTCCCATAGATAAACAGGCGCATTTGAAAAAATATGGCTGCCCTGAAAATCTTGAAGGTGTGGAGCAAAACTTGATAAGCTGTATGAGATGGTTTCAGGCAGATGCAAAAGAGGTTCATGGTTTAAAGGGACTGGATTATTCCACATATCTGGGAGATACGGTAATCAATAGCTGGATATCACAAAGGACGGATTCCATCAGGAAAGTTATCACGGGCGAATGATAGGGAGCGGGCGCCGACATCGGTGACGGAGATTGCAAGCGAGAATACATTCAACTCGATTTGGGAATATGTTCTAAAAGAGCTTAATATTTGCAGACTTGGAAATGGTGTCTGGCCGCAAAGAAAAGATTTAGAACAAATACTGTCGGATTTTCCGTAAAAAAAGAAAAGAGAGAGTCCCATAAAAGTCCAATCGTGTAAAAAATCTGAATTTCATTGGGTTCTCTCTTTTATTAGAAACCAGAGGTTAAGTGTTTTTGTTATGTTTTTTCGGCTAATTTTGAATTACTGTTAAATTCTCATCTCCAATTACCTTAAAGGAAATGCCCAAGCTGTCGGCTTTCTGGTTCAGGCTCAGGGAAATTTCCTGTCCGCAGCGTTTGGCGCTTACGGTAAAGCGAAGCTTTCCCATCACATCCGTAACCGAAGCTTTCCCCTCTGTTTTGTCCTCCGGGAAGTAGAGCAGCAGCGTTATCTCCTGGGTAAAGTCATAGTCTGGTTTGCTGGTATCGGCGCCAACGGCGATTATGCTTCCGGGACGCACCATCAGCGGGAGGGAAAAGTAATCGTGGATTTCTCTCTGCCATCTCCCGCCCACGGCTGTTTTGCCGGTCAGCAGGTTCCACCATTTCCCGTCAGGCAGATAGTACTCGGCTTCGCCGGATTCGTTAAAAATCGGAGCAACAAGGAGGGAATCCCCCAGCATGTACTGGCGATCCAGCGTTTCGCAGGCGCGGTCGCCGGGAAATTCCATGAACATGGGGCGCATCATGGGAACTCCGGTCTGGTGGGTCTGCACGGCCTGAGAATAAAGGTAGGGCATCAGGGCGCATTTCAGTTTCACAAATTTTCTTAATACCCGGCAGGCTTCATCGTCATAAACCCAGGGGACCCGGTAAGAGGAGGAACCGTGAAGGCGGCTGTGGGAGCTGAGCAGTCCGAACTGGCACCAGCGCTTATAAATATCTGCGGGAGCGGTGTTCTCGAAACCGCCGATGTCGTGGCTCCAGAAGCCAAAGCCTGCACAGGCCAGGGATAAGCCGCCCCGCAGGGTTTCCGCCATGGAGGGGTAGGAAGCGCAGCAGTCGCCTCCCCAGTGTGCCGGAAACTGCTGGCAGCCTGCGGTTGCAGAGCGTGCGAACAGGACGGCTTCTCCTTCTCCCCGTTCTTTTTCCAACAGCTTAAAGACCGCCTGGTTATAGAGATACGGATAATAATTATGCATTTTCACCGGATCTGAGCCGTCAAAATAGGCAATATCCTTTACCGGAATTCTCTCGCCAAAATCGGTTTTAAAACAGTCCACACCCATATCCAGCAGCGCTTTTAACTTTCCGCAGTACCAGGAAACTGCCTCGGGATTGGTAAAGTCCACCAGGCCCATTCCTGCCTGCCACATATCCGTCTGCCATACTTCCCCATTTTTCTTTTTCAGGAGAAAGCCACCGTTCATCCCCTCATGGAACAGGGGAGATTTCTGGCCGATATAGGGATTGATCCACACACAGATTTTTAACCCGCGCTCGTGGTAGCGCTCTAACATGGCTTTCGGGTCCGGGAAGGTCTTGGCATCCCAGGTGAAATTGCACCATTCATAGGCTTCCATCCAGTAGCAGTCAAAATGGAAGACATGCAACGGGATATCCCGGTCGGCCATCCCCTGGATAAAGCCAGAGGTGGTCTGTTCATCGTAATTGGTGGTAAAGGATGTGGTAAGCCAGAGGCCAAAGGACCAGGCCGGAGGAAGGGCGGGCCTTCCGGTAAGCCCGGTGTACTTGGCGACAGTGCCCTTTGGGGTGCCTCCGTTAATGAAATAGTAGTCAAGCCCTTCCCCTTCCACCGACATTTGGATCCGTTCCACCTTTTCACTGCCGATTTCGTAGGCGGCATCGCCCTCGTGGCCTAAAAGGACGCCATAGCCTTTATTGGTCAGATAAAAGGGAATGTTTTTGTAGGTGATTTCACTGGAAGTTCCGCCGTCTTCGTTCCACATCTCCACGGTCTGCCCGTTTTTGACAAAGGGTGTGTACCTTTCCCCCAGCCCGTAAATATACTCCCCTACATCCAGAGCAAGCTGTTCCATCATGTAGCCGCGTCCGGTCTGCTGGTTGAACATATAGGCCATGTTCCGGTAGCCGGTGTTGGTCAGCTCCCGCTCACCATCCATAAAACGGATGCCCCAGGAGCTTGGGCGCTTGTCGATAACGGCCCTGGTGTGTCCGCTCTGGTAACAAAGCTCGTCTTCGGTTTCGGCAATGCTTACTTTAGGGGCACTGCCGAAAACCGGAACAAAGGGGCCGGGAAAAGAGGCGCCTTCAAAATGCCGTATGGACACCCGGATAATATCTTCGGCAGGGCTGGTCAGCCGTATGGTGAGCATGCCCAGATTTAAGCAGTCGCCCCGATCCGAAATATGCTTGCCCGGTGCGTAAACCGTCAGTTCATCGCCGTTTATCCGGCATCCGGCATATTCGACAGCGTAGAGCGGTTTTATTTCTTTTTTGGTACACCAGTACCCTTGCGTGAACTTCATTGTGCAAAATCCTCCATTCTCAATGCGATTATCCCTTAACTGCCCCGGCGGATACACCTCCGACGATGTATTTCTGGCCGATAATAAAGACGAGAAGCACTGGCGCCAGGGTCAGCATAATATCTGCGGCAACCAGGTTCCAGGAATTCTGGAATGCGCCGAAGAAGTTGTAAACGGCCAGGGTCATGGGCCATTTCCTGGAATTGTTTAAGTAGTACAAAGGCATGGTAAAGTCGTTCCACACTGCCATAAAGTTCAGGACAAACAGGGTTGACATAATTGGCTTCAGCAGAGGCATAATCACCTGGACAAAGAGCTGCGGCGGCGTACAGCCATCAATTACGGCAGCCTCGTCAATCTCCACCGGGATGGTGGCGATAAAACCGTAAGCCATAAAAAGGCTTAAAGGAATATTGACCGCGGCATACAAAAGGATAATGCCAAACCGCGTATTCACCAGATGGAATGCCTGCATAACCTTCATTAAGGCAACGTTATTAATGGGCATGGCAATGCCGGAGATAATAAAATAGTACAGGAAGCGGTTAATACCCTTTTGGTTTCTGGAAATAACGAAAGCAGCAGCAGAAACCACAAGAACGATGAGGACGACACTGGCAGTAGCGTAGAGCAGTCCGTTAAAAAAGGAAGAAATCAGTTTTCCCTGGTCGATAACCGTCGCGTAGTTTTCAATCACCCATTTTTTTGGAAGGGATAAGGTCATCCGGTTGGCTTCTGCAGAGGATTTGAATGAATTTAAAAACAGTACCACCAGAGGAATGACAACGACCAGGCTGGTAATTACGGTAACAATATTTCCCAGCAGGTGGAAAAAGGTTCGTTTTTTTCGTCCCATTATGCTTCTACCTCCTTATTTTCCATGGAGCGGATGATAAAGTACAGTAATGCCAGAACCACAAAGAACAGTACGCTGGAGAGGGTGGTGCCCATGGCCAGGTCGCCCTTGGAGAATTCCTTGTATACGGCGGTATTGATTACGCCGGTGGCATTGCCGGGGCCTCCATTGGTCAGGGAGTAAATCATATCAAAGACGCGAAGGCCGTAGGTGACGTTTAAAACGGTGACATTGACAAGGACCGGCTTTAACAGCGGCAGGGTAATGCTTTTGAATTTCTGGAAAAAGGTTGCCCCATCAATGCTTGCTGCTTCATAGTATTCCGGGGATATGGACATCAGTCCGGCAATAACCACCACCATAATGTAGCCCATGCCTTTCCAGGTATCTACGGTCATTACCGTGGGGAAAACCAGCTTTAAATCGGTGAGCCAGTTCATGGCCAGGCCGTCTAAGCCAATTCCCCGGAAAAAGTTGTTTAAAAAGCCGGTGGTGGGGTGCAGCATGCTGCGGAAAACCAGGCCCACCACCAGGTAGGACATAACCTGGGGGGAGAAGATAATCATCCGGTGAAAATTTTTAAATTTAATAAATTTCTGGCTGAGAAGAAGGGCCAGGGCCAGCCCAATCACGGTTTTCATTACGGTGGTGACTATGGTAAACATCACCGTATTGCCGATGTAGCCCAGGTACTCGGAATCACCCTGGAAAATTTTCTTATAGTTAGTCAGACCCACGAAATTAATTTCATCGGTGAAATTATTCCAGTCCGTAAAGGAGTAGGCAATTCCCAAAATACCGGGAAGGAAGCACAGCAGGAAAAAGAGAACGGCAGCGGCGCTGGCAAAGTACCAGGGATATATTTTTTTTCGGTTCAAATTCACACCTCCATTTTTATTGTGCCCATCCCGGATCTCTCTGGAGCTGGGCCTGTTCTGTCCGGTGTTTTACAATGGTATTTAACACTTCCTCCGGGGTCATGGCTCCCGTGTACATAGCCTCCAGCTCCTTGCCCACATCCATCCACTGGCTGTCAATGTAGTTGACCGAGGTCTGTACGACATTGGCTTTTTCCAGGGAATCCATCAGCTTCTGATCTTCCTCCGTGTATTTGCTCTTAATTTCCGGCCAGCAGAGGGCGTTGATTTCCGGCTGTCCGTCCAGGCGCTTTTGCAGGTTTTCCGGCCTTGCCAGGAATTCAAAGAATTGTTTTACTTCCTCAATGTGCTTGCTGTCTTTGTTGATAAAGTAGGCGTTGCTGGCCGGGTTTACACCGATAGCCGTATTATCGCCCCAGGGCATAACAAAGGCTCCCAGCTTTTCGCTTGCCTTAAAGTCCGGGAAATCCGCTTCGATTTCGCCCCGGAAGCCAAGTTCGGCAATGGTCATGGCACATTGTTCGGTGGCCATGGCTTCTTTGGCATTTTCCCAGGCATTGCTTAAATAATCCGTGCCGAAGTAACCGGCCTTGGCACATTCGTCAAGCTGCTGGATAATGGTCAGGAGATGGGGAATGGACTCTAAGGGAACTTCATTTGCGTTCAGCTTATCGTAAATATCCGGGTCATCGGCAAGCCATAAGCCGCCGGTTTCAAATAAAGGAAGAACCTGGTGCCAGCCGTTGGTGGTTGCCTCATAGACAGGAGTAATTCCGGCATCCTGGATTGTCTGGCACACAGACTTAAATTCTTCATAGGTGGTGGGCACGGATAAGCCCAGCCGCTCAAAAATATCTTTGTTGTACAGGTAGTAGTACATTTTCGCGCCGGGGAAGGTAATTCCGTAAACCTTTCCGTCCGCGGAAACGGCAGAGCGTGCGCTTTCTTCCATCCGTCCGGTCCAATCGGCATCGGTTAATTCTACGCTGTATTTTGCCATCTGGATGCTGGAGGCTAAGCCGATCGGTGTGTCTACGCAGATAATATCCGGGGCTTCGCCGGAATCCAGCTTTACTTTAATCAGGTCGCGCCACTGGGCATCGGGCGAAATCTGAAAATCAATTTTAATCCCTGTTTCCGCTTCAAAATCCTTTGCCAGATCCTGGACAATCCCCGATGTGGGAAGGCCGCTCTGGTGGCTTCCAAAGGTCAGTGTCACACCGCCTTTGCTGCCGCTGCCACTTTCACCGCTGCTGCTGTCGGAACTACACCCGGCAAGAGAAGCGGCCATTATCGCAGCCATGGTCAGGCAGAGTATAGATTTTGCTGTTTTTTTCATCATATCTTCTCCTTTTTCCTATCAGATTTGTTTCCTGTGTGACATTTTTGGTATTTTATCAATAAAATATTGCATGGCTTTATCATAACACAGACACGGGGTAGGACAAAATAGACAATTCCAATCTATCATTTGCATTTTTTTGAACGATATTGTATAATGAAACTCGCGGGGAGGTGGGATTTCAATGAAGAAAACAACAAAACGTTATTCCCAGAGGATGTATCTTTTTGTATTATATGGCACGTTTATCCTCCTCCTGCTGGTTATTTTTTTTGTGTTTACCTATCATGTACACCGGAAAAATACGTTGGAAAATGAAATCAATGAGCTGGAAAATATGTGTGCTTCCATAGAAAATTCCGTGGAAATGCAGCTAAACGCTCTGGCAACGATTTCCCTGAATATTGCTTACTCCAACGCGATTAAAGCAAATTTTAAGGAATTCTCCGCTTACTGCCGCCAAAGCAGTACAGATCCGCGGATGATGGTTTCCTCAAGGGAAAAGGCATGGGCGATCCATGATATCGTAACCGCAGTAATCGGCGCGTACCAGTCGGCTTCGGATGTGCGGATTTATACGATGGACGGCTCGGTGGCCGGGTATTGGAGGCTGCTTTCCACGATTGATTTACAGGAGCTTTCCTGGTATGGGGAAACCATGGCATTAAACGGGCATATGTACATCAGTGATCCGGAAACCCACCGGGATCTTCCAGCCAGGAGTGGCAATCCGGATACACAGAAATTTATTTCTCTGGTGCGCCTGGTCTTAGATACTGCCGGGCAGCCGGAGGGGATTGTGGAGGTGATTCAGGACTGTGACGTTATCTTTTCTCTGGCTGATCAGCTGGAGCAGAGGAATCCTGACCGGAACGTTTATACCTACAATTCCCGGCACAAACTAGTTTATCCGTATAATGAGGAAGCTTTGCCCTCCATCAATTATGATTCACTGATTTGGAATCGTCAGCTGGCAAAGGATTCGGGACAGCTTGTACGGACGGAGAATGGAGAAATGATTGTGCTTACGTACTGCAAAATACCGGATTATCAATGGACAGTGGTTTTGACAACGCCGGAGAGCAGTATTTATGCATCATTTGGGGACTTTCGCAGGATGTTTATCTGGATTGGCGCAGCCTCAATTCTCTTTACCCTGCTGATTTGCTTTTATATTTCCAAGGGAATAACGGCTCCGCTGAGCAAGCTGACGGCAGCCGCCGGGAAAATTACGATAAACCGTATATTGGATGAAAAAAAGGTGAACCTGACCTCGGCAGACAGCCGTATCCGTGAGCTTTCCATCCTGTGTGAATCTATCCGTAGCATGTATGAGAAGCTGCGCAGCACCTCCCAGGAGGCTCTTCTTTCCCGAAGCGAGGAAACCCGTGCCAGACTTCAGGCCACCCAGTCGGTCATTAACCCGCATTTTCTCTATAACTGCCTTACCAATATCAGCATTATGGCAGAGGAGGAGATGCAGGAGGATATTATCCAGATGTGCAGTGCCCTCTGTGACTATTTTCGCTACATTTCTTCCTCCGGGGAGATGATGGTTCCTCTGGAAAAGGAAATTTTTTATACCGAACGCTATCTGGAATGTATGAAAATGCGCTACCATGAAGAATTTCAGTACCAGTTTGCCGTGGGCAAGGAGGCGCTTCCGGTTTATATTCCCAAGCTTCTGATTCAGCCCATTGTGGAAAATGCCTTTAAATACGCCTTTAACCGCAAACCGCCCTGGGAGCTTTTTATATCGGCCAGTGTACAGGAGGGGAAATGGAAACTGCGGATCCAGGATAACCAGGGCACGATGACGGAGGAGAAGAAGAAAGAGCTGCTTTGGATGTACCAGCATTTAGATTTGGGGGAAGAGCTGAAATCCATGCAGATTGGCGGCATGGGACTGAAAAATGTGTATCTGCGCCTGAAGCTTTTATATCAGGAGCAGGCTGTTTTTAAAATCGATCTTTCCCAGGCAGGAAAAACCGTGTTTGTCCTAGGCGGGCCGGTTTATTATTCTAAGGAGGAGTATCATGAACAACATTCCGGGTTATAACTATTTGATTGCCGAGGACGAACGTCTGATTCGGAAAAATTTAATTAAAAAAATTAATTCCCTGGAGCTTCCGTTGGAACTGGCCGGGGAAGCCTCCAATGGGGAGGATGCCATTGCGCTGATACGGGAAAACTGTCCGGATTTAGTGATAACGGATATTAAGATGCCCCAGTGCGACGGCTTGGAGGTGGCGGCTTATCTGTATAAAAATCATCCGGGAGTGAAAACCGTGATTTTGAGCGGTTACGATGATTTCTCCTATGCCCAGGCAGCTATCCGGTATGAGGTGAAGGATTATCTGTTAAAGCCGGTGACGGTACAGGCGCTTTCAAAGGCGCTTCAGAAGATTTTGATTACTATGGGGGAAGAGTCTAAAGAGCGGGAGGCTTACCGGACAAATAACCGAATGTTAAGTCAGGAATCCATCTGTGAGCTTTTGGAAAGATATCTGACCGAAAATTTTCAAAAGGATATTTCCTCACAGGACTTGGCGGAGAAGTTTGGATTTACGCCAGAATATCTGGGCAAAATTTTTAAAAAGTACACGGGTGAAACACCTTCAAAGTATGTGACAAGACTGCGTATAAATGAGGCAAAACGTCTGCTTCTTGGCAACCCGGAAATGGAAATTCAGATGGTGGGGGAGCTGGTGGGCTATAAGGACGGGTTTTATTTTAGTAGGGTATTTAAAAGCTATGTGGGGACACAGCCAAGCGAGTTTAGAAATTCGCGGATATGATGATGATTAATATTCGCAAATGCTGTATGGGGAATTTACAGATGAAACTTTATGTACTATATTGAAGCCAAAAGAGGGTATTTGGCGTCTAATCCGTGTAAAAGGAAATGAGATCATCCGTGTGTGAGGAAGGAATCTAATTTAAAATGGAAAAAAATAACAAATGCTGTCATGTGCTTTTTGTGTGCCACGGCAACATCTGCCGCAGCCCCATGGCCCTCTACTACTTCCGCAGCCTGCTAAAAGAAAAAGGCCTGCCCGGGGTAATTCGGGCAGATTCTGCTGCTACGTCCACCGAAGAAATCGGTAATCCTGTACACTACGGAACCCGCGCCAAATTAAAGCAGGCCGGCATTCCCTGCGAGGGGCACCGCGCAAAACAGATGACGAGGGCAGATTATAAATCATTCGATTACCTGGTTGGCATGGATAGCTGGAATATTCGCAACATGCAGCGTATTTCAGGCGGTGATCCTGACCACAAGATTTTTAAACTTATGGAATTCACTGGTTCCGGAAGGGATGTGGCCGACCCATGGTACACCGGTGACTTTGACACCACCTGGTCCGATGTGACGGAAGGCTGCGCTGCTGGATTATATATTAGAGCGCATTTAAACACAGTCCTTCCCTACTGACAGCTTATACCATTGACCCGTTTGTCTCTATGACACGGCGGTACCAGTGAAAGCTGTCTTTTTTAATGCACTTAAGGCTTCCTGTGTCGTGTTCGCTTCTGTCCACATACATCCTTTCCCATGATGCTTTCTCTGCCTCCTGATCCATATCCTCAAATCACAGCAGAAATGTCATAATGTCAGCCCCGCCCTGAGAAAAATTAGCATCCCCTGCAAATACCAGCAGATTTTGCCGTAGAATAATTCTGTTTCCCAAATCAACTCCCGGTGTGCGTCCCTCTTCCCTTCCTGTCCTTATGATAAACCGGCTCTCCCTCTTTACCCGTTTTTCGTTCTGTGCCGGTCATTTTCTTCATCATGTCATATACCGGACCCACCTCTGTCCCCACGGCAACCTGGAGCTGGCCGCTGCTTTCCACAACCGCTATCACGCCTTCTGCCCGCTCTATCCTGCCGCAGTCAGCTTTTTCCGGCTCCCTTAATGTAAACCGGAGTCTGGTAAAACAGTGTGTCACTTCCTTAATATCCTCCGCTCCACCTTTGTGAGATAATATCTCATCAGATGTTTTTTGATAATACATCCCCTGCTCCCTCCAAGATTCCATTATCTCTTCCATATTTATAATATGGCTGTCAGAAGCGTATTTCATCCAGCGATTTCATCCAGCTAATCCTGATGAGATTTTTCCTCTCGGAACACATGAACTTTCAGCGATGCACCATCTGTTTTAAGTGTTATGGCTCCTTTCCTTCCGGTCTCCAGAATCACCATCCCCTGTTCCTTTAAACGGGACATTGTCTCCGGCGACGGATGTCCATAGGCATTTTCCTTTCCATAGGAAACAACGGCTAATTGAATCCTCAACCGGTTCAGGAATACTTCCGATGAAGATGTCCCTGAACCATGATGGGCTGTTTTCAATATCTGCGCATGATTCAAATGTATATCCTGCACGGTTTCGTCCTGTTCTGCCAGTCTGACCAGGCTGCGCTCCTGCCCTTCCCCCATATCGCCGGTAAACAACATATGAAATCCCTTATAATCTCCGCACAAAACCAGGGAGTGGCTGTTTCGGTCCTTTCCGCCAAAATCTTCACCGGCATACAGACAGGTAAGTGTCAGCTCCCCTGCTTCCACCCAGTCCGCGGTTTTCATATAAACCACATCTGCCCCTTCCCTCCGGGCCAGTACAGCCAGATTTTCATATACCTCCTCCCCCTTTCCCATCACAGGCAGCACCAGTGTTCCTATCCTGATATCCTTTGATTCCTCTAACAGGTACACAAGACCATTTATATGGTCGCTGTCCCCATGGCTTACCACCGCGTAATCAATCCACGATATTCCCCGGCTTTTTAAATAAGGCTCCAGAACAATATTCCCCAGTTTTTTCTGACTGCTGCTGCCGCCGTCTATAAGCACCACCTTCTCGCCTGTCCTGAGCAGCAGACCGTCCCCCTGTCCCACATCCAGACAGACAGCCTCCAGTCCTTTGACAGGACGTGGGACCAGTGCCAGAAAACTAAGCGCATAAATGCAAAAAAGGCATATTAATATCACTGTTTTCGAGTCAACTATACCGCGAAACGGAGCCCGAAGACAGCGGGAATGAGTTTTCAAACCGGCTCCGGTCCGTCTCCTGATGCAAACCAGCATAACAGCTGTTCCCATCCCGCATATGCCAAAATACATCACCAACCGGCCCGGAGATGGACGCCCCAGCACCAGGCTGTAACCGGGCAGCCCTTCCACAAATTTACACAGCAGCTCATAGAACCTTAAAATATAATGTCCGGCTCCCACTGCCGCCACTCCGCCCTGAATCCAAACACCTCCCAGTACAATCCCCAGAATACCGGAATACATTAATATGGAAACAAGGGGTATAACCAAAAGATTTAAAAAAATACCATAAAGAGGATGCTGAAAATAGTGATACAGCACAATAGGGGTGAGTATGATTTGTACGCATAAACTGATAAGGAGCGTCTTTTCCCATGCCCGTTCCAATTTAAGGAAGGACTGCATCCAGCCTCCTAATCCGCTGATTGCCAGAACCGCCCCAAAGGACAGTTCAAATCCGCTGTGGTACAACAGATAAGGCTGTCTGTACAGAAGAATTAAGGCTGCAGCTCCCAATGCCGACAGGGTGTCGTAGCTTCTTCCTTTGACCGCCGCCAGCCACAGGCACAATATCATGATAACTGCCCTTATAGCGGAGCCGGAACTTCCTGTCATTATTCCATAGCTGATAACAAGAGCAGATGATATCATCCCAGCCCGGCCATAACCGGCTCCGGCCCGGCGAATCATCAGATAGAGCCCTCCGCCGATAATAGCCAGATGCTGCCCGCTGACAGCCAGAAGATGGGATATTCCGTTGCGCTGGTACATATCCCGCATCTCCGGATTCATATCAGACGTATCTCCCAGAAGCACGGCTTTAAATACCGCCGCATCCTCCGGCATGCATATCTTCTCAAGTATACCGGCACACCGCATCCGAAATTCTGTTATTCCCTTATAATATGGAATCGCTTCTCCCCCCGCCACTTCCAGGTTTTCTCCATACAGCCTGCATGCAGTTCCCTTTGTGCGGTAATAGGTCCTGAAAAAATTCTCCGGGATTTCCCGGTCCCTCCACCGGAGCCAGCTTCCCTCTCACCTGTACTTTCAAACCAGCTGTCAGCGCTTCCCGAAAACCGGAATCACTCTTTCCTTTCGCCCCGTTCTCCACATACACTACTATCCTCCTGAACTTCGCAGTCCTCCTCCCCCCCTCAGCCGTCACCTGTTCCAAAATAAGGGTAAGGGTATCTTCCTTTTGTTCAGCCTTTTTTATTTCTCCTCTTACCAGTATCCGAGGCCCGTTCATGGTCCGGGCCGCAGACTCCTCCCTGTCCAGAATCCCTTTTTCCTTCCCCCCTCTGGCCATACCCAAAGACGCGCCAGCCAGAATACATGCCAAAATGAGCAGAAGCACCCTGTGTTTCCGGTTGCTCCTGCCCTGCATCTTCTCCTTTGGAGCAGAAAAGCGCAATACTCCCCTCCCTGTATCCAAAAGCCATAGAATTCCCGCCGCAGCCGCGCACAGCCACGCCAGAACTCCTGTGTCCACCGCCGTGTTAACCTGCAGGGCCAGCACCTCTCCAAGTACGTAACCTGCTGCCAGTACAACTAGCGGTCTCTTCATATTCGGTTGTGTTTCCTTTCGTATTTCCTGCCGTATCTTCCCGCGTTTCTTCTGCAGGCTTTCCTGCGCCTCTCCTGCCGGCCCTGCCCTATTGACTCTCCCCGTCAATATAATTCTGGCTTCTCTCAAAGGTGGTATTCAGGGACACCACATCCCGGAACATCACATTCTGGGACCCGTTGATCATAATCTGTACCTTTGTCACTGTCGTCATCTCCGAAAGAGAGTCCACAATGGAATAAATAGGTATATACTCATTCACTGCCAGGGTTGTATTGGCAAAAGCGGAATCAAAGTTGATATAGCATACATTATCTGTCACTGACAGGCTCAGTATCTTGCAGTCTGACGGGAGAGTGGGATTGTGTCCCTCCTGTCCCGGTCCGGCAATGAGCTGCTCTACTACCAGCTGTTCCAGGGAAGTATTGATGTTGTGGACTACCTCCCGTTTCTCCGGCACCAGGAGGTTGCCTGTCTCATCGGCAAAGTACAGGGTCAGCTCCGTCTTTTCGTAGGCATTCACATTGCTGGTGTTCATGATAAAATCAGTGGATGACAACATTCCCACCGGATTCCCCTGCCGGTCCATCAGCGGCTGGTCCCCGCAGTAAATATTGATATAGTCAATTCCCTCAATCTGCGTAAGGGTCCTGGTGAGGGCTGCCCGGCAGAGAATCTCCCGTTCCGCCTTCATAGCCGTGTAATTCATATCGAAGTACAGATACAACACCTGTTCCTCCTGGCGGCTCCCCTGATAGGTCACCCGGTCTGTCAGCCCCGGCTGGCAGTCCAAATCCTTTGGTACATTCAGAAACTGATCCATCAGTTCATTTACCAGCTCCCCCTTGTCCTTTGTTTCCGTCTCGTACTCCTGGGGAACCAGCTTGGTGATGGACGCATTCAGATAGTAAATCAGATATCTGCCCTCAGAAGGGTTTGAGGCGGGGCTTTCACCCTCCCAGCAGCCTGACAACAGGAATACAACCGCCATCAGGGGCAGAATCAGCCTTCTCACCGCATGTATTTCCATGGCATGTCTGCTCCCAGTACGTCTGCTCCCGGTATGTCTGCTCCCGGTATGTCTGCTCCCGGTATGTCTGCTCCCGGTATGTCTGCTCATGGCTTCGCCTCCTGTCTCGGTACATAGTTAAGAGGTATCCTCACACTGAAGGTGGTTCCCTCTCCCACCGTACTCTCCACATCTATGATACCGTGGTGCATCTGAATGACATTTTTCGCGATAGCCAGTCCCAGCCCGGTGCCGCCCACTTCCCTGGAGCGCGCCTTATCCACCCGGAAAAACCGTTCAAATATGTGTTCCAGCGCATCCTCCGGTATCCCGATACCGGTATCCGCCACCTTGATGTAGAAATATTTGTGGTCCGCATCCAGGGTCACGCGGACCATACCCGAATCCCGGTTATATTTAATGGCATTTTCCACCAGATTGGTAATTGCCAGGGATATCTTTACCTTATCCACATCCGCTGTCACTTCCCGGATGCTCTCCAGAATCAGTTCCACATTTCCGCGTTTGGCAATGGGACGCAGACGTTTTAAAATCAGCTCCAGTTCTCCGTTGATATTTACCTGCTCTATGTTCATCTGGTCCTCAGCTGTCTTGTCCATCTTGACCAGCATCAGCAGGTCCTCTATAATCTGGTTCTCCCGGTCAATCTCGTCCGAAATATCCGTCATAAACTCCCGATACAGCTCCACCGGCACGTCTTTCATCCCCATAAGCGAATCAGCCAGCACACGGATAGAGGTGATAGGCGTCTTCAGTTCATGGGACACATTGGAAACGAATTCCTGGCGTGACTGGTCCACGGCCTTAAGCTTGCCCAGGGACTTTTGGACGGACTGGGACAAAAGTCTGGTCTCCCTGTAAGTCTCCTCTGTGATGTCCGCGTCCAACTCTCCCTGCGTCACCCTGTCGAATGACATCTGAAGTTTTTTGAAAGGACGCAACAGCAGATGGGCTGCCACCACGCCCAATACACTGATCACAAGCGCCATGCACACCAGAAAGAGATGGGATTTTCCCATGACCTTGTCTGTCAGGGACAGGATATTTTCCGTGGATGCGGTGACCACAATGACTCCGCTCACAGCTTTTCCGTCCGCAGCGTCATACACGGGAATGGTCTGGGCAAAATACTGCATATCCTTGTTGTAGTGGCTGCTGTTTTCACCCTTGAAACATTTGATGACCTCTTCAGACAAATAATACTTTCCTGTGGCCAGATTAAAGGTATCTGTCACCACCCGGAAATTGCTTCCCACAATAACGATTCTTCCATTATATACATCGGACAGGGTCTGCATCTGGCTGTCCAGACTGGCATTGTTCTTTTTCTCAGCCGTCATATAGCCGGACCGGGTCATCTTATTGCTGAGTATGACACACTGGTTCTGTATCTCTATGAACCTGGCATCCAGCTGGCTCTGCCGGAACGTACCCAGCATGATGCCGGCCTCCAGAAAGAGCGGAATCAGGGCTGCGCCTATAATGACGGCGGCAAGAGGTACCTTCATGCTCATGCCGAAGGTACGCAGCTTCTTAACAAATTTCTTTTCCGACACTTATTCCAGCTCCTTTAATTTCCTGGTGCAGGCAACTGCCAGGGCGCCAGGGCCGATATGGCATCCGATACTAAGGGATAGGGGAGCCCCGAACACGGGGACGCCGGGATATAATTCCCTTACAGTTTCTTCCAGCTCATGGGCTGCCTGCTCACTGCATGTATGTGCAATCTGCAAATAGGTGTGTTCCGCCTTCCGGTCTGCCAGGCGCTCCTCCAGATCATGGGCCAGGGCAGTCAGCATGATGGTCTTGGCCTGCTTCATGGTCCTGGCCTTTGCAAATGCATCCAGCTTTTCTCCCTGGATGGTGAGCACAGGCTTTATCTTGAGCAGGGTTCCCAGAGCTGCCGCGGCAGGGGTAATCCTGCCTCCCTTTTTCAGATATTTAAGAGTGTCCACCGTAATATAAATGGAGCTGTCAAACCTGGTTGCCTCCAGCTTTTCCTTTATCTGTTCACCACTCCATCCCAGCTCTGCCAAATCCCTGGCATCCAGGGCAGACTGTCTCTGTGTAACGGAAATCCTCTGGTTGTTCACCACCTGGACGCGCCCCTCATACTCTTTTGCCAGCATAAGGGCTGTCTGACAGGAACCGCTGAGTCCGCTGGACATGGGAATATACACCACCTGATCATGATCCTCCAAAAGCTGCTCCCACTGCTCCATCACGTCTTTTGGCGAGGGCTGGGATGTGGTGATGTCGGCGCCTTCCTCCATCCTTCTGTAAAATTCTTCGTGACTTAAATCAATACCCTCATAAAATATCTGTCCATCTATCATAAAAGGCATGGGAAGCACATATATGCCCAGCTTCTTTGCCTCATCCTGCGTTACTCCGCTGTTGCTGTCCGCAACAATAGCTATTTTCATATTAAATGTTCTCCTTTATGCAATCCCCTGGTTCAGTCTGTTTGCGGTTGCGTATAACTGGTAATACATTCCATTCTTCTCCAGCAGCTGTTCATGGTTTCCCTCTTCCGCAATCTGATTGCCAGCCGGCACAAGTATACGGTCTGCCCCCTGGATGGTGGTCAGGCGGTGGTCAAGGGCGGATGTGGCCTCGTCCATTAAATGTGCCCTAACCCCGCCCCTCTTTGTAAACCTTACCCTCAACGGCAAACATATCTGTGTATTGTGTTCCTTTTTATAAAAAATAAAAGACGTAATCTCCCGATTAATCTTCCATCATCAGATTCACTAGGTTGACTAAGCTATATCCCTTCATAGCATATTTACTGCTATTCCACCATTATCCCATGTTTTCCCTTCCACCATACAACTTTATAAAAACACTCGAATCCAGTCATCTTCATGCATCTTTCAAGCGGATGGTCCACGTGAACATGGTTCTTCCTATCGTCATTTTATCCAGTCATTTATCTACAAGGCAGGCGCTCTCACGCTCCAACAAAACAGGGATCATATCAAGTTTACCTACTTTGGAGCATAAGGCAGCACCCTCAATAAATTCATAGGCGCCAGTAATCTTGACCATTCTAACAGATTTTGTTGCGTATCGCTTATGGTGTCCCATATGCAATGTTTTCATTACACATCGTTGCCGCCCTCCTCCTGATGGACCTGTTAACACACTTTTTTCAATTGAATCGTTAAGCGAAGCTTGGAAAGCATCCGTGTGTGTTGATGGTTTTTAGTGTATCATAAAACAGCCTTTTTTTCCACCAGAAAAGCACAGCCTTTTGATTTGGCTGTGCCATAGATTCGTTTCTCTTCCTACATTGTTGATCGATAGCCTAATCCAAAGGCGGTTCTTCCCTCCTTTTGATAGCCGCTGAACCGGTACCATTCGCCTGGTCCGTACCATCCTGTTTTCGATTTAAAGACTGCAGATCAGCTCCCTGTTTTTCCGTTCCAACGCCTTTTTTAACGTTTCATTTTCCTTCATTAATTTTTCATTGTCCTGCTGTACCTCTCTCAGCTGCCGGAGCAGTGCTTGTATTTCATGGTTCATAGCCATATCCAAAATCTTCTTTTTGGGGTTGCTCATGCCGGCCTGCTGCTCGAATGCCCGGTCCAGTTCTTTCCTCACCGTTGGATTTTTGTAGAAGAATCCTCTCAATAGTCCGGTCTTTTCCATCAGTTTTAGGACGGTAACCGGTTCCCTCTCATCCATCAGTTGATTCCATCTTCTTGTACCGGATATAGGCAGTCATATTGCTGCCCACATCTACCAGAATACCTCTGAACTTCAGCGATTCCATAAACTCCAGCATGCTTTGGTAGCAGTTTAGATGATTATACCACCCCCCACAGCCTTTCTATCACTATCTTCTTATTGCTCTCATATTCATATATTGTACCATCTATATCAGATATCAATTCCTTTATCATCTTCAACTCCCCGATTTCAATAACAATTCCAATTATTGCTGACCATAGTAAGCACTTGCTCCGTGTTTTCTCAGATAATGCTTATCCTGCAATTCCTGAGGCGCAGGCTGTACTTTAGGATTAATCAGCTCGCAGCAGGCCGCCATCTTTGCCACTTCCTCCAACACTACCGCATTGTGTACGGCCTCCATAGCGTCCTTGCCCCAGGCAAAGGGCCCGTGATTCTTGCAGAGACAAGCTGGAACTGCCATGTACTCTTTATCCTTAAAATATTCTGCGATGAGAAGCCCCGTATTTTTCTCATAGGCCCCCTCCATGTCCTCCCTGGTCAAGCAGCGCAGACAGGGGATCTCACCGTACATATAATCTGCATGGGTGGTTCCGTAACAGGGAATTCCTCTTCCTGACTGCGCCCAGCTGGTGGCCCATGAGGAATGGGTGTGAACAATCCCCCCCACCAGAGGTAGGGCTTTATACAACTCCAAGTGGGTGGCAGTGTCCGAGGAGGGATTGAGTTTTCCCTCCACACGGTTGCCATCCAAGTCCATCACCACCATATCCTCGGGGGACAGCTTATCATAATCCACACCGCTGGGTTTAATAACAAACATTCCACTCTCCCGGTCAATGGCGCTGACATTTCCCCAGGTAAAGGTTACGAGCCCGTATTTAGGCAGCTCCATATTAGCTTCATAGACAATTATCTTCAGATTTTCCAGCATCTTCGGCTCTCCTTTTTACTTCCTGCTGCTGCGCTTTTATGGTTCCAAAATATACATGGCGATCTCATCTATCTCACGGTTAGTTGAGATAAGAACATCCTTTCCATGGTTTGTGTACCGAAACACATTCGCGGAACCGCAGTCCTTGTCCAGAACCTGGACATCATAGCTTTTTGTATCCTGATTATATGTAAATGCAAGCAAATCTCGTGCGCCCTTTCTGTGTCCGATGACAACCCTGGTCTTTCCACAGAGCATGCCCCCAAAAATGGAGTGGGCAAATTCCGCAGGCTTATCATAAGCGTAAGCATTCCGGTAACGGCCGTCCTCCTTCTTGTATATACTGATGCTGTCGCCGTGGAAAGGCGCTATCACAGCTAACTCCTGCTCTCCGTCCCCGTCCAAGTCCGCAAGAAGCGCATCGCTGGCAGGAGTATCCAGAAGGCATTCTACACCCCACTGTCCACCCGGCTCTGCCGGAGGCGTAAAGAGGAATACGCCGTCCTCGGCGGACACTACGCTACCGGGAGTCCCGTCCAAATCGACTCTGTAATATCCGTGGTTTTTAGTAAGCCCGTCCTTAATCACTTCCATATGGAGCGGATTCTCCTGATTAAAAATGTTTAAATTCTCAGGCAGAACCGCAGCGTACACTTTACCGGGCTTTGACCAGTCATCCTTAAACTCATGGCCTGATTTAAGGGTGCAGGCAATAAGATACCGCACGCCTCCTCTCTCCAGGATATCAAACCTGTGTACATGAGGAAGAACCACCAGTGTGGTTACCAGCCAGTCTCCCTTGCCTCTTGGAGTTACGTATACAATCCCGGCCTCCTTAGAGTCGTTTGGAGAGTAGCACTTATAGGTGGAGAGAAACTGCCCGTCTGTCCCCGGCACCTGGACAATGGACATAGCTCCCCCCGGTTCAGTCCATACCGTGTCCACCTCGTTGCCGTCCAGATCAAAGAGGATACAGCGACCTACCTTCTCGGCCGCCACAAGAAAATAATCCATCCCCTGATAATGAAGAGGGGCAATGGAATAACATTTAGCCAGATTTCCTATTACTTTTTTCTCAACTTTCATAATTCACTCATCCTTATTCCCACTGCGCATCCAGAATACTAGTCATCATCTCATTGGCCTGAGCCAAATCCTTTTTCCACTGAGGATTCCCTGTATACCAGAATTCTGTCACATATTTTCTCACCCCCAGATCCCAGGCCGTCTTTATGGCTCCCTTAAAGTCCACATGGCCTTGGCCGAAGGATACTTCGCGGAATACGCCGGGAGTGGTCTCCTTCAGATGCATGGCTGCCAGATGGCCTTTTCCAAGGCGAAGGTCTTCCAGCACATCTGTACCATAGGTCTTTGCTGCATTGGTAATATTTCCAATATCAGGATAAACGCCCAGATACATGGAGGAAACGAGCTCCACATACTCCATGGCCTTTCCCACTGTGTTCATGAAATCCGTCTCCATGGTTTCAAACCCCATGACGATGCCTACTTTCGCTGCCATCTCAGTTGCTTTTATGAGATTTTCAGCAAATTGTCTTTTGGTCTCATCTGTGGACTCGTCATAGTATACGTCATAACCCGCCAGTTGTATAATCCGGATTCCCAAGTCATCTGCTAGCCGGATTGCTTTCTCCATAATCTCCATTCCGCGGCTGCGGACAGCAGGATCGCTGCTTCCCAGCGGAAACTTGCGGTGTCCACTGAGACACATAGTGCGTATGGGAAGCCCGGCTTCCTTCATCAGACTCACCAGCCCCAGGCGCTCCTCTTCTGACATGTCCAAACGTCCCAGCTTCTCCTCCGTCTCGTCAATGCTAATCTCCACAAAATCAAAACCGGCTTCTTTTGCCGCTTCCAGCTTTTCTTTCCACCCAAGCTGCGAAGGCATGGATTTTTCATATAATCCAAGAGTATATGGTCGTTTCATCACTTTCCTCCCATTATATGTCTCTTTTTTCCAATCGCCGTCTTTGAATCCGGAGTGGCATGATGTCTTAAAAATCAGATTTGTGCACCTGATATACCCGAACGCCTTTTTCTCTTATGGAGTTCAGTGCGTCATCGGGCGCCTTCTCATCCGTTATAAGATACTGAATCTTCTCTATGGGGCAACTGGTAAAGCTGCTGTTACTACCTATCTTCGTGTGATCTGCCAGCACATAAACAGTCTGGTTTGCATGGGCGATCATCATCTCATTGATACTGACCTCATTGAATATCTCTGTGGTCATTCCTAACTCTGCGCTGATGCCAGAGCAGCCCACAAACGCTTTCTTTGCATATACATGCTGCAAATTCCTCAGAGTAAAATCCCCCACCATGGCATCCTTTGGATGGCGCAATTCGCCTCCTGTAAGCACCACATTAACACCCGGACAATATTCCCGCCCTATGGCCTTGCCATTATTGGTAATAACCGTCACGTTATTGCACTCCACATACTCCAGTATCTGGAGTGCATTGCTGCTGGTGTTGATGAATATTGTATCATTCTCTGCCACAAAGTCTGCCGCATACCTAGCGATAAGCTTGCGGTACAGCTGCACCTCGTCCTTCATATTCTTAGGGGCCATGGTTGACACAGCCCCTCCATAATTACGAACAAGGAGCTTCTGTTCCTCCAGATACTGAAGATCTCTTCTAATCGTAATCAGGGACACTCCCAGTAGTTGCGAAAGCTCATCTACGCGAACTTCCGGTTTCTCCTCCATTATCTCCACAATCCGGTTTCTGCGACTCTCCACAAAAGCTCTTTCTCTTTTCATACGTCACACCTCTCATTTAGGAATATATCACTTTGCGGAGCAACACTGTTTTGCCTCGCTCATATTGGCCCCAGTGAGTCCCAATTTTACTGCATTGCATCGGGCTCACTGGCTTTCGTCCTACAAAAACTCCAATTTAACATGTGCTTTTGTGCAAGCACAACGCGATTTTCCTCTGGAACTTTTTTGCACGGCTCAATACCTACGTGTATATTATATCCCAAATAGAAGCTCATGTCATATATTTATGTTCGTTTCGTTCATTAAATTTTAGAGAAGGCCCTTTTCTTTCATCTTGTCTTCCATCTCCCGAGCTGACATGATGTTGCGGAGTCCGATTACAACGGTTCCTTTTTTCTCGGCATCTTTAAACATGTTTGCAAAATTCTGTGCGCAGAATACTACATCATACTGACTAGCTGCGGTTTTCCCTTCGGACAGTGCACAGTGATGAACCTTCCCCGGTTTGATCCCCACTGTATCCAGCATTTTCTGCATAGTCATCTTCATCATCAGACTTGAGCCCGCACCATTTGCGCAGCATACGATAAAACTCATATTTTCCTTTGCCATAATTAACCTCTCCTGCTTATAAACGCCTTAACTTTGACAATTCATTTATACATTACTATTTGTTCTCTTTCAAAGCTCTGTATGCTTCGTAATCCTCTGTAATCAGGAAATAACCTTTTTTGTCCTTCCTGTACTGAATCTGGGGGATAGCCAGAAGTACGATAACTACAATTGCAACGCCTGCGTAGCTTAAGTACTTCATGACGGCTGTCATTACAGGCCACACAACCGCCCAATCCCACATTCCTAAATATCCACCGTAAGCTGCCATCCCCACCCAGCCTGCAATAATAGCTGAACCGAACACCTGGCAAAGACCGGAAATAAATGGAAGAATGAGAGCAGCCTTGATCCCCCCCTTCTCATTGGCAAACACAGCGATAGTTGCATTGTCAAAGAATACAGGCACGAATCCGCAAATAACAAGCACAGGACTCTTTAATGCGATCAGCGCGCCAATAGCGATAATCTGTCCTGCAAAGCCTGCAAGGAATCCCAGAGGAACTGCGTTCATAGAACCGAAACCGTAGATAACCGCGCAGTCAACACCCGGAAGGGAACCCGGCAGCAGTTTGTCGGCAATCCCCTGGAAGGATGCAGTCAGCTCTGTTACGAAGGTTCTTACACCTAACTGAAGGATTGCCAGGTATACGGAAAAATACAAACAGGTCTGGATCACATAGAAGAACATGCTGGCATTTTCTTTCAGGAATCCCTGAGCCACAAGGTAATCACGTCCAAGGATGCAGAGAATCGTTCCGAAGAAGATTACCATCAGGATAGAGGTACATACCATGTTCTCATTAAAAATAGACATAAAGCCTGGAAGCTCTAAATCGTCAATCTTTTTAATATCCTTTCCATCTTTCTTTTTTCCAAAAACTTTCTCAGCCAACCAGGTATTCAGAGCAATGCCAAACATCTGTTGATGGGCCAGACAGAAGCCTGCTCCATCTGTCAATTCCTGACAGGGCTTAATGGTAAGGTTGGAGCCTACCGCCCAGTATGCGCCCAAAATCAGAGCCATTACAACCAGAAGGCTTGCATTATTGTCGATGAGGAACGGACAGGCGAACAGAATGAGCCAGTAAGCAGTGGACGCCTGCTGCACTTGCACATGACCTGTAGTAAACAGAGCGCGCAGCTTGGTGTACTTAGAGAAGCGCACCAGAAGGATGTTTACAATAAATGCAATCAACAGCAGAATCATCGCATTGCCGAACGCCTTTCCGAACACCTCCTCCACACCGGCTGTAACTGCGTTTTGACCGAAGTAAGGGTCAATTACCATAGCACCAATATTAAATCTTTCTTTCAGACCTACCAGCACCGGACGGAAATTGCTGACCAAACCACCGGAACCAACAGATAAAATCAAGTAACCCACTATCGCCTTAATCACGCCTGCCAGAACATCATACCAGGATTTCCTCAACAATATGTAACCAATCATTACGATAAGACCAATCATGAATGCAGGCTGCTGTAATACGTTAACTGCAAAATACGACCATATTTTCATTAAAATATCCATATTATCCCCCTTAATTTATCCCTCAATATAGTTCTCCTGAATCTTAATCAAATCCTCCGGTGTTTCCGCCTCCAGTAAAGCCGCCACTACCTCCTCATTCATCAGCAGCTCCGACAGTCTTGTCATGTTTGCCAAATGCTGATCTGGATTGCAGGACGCCAATGTAAAAAACAGTCTAGCGTCCATCTGCGCATTTCCCGGCTCAAAGCTTACAGGTTTTTTCAGTTTCATAAAAGCAATAGCTGTCTTGTGCACCCCTTTTGCACATTCCTGAGAATGAGGCATTGCCACATTTGGCATAATTACAATATAAGGACCATACTTCTTCACACACTCAATAATGTCTGCCTTATAATTAGCCTCCACAGTTCCATCTGCCTCTAAGCATTCACAGCTCATGCGGATGGCCTCTTCCCAATCAGAGGCCTCCTCCGCAAATTTGTAATGGTTTGACTTCACGAACTCTTTTAACATTGATTGTTCCCCCTTATGACCGAGGCTTACAGACAGGAGCGGAAAGGTATGTTCTGAGGAGCCTCAAAACAGTCCTCAAACCCTCTTCGGTGATGGTACGCTCTCTTATCCTTGTCTGTAGGATACACATACTTGCCGCCTACTTCCCAGAAGAACGGATGGAATCTATAATCCAAACGTTCTTTCTTCATATCGTAAAGCACCTGGATTTCATTCACATCAGCCATAAAGTTGGTCCACACATCGTAATGGATGGGAATAACTACCTTGCACCTTAAGGCCTCCGCCATTCTCAGAATATCACATGAGGTCATCTTATCCGCCATCCCCACCGGATTCTCACCGTAGGAGCCAAAGGCCACATCCACATCGTAATCCTTGCCATGCTTTGCAAAGTAGATGGAGTAATGAGAATCGCCGCTGTGGTAAATGTTCCCGCCCGGCGTCTTAATCAGGTAGTTCACCGCCTTGTCATCCATGTCCATTGGGCATACGCCGGTCAGTTCTTCTCTGTCAGGTCCCGTGGAGTCTGTAGTAACCAGACAGGTACGGTCGAAGGAATCCAGTGCTACGATCTCAATATCTTTAACTTTGATGGTGTCGCCCGGGCGGACTGTAATGCAGCGGTCCTCCGGAACGCCCCACTTAACCCAAAGCTCAACTGATTTTTTCGGACCGATAAAGGGCACAGGAATCTCTTTTCCATTGTCATCCACAGTTTTCATTCCGCTCTGGATTACATGGGCCGCATACTCGGCGCTCATGTGATCCTGATGGTAATGAGTTGCCAGTACCGCGTCCACCTGCTTGATGGCAAACGGGTCAATCACGAAGGGTACCGCCCTCAGATTGGGCTGCATATCTCTGGCACCGCACATATTTGCCATCTGATGCCCAACCGCCATTTTCCCATTACCATGAGTGCGCTTTCCGTTGCCGCACCATAAGTCAATGGTAAGATTGCAGCCTCCGGGAGTCTTGAACCACATACCCGTACATCCCAGCCACCACATGGCAACTGTACCTGGCTTAACTTCCTCGTTCTCGATTTCCTCATTCAGCCAGGTGCCCCATTCCGGAAATGTACTCATAATCCAGGACTCCCTTGTCATTTCGCTCACTTTGCTCATATTATTATCCCCTTTCACATTCAACTCGACTCCTTTATATGATTTATTTGTTCTTTAATTGTATTTTATCATGTTTTACGATTGTTCGCAACAATCTTTTATGTTCGATTGTGTGTTTTTATGAGCGTTTCATATGCTATAATCAATTTCACCGCTCTTTTTCCAGTTTTATTCCATAGCTTCATTTTCCTTTTTATAGGCTCAAAATCTAAGAACATCCTTTCGGCGTGGGCAAACACACACATGCGCAAACATGTCAATGCAGTCGAACCTGAGCTTGAACGCTATGCAGGATTGGTACAGCAGCTCAAGGGCAAGAACAGAGAATGGAAAAATCTGCTTGCGTAGGAAAAAACGCCTTTTTTCCACATATCCAAACTGCATAACCTCACCTATTGCATGACCGAGCGAACCAAAAAATTGAAGAAACAGAAAACCGAAAAAGAAATGCTGCTTTGCTATTTGAACTGTGCCAACGATTCAGGTGAAAAAGAACTTATCACAACGGAACGGACGCTGCAAAAGTAGTCAGAGCAGAAGGCAACATATTCTGACGAGCTTAATGAAGCCATGGAGGGGTATGTCGAACCGAAAGAGCAAACAGTCAGTTTGAATGTCTCCGAGCTCATGGACGCACGACTTGCTGTCCATGAGGAAAAAGAATGCTCCGCCGCCACTCGTGTGAAAGCCCCCTGCGGCGAGCAATAAGATTCGCGAATGACGCACGGCAGCAAACGTGACTCGGCAAATCTGCTCCCTTAGGAAGTCAAAACTCACTCCGTCCATAAATGTCCGCGACAGAAGCAACAACAGCCAGCACAGCGGAGGCAAAGCAAAAAGAAGAACAAACCTGAGACAATTAGGAACGATAAAATTCAGCGGAAGTGCTTTGAACGATGCACTCCTGTTATGATGGGAAAACATACTGGGCAGATTCAGATGGTAATTCTTGACATAGATTCTATGGTTCCAGAGAGCCATCTCCTGAGACAAATTAAAAACTGTGTAAACTTTGATTTCATATATGAAAAGACATCCCCCTATTATTCCAACTGAATAAAATACAGAAAAGGGGCCTCCAAAAAGCGACGGAAGAATGCCTCTTATCGGCAACAGCATTAAACCTTAAAAGACTGGTAAAAGCGGTGTGAGTAATCCGGATTTACCAGCCGTTCTATTGTGTTCCGTGAGAGACAGCATACAAAAATTCCTTAGAAAATGGATTTGTCAACAGGTCCTCCTTGGGATGCTCCCCCGCCATATGCTGTTTGTAATGATAATCCATCTGTTTGCCACCCAGATACGGGAAATCTTAAAAAAAACTATCTATATAGTCACCCTCTTTATTAGCAGGCTTAATATGAAGTTTGCCTCATTTAACCGTAGGTCTTGCTGATTATCAACATAAAATATGAAGTTCATTTTATATCACAGCAAATCAGGCAGAAGCATCCGACTGTTCTAAACCAAGAACACTCCTGACTGAAAAGGCAGCTTGCTGGTCTATTAAAAAGTTCAAGTGCTTATTTTCAAAAAAATTGTTTAATTCGTGACCATGATTTGGATATACACAGCACCTGTTGTCACAAGCAATCCCATTACGGTGTATTCACATCCTGCAGGCCAATACCAATTAATACCTTATTGCGAAGCAATGGGGCAAAATTTTTCGCGTCCACATAAGCCAGCTTATCAAAGATCTCCTGTTCCTTTTCATGCATAGGGTCCTGCCACCGGATCTTAATTCTAACTGCTTCTCCCTTTCTTCCCCTTCCCATTCCGAAAATAATTCCTTATCTGCTCCATAAAAACGGCTGAATCGGAACATCTTTTCATTATAGATGGTCTTGGAGGCAGGGTGTACATGCCCCAGCATCATCTGCATAAATTCCAGATTAAACAATTTAGCTCCTGACTCTAAAGCCAGGTATTGACCAATTCCTGTCACATCATCTGTAGTCAAACGGTGTGTAAACAGTCCTCCCATTCCTCCGGTAGCTAAAATCACTGCTGGACTTAGTATTTCCACAAGGCTAAGCCCCTCATCTTTTCTCTTGACGGCCAGAGCCCCGCAAACACGCTCTCCTTCTTTTAATAGCCTTACGATTGTCATATGTTCAAGACAGGCGACTTTTAATTCACGCAACCGCTTCGACATCATTTGAGAGCTTCCAGGCTTTTCAATTCCCTTCCAAAGCCTGTTTTTATGATCAAAGCACGGTATAAATTCCCTCTCTTTATTTGCCTTTGCCTCTCTTAAGGGAACTCCCAAATGCTCTAAGTATTCCAGACTTTCCCTTATTTGTCCTGTGAAGGTGTGAACCAGAGCCGGATTAGCCATTCCTTCTCCAATTCTTAAAATTGTTTCTTCCAGATCCGGCACATCCTTTTCATCCTCTGGAGCTACCAAGCCTAATCCCCAAGTTCCAGGATAGAAGCTGGAACCAGAGCAAAGGCCCCCTCTGCTGATAATGGCTACCCTCACACCCTCTTCAGCCGCAGAAATAGCTGCTGTCAAACCAGCTAAGCCAGAACCAACTACTAATACATCTACATAGATTCTTCTGAAACAGCGCATGCTTCCATATTCTCCTTTGCAAAATGACACGCTACAAAATGTTCCTTTCCTTCAATAATATATTTCTGAAGCTTAGGCTTTTCTGTTATGCATATTTCCTGGCACATACGGCAGCGTCCATGGAAATGGCAGCCACTGGGCGGATTCATTGGAGACGGAACATCACCCTTTAGTACAATTCTTTCCTTTTTATGATTAATGTCTGCGACTGGTATAGCAGATAGCAGAGCCTGTGTATAAGGGTGAATACTATGCTGATATAATTCATCTGCATCTGCAAGCTCTACAATTCTGCCCAAATACATAACTGCGATTCTATCGCTTATATACTCTACTACACTTAAATCATGGGTAATAAAGATATACGTTAGGTTATGCTTCTCCTTTAATTCTTTTAAGAGCTGGAGAACCTGCGCCTGAATTGATACGTCAAGGGCCGATACGGCTTCATCGCAAATCACAAGCTCCGGGTTGATGCATAAAGCTCTTGCTATTCCTATACGCTGTCTCTGCCCCCCTGAAAACTCATGAGGATAACGATCCATATACTCTCTGCGCATATTAACTGCTTCTAATAAATCCCCGATCACCTTTCTGCGTTCTGCTTTGGTTTTGACCCCAAACTTTTTTAACGGATCTGACAAGGATTGATAAATGGTAAAAGAGGGATTCAGGGAGGACTGAGGAGCCTGAAAGACAATTTGAATCTTTCTTCTGGCCATATCCATTTCATCCTTTTTCAGTTCTGCAAGATTGCGGGAACCATCCTCAAATTCATATATCATTTCACCTGCCGTAGGCTTGTATAGCTGTAAAATTGTTTTTCCCAGAGTAGTTTTTCCGCAGCCGGATTCTCCTACTAATCCCAGGGTCTCTCCTCTGTAAATGGTAAGATCGATATCGTTTACAGCCTGCACGCAAGACTCTGCCCTACCCAGAAATCCACTTTTTACAGGAAAGAAGGTTTTTAATCCTCTAATCGTTAATAAAGGCTGTTTTTCTTTCTTATCTGGCATCTGTTAACACCTCCTTATATCTGCTGCAGCGCACCATATGAGTCCCCTCTACTATGGCTTCCTCAGGCATCTTTCCATCACATGCCGCACAGGCATACTCGCATCTGGGAGCAAACTGGCAGCCGCTGGGGCGATCATAGGGATCTGGTATGGAGCCCTGAATCGGATGAATCTCTTGTTTCGCGCCCTTTCCCAAAATAGGGATTGACTTTAAAAGCGCTTTTGTATAAGGGTGGGCCGGAGAGCCTAAAACCTCCTGAGCCGTTCCGCTTTCAATGATATTTCCCATATACATAACTGCCACGTCATCAGCCAACTCACATACCACACCCATGTCATGGGTGATCAGCATAATGGAAGTATTGTATTCCTCCTTTAAATGCTTCATCAATTCAAAAATTTGCGCTTGAATCGTCACATCCAAGGCGGTAGTCGGTTCATCTGCAATTAACACCTTAGGCTTGCAGCTCATAGCCATAGCAATCATAGCACGCTGACGCATACCTCCCGAAAATTCATGAGGGTATTGGTCAATCCTTTTTTCCGGATTCGGGATTCCCATATCCTTTAAAAGCTGTAGCGCTCTTGCTCTTGCTTCTTTTTTCGTCACCCTCTCATGAGAATGGATCATCCCGCAGATTTGCCAGCCGATGGTATATACCGGATTCAAGGCAGTCATAGGGTCCTGAAAGATCATAGCAATGTCATGACCTCTCAAAGAACGCATCTGCTTTCCATTCCGTTCCAGGCTTTCAATATGTATATCTCCACGCCCATCTTCAATATGGTAGATAATTTCTCCCTCTTCAATACGGGAAAGCTTCGGTAAAAGCTGCATAATAGAGGTTGCTGTTACACTTTTTCCACAACCGGATTCTCCAACAATACATAGAGTTTTTCCCCTCTTAATTTCCATAGATACTCCTTTAATCGCCTTATTGCAGCGCTGGTTGGTATAAAAATATGTTTTCAGATTGTTCACTGAAATAATTACATCCTGTTCTTTCTTCATTCTTACGCCCTCCTAACCCTGCTGTGTGGGATAGGTTGTATCCCGGATTCCATCACCTAAAAAGTTAATACTCATAACGAAGAGAGAAACCACAATACCCGTTGGAAGCCACAACCACCAGCTATTTTCTAACGTATATAAATCCTGAGCAGCATTTAAAATATTTCCCCAGGCAGGAACCTCCAGAGGAACGCCCAGACCTAAAAAACTCAGCGCCGCCTCTTCAAGAATAAACATAGCCGTACTTAAGGTTACATTTACTATAATCGGACTTAAGGCATTTGGCAGGATATGCTTATAACAGATAACAAATGGATTCAGCCCAAAAACCCTTATATTCTTTGCGCTCTGCCCTAAGATTGATACCAGCATCAGAACCAGAATAAGCTGCGGAATGGACATAAAAATCTCCGAAATCCGAACCATGAACTGGTCAAACCTCCCTCCCCTGTAGCCGCTGTAACATCCTGCCAAAACTCCAATGACAGCACAGCCAAGCGCGCTTCCAAAGCCGATAGCGATGGACATACGTCCTCCGTACAATACTCTGGCAAATACATCTCTTCCTAATTTATCCGTTCCAAAAAGGTGATTTCCTGAAGGCATCTTTAAAATAGCCTTCATATCTACTGCCGTTGGAGAATGGGAGGCCAGAAAGGGAGCAAAAATACAGCTTATCAGAATAACCAGAAAAATAGCTCCCCCCACGATGGCTAGGCGGTTATTCAGAAGCTTTCTTAAGGCTAGATTCCCCTGCTTCCTTCTTTTTAATTCACCGGACTCCTCCAGTCTTTTTATTCTATCAAACTTGCGATTTAATCTGGATTGTTTTGACACCTTTATCCCTCCTATCCGTTCAGCTTCACCCTTGGGTCCAGAGCCGCCGTCATAATATCAACAAAGGTACTGGCAAACAAGGTCATAAATACAAAGAGCAGGGCTAACATCATAACCAGGTTATAGTTTTGAGAACGTACTGCAGTATTAAACGCACTTCCTATTCCTGGCCACTGAAATACTGTTTCAATTACTACGGAACCTGCGATCAGCGTTGGCCGGCGGAAACCAATTAATACAATTACAGGCGTAAGAGACACCCTGAATCCATGTATCAGATTTTCCCTCCATTACCAGCATAATGCTTCTGGCATATCGCATTACACCCGCAGTCATAGAAACTCCCAGCACAAGAGCTGGTAATACCATGTATTTTGCACGATCTAAAAAGGTTACTGCATTGGTATCCGTACGCCCTCCAACCGGCAGCCACCCTAAATTCAAAGCAAAAATTAAAATAGCGCATACGCCAAAGAAAAACTGGGGAATCGAAACTCCAATCATACCTGCCACAGTCAGAACATTGTCTCCAATGCTTCCTTTATAAATAGCACCTAACACTCCCAGAATACTTCCAAGAGCGGTGGAAATCAATAAGGCCGCCACTGCCAGCTCCAGCGTAGCAGGAAATCTTTGCGCCATAATTTGAATAACCGGAACTCCGCTGGAGGTACTCTGCCTGCTGCAGGCTCACAGGATCCACATCTGTCAGATATTTTTTCGGCAATGGCGCAAATTGTGTAAATACCAGCAATGCATCAGGAGCTACCCTATCGAAGTTTAACGTAATCGTATTTCCGTCAACTACAATACCGGAAATATGTTCCGCACTTCCATCTAAATAAGCGCCAGAGCCTTCTATGGCTTCAAAAGCGGAGCGAAATACGGAGTTTAATACGGTTGTCTTTAACGCATACTCAATATTCCATTGAATTTCTTCTGCTGTAATTGGCGCCCCATCATGCCAGGTTATCCCGAGCATACAAAGTTTTATTATACATATAAGTTCCCGGATTTAACCAAGGGGTTTCAAAGAACTCTGTAGGTCCTCCATTAGAGTAAAGCACTCCTGCCTCGCCCGCAGGCATTGCTTCCGTACCTCCTTCTGCTTTTATCCCTGTTCCTGTTGCAGTCTCCTGTCCACCGCCGCAGCCTGCTAGAAGAGCCATACTTATAGACGCTGCAAAAATCAAAGAGAACAGTTTCTTTTTCATTCTTTCCCTTCCTTTGGCATATTGCCTAATATTGTAAAGCAAATATTATAAAATAAAGTTTTTATAAATATATTTATTTTTTAATTTATTTTCAATACTTCGCTATTATATTAAATGTTCTTTCAGAATCTTCACTTATTTATACAAATCATCTATCATATATCCTTTATGATTTGTTTATTTATTCCATAACTTTTATTTTTATTTCTAAAACTCTCTTAAATATATAATTATTTTCGCAAGGATGTGAACTGAATTTTTATATAAACATTCCATGTCCCGCACACCTGGCACCACCATAAATGAAACTGTGAGGATGGACGGATATTGAATTTATTTTCCAAGCCTAATGTAAAAACCATCGCCTTTAGGCAGTAGAGCTTCAGTAGCATTTCCTTTAAGTAGAGGCAGTGATATAATTAACATGCTGGGAGATGCGTAAAAATGGCGAATTATATACTTTGAAAAATCTGAGTGTTTATTGAAATCCCGCATGTTTTTACTTTTTTTAATTCTACGAACTACACAAATCACATGGCGTAGGATGGATGCTCAATCTCCCTGACAGGACGTTTGGCAACAATCTCCAGCCCCTGCATCAGAATGCCGTATTACGCTTCGGCAATATCCAGTACATCGTAGGTAAACCTGTTTGAGATTTCATAACTCAACCTCCTGACATGAGTCAAAAAAGTTGAGTGCTAAACTTTTTTGATTGTTTTTAGAATTATGGGCCTATTATCCCAGACTTCAACTGCAATTGAAAGGTACTCGCTATACAGCGTTTACTCTAATTCAGTTTGTGTTCTCGTTTTAGAACAGCAAATGTCACGCTCCGATAAAAAGATGGGTAATAGGCGCTGGCATTAATCCTGACTGTACCCATATCAGTTGCACAGGCGGCAAACCATGGACATCTTTTACATTGTTTTTTGAACGGCTATATAAACGGTAATAGTTTTACATTGCTTTTTTGTAGATCCGTTTCCGAAACTCCAGATATTCTCCCTGCTTACATACAAAACAGTCTTTCTCTGAATATAAAAAAGTCGTCCAGGCAGACTCTTTTATTAAAATTTTTATATTGTCTCACCCGACTAAACAGATTTGTCCTTGCTGGGGGGATTATAGAAACGTTTCCATGATTACCGCTTACAGGAGGTACAGGATATTCCCTTACAAGGAAAACGGGTCATCCTGGTCCTTCGTAAACAACGCTATTTCTGCCCTTCCTGTCACAAACGTTTTACGGAACCCTGCTCGTTCCTGCCTAGCTATCACCGCAGGACACGCAGACTTGCATTCTACATCCTTTCCCTGCTTCGTCAGACCTTTTCCGTGAAACAGATTGCAGAACTTACCGGCGTTTCCGCCCAGACGTTCTGCCGGCTCCTGGACACCATACACTCTCCTCCGCCTGACCGGCTCCCACGAGCACTCTCCATTGACGAATTCAAAGGGAATGCTTCCACCGGCAAATATCAGTGTATCCTGGCTGAGTATTGGCGTAGCATTCCAAGGAAAGAACGCTTGAATGTTAAGTTCTTCGTCTGCGATATGTGGCGGCCTTATACAGAGCTTGCTCAGACCTTCTTTCCAAACGCAAAGCTCATTCTGACCCGCTATATAAAACTGAAAGATGAAAACAAACAGGCCTGTGACCTGATGCTTCAGTACAGTGAGGATTTGCGTTTGGCACACCACATGAAAGAGTGGTTTTATGATATCTGCCAGATGAAGGCATACCGCCAGCAACAGCAGGAATTTGATGACTGGATTGCAAATGCACAGAGCTGTGGGAGCAAGGAATTTGAGGACTGTGCCAAGACTTACAGGGCCTGGCGCAAAGAAATCCTGAATGTCTTTAAATACGGGCTGACAAATGGACCTACAGAAGGATTCAACAACAAGATAAAAGTATTAAAACGGAGCAACTACGGAATTCGAAACTTCAAGCGTTTCCGAACTCGAATACTCCACTGTACATCATAGGATAAAATAGTCGGTAATGCGGAGGCTTATTTGGCATATCCAAAATCAGTAAAACTTGGAACCATACATAAAAGGTGTACTTGTCATAGAGTTGGCGCGGGATTTTAACAAATCCCACCCCAACTATTGACAAAGAGCCTGAAAAAATACACCAAGCCAGTGGTGTTGATTATTGATGAGGGGCTGCTTCTTAAGCTGACAGAAGCCGAAGCCAGAAACCTTTTTGAACTGATACACAAAAGACGCAAGAAATTTTCAACAATCTTTTGTTCCTAGTTTCGCGAAAGCGAATGGTATCAGCAGATCTGCGGTGGCGAAAGCACCCTTGCAGATGCCATCATGGATCGCATATCCTACGATTCATATAAGATCGACATTGAAAGTATGGATCCATCCAAAAATCTTTCCATGAGTCAGGATAACCGAATCAATAGATTTACACAGTTTTTAATCTGGCTCAGGAGATGGCTCTCCGGAACCATAGAATCTATGTCAAGAATTACCATCTGAATTTACCCAGTCTGTTTTCCCATCATAAAAATGACCTATCGCACTTGATATGATAATTATACCATACAGAAGGTCCTTTTTCTTTAGTCTGTCAACAGGCCCTTTTCTTCACACACTCACTTCTATTCCTGTTTGATAGCCTTTTGTTGCTGCTTTTCCAGCAAATTTTCTTGTATATCAATTGTATAAATCGCCCGGAGTCCTTTCTTCACTGCTAGGCACCGCCTGGAAGATGACAATGAGAATCACGCGCGATTACAATGATTCATGGCTAACAGACTCCCCCCCGTCTGTTCAATCAGGTATTGAATGATGGATGTGAATGACAGTCCCAATATATCATAAACAACAGAATCTAACGCAATATTGCAAACGGTAAGAGTATTCTGATATCAGTTCTTTTCATTGGAACGGCAGGAAACAGGCTTATAACTATGCCTTGCATATTTACGTAAAATGTAAATTATTCGCATGGAATGTAACTGCCTCTTACAAGTCCCAGACGGCACGTAAACGCCCAATGTCCAGTACCCTGACAATTATGGTGCCGCAGTTATGTGAGGCCCGTTGAGTTCTGCTTTTTTGATTTTCTGTAAGATACTTGTCCAGCGTTTTCCCCATGGATATCGTTCATGAGTGCCTGGAATCAGCCCCCAGGTATTGGAGTCGCCAAAAGCCAGTATATTTTTCATCATTTATTTTTTCTTCCACCTTCAACAACCAGACTGTCTTCGTAGTCCAAACCATAGGTGTCAGCTAATGTTGCCTTATAAGCTGCATGGAAAAACTGCTCCTCACCAAGGCTTATGATTTCCTCATTCAACCAGTCCAGAAGAGTATTATTACCCTTGGAAACTGCTGGTGCAATGCTGTCCTGACTGCCCAATGATGGAATTCCTACAGTGTAACCATCGTTCTGCAATGCAAAGGCAATAACCTCTGTGTTATCATTTACCCACGCTACTCCGTTCCCGTTTTCCAGGGCATTCTTTGCAGTTGCGTAAGAGTCATACTTCTGCAGTGGGATATCCGGATAGTTTTCAATCAGATAGGTTTCTGCGGTTGTGCCGGAAATAACAATGATTTGATCCTCCCCATTCCAGCTATCCAGGCTCTCAATCACACGGCTGTCTGGAGAAACGACTCCTAGTGCAACATTCATATATGGAAGTGCGAAATCTACTTCTTCAGCACGCTGAGGTGTTACTGTGAAGTTTGCCAGAATGATATCTGCCTTACCAGTCTGCAGATATTCGATACGGTTAGCCACCTCGGTGGATACATAGTTGATTTTCACGCCGAGATCTTCACCGATGCGGTTGGCAAAGTACACATCATAGCCCTGATACTCCCCATTTTCATCTACATAGCCGAATGGGTTCTTGTCAGAGAAAACGCCGATGTTAATGGTGCCGCTCTCCTTAATTTCGTCCAAAGTACGGTAAACAACATTCTGGTTTTTTTCTCTGTCGGCTGTCACGCTGCCATTTGAAGAATTCTCTGATCCACAGGCAGCCAGAGAAAGCGTCAGCGAAAGAGTGAGTACAACGGTTACAAGCTTACGAATATTTTTCATCATAATCTCCATACCGGGCATCGCCCTATATCAGTTTTGCTTTGAACCTTTCCGCTCAAAGGTAAATGTTTGCAAAAACTTTTTTGCCCGGTCAGTTCTCGGCGCATCGAAAAACTGATCCGGTGTCCCTTCCTCTTTGATATCTCCATCATCCAGAAAGATGATCCTGTCAGCCACCGCCCTTGCAAACTGCATTTCATGAGTGACGATTATCATCGTCCGTCCCTGGTCAGCAAGGTTTAAGATAACCTCCAATACTTCTCTGACCATCTCCGGGTCAAGTGCTGCTGTTACCTCATCAAACAGCAGAATTTCAGGGTGCATACATAATGCACGGACAATCGCAACCCGTTGTTTCTGTCCACCAGATAACTGCCGTGGAAAACTTTTCGCTTTTTCCGCATCCGCTGGGGCCGACAATCACAACAGCCTCACCCTCGTGAATCTGCAGGCTTAAATCATTGAGAACAGTAGAATTGTCAAATTGTTTTGTCAGATGCTCTATGGTTAATACCGATTCTGACATCTCATCACCTCCATTGTTTCTCAAGGTATTTTGCCAAAAGGCTGATTGGCCAGCAGGCAATAAAATATAAAAATAATACCGTTAAGTAAATTCCAAATGCAGCATTGGGACTGCTCATTCGGTTTGCCTCTATAATCTGTTGGGCAACCTTCAGTACCTCCACAACGCCGATCATCAGGATCAGGCTTGTGGTTTTAATCATCCTTGTAATGAGGTTGATTGACAGTGGAATCAACCTTCGCACGACCTGTGGCAGAATAATATACCGATAGCTTTGCATTCCTGTTAGCCCCAGTGCTTCGGCACTTTCATACTGGTGTATGGGAATACTAATAAGCGCACCCCGGACCAGATCGCTCATTTCAGCCGTTCCCCAGACTGTGAATACGATCATGGATGCCAACTCCCCGGATAAGTCCCAGCCAAAGGCTCTCGTAGTACCGAAATAGACGAGGAACAGTAACACCATCTGCGGCATAATCCGGACAAATTCCAGATAACATCGCAGGATCGCCCGGCAGATTGGATTTTTCCATGTCATGAGAATGCCCAAAATGATTCCCAATGGGATACTGATGGCGACGGAAATCATGCTGATTTTGAGTGCCGCGTCTAATCCGCCAAGAATACGTGCAAGATTTTTCCCTTTCAGCAGCACCTCAAGACCCAAATCCGGCATAGCGTGACCTCCTTTCCAAGAGGCTTCCCAAAACGGAAACCGGAAGCAAAATAATAAGATAGAACATCACTAACAGGAAAAGGCTCTCCGCAGTTTTGTAATACAGTCCAATCAGATCCTTTGCTGTAAACATTAAATCCATCAGGCTTATGGCAGAGAATACGCTGGTTTCTTTCAATAAAAAAATCACATTCGCTATAAATGCCGGAACGCTGATGGAAAATGCCTGCGGCAAAATTACATAAGAAAAAGTCTGCAGTTTACTTAGCCCGAGACTATATGCGCTTTCCTCTTGGATTGGCGCAATCGCCTCAATCCCACTGCGAAATGCTTCTGACATATAGCTCCCGCCAAGAAAAGCCAGCCCTGCGACACCGCACGCAGCGGCATCTGTCTGAATACCAATTTTGGGCAGGCCATAATAGATGAAGAACAACTGCACCATAAGAGGCGTGTTCCGGCTGATTTCAATGTATACAGATACAATCCTGCGGATGACCGGAATCTTATAATACTGAATGATAGTGCATAGTAACCCAATTGTAATGGCGGCCGCTATCCCAATAAATCCGATTTTTACTGTCAGTACCGCCGCTTTTTGGTACAACGGCAAATATTACCCGATAATTTCCCAGCTCAAGCCAGCCTCCTCCTTTTGCCTCAATTTCATTCACATCACTTATTTTAATGAAGCAAACCCATTCTCTAAGTCCGCGATAATATCATCAATATGCTCTGTGCCGATGGACAGGCGGATGGTATTCGGCTTAATGCCCTGTTCCAGCAATTCTTCCGGGGAGAGTTGGGAATGGGTGGTACTGGCCGGGTGGATTACGAGGCTCTTTACATCGGCTACATTGGCAAGCAGGGAGAAGATTTTCAGATTGTCCATAAACCTCCAGGCTTCCTCCTGGCCGCCCTTAATCTCAAAGGTGAAGATGCTGGCTCCTCCATTGGGGAAATACTTCGTGTACAATGCGTGGTTGGGATGATCCGGCAGGCTGGGATGATTGACTTTTTCCACCTGCGGATGATTGACCAGATATTCCACCACTTTCTTTGTATTTTCTGCATGACGTTCCAGGCGTAGGGAAAGGGTTTCCACGCCCTGCAAAAGCAGGAATGCGTTGAAGGGGGAAAGAGTTGCACCTGTATCGCGAAGAAGAATGGCACGGATATAGGTGACGAAGGCCGCCGGGCCTGCCGCATCCACAAAAGAGACACCATGATAGCTGGGGTTGGGTTTTGCGATAGGAGCGTATTTACCACTGGCTTTCCAGTCAAAATTGCCGGAATCCACGATAATACCACCCAGGGTAGTTCCATGGCCGCCGATGAACTTGGTGGCGGAATGGACTACGATATCTGCTCCGTGTTCAATCGGGCGGATGAGGTATGGTGTGCCAAAGGTGTTATCAATCACAAGAGGCAGACCGTGTGCATGAGCAATTTCTGCGATTGCATCAATGTCCGGGATATCGCTGTTTGGGTTGCCCAGCGTTTCCAGGTAGACAGCTTTGGTATTTGTCTGTATGGCGGCGGTCAGTTCTTCAAGGTTATGGGCATCCACAAAGGTTGCGGTGACTCCGAACTGAGGAAGTGTGTGTGCCAGCAGATTATAGCTGCCGCCATAGATTGTCTTCTGTGCTACAATGTGATCGCCGGCTTGTGCCAGAGCCTGAATGGTATAGGTAATTGCGGCAGCACCAGATGCGGTTGCCAGTGCAGCAGCGCCGCCTTCAAGCGCGGCAAGCCGCTTTTCCAGTACGTCCTGCGTTGAGTTTGTCAGGCGTCCATAAATATTGCCTGCATCTGTAAGCCCGAAGCGTGCTGCAGCGTGTGCGGCATTATGGAACACATAAGAGGTGGTCTGGTAAATGGGAACTGCTCTGGAACCGGTGGCAGAATCGGCCTGCTCCTGTCCAACGTGAAGCTGCAGGGTTTCAAATTTGTATCCGTTTTTATATTCACTCATTTTTGTGATCTCCTTTGGATTAATATTTTTCGGTTCACTCGGCTGCTGTTCCGGTTTCGGCAAATAAAAAACCGGAAGCTCATCACAAGCTCCCGGGCCAATGGCATACGATATGCTGACAGATCAATCAAGCATTGTATTGAGGCAGTTAGCTATGCTGCAATCTGCGCATAACCATACCCCAGCCATATAATATGCCCGGGAGTTCCGCATTCGACAACACATGACAGTATGAACTTTAAGGGTATATAATCCGGTCATTGCTTTCGCCTCCTTTCCTGATAATCAGTTCAAAACTGATGCACTTATAGTATCACCAATTGCCTACTATGTCAATGGGCTATTTGGAAATTTTTGAAAATCATTGATTTACCCATTCACCCCGCGGTATAATAGGCATAAATTACAGAAAGGACGGTGTATGGTATGATTTCAACAAAAGGACGCTATGCTCTTCGTGTCATGATAGATCTGGCAGAACATGGTGGTGAAGGATACATTCCCTTGAAAGAAGTGGCAGAGCGGCAGGAAATTTCCAAAAAATACCTGGAGATTATTGTAAAAGAGCTTATCAAAGAAAAGATGCTGATCGGGCTTGGAGGACGTGGAGGCGGGTACAAACTTTGCCGTAAGCCGGAAGAATATCCAGTAGGTGAGATATTGGAATTAATGGAGGGCTCGCTTGCTACTGTTGCATGTCTTTCCAAGGACGCCAAACCCTGCAGCAGGGCCGCCACATGTAAAACTCTTCCCATGTGGGCAGAGTTTGATAAAATGGTGCATGATTATTTTTATGGAAAAACACTGGAGGATTTGTTATAAATTTACGCTTATAAAAGCTGGGTGGGATGAGGTATGTATCGGAATTGTATACCTATTGCCCATATTATTAGCTAGCTCTTTTAGGAATCGGCATGATTATTTTGTGGATCACATCCATAGATATGTGGAAAACATTGCAGACAGTGCATGGATTGATGATGATTTTTCTATTCTCTTTTTCATCAATTCATTCTGCTGAAACAGGCCGAGGCAATTGGGTACAAGCTCACATCATATCCCATAAAAACTCTCCTGAGTCATCCAGCACAACAGGCACCAGCTGCTTTTCTTCAAACTGCATGACCTTACAGAGCGTGGAGAAGGCAAACTGCTCCAAGGCTTCCGTGCCATACCGGGGATACTCCGGGAGGTCCGCTTTACTATATTTCCCGTTTTGCTCAACAGGCCCGTCCACCGAATATCCCTCTGTTTCAATCCAGTTCAAAATGGTTTCCTCATCGGCCTGCCACGCCAGCTTATTGAGCTTATCCGGCTCCTGATCCTCTTCAAACCGGACGACCATGGGATGCTCCATGACATCCCATTCCTTCTCCACAATAGGCGAAACCGTATCATTATGGGTATGGCAAGCAGCCACAAACAGCATGGTACCACAATCGTCCCAGCCCAGCTGGTCGGTATAGTAGGGCTTCCCGTTATCCTCAGTCTATGGGCATAGGGAGGTTTTTCCAGCTGGGATATTGCGGCCGATATCTGTTCCCGCCCATTCTCCACAAAATCCTGGACCTCAGCAGGGCTCAGTTTCTTCGCGTCTGCCGCGTCCTGTCCATACGGAGTGATTTTCTGAAAGATGTAGCCGTTTGCCGCTGCCCATCGCTGGACAGCGGTCTTCCGGTTATTCGAATAGTACCGGGGCAACGTCCCAGCGTAGATATCCAGTCCCACAGCAGATGTCTCCTTATCTGTGTATCAGCGCCGTTCCAGAGTACAGCTGTGCCCGGCTCCTTCCGTCTTCAAATATTATTTCAAAAGGCGGCCGTCAATGGTAAATTTCTGCCGGGGTGGTTAGTCTTCTGAAGCGAACAGGCGGTCGATCTGCTCCAGATCATACTCTAAGATCCAGCCATGGAATTGGCGGTAGAGAGGCAGCAGCAGTTCCTGTGAACCGCCCAGCACATCCAGTCCCCGGTCATCGTACAGGTGGTAGATGAAGGGGCCAGGACCTGCCAGATAAACACTGGACGTAAAGCCGGACCAACCGCCCATGTCCCCCAGGATAATCTCCCGGATAAGCTGTTCCGGACAGAACGAAACACACTTCAGGTCCCAATAAAAGCGGATCTGCCTATGGGCATCGCCGTCTTCATCCAACTCCACAGATGCTTCCTGCTCCTGGGGGACAGGAAGCCCGGCCATCTTCCGAACCGTGGTCAGGACAGAATCATCTGTTTCTTCTTCGGGATATCCATCGATCCGCAGGATATCTGGTGGGATCGGAAGGCTCCGATAAATCGCAGCCGCCCGGTCCAGCGCACCCTGAACATAGACGGGATTTGGTTTTCCATCTAAATATATCGTCTCTTCCCCACCTATTCCGAACCGGATTCCCACCGGCGCATGGTAAAACAGTGGGTGCTCCAGCCGCTCCATGCCCAGTTGACACAGGACACTTTCAAACTTCTTGACCAGCATGATATTCCTCGTTAGTCCCACAAAGATGTCTTCTCCAAAGGGTATTCCTTCTTGCTTCCGTTTTCCAAAGCGCTTCACACAGGCGTAGCGGTCCTCGATTTGACAGAGCAGGTCGTAGGCGCCCCTTTTGAAGTCCAGCAGGTCGTACACATCCATCAGCACTTCCTTGTCTTGTTTGTCCTCCGTCTGCTCCAGCTCCTCCTTAAAGGCATAGAGGGCGCGGACACTGTCCGGGCCGCTATCGGACGCAACAAACTGTCTTTTCAATTCGATGTATGTTTCTGATATTCCGTCATCCACCACATCTCCCATCAATCCCACCAGAAGTACCAGACAGTGGACTGCCGCAGGGTGTCGGCCAAGGCTCCAAGTTCTTCAAAGTTCTGGTCTATATCTGGGCAGAAGCCGTACTGCTCCACCGTCACCTCCATGGCCTTCTCCTTTGGGACAGGCGCCGACAGGCATGGGCCACTTCAAGTGGAGTCCCATACCCTTCCCCAATCCTGCAGCTGGTCACCCCATTCTTCTTTGCCTCAATGAAAACAAAGCGGCGGTTGGCAGCTTCTTCTGACTTCCGCCTAACCTCCTTCTGGACAATGATTTTCTCGATACGCTCCCTCTCCTCAGCCGGGACACATTTTTCATACAGCTTCTGCATGATCTATCCACTACCTTCTCCATGGTAGAATCATCTTCCAGGCGGTCAGCCAACGCATGGTATTGATGCTCCTCCATCCATACTGTGATCTCTAAATAGTTCATTTCTCCCATCTCCTTATCATGCAGCCTCTAACTGATCTCCCCGGAAATCTCCTGCGAATGATTCACCGTTCTGGCTTCCGGCCTTGGTCTTTTCGGACGAGCTTCCTTCTCCCTCGCCTCCCTGGCAATCTTATCATCGTTCCTCATAGGTGATAATAGCCTTAACCCTTATCGAATCGAGGCTATCTCCATCTTCCATTTCATTGTTCACTAAGGCAATCGTTCCATCTAACAGTCTGAAACTATCACGCATATCTTCAGTATCCCCGGTAATCCTCGGAGACATTGCCCGAAATCACTCCACCGTTAAAGCATAAGTCTATCACCATGTTATTGTGATCGTCAGTTCCCGAAAGCAGGGAGCAGATTAACATAGGGATTAAAATAACAGGCGAGAGGAGCAGTCCGATGGTCCATGCCCTGCCTTTTCGCAATCGCTCATCGGTAAGAGCTGTTGCCGCCGCCTTTTTCACAAGAGCTGTAGTTGATATGGGTCCTGCCGTTCCTTTTGGGTAATTTCATGCCCAAGAAACAGTTCCATGCTGTAGTCCAAGATTTTTGCTTTTCTTTCTGACAGCATAATCCTGTAAAAATCCTTTTGCAGTTCGGTAATAAACGGTGCTTCCTCTACCAAGGCATAGATCCGATCCATGTCAATTCGATCTGCAATCCGCTGCAGTGCCTGATTGCAATCCTCGTTTTTCAGGGAAGAAATATAATCAAAGTAGGGTATCTTTTTCCCCTGTTCCAAAATAGCCGAGGTCGGGAACAGATAAACACGCTGATGGATTTCTTTTTCATCTCCCAACACCTTCTGCATTCCAATTTCATCCATCTGTGGATAGAGGCAGGAGCCGCAGTCATAGATGGGAGCAATGTCAGCGCACTTGTTCTGCTCATCAATCAAAACTCCCCAGTTACCATTGTGGCGGTCGAAGTTGCCAAGGAAAGCATCGGCTACAAACATATCCCAAAAGAAGTCTTTCAGCTTTTGGGGTTCTATAAGGGATTGTTCCTCTATCGCTTTCAGAATGGAGGAAAGCTCGGTGCCGTAGCCGCTTTGCTCGCTGTCCACACAGGTGTTTTTCAGATGGGCAAACTCCATCAGCCTTTTGCCGCCGGCAGTAAAATCCCTGCAGGCAACCACGATTTTTTCCTTGCCGCGCTTGTCGGTATAAGTGCCAAGGAGGGTTTCCTGCACGGTAAATCCAAGGCTTTCAAAGATATGGCAGGCAAGATATTCGCTGATACAGCTGTTGGTATAACTCATCGCCTTGTTTTTTGACGGCACCGGTGGAAACTTCAGCATATAGCTTACGCCGTTATATTCGATGTTGATTTTATTGCCATTGGCACCTCCGTACCCTTTAAACTTATTGACAGGGCAGCCTGTAAAATCTATCATTTAAATCTCCTTTCCTTTTGCAATTTGGCACCAATTGCAGTGTGAAAATTCTTTTTCACACGCTCACTCCTGTTCTTCATAAAGATATTTCGCCCTCAGATAATTTGCCTGTTCCTCCGATATGACTCCTGCCCAAAGGTCGGCATTAATCGAACCATACAGCTCTCCCCATAGACAGTCCATATAGGTCACTTCATCTTTTTCCCCCTGTATATAATCGCCGATTGCTTTTTGCAGATGGGCAGACAGGTTGGATTCCAAGTAGGAACGATCCTGCGGTTTGCCGTCCTCCTGATGTTGTTCGGATTCTGCTGTGAGTGTCAGCACCTCCTCGATGGTCATTGTAAAGGCGGTTGCCAGCTTTTGAAGCGTCTGCGCATTGCACCGCGTCAAGCTTGTTTTACCGGAGCAGATGTCTGAGAGTGTTGCCCAGGGAATACCGCTTCTTTTGGATAAGCTGTATCGGGACATTCCTTTTTCTTTTATCATTTCATTTATTGTCATTTTCATCACCACTACCATTATATCGGTTTCCCGATATATCGTCAATGGTGATTTCCATATAAGGCGAGGCTTCACAGGGTTCTATCGTGGCATAGGAGCCTGTGCGTGATCCCCGAAGCAACAGCTTGTAATCCTTAATTTCAGACGTTCCAAGCACCCTTGCCGAGGGACAGTGCTTCGCCATCTGCGGCAGATTTAGATTGCTGCCATAGGCAATATCGATTTTTACTTTGCTCATTCGTTCCTCCTACATCCCCATCGACATGGAAAAAGCAGGGCTACCCTTGCCTCCACTGGGATTCCTTCTGGTCCATCTTTTCCAACGTCCTGGTCAGCGCCTCAAAAAATAAGTGCAGAAGGCAAAGCATAAATCCTATGCTTCATCTCTTGCACTTATAGGATACAAAAGAGTGCCGGACCTATTTCTTTGTCCGACACACAGTCAATCTATTTCTTCATTTCATTTCCATTCCTGACATTCCAGACTCCATTTTAGGGAAAGGGATCTGAAACAGCCGCAGGATTTCCTTCTGAGATTCCAGCTCCCGTTCTGCAATAAATTCTATAAAATCATGAGCCTCCCGATGCGCCCGTTCCAACAAAGATACATAATCCTTACGAAGGATTGGCGGGATGACTGCCGGAAGATATCCATCTTGAATCAACGCAAGATTTACCAAAAGACGAGCCACTCTGCCATTCCCATCCTTGAACGGATGGATAAAGACACAACGCCGGTGCAGCTCGGCAGCAAATTCCACTGGGTGGAATCGCTCTCTTTTCTTAGACACCCATTCAAACAGCCCTCTCATCTCCTTGTCCGGTCTATCTGGTGGTGTGGTTGAATAATGGGAACCTGTGATGATAACCTGAATATCTTGATATCGGCCTGCATAGTCTGGTTCTATATTCCAATAGAACAACCTATGCATATAGAGCACCACTTCTTCATCTATGCGGCGACTTTTTAGCAAAGTGAACATAAACTCATTCGCATGATCCACCGCTTCCAATACATTTCGCAGTGATCTGCCTCCTATGGTCAGCCCATCCTCCAAAAGCACCTTTGTCTCTCTATTTCTTGTTAGTATCATACCATATCAGTAAACATCACTTTGCCTTCAGCTGTTCATAAATACCCCGGATATTCCGGATAAGCTCAGGATGCAGGAAATCTTTCTGGTATACCATGTCAATCTGGCGCACCATGGAGGAATTTTCAATGGGAATAATGGCCAGACGGCCGCTGGCCAATTCCTCGCGGCAGGCGCTTTTGGCAATGATGGTAATTCCCAAATCCATGGTTACCAGCTCTTTAATCATGGACACATTATCCAGCTCCATCATCACGTTAAACTCTGCCAGGCTCATGTCCCTGGCGCCCAGATGCTTCCCAAACAGCTGCCTTGTGCCTGCACTGCGGCTGCGCAGAATCAGCTTTTCATGGCGTATTTCCTCCACGGACACGGTCTTGGCCCTGGCCAGGCGGTGCATGGGCGAGACAGCCAGACACAGGTAATCCGTGTCCAGGGTGGTGGACACCAGCGCCGTATCCGGCACCCCGCCCTCCACCACGGCAAAATCCAGTTCATATGCCTTCAGGCGGCTATAAATTTTTTGAATGGTATTGACACAAATATTTATATGTATATCCGGATTCTCATTGCAGAGGGTGGCCAGCACCTGGGGAATGATGGTCTCTCCTGCCGTGGGAGTGATGCCTACATTCAGGTGGCTGGTCTCCGTCTTGCTGTCCGCAATGGCCTGACAGGCATTGGAATAGACGGCCGCCGCCCTGCGGGCGTACTGCACCAGTATCTTCCCCTGGGGGGGTCAGCTTTAGTTTGTTTTTGCTCCTATAAAATATTTTTATATCGAACTCATTTTCCAGCAGGCGAATCTGATGACTCACCGCCGGCTGGGTCAGATTCAGCTTCTGAGCTGCCTTTGTATAGCTTCCGGCTTCGATGACAGCCAGAAGGGTCTTTACTTTCATGTCAAACACGGGCCCGTCCCCCCTCAGTATATAAATATTTTTTATATCCCAATCAAATAATATCATTTGATTTTATCACCAAACACTACTATAATCAAGCAAAACAAAAAAAACGCAGAAAGGAGTGCTGATTATGGCACTATTTTTATCAAACCTGGGAGCAGCAGGAATTATATTGACCATAGCAGTCATGCTGGCATCCGGCTTTCTGTTGACACGAATCACAAAACAGCTTCATCTTCCTAACGTTACCGGTTATATTATTGCGGGAGTCATCATCGGGCCCTGGTGCCTGAACCTTGTCCCTTCACAATATATTGTACAGATGGATTTCATCACGGACCTTGCCCTGGCATTCATCGCATTTGGAGTAGGAAAATATTTTAAACTGTCATCCCTGAAAGCCAACGGAAAAAACATGGTGATTCTGACCCTGTTTGAATCCCTGACAGCAGGTATCTTCATCACAATTGTTATGCTGATTATGGGGTTATCCCTGTCCTTCAGTCTGCTTTTAGGAGCCATTGGCTGCGCCACGGCCCCTGCCTCCACCATTATGACTATCCGGCAGTATAAGGCCAGAGGGCCGTTTGTGGACACTATCCTGCAGGCAGTTGCCCTGGACGATGCGGTCTCCCTGATAGCCTTCAGCGTGTGCGCGGCCTTTGTCCAGGCCAGTTCCTCCAGCGGCTCTGTGACGGTTTCCCAGATTGCTTTTCCGGTGCTCTTTAACTTATTGGCGCTGGCGCTGGGCGGATTATCCGGTGTGGTGCTCAGCAGGCTGATACACAAACGCCGCAGCAAAGACCACAGCCTGGTTCTGGCCTGCGTCACTATCATGGGCGTGGCCGGTATCTGTACTTCCCTTGATGTTTCTCCCCTGTTGTCATGTATGGCCTCCGGCACCGCTTATATCAATGCCAGCGGCAACAAACACCTGTTCAAGCAGTTAAACCAGTTCACGCCTCCCCTCCTGGTGATGTTCTTCGTGCTTTCCGGCATGAGGCTTTCCGTCCCCAGCCTGGCGGCCGCCGGCGTGATCGGCATTGTTTACTTTCTGGTCCGCATTGCCGGAAAATACACCGGCACCGCCCTGGGCGCCGCGGTTACCCACGCTTCACCGGAAATACGCCGTTACTTTGGCCTGGCGCTGATTCCTCAGGCAGGCGTGTCCATCGGCCTGGCTGTGCTGGGACAGCGTATACTCCCCGCAGAAAGCGGCCAGCTGCTGTCCACCATCATTCTGTCCAGCGGGCTTTTGTATGAAATGGCGGGTCCTGCCTGCGCAAAGGCTTCCATCAAGTTATCCGGTAGCGTTCCGGGAAAGGCGGGTGTTGGGAAGTCTGCTGTGGGAAAGGCTGTCTCCGGGAAGGCTGCTGTAAGCGGCCTCTCTGCCGCTAAAGCAGAAGATGCAGAGCAACTAACTGTACATAAAACGGACGCAGCGGTCCAGGAGGAACGTACACTAAAAAAAGCCTCTGACAGCAGCAAAGAAACAAATACTGCTGTACCGGCCCGGCAAATCCCTCAAAGACATGCGGTAACCTGAATAATTTAAGATTACTTGGCGCCTGCCCCGGCATTTTAGGTCAAAAAAGCCAGCTCCGCACATTCGGAGCCGGCTTTTACATATATTGATTCTTATTTAATTATTCTTACCTAACCAGCAGTGATGTTCCTGTCATTTCCTTAGGCTGCTCCATTCCCATGAGTTCGATAAGGGTAGGCACGATATCGCACAGTGCGCCGCCCTCACGCAGCTTATAGGATGGGTCCGCATTTACCAGGATGAACGGTACCGGGTTGGTGGTATGGGCGGTAAATGGTTCGCCTGTCTCATAGTCCACCAGCTGCTCCGCGTTTCCATGGTCCGCGCAGATGAACATGACGCCGTCCACTTCCTTGACGGCCTCCACCGCACGGCCCACGCAGGCGTCCACGGTCTCAATGGCCTTGATGGCTGCGTCCTCAACTCCGGTATGGCCTACCATGTCAGGGTTGGCAAAATTGATGATGATGACATCGTATTTGCCGGATTTGATGGCTTCCACCAGCTTATCACACACGCCATTAGCGCTCATCTCGGGTTTTAAATCATAGGTGGCAACCTCCTTTGGAGAAGGAACCAGGATGCGGTCCTCACCCTCGTTGGGTTCTTCCACGCCGCCGTTGAAGAAGAAGGTCACATGAGCATATTTCTCTGTCTCCGCAATCCTTACCTGAGTCTTTTGGTGAGCTGCCAGGAACTCGCCAAAGGTATTGGTGATGCTCTCCTTTTTAAATGCAACCAGCTTGTTCTGGATGGTCTCGTCATAATCCGTAAAGCATACATACACCAGGTCCAGTCTTTTCTCCCTCGGGAAGCCTTCAAAGCTGTCGTCGCAGAATGCGCGGGTAATCTCCCTTGCGCGGTCCGGACGGAAGTTGTAGAAAATCACGGAATCCTTGTCCTGGATAGTCGCCACAGGCTTGCCGTCCTTCATGACCACAAAGGGGATGACGAACTCATCCGCCTTATCATTGTCATAGGAAGCCTGGATGCCTGCCGCAGCGCTTTCAGCCTGATTTCCTTCGCCCTTTGTCAGAGCGCTGTAAGCCTGTTCCACGCGGTCCCATCTCTTATCACGGTCCATGGCATAGTAACGTCCCATGACAGAAGCCACCTCGCCTATGCCAATTTCCTTCATCTTTGCTTCCAGCTGCTCCACAAAGCCTTTTCCTGATTCAGGAGGTGTATCGCGGCCATCCAGGAAGCAGTGTACATACACCTTCTTTAAGCCGTTCTTCTTCGCCAGCTCCAGCAGGCCGTAGATGTGGGTGTTGTGGCTGTGTACGCCGCCGTCAGACACCAGTCCGAACATATGAAGGGCAGAATCATGTTTTTTGCAGTTTTCAACTGCTGTGAGAAACTCCGGAATCCGGAAAAAGTCCCCGTCCTGAATGGACTTTGTGATTCTGGTCAGTTCCTGGTATACGATACGGCCTGCTCCCATGTTCAGATGTCCTACCTCAGAGTTGCCCATCTGTCCTTCCGGAAGTCCCACTGCCATGCCGCTGGCCTCTCCCTTTACAAAGGGGCACTGGCTCATAAGCTGGTCCATAACCGGGGTTTTGCCCTCGCATACAGCGTTGTGTTCGCAGTTATCGTTCAGTCCGTAGCCGTCCAGAATCATTAATACGGTTGGTTTTTTGCTCATTTTCAATCTCCTTCTGTTTTAAATGCCCTGCCGCCTTAGGGCGCGTGAATCCCGCGTTGGGACACGCTCCGGTCAGGGGCAGGGCACACATTCCGCTATTACTTGTTGTAATTTACAATCTTGCCAAAGTCAGGCTTTAAGGAAGCGCCGCCTACCAGTCCTCCATCGATATCCGGCTGTTCCAAAAGCTCCGGAGCGGAGGATGCGGATACAGAGCCGCCGTACTGGATACGGATTGCCTCAGCTGTAGCCTCATCATAAATCTCCCCAATGCATCCACGGATGGCTGCGCAAACTTCCTCAGCCTGCTCTGTGGTAGCCACCTTGCCGGTGCCGATTGCCCAGATTGGCTCGTAAGCAATGACTGCAGTCTTAGCCTGGTCAGCTGTCACATTCAGGAACGCAATCTTAATCTGCTGGCGAATCCAGTCAATGGTGATTCCCTGCTCCCTCTGTGTCAGTGTCTCCCCGCAGCAGACAATCGGTGTGATGCCGTGTTCAAAGGCCTTTAACACCTTTTTGTTCACGGTCTCATCTGTCTCCGCGAAATACTCGCGTCTCTCGGAATGGCCGATGATTACGTACTTAACGCCGGCGTCTACCAGCATATTGGGGGAAATCTCGCCTGTGTAAGCGCCCTTCTCCTCATAGTACATGTTCTCGGCTCCGATACAGATATTGGTTCCCTTGGCTGCTTCCATAGCAGGAATGATGTCAATGGCAGGCACACAGAATACCACGTCCACATCCTCATTCACTACCAATGGCTTTAACTCGTTTACAAGGGCAACTGCCTCTGACGGAGTCATGTTCATCTTCCAGTTGCCTGCTATAATTTTCTTTCTTGACATTGTATTTTACCTCTCCATTTCACACTGAAATCATTTATGGGAAACCCGAATTAAGCTTTGTTGTCAGCTGCAGCCACGCCTGGCAGTTCCTTGCCCTCCAGGAATTCCAGGGAAGCGCCGCCGCCGGTGGAGATGTGGGTCATCTTATCAGCAAAGCCCAGTCTCTTCACAGCGTTGACAGAGTCGCCGCCGCCGATTACAGTGGTGGCATCTGCCAGTTCAGCAACCGCGCGGCATACTTCCAGTGTGCCTTCTGCGAAGTTGGAGAACTCAAACACGCCCATAGGTCCGTTCCACACAACGGTCTTGGCGCCCTGTAATGCTTCCTTATAAAGCGCGATGGTTTTAGGTCCGATGTCAAATCCTGACCAGCCCGCATCGATCACATCCACTACTTTATGCTCTGTATCGTTGGAGAATTCCTTTCCTTCCACATGGTCAACAGGAAGAAGCAGCTTAACGCCCTTTTCCTCTGCCTTCTTAATCATCTCCAGAGCGTAATCCAGCTTATCTGCCTCGCATAAGGAGTTGCCGATTTCCTGGCCCTGTGCCTTTGCAAAGGTATAAGCCATACCGCCGCCGATAATCAGGGTGTCAACCTTGTCTAACAGGTTGTTGATTACATTAATCTTGTCGGAAACCTTGGCGCCGCCCAGGATGGCCACGAATGGACGAACCGGATTCTCAACTGCCTGCCCTAAGAACTTGATTTCCTTCTCCATCAGGTAGCCTACCGCGTTCTCCTTGGTAAATCTGGTAACACCTACATTGGAGCAGTGGGCCCTGTGGGCAGTACCGAATGCATCATTTACGAAAATGCCGTCGCACAGATCAGCCAGTTCTTTTGCATAAGCTTCGCTTGCAGCATCGCCGTCTTTGAATTTGGTCTCCTCACCCCTGTAACGGGTATTCTGAAGGAGCAGTACCTCTCCGTCCTTTAACTCAGCGGCTACCTTCCGGGTCTCAGGTCCTGTTACCTTTGAATCGTCCACAAACTTAACCTCTACGCCCAGTCTTTCGCTCAGAGCAGGAGCAACAGGAGCAAGGCTCATCTCCGGAACGGGCTCGCCCTTTGGCTTGCCTAAATGGGAGCACAGGATAACCTTAGCGCCCTGGTCAAGAAGCTTCTTTATGGTTGGGATGGCTCCGTCAATACGGTTATAGTTCTGGATAACGCCTTCCTTTAACGGAACGTTGAAATCGCAGCGTACCAGTACTTTTTTGCCCTGTAAATCTTTTAAATCATCAACTGTTTTCTTGTTTAACATATGTTTTTCCCCTTTCAGAGTCATTGATACATTTGGCGAACAAAGGGCCCGGCCCAAACGACCGGACCCTTCATGAGTCTACTTAAAAATTACTGTCCTGTTGTCACAATTAGCCTAACTCAGCAAAGTACTTGATTGTCCTTACCATCTGGCTTGTGTAGGAGTTCTCATTGTCATACCATGAAACAACCTGTACTTCGTACAGATCATCAGCAATCTGGGCTACCATGGTCTGTGTTGCGTCGAACAGAGAACCAAATCTCATACCGATAATGTCGGAAGATACGATGGCATCTTCGTTGTATCCAAAGGACTCGCTGGCAGCTGCCTTCATAGCTGCGTTGATGTCTTCCTTTGTAACGCCGGCCTTCTTAACAACAGCTGTTAAGATGGTGGTGGAACCGGTTGGTACAGGTACACGCTGTGCGGAACCGATTAACTTGCCGTTCAGCTCTGGAATAACCAGGCCGATAGCCTTAGCAGCACCGGTGGAGTTGGGAACGATGTTAGCTGCGCCGGCTCTTGCTCTTCTTAAATCACCTTTTCTGTGTGGTCCGTCCAGAATCATCTGATCGCCTGTGTAAGCGTGGATGGTGGACATGATACCGCTCTGGATAGGAGCGTAATCATTCAGTGCCTTAGCCATAGGAGCTAAGCAGTTTGTTGTACAGGAAGCTGCGGAGATAATCTTGTCGTCGGCTGTCAGTACATTTTCGTTAACGCTGTATACAATAGTAGGAAGGTCATTGCCTGCCGGAGCAGAGATAACAACTTTCTTAGCGCCTGCATCAATGTGTGCCTGAGCTTTGTCCTTAGAGCAGTAGAATCCGGTACACTCCAGAACCACGTCTACGCCGATTTCGCCCCATGGAAGATCAGCAGCCTTTGGCTCCTTGTAGATGGTAATCTTCTTGCCGTCTACAGTAATGGAATCCTCTCCAGCCTCAACAGTGTGCAGCCCCTGGCCGTAAACGCCGGCATATCCACCCTGTGCCGTATCATACTTTAACAGATGAGCTAACATCTTAGGATCGGTTAAGTCATTGATAGCTACTACATCGTAACCTTCTGCTCCGAACATCTGACGGAAAGCCAGACGTCCAATACGTCCAAATCCATTAATCGCTACTTTTACTGCCATGATTCAATTCCTCCTAGTTTGTTAAAAAATATATTATTGTTAAATATTAATCAACCTCTCTCTATTGTAATCAATTTCTAATGAAATGGCAAGTCCTTTTTTTATTTTTACGGATCTTTGAACTATTTATACGAAGAAAAGACTGGAATCTTGCCATTCGGGTATTTTCTGCTATAATGTTGTTATGAAATGGGATAGAAGCAAAGGAGAGGCTCCAATGATATACGACTGCCATCTGCACACTGAATTTTCCGGTGACTCCAACACCTCCATCAGCCTGCAGATTGAGAAAGCCATAGAACTTGGCATGAAGGAGATGTGCATTACCGACCACCACGACTACGATTCCGGATTCTGCGACTGTGATTTTATCCTGGATATACCCGCCTATCTCACGGCCCTGCGCATGCTCCGGGCAGATTACAGGGACCGTATCCGCATCAACATTGGAATTGAGCTGGGGCTTCAGGAGCATCTTAAAGAATATTTGGAGCACTTTGTAAAGCGTTATGGGGATTCCTTTGATTTCATCATCGGATCCAGCCATTTTGTAAAGAGCATGGACCCATACGATCCGGAATACTGGAACAGGCAGGGCGAGGTGACCGGCTTTGAGGATTTCTTTGAAGCCTCCCTGGCGCGTGTCAGAGACCTGTGCCATACCTTTGATTCCTTTGGCCATCTGGATTACGCGGTGCGCTACGCTCCCCACCAGAACGACTTTTACGACTACCGGCATCTGAGCCGGTGGATTGACCCGCTCTTAAAGATTCTTATTGAAAACGGCAAATCTCTGGAGTGCAACACAGGCGGTTTTAAGTACGGCCTGGGCCAGCCCAATCCCTGCCGGAAAATTCTCATGCGCTACCGGGAGCTGGGCGGCGAGATGATAACCATTGGATCCGACGCCCATACCCCGGAATATGTAGGTTATGCCTTTGACACCTGCCGCGAACTGCTGCTGGACTGCGGTTATAAATATTTTACCGTGTACCATGGCAGAAAGCCGGAATTCATTCCTCTTTAGCCGGGGAATGGCTGCGAGCGGCGATGATATAGGATTTGCCGCATTTATACCGTTTATGCACCTCATCCCGCGCTTTCTGTTTTCATGGCTGCCTTTACATCCTTCTGGAACCGCTCCCATGCGTCCTCGTGCTCCACATAATACTTAGGACAGAGTTTTTCATTTACATCATAGTGGCGTATGACGTCCCCAGGCGTCAGTTTCAGCTGTCTGCAGAGGAAGGCCGTCAAATCCACCAGGGATTCATAGGTGGCATCATTGAACTTTCCGCTGTCGTCCGGATGGCACACCTCAATGGCAACCGTCGTGTTGTTTAAAGGGGCATTGGCATAGGCAATCTCATTGACAGGAATGCACTGGATAACTTCTCCTTCCAGACCCACTACAAAATGGCTGCTGGCAGACGAACCGCTTTTTTGCGGGTCCTGGTCAGCCAGGCTGTCAAAATAGTCCCTGTTATTCCTGGCCGTGGAGCCGGGATTAGCCACATAGTGTATGACAATCTTATCCACCTTCTGACGCCCCACATCCGGCCTGGAAAATATATTCTTCCTTATGAAATCCTGCTCTACATAATCCGGCACTTCCACTGCCTTCAAATCCACGGTATAGGGCCTCTCCCAGCCCCAGAGGTAATAACCTCCGCCAAGACCGGCGCCTGCGCCCAACACCAGCACCAGCAAAAGCGCCAGGAAGGACACGCCTTTCCCCGAACGGTTACGGCGTTCACCTGAACCTGAATTTCCTGTTTTTTTATTCCTTTGAGACCGTTCAGTCTTCTTTCTGGTGTTCTGGTCCTCCTGCGCCGTTCCGGCAGCAGGCTTTCCGGCCCCCGGTCCCGTATCTCCCATACCGGGCTTTCTTCTGGAAACCCGCTCACGTCTGGGCCTGCCTCCTATGTAGGAATCCCCCACAGGAGGATTCTGCCGGCCAGACGCCGGCCGGCCCGGCTCCAGCGGTACCTGCCGGATATCTTCGTAATCTCTCATCCCATCTATATCGTTAGTCCGTTCCTCTTTCATCCTTTCGTACACCTTTCGTTGATTCATGTTCCACAGATTCTGTCACATGAACAATATAACATTTTTCAGCTTAAAACACAATGGATGTTGCATTTTATGAAACAATCCGTAAAATCATAAAACAGACGCAACTTTATCCCTGCCCCAGACGTCTAACAGTCAGAAGGATATGAAAGGAGGATGCAGGTACATGGGCTTTTACAACCACACGGCGGAAACAGAACGTCTCCTTACGGAAAATTATGAACGCTACTACCGCCTGGCATATAAGCTAATGCGAAACCAAGATGATGCCCTTGATGTAGTCCAGGAAAGCGCCTACCGGGCAATTAAGGACTGCAAAGGGGTCAGAAATAAAGGCTACCTGTCCACATGGATTTACCGGATCGTAGTCAACACAAGCCTGGATATGCTGCGCAGGAAAAAGAAAGAAACACCCACAGAAGAAATGCCGGAAACACCCACGGAGGAC
>Ga0137302_10125_pt1 | contig 58059 bp, 40 predicted proteins | sample Ramsor2O_GlcNAcB_FD_97184 | JGI IMG/M metagenome (GOLD analysis project Ga0137302, IMG submission 97184) | Mouse cecal microbial communities from Vienna, Austria - N-Acetylglucosamine amended with D2O_GlcNAcB | ecosystem: Host-associated > Mammals > Digestive system > Large intestine > Cecum... | reverse complement strand
GACCTGGGGGGGCCTATGTGATTGGGGAGGACATTGCGGGTCTTAACGGAGAAATGGTAAGGGATTATATAAAATATCTGGGTAATCTGAGATGTTTCAGTCTGGGATTTGAAGGGATTTATCAGGGCCATGATACAGAACCGGAGAGCATGCGCTGGGTAGGTCAGTACAGTAATGCAAACCTGATCAAAACCGATTTTTTTGAAGCCAAAAGTACGGCCTATGCAAAGAGCAGCGCGCTGGTGGATGATCTATAATCAATATGGTGCTGCCAGTGACGATCAGATTGTGATTCTCAGTCCATTCATAAAAAATAGTGGGCGGTGGCTTTTTCTGTCTGCGGCACAAGTGTTGTTTTCGGATTCTTTTTTATGTATAATTAACTGTATAGCAAAATGGTTAAGAGGAACATTTCATGCGGCTGAGTTACAGGGGGCAAAGGAAAAGAATTGAAAGAGTGACGGAAAGGACAGTAAATGAAAAAGTATGTAATGGGTATGGATCTGGGAGGAACGAATATCAAGACCTCTCTGTTTACAAACGATTTCTCCCCGGTGGCTGAACAGAGGACACCTACCATGGTGCATCTGGGGGCAGAAGGGGTTTTGGAACGGATGGAAGAAAATATCAGGGATCTGCTTTTAAAGGCAGGAACATCGCTTCCGGAAGTGGAAGTTATGGGAATTGGGGTGCCGGGCCTTCTGGATATAGATAATGGCATATCCCTGTTTTCGCCAAATTTTCCAAAATGGGAGAATGTTCCCATTGTCCATTGGTTTAGGAAACGGTTAGGGATTCCGGTGTTTATTGACAATGACGTCCGTGTAAATCTGTATGGGGAATGTTTTTTTGGTGCAGGCAAAGGGAAAAAGAATGTTGTGCTTCTGACTTTGGGCACCGGATTGGGGGCAGGGGTCATGATTGATGGACATATTCTGTATGGGGCAACCGGCAGTATGGGGGAAATCGGTCATATGAATATGTACAGGGAGGGACGGCCCTGCCGCTGTAAAAGCTCGGGCTGCCTGGGGCGGTATGTGTCAGCGTTGGGACTTTTGCGCACCGTGAAGGAAAAGATAGAGGCAAAAGAGGAGACAATACTTACAGCATGGACCCATGATCCGGAAGAGATTACAGCTAAGATGGTATCCAGAGCCTTTGATGCGGGTGATACGCTTGCGAGAGAGGCTATGGAGGAAACAGGGGAAATCCTGGGGTATGGCCTTGTAAATGTGATCAACCTATATAACCCGGAGTGTATCATAATTGGGGGCGGCATGTCTGCGGCAGGGGAACGTCTGCTGTCAAAGGCAAGGGAGATTGTGGATACCCATGCATTGGAGATATCCGGAAAAGCCTGCACAATTGTAACAGCCCAACTGGGAGACGCATCGGGAATGCTGGGGGCAGCCAAAGCCGCTGCCATTAAAAATAGTAACAGAACAGAAGTATAGTATAAATATCCGGTTCACGCAAAGGAGTAGTCTATGCATGAACCGGATATTTATACTTTCATCCAGGCAAAGTCAGCCAACCAGTTTTTTTAGTTTCCATTTACCGCTCTGTACGCGGATAAAGGAGAATATAGCACCAATTCCCCAGCCGATGGGGATTGACCACCAGATCGCACTGGCACCGATGAAATGAGCCAGAAGGTATGCGATGGCAACTCTGGAAAACAGATTAGACATGGAACTCAGCATAAAGGCACCCATATCTCCGGCACCTCTCAAAAGACCGTTGCCTACGAACATCAGTCCCATTAATACATAAAATACGGAGACTGTTTTCATGTATTTCAGTCCGTATCCCATAGCACTTCCATCTGAACCGCGGTTCAGGAACAGGGTGAGGAGCTGGGGGCCGAAGAGATAAATTATGCCGGTGATGATCAGGGAGAAAATAAGTACCATGAGCAGACAGGCTTTATAACCCTGAACCACCCGTTTTTCTTTTCCGGCACCGATATTCTGTGCGGTATAACTTGACATGGCGTTTGAAAAGTTCATATTTGGCATCATAGCCAGCGTATCAATTTTTGTTGCCGCTGTATATCCGGCTACAAATACTTTGCCGTAGGAGTTGACCAGTCCCTGCATGAACATCATACTCAGTGAGACAATGGACTGCTGCAGCATTGAGGGAACACCGACACGGGCGATTCTCCGGGCAGCGCTGGCTTCGAAAAGAGAAAACTTTTTGTTTGCGGCAGCAGGTTCATTTTCCATATTCTTCATTCTTTTAATGAGCACAAAGAAGGAGGCCACTGCGCACAGGCCCTGTGCGATCAGCGTTGCCCAGGCAACACCTGCCACACCCATATGGAAACGAATGACAAAGAGCAGATCAAGCCCGATGTTTGTCAGAGCAGATACCATAAGAAATTTAAGCGGTGTATTGCTGTCTCCCAGGGCGTTGTAAATGCCGTTTAATGTATTGTAGAGAAACAGGAAAACAGCGCCTCCAAAATAAATACGCAGATAGGTAAGTGAGTCTGCCATGATATCCGCATCTGTTCCCAAAAGTTTCAGAAGCGGTTCGGCAGCCAGCTCGCCGGCCGCCATGATCGCCAGTCCGATGACACCCAGAGCGATCAGTGCAGTGGAGATGGTGGTCTTCATTTCCCGGATCTGGCCGGCTCCAAAGAGCTGGGAAATGACAACCGTACATCCCATGGAGAGGCCGGCAGCGATTGCTACAGCCAGAAAAACAACAGGGAAGGAGGAGCCTACCGCTGCAAGCGCATCCTCACCTACAAACTTTCCAACTACCATGGAATCCACCATATTGTATAGCTGCTGAAAAAAGTTTCCGATAACCATAGGAAGCGCGAAGAAAAAGAGCAGCTTCAGAGGTTTGCCTTCCGTCAGATTTTTTACCATTTAAATCCCCCCCTTTTTTCTGTATGTAACTGCATTATTTGCAATTCGTTTGATGTGGTCCTGATGTATTTGCTGTTCCTCCTCGGAAAAGCCGGCATAGCATATTTGGTCCCAGGTTTTGTAGATATCCCGGATATGTTCATAAATCTCCCCGCCTTTATCTGTCAGAGATACAAATTTTTGACGACGGTCGCGTTCATTGATCTTGCGGCATATAAGACCTTTCTCCTCCAGACATGCCAGGTTCTTTGCAATCCTGCCTTTATCCAGATTCAGATAATCCGCCATTTCCTCCTGACTGCAGCTTTTATCCTTGAGGATACGGATCAGCCTGCCTTCCAGGGGAATCAGCCCGTACCTTTCCATCTCACCCCTTACATATGACAATTCGCAGCGTCGTATGATGCTGACAAAATGATTATTCATATAACTGCCTCCTTGAAATTGGTTGTAATTTACAACTGTTGCATGGACAACTATTTATTATATGTATGTAAAAGGAAAATGTCAACATGAAATATTTATATATGTTATACTGAGGATTAATAGGCCGCTGTTCATTGATCACAGTTCCGGGTAATATTTATAACGTGAAGATGCCGGATGAGAAAGGAGTATGAATGGAAAAAATAGTGGAGATCATGGATAAAAGCGTTATTGCGGAATTGTTCGCAGGATGGGAGGAGACTTTGATCTTGTCCTGCCTTCAGGATTGTATGGGAAGAGCTTACGGAGATACCCGGGAGAATCCGCGGTCCGCGCAGATAGTAGTGGGGGATTTCTGCTTTTTTGCAGGGCAGCCGGAGGAGGCGCTTGTGCGAAATAAACCGGATGACAGAGAATCAGAGTTTATCATTATGGTGCCGGGTTCGGTAGAATGGGGAGATTTGATAGAAAAGGTTTATCAGGGATGTTCAAAAAAACGAAAACGATATGCGATCAGGAAAGAGCCGGATGTATTTGACAAAGAGAGGCTCAGGGATATAGTAAAGCATTGTCCCGAGGGATTTTCCCTGCATAAAATTGATAAAGAGACTTACAGGCAGGTTATGGAGAATTCATGGTCTGCAGATCTGTGTTCTCAGTTTAAAGATTACGAAGACTACAGGAAACGCGGACTGGGGGTTGCAGCCTTCGATAAAAAGATTTTGGCAGCCGGTGCGTCTTCCTACACGGTCTATAAAGAAGGGATTGAAATTGAGGTGGATACCCGTGAAGATTACCGAAGAAAGAAACTGGCGCTCTGCTGTGCCGCACAGCTTATTCTGGATTATCTGGAGCGGGGCCTGTATCCCAGCTGGGATGCCCAGAATCCTGCTTCAGTGGCATTGTCAGAAAAACTGGGCTATCATTTTGATAAAGAGTATACAGTCTGTGAAGTGTACAAATATACAAGGATGAAGAAAAATTGAATAGGTGAAAAATAGATAACGAATGATGTTTCGGATTCCGGGTTTTTGCAGGAGGGAAGAAGTGGATTGGTGATAATTAATATATTTTCAGCAGATAGATACAAAACAGGAATGTTTTAAGGGCGTGATTTTTCGCAGAGTTTACAATAAATGCGAATATGCAATATGTCAATAGAAATATGCACTGTAATATGATAAGCTATAAAGCATAACAGATAAAGTTTTTATGTCTTACATCATTGCCATGGCGATAAAAGCCGGCTCCCCATGACAACAGGTAAGACATGGGATACCAAGTAAAGTAAATGAGTATATGGAAAGGAAGGTACAATATGGGATTTACAACAGAGGATATCAATATGCTGGAAAAGTTGTTTGACAATAAGCTGCAGCCATTATATTTGCAGGTGGATGAAAAATTTGAACAGGTAAATAATCGCCTGAATGAAAACGCGGAAAGAATGGAGGAACGGTTTGAGCATATAGATAGAAGATTTGAACAGATAGATAAGAGATTTGAACAGGTAGATAAGAGATTTGAACAGGTAGATAAGAGGTTTGAGCAGATAGATGAAAAGCTTGAACAAATAGATGATAAATTTAGACAGATAGATAAAAGATTTGAACTAGTAGAAGAATCCATTAAGCAAATGAAAATTCAGCTAAATAATGTTGAAACGAGGCTGGACTGCATTGAGAAAGAGATTACGGCTGTGAGAGATGAATTGGAACAAACTAAATTTATTATAGAAAATGAAGTTCAGAGAAATATTAAAATTATTGCGGAAAATCATGTAGATTTAAGCCGTAAATTTACAGATGCCCTGCGGGTTTCCCAAACGGATGAGCTTTACCATTTAAAGGTTAACCAATTGGAATCCAGGCTCGTGATATTGGAAAGTAAATTTGATAGTTTGACGCAGGGGCAGAAAAAAGTTGTTTAAATGTAACTGTTTAGCAGGTCTGTAGATTGGCTGCATGTGCTGTAAGGAAACGTTCAGCAGCCAGGCGAAAACTCCACAAGGTGATTCTCCATAGATTTTGCTGGTGATTATGCAGGTACCCAATAGTTACGTTCAAACATAGAAGGGGAATTCATAACCTGTCTTCATAGTAAGATAATTGTTTATTTTTGGAGAATCGAAATCCAGCAGCGGTATAACGCGGAGCCTGTCAGCCTCAATTTCTTTTTTGACAAGGCTGAGAGGGAGAAAGCTATAACCCAGGCCTGCCAGAACAAAGTCAAGAAGTTTGGTACTGTTGTCTATCTCAAAGGAAAAATGGTAATTGTCTGGAAAAAGCTGACGGATAAAGAGACCCACTTCCTGCAGGGCAAAATTACAGAAAAGGTAGTTCAATTTTGGAAGGTCTTTTCTGGTGATTCCCTTCTGATAGTTTATGTCGCTGCTGCGACAGACAAGAACCAGTTCGTCTTTTTTAAAACATTGGCAGGTGAACCCTTGTTTCTTCAATGGAATATAGGTAAATGCAAAATCAAGCAAATCATCCTGGAGCGTATGAAGCAGTTCCATAGAATGGGAAATGGTGACTTTTGTATTCACGTCCCTGTGTTCCTGCATATAACCAAGCAGGGGTACTCTTAAATGACACTCGTAAATTGTGTTTGTTGTACCAATATGCAGATTCCCCCTGGAAAAATCCTGTGTGTTCAGCATTGTAACTGCTGATTTTTCCAAGGCAAGTATGCGGTTGGCATAATCAATAAACTTTATACCGGCTTCTGTAAGTTTCAGGCTTCTTGGACTGCGGACAAACAAGGGCTGGCCGAGTTCTTTTTCCAATTCGGCAATTCTGTTTGTAACAGTAGACTGTGCTACAAAAAGTGACTCGGAAGCTTTGGTAAAGTTTAAAATTTTACTGAGCGCTAAAAATGTTTCCAAAGATGTTGTATTCATACAAACTCCTATCGAAAAAACGAATTATAACAATGCGATTAATTTATTTTACAAATTATAAAGAATAAGATATAATTTGTCAAGAATTAAGTATAAAGACATTGCTATAAGGAGAGATAAATATTATGGAGTACAATTTGAGAGAAGAGGGCTTCTATGGTAATATGGAGCCGGAACAAATTACAGAAATGTACGGCAGTCCGGTTTATGTATATAATGAAGAAACGCTGCGCTCCCGATGCAGAGAATTGAAGAAAATGGTGAGATATCCTCATTTTGTTATTGACTATTCAATTAAAGCGAATTTCAATCCTGCCCTTCTGCAGATCGTCAAAGAGGAGGGTCTTGAGGTGGATGTCATGTCACCAGGAGAAATATATCTAGCCAAAATGGCAGGTTATGAGGCAAATGAAATATTCTATATCTGTAATAATGTATCTGAGCAGGAGATGCGCTATGCTATAGAGGCAGGCGTGACTACCAGCGTGGATTCCCTCTCTCAGCTGGAACAGTATGGAAGACTGAATCCAGGAGGAAAAGTAGCTGTTCGTCTGAATCCCGGCTATGGTGCAGGACATCATCAGAAAGTCATCACAGCAGGCAAGAAAACAAAATTCGGAATTGATGTGGAGATGCTCCCTGAAGTGAAAGCTGTTCTTGCCCGCTATAGCCTTAAACTGGTTGGTGTGAACCAGCATATTGGCTCCCTTTTTTTAGAAAAAGAACAATACCTGAAGAGTGTGGATTCCCTTCTGGAATGTGCAAAAGAATTTTCTGATTTGGAATTTGTGGATTTTGGTGGGGGATTTGGCATCGCCTATCATAAAGAGAATCAGATTCAGAGACTGGATTTGGCAGATTTGGGAAAATCCCTGGATGAGATCATGTACCGTTTTGTGAAGGAATATGGCAAGGAAATTACCTTCCGGGCAGAACCAGGGCGCTATGTGACGGCAGAATCGTCAGTTCTTTTGGGAACCGTGAATACGGTGAAAACCAATCATGGAAAAAAATATATTGGCACAGATATTGGATTTAACGTACTTATGCGCCCGGTATTATACGATTCATATCATGAGATTGAGGTATATGAAAAAAATAGGAAGGTGACAGGAAAAAGAGAGACAGTCACTATAGTAGGTAATATTTGCGAGAGTGGTGACATTCTGGCAAAAGACAGGGAACTTCCCCATATAGAGGAAAAAGATATGATTGGAGTTTTGGATGCAGGTGCTTATGGACATGTCATGAGCTCTAATTATAATGGAAGACTTAGGCCGGCAGAGGTTCTGGTAAAAAGAGACGGAGAAAATTGTCTCATCAGAAAACGTGATACACTGGACGATTTGGTGAAAAACTATGTATTGCTGCCATAACAGGCTGGTATCAGAAGGGAGCATTCTTCTCTGACGGGCAGAGAGGATTGCTCCCTTTCTCTTCTTGACTTTTAGTTGTCTTCCTCTGTCATGGTATATACCTGGCGTTTTCTTGCCATTTCATCGCTCGCCAGATATTCATCATAAGTAGTGATCTTATCAATCAGTATACCGTTTGGAAGTATTTCCATGATACGGTTCGCTGTGGTCTGTACAATCTGATGGTCATGAGACGCAAACAGGATGACACCGGGGAATTTGATCATACCGTTGTTCAGTGCGGTAATAGATTCCATATCCAAATGGTTGGTAGGTTCATCAAAAACCAGCACATTGGCACCTGAAATCATCATTTTAGATAAAAGACATCTCACCTTTTCTCCTCCGGAGAGTATGCGGACTTTTTTTACACCATCTTCGCCTGGGAACAACATACGTCCAAGAAAACCCCGCACATAGGTAGCATCTTTAATTTCAGAGTATTGAGTCAGCCAGTCTGCAATTGTCAGGTCATTGTCAAACTCAGCGGTATTATCTTTGGGAAAATATGCCTGAGATGTGGTGACACCCCATTTGTAGGTTCCCTCATCCGGCTCTATTTCTCCAACAAGGATCTTGAAGAGTACGGTTTTGGCCTGTTCATTTCCCCCCACAAATGCAACTTTATCATCATGACCGAGAGTAAAGGAAATGTTGTCCAATATTTTCACACCGTCAATGGTTTTTGAAAGGCCTTCTACCATGAGCACTTCGTTTCCGATATCGCGGTTTGGACGGAAATCAATGTATGGGTATTTGCGGCTGGAAGGGCGCATATCATCCAGCTGGATTTTCTCCAGGGCACGTTTTCTGGATGTGGCCTGTTTTGATTTTGAAGCGTTGGCGGAGAATCTGGAAATAAACTCCTGTAACTCTTTGATCTTTTCTTCTTTTTTTCGGTTAGCTTCTTTCATCTGTTTGATCAGAAGCTGGCTGGACTCGTACCAGAAATCATAGTTTCCGGCATAGAGCTGGATTTTACCGTAGTCAATATCCGCAGTATGTGTACATACCTTATTTAAAAAGTAACGGTCATGGGACACCACAATGACGGTATTTTCAAAATTGATCAGGAATTCCTCCAGCCATTCAATCGCATCCAGATCCAAGTGGTTGGTAGGCTCATCCAGAAGAAGTATATCAGGGTTTCCAAACAGGGCCTGTGCGAGTAGGATCTTTACTTTCTGGCTTCCTGTCAGATCCCCCATTATGGAATAGTGTAGTTCTGTTTCAATTCCCAGACCATTTAAGAGCTGTGCTGCATCGGATTCAGCTTCCCAGCCGTTCATCTCGGCAAACTCACCTTCCAGTTCGCTGGCCCGGATTCCATCTTCATCAGAAAAATCTTCTTTTGCGTAGATGGCTTCTTTTTCTTTCATAATATCATACAGACGTTTGTTGCCCATGATAACTGTGTCAAGAACCGAATAGGCATCATATTTGAAGTGATCCTGCTGAAGGAAGGAGAGACGCTGTCCGGGTGTGATTGTGATATCACCGCTGGTGGTCTCAAGCTGACCGGAAAGGATTTTTAAAAAAGTAGATTTGCCGGCGCCGTTGGCACCGATCAAACCATAACAGTTTCCCTCCGTAAACTTGATATTGACGTCTTCAAACAGTGCTTTTTTACCGATTCGTAAAGTGACCTTATTTGCTGCAATCATGTTAATCCCTCACTTATAAAAAACTTACAATTTTCTTTGCGTAATCTCTTCTTATTTTACAGTAAAATGTGGAATTTGCAAGCATTTCTTTTAAAATACTTGATAAATTAAGTATACAAAGGTATAATGGACACCATTAGGAAAAAAGAGGGACGAGAGAAGACCACAGAGAGTACAGGAAAGGAGCACAGGAAAAATGCTGATTACGAGAGAATGCGACTACGCGGTGCGGATTGTCCGGGCACTTGCTGGAGGAGAAAAACTTTGCGTGAACCAGATATGCGAAAAGGAGGAACTGACTCCTGCGTTTGTATATAAAATACTCAAAAAACTGGAAAAAGGAGATTTGGTGAAGAGCTTCCGCGGTAGCAATGGAGGATATGCACTGAAGAAAGATATTGGCCAGATTACCCTGCTGGATATCTACCTGGCAGTGGAGCCGGAATTTTACATGATTGAGTGTATGAATCCGGACAAGCCCTGTGTGCGCAACCAGGATGAAGAGGGATGTAAGGTCCATAAAGAGCTGTACAAAATACAAAAAAACCTGCTGAGAGAGCTTGGTGCCAGGACGATTCGTGAAATTATGGAGGAAGAGTAGCCGGGATTTGTTTTTTTCAAAAAACATTCTACTTATTTACGTTAAAAAATGGACATGCTTGGCGAATCGTGATATAATTTCGATAGACTTCGGGGAGCGAAGTGGAACATTGTTTATAACAATTTTCAAGGAGGAAAATAACAAATGGCTAGAAAGATGAAAACCATGGATGGTAATCATGCAGCAGCTCATGCGTCTTACGCATTTTCCGATGTTGCAGCGATTTACCCGATTACCCCGTCATCTGTAATGGCAGAGGCTACAGACGAATGGGCAACACAGGGAAGAAAGAACATTTTCGGACAAGAAGTACAGGTTACTGAGATGCAGTCTGAGGCTGGTGCAGCAGGTGCTGTGCATGGATCCCTGGCAGCAGGTGCCCTGACTACTACATATACCGCATCACAGGGTCTTCTGTTAATGATCCCTAATCTTTATAAAATCGCTGGTGAGCAGTTACCGGGTGTATTCAACGTGTCCGCCCGTGCACTTGCAAGCCACGCACTGTCAATCTTCGGAGACCATTCCGATGTATACGCATGTCGTCAGACAGGATGTGCTATGCTTTGTGAATCTTCCGTACAGGAAGTTATGGACCTGACACCGGTTGCTCATATGGCATCTATCAAAGGTAAAGTTCCGTTCATCAACTTCTTTGATGGTTTCCGTACTTCTCATGAGATTCAGAAAATCGAGACATGGGATTACGAAGACTTAAAAGAGATGGTAGACATGGACGCTGTTGATGAATTCCGCGCCCGCGCACTGAATCCAAACCATCCGTGCCAGAGAGGTTCTGCACAGAACCCTGACATCTTCTTCCAGGCAAGAGAAGCATGTAATCCTTACTACGATGCTTTACCGGCGATCGTTCAGGAATACATGGATAAAGTAAACGCTAAAATCGGTACAGACTACAAACTGTTCAACTACTACGGAGCAGCAGATGCTGAGCACGTAATCGTTGCTATGGGTTCTGTAAACGATACCATTGAAGAGACTATCGACTATTTACTGGCAGCCGGCAAGAAAGTCGGTGTTGTAAAAGTTCGTCTGTACAGACCATTCTGCGCTGACGCATTGATCGAAGCTATTCCGGAAACTGTAAAACAGATCACTGTTTTAGACAGAACAAAAGAACCGGGCTCTCTGGGTGAGCCGTTATACTTAGACGTTGTTGCTGCATTAAAAGGAAGCAAATTCGATGCAGTTCCGATTCTTACAGGACGTTACGGCTTAGGTTCCAAAGATACCACACCGGCTCAGGTTGTTGCTGTATATGAGAACACAGAGAAGAAAAAATTCACAGTAGGTATCGTGGATGATGTTACAAATCTGTCTCTGGAAGTTGGTACTCCTATCGTTACAACACCGGAAGGAACTATCAACTGTAAATTCTGGGGTCTGGGCGCTGACGGTACAGTAGGTGCTAACAAGAACTCCATCAAAATCATTGGTGACAACACAGATATGTATGCTCAGGCTTACTTTGACTATGACTCAAAGAAATCCGGCGGCGTTACTATGTCTCACCTGCGTTTTGGTAAAAAACCGATTAAATCTACATACCTGATCAAGAAAGCAAACTTCGTTGCATGCCATAATCCTTCCTATGTAAGAAAATACAACATGGTTCAGGAACTGGTAGACGGAGGTACATTCCTGCTGAACTGTCCTTGGGACATGGAAGGTCTGGAAAAACACTTACCGGGACAGGTAAAAGAATTTATTGCTAACCACAACATCAAATTCTATGTGATCGATGGTGTTAAGATTGGTATTGAGACAGGCATGGGTCCGACTCGTATCAACACAATCCTGCAGTCCGCATTCTTCAAACTGGCTGACATCATTCCGGAAGCGCAGGCTATTGATTTGATGAAAGCAGCAGCAAAAGCTACATACGGACGTAAAGGTGATGACGTAGTTGCGAAAAACTGGGCAGCTATTGATGAAGGTGCAAAACAGATCGTAGAAGTTCAGGTTCCGGAAAGCTGGAAAACTGCTACAGACGAAGGTCTTGACCTGACTCATGCAGAGAACGGAAGAAAAGAAGTGGTAGACTTCGTTAACAACGTTCAGGCTAAAGTTACAGCTCAGGAAGGTAACTCACTGCCTGTATCTGCATTCACAGAATATGTTGATGGTACAACTCCATCCGGAACATCTGCTTACGAGAAACGTGGTATTGCAGTAAATATCCCGGTATGGCAGCCTGAAAACTGTATCCAGTGTAACCGTTGTGCGTATGTATGCCCGCATGCATCCATTCGTCCGGTTGCTATGACAGAGGCTGAGGCAGCAAATGCTCCGGCAGCTCTTGATATGACTGGTATGAAAGAATATAAATTTGCTATCGCAGTATCCGCTCTTGACTGTACCGGATGTGGTTCCTGTGCAAATGTCTGCCCAGGCAAGAAAGGTGCAAAAGCCCTTGTTATGGAAAACATGGAAGCAAATGTTGAATCTCAGAAATTCTTTGATTACGCTGTATCTCTTCCGGTTAAAGAAGATGTTGTTGCTAAATTCAAAGAGACGACTGTAAAAGGTTCTCAGTTCAAACAGCCTCTGCTTGAGTTCTCAGGTGCTTGTGCAGGTTGTGGTGAGACACCGTACGCAAAGTTGATCACTCAGCTGTTCGGTGATAGAATGTACATTGCAAACGCAACAGGTTGTTCCTCCATCTGGGGTAACTCCTCACCGTCTACACCGTACACTGTAAACGCAAAAGGACAGGGTCCTGCATGGGATAACTCCTTATTCGAGGATAATGCAGAGTTCGGTTATGGTATGTTACTGGCTCAGAACGCTATCCGCGGCGGCCTGAAAGAAAAAGTAGAATCCGTAATGGCAAGCGCAGAAGCTTCAGAAGAAGTGAAAGCTGCATGCAAAGAGTGGTTAGATACCTACAATTGTGGTGCTGCCAACGGTGCGGCTACTGACAAACTGGTTGCTGCTCTGGAAGGAATTGATTGCGATACCTGCAAAGATATCGTTAAGAAAAAAGACTTCCTGGGTAAAAAATCCCAGTGGGTATTCGGTGGTGACGGATGGGCTTACGATATCGGGTTCGGCGGTGTTGACCACGTATTAGCAAGTGGAAAAGACATCAACATTATGGTATTCGATACAGAGGTTTACTCTAACACAGGCGGACAGTCTTCCAAGGCTACTCCGACAGGTGCGATTGCACAGTTCGCTGCAGGCGGTAAAGAAGTTAAGAAGAAAGACCTTGCTTCCATCGCTATGAGCTATGGTTATGTATATGTTGCCCAGATTTCCATGGGTGCGGACTTCAACCAGACTGTAAAAGCAATTGCTGAGGCTGAGGCATATCCGGGACCATCCCTGATCATCGCTTATGCTCCTTGTATCAACCATGGTATCAAAAAAGGTATGAGCAAAGCTCAGACAGAGGAAGAATTGGCTGTTAAATCCGGCTACTGGCATAACTTCCGCTTCAATCCGGAAGCAGAAAGCAAATTCTCTCTGGATTCCAAAGAGCCGACAGAAGATTACCAGGCATTCCTGGATGGAGAGGTTCGTTACAATTCTCTGAAACGTTCTAATCCTGAAAAGGCGGCTAAACTCTTTGCTCTGAACGAGAAACAGGCTAAAGAAAGATATGAATATCTGAAGAAACTGGTTACTCTGTATGGAGATGCAGAAAATTAATTATTAGTTTCTTGAGTGAAATAAGTTGCGGGCATCACCGGTGGGTGGTGCCTGCTTTTTTTGTGGAGCGTAAGGCGGCAGAAACCTTTCCTATGATACCTCTGTTTCTAGTATGTATTTCAAACAACCCTTGTTATTCTGAGGCATTCATATTATACTGAAACGTATAGCAATAACTTAACAAGTCAGCGTATTCACTAGGCTGACCATAAAAATTTCCCGGCAGGTGGAAATGCTGCTGCCAAGTACGGTTTAGTATGGTTTTTTATTCGTAACTGTGAAAGTAACTAACAGTTTTGACGTATTAATAATAAGGAGGTTATTACTATGAGTGACAATCTAATATGGGAAGACCGGAAGCATTTTATGTGGTTTCCCTGGTCATTTACGAAGTATTATATAGAGAACGAGAGACTGATGATAGAAGCAGGACTGCTGAGAACCACTTTGGATGAGACACTTTTATATCGGATTGTGGATGTGACCATGGTACAGACACTGGCTGGTAAAATTTTTGGAACCGGAGATTTGATCGTTAAGACAAAGGTGGACAGCAATCCGGAAATTGTCCTGAAGAATATTTCTGCCCCCAAAAGAGTTCGTTCCATGCTTTCTGAGATGGTGGAGGATTGCAGACAGAGGAAGAATGTAGTGGGAAGAGAATTTTATGGGGAACATTCGTATGAAGAGGAAGAATATACCTATGAAGATGATGATTGACTAAATTTATAAGGGGTAATCTATGAAGAAAATGAAAATTTGGGCTCATAGAGGTGCATCCGGATACGCACCGGAAAATACCATGGGCGCTTTTTCCGAAGCGGTGCGCCGTAAGGCAGATGGCATTGAATTGGATGTACAGCTTACCAAAGACGGTGAGATTGTGGTCATTCATGACGAGAAACTGGGCAGAGTCAGTAATGGTTCTGGTTGGGTAAAGGACCATACGCTGAAGGAACTGAAAAAGCTGAATTTTAACAAGACATTTCCGGAACAGGGAATTGCCAGAATTCCTACCCTTAAAGAAGTGTATGAACTTATGAGAAGAGAAGAGATGCTTGTGAATGTGGAGCTGAAAACCAGTATTATATTTTATGAAGGGCTGACAGATAAAGCGCTGGAGCTTTCCGCCCGTATGGGGATGGAAGACAAGGTCTTGTATTCTTCTTTTAATCATTATACGCTGTTGGAGATGAAACAGAAAAATCCCGGTATACGGACAGGTATGCTGTTTGAGGATGGAATTGTGGATGCGCCTATATATGCCAAGCGCTTGGGCGTGGATGCTCTGCATCCTATTTACGCGCATTTGCAGCATCCTGATTTTTTGAAACAGTGCAGAGAGGAGAAACTACCTCTGCATGTATGGACTGTGAATACCAAAGAACGTTTCCGGGAAATGCAGAAGGCTGGCGTGGATGCAGTGATTACTAATTATCCGGATATCCAATACCGGTGATTTTCTGTTACTGTTCAAAGGTCATGATCCTGGGTGGCGGTTTCCTCAAGGAGAAGATGTGCGAAGCACAGCAAAAACCCGGGTTGGTCAGAAAAGTGCAGGTCAGTGTATCACGACACATGTTACTGCCCATGAAGTGAACAGTAACAATTTTGCTGTAAAATATCTATTTTCAGAAATCTTCTCTTTTTTCCTTAAAAGGAGTATGGTATAATAAGCATATAAAAAAATAAGTGTAACTATTCAGCAGGCCTGTACATTTGTTGAGCAGACCGAATGTCTGTTCCTTTAGAAAAAGTATGCAGCGATCAGGTGTAAATTTCGTTAATAATGAGATTCTGCATGACTTTTTGCCCATAACCATGCAGGTGCCGAATAGTTACAAATAAGGAATTGGGGATTAAAAAGAGGAGGTATGATTTATGGAAATGGAAGAAAGAATGTTTAAGGTATATGCAGACGGTGATGAAAAGATTCAGTTAAAAGTGATTCCGGGGCATTTTGCAACGCCGCAGTCTCATATCAGTCATTATTTGGAGATGACAACCATGAAGACCCGATGTGCGGAGGCCTCCAGAATCGCCAGGTATCTGTCTGCCAAATATGAAACGTCTACCCCTGTGGACTCTATTATCTGTCTGGACGGACTGGAAGTCGTGGGAGCATTTTTGGCGGAGGAGCTGGCAAAGGCAGGGGTTCTGTCCATGAATGCACATAAGACTATTTATATTGTTACTCCGGAATTCAACGGTAACGGTCAGCTTATGTTCCGTGACAACATTCAGCACATGGTCCGGAACCGAAATGTGGTGATCCTGATGGGCTCCATCACAACCGGCGAGACGCTCCGGAAGTGTATGGAGAGCATACTCTACTACGGCGGTACCATCCAGGGAGTGTCAGCTATATTCAGTGCAGTGAACAAAGTGGCAGGCCTGGATATCAATGCCGTGTTCTATAAAAAGGATGTACCGGATTACCGGACACACAAGGCAAGTGAATGCCCTATGTGCAGGAATGGTGAAAAATTGGATGCCATTGTAAATGGATATGGATACTCTAAATTATAAAGGGGGGAGAATTTGAAGGGAAAATTGAGAAAACTATGCCTGGCGGTGCTGGTACCGCTGCTGCTTCTGGCCGGATGTGGACAGGGCAAAGAGCAGGCAAAGGAACAGAACCCGGAAGAACTGCTGAAAGAAGTGATTAGCAGCCAGAGACAGCTCAAATCAGGAAAACTGCAGATGACCATGAATTTTAAGGCAGCAGTGCCCTTGGAAGAGGCACAGGATTTGCTGGGGGATGTTCAGAATTCTGCCATTCAGATGGATATGGTTGCAGACATGCAGTTTCAGGAGGAACGGATGCGCATGGACGGTGAGTTGAATATGCAGCTTATGTCAATGAACATACCAGTTCCCATTGAGAGCTATACGGTGAAGAATGATGACAAATATGTGACCTATACAAAAAACGGGGAAGAGTGGCAGAAGTCTGAGACGGATGTATCCAGCGGCAATATGGGAGCTCTGGTATTTGCCGGACAGGAGCTGTACCAGGGAATCCAGGATGATTCCCTGTCGATGACCGAGGAAACGGTTGCGCTGGACGATGAGAATTCCATTGAGTGTTATGCGATCCATTCTTCTATAGGCGGAGAGGTACTGAACAGCCTGTTTGGCATGGCAAGCCAGATGCAGGGGCAGGAAGATGTTTTGGGCAGCTTCCGGATTGATGATGAAAAAGTCCATGTGGATCTGTATATTGATCAGAAAAATAAAGAGATAGTCCGGACCAGAATTGATATGAAACAGCTCATGGAAAAGATGATGTCAGACCTTGCCGCTGAAGCAGGGTCTGGTGAGACAATGAAAATTGACAGATTTGAGATGGCTGTAACTATAAAAGAGCGCGGCGAAGCAGTGGAAGTGGAAATACCACAGGAAGCGCTGGATGCCACCGGACTTTGAGAAAAGACAGAAGCTGTTGTCAGAATGCAGAGGCATAGACAGCAGCTTCTTTTTGCTGCCTTGCTATAATTGGAAGAATATTTGTTCTTTTTCCGTTTTATAATTCCAGCAAATGTGGTAAGATAAACAATAGAGCGTACACTGTCCCAAAACGGTCAGTAAATATAATAATCAAGGAGGCTGAACATGAAGAAAGAAAATGTGCCGGCATATGAACTGGTTTCCTGTCAGGACATTCCGGATATTCACTCCAAAGGTTCCCTGTGGAGACATAAAAAAAGCGGTGCCAGAGTTATGGTGCTGGAAAATGATGATGAAAACAAGGTGTTTAATATAACATTCCGCACGCCGCCGGCAGACAGCACCGGTGTGGCTCATATTCTGGAACACAGCGTTCTGTGCGGTTCTCAGAAATTCCCCTTAAAAGATCCCTTCGTAGAATTGGTGAAAGGTTCTCTGAACACATTTTTGAACGCAATGACCTATCCGGATAAAACGATGTATCCGGTAGCGAGCTGTAATGATACGGATTTTAAAAACCTGATGCATGTATATCTGGATGCGGTATTTTTTCCTAATATTTATGAGAGGGAAGAGATTTTCCGCCAGGAGGGCTGGCATTATGAGCTTGAGGATGTGGACGGTCCGCTGAAATTAAACGGTGTTGTTTATAATGAAATGAAAGGCGCGTTCTCCTCACCGGAAGAAGTGCTTGACCGGGAGATTTTTAATTCCCTGTTTCCCGACACACCTTATGGTGTGGAGTCAGGCGGTGACCCGTCCGTGATTCCTGACCTGAAATATTCGGAGTTTCTATCTTTTCACAGCCGCTATTACCATCCGGTCAACAGTTATATCTACTTGTATGGGAATATGGATATGGAGGAGCGGATGAACTGGATGGACAGGGAATATTTGTCGAAGTACGATGAGATTCCTGTAAACTCTGCAATTACCAGACAGAAGCCCTTTGAACAGGTGAAAGAAATCATCATGGATTATCCCATATCTGAACATGAGCCTTTGGAGGAAAATTCATACCTTTCGTATAACGTTGTAGAGGGTGACAGCCTGGATGTGGAACAGTGCACTGCTTTTGAAATCCTGGATTATACCCTGCTATCAGCTCCGGGGGCACCGCTTAAGCAGGCACTTTTGGATGCCGGAATGGGAAAAGATATCCTTGGATCCTATGATGACGGCATTTTCCAGCCATTTTTCTCTATTGTGGCAAAAAATGCAAAGCCGGAGAACAAGGATACCTTTGTGAATTTGATTCAGGAGACGCTCAAGAAAATTGCAAAAGAGGGAATTGACAAAAAAGCCATTGCCGCAGGAATCAATTTTCTGGAATTCCGTTTCAGGGAAGCTGACTTTTCTTCCTTCCCCAAAGGGCTTATGTACGGCATTGATGTGTTTGACAGCTGGCTGTATGATGACAGCAAACCCTTTGACCATCTGAAAAAACTGGATATCTTTGAAAGCCTGAAACAGAAGGCAAAAGAGGGATATTTTGAAAAACTGATCGAACAATATCTTCTGGACAACCTCCATGCATCTATTGTGGTGGTCAATCCTAAACGCGGACTTGCAGCCCAGAGAGAAAAAGAACTGGAAGATAAACTTGCCGCCTATAAGGCATCTCTGCCAGCGGAAGCGATAGAGAAGATCGCAGCAGACACAAAGCATCTGAAAGAATACCAGGACGAACCGGAGACAGAGGAGGCACTGCAGAGTATTCCCATGCTGAAACGTTCTGATATCGGGACGGAGACGGTTCAGATACACAATAAACCAGAATATGTGGATGAAACACTGGTGCTGCACCATGATTTGTACACCAATGGGATTGGCTATTTAACGCTGCTCTTTGATGTGAAAAAAGTTCCGGAAGAACTGATTCCCTATATGGGGATCTTAAAGTCTGTTCTGGGTTATGTGGACACGGAGAACTACAGCTATGCAGACTTGTTTAATGAAATTAACGCCAACAGCGGCGGGATTTTATTTGGGCTCCAGGTATTTGGGGATGCGAAAAATAACCAAAACACGAGACAGATGTTGGGAATCAAGGCAAAGACGCTGTACAGCGGGCTGCCATTTGTGTTTTCCATGATAAAAGAGATTATCTGCACCTCGAAAATGGATGACACCAAACGTCTCTATGAGATCATTGCCAAGATGAAATCCAGGTTACAGATGAGTATGGCCAGCTCGGGTCACAGCACAGCGGTTATGCGGGCTACGTCATATTTCTCCGGCAATGCATATTTCCAGGAGAAAATAGCAGGGATTGAGTTTTATCAGTTCCTTGACAGGATTGAAAGCCATTTCCAGGAGGAGAAGGGAACGGTGATAGAGAAGCTCAAACTTCTTATGAAGATGATCTTCCGTCCTGAGAATCTGACGGTGAGTTATACTGCGGACAGTGAAGGATATAAAACCCTGGAGACAGAGGTACGCGGCCTGAAGGATGTGCTTTATACAGAACATGTGGAGCTGGCTCACGATAAGCCTGATTACCGGGTAAAAAATGAGGGATTCAAAACATCAGGCCAGGTGCAGTACGTGGCAGCAGCCGGTAATTTCCGGGAAGGCGGATATGAATATACAGGATGTCTGCGGATTCTGAAAGTGATCCTCAGCTATGAGTATCTCTGGATGAACGTGCGTGTAAAAGGCGGGGCATATGGCTGCATGAGTAATTTCAGGAGAAGTGGTGACGGATATTTGGTTTCTTACCGGGATCCGAATCTATCAAAAACGCTGGAAGTGTTCCGTAATACTCCGGACTTTATCCGTGGTTTTGAAGCTGATGAGAGGGAGATGACAAAATATATCATCGGTACGATCAGCGAGCTGGATACACCTATGACACCATCAGCAAAAGGAATATTGTCCCTGGAGGCATATTTCAGCGGTATCACAGAGGAAGAGTTGAAGAAAGAGCGGATGCAGATTTTAAATGCCCAGCCCCAAGATATCCGTGCCCTGGGAGATGTGGTAGCGTGTGTATTGGACCAGAACCGAATCTGTGTCATCGGAAGTGAAGAGAAAATCCAGCAGGAAAAAGAACTGTTTTTGGAAGTGAAGCACCTGCTGTAACAAAGGAGAATATATGAAAACAGACTACAAATCAGGATTTGCGGCGATCATCGGTCGGCCAAACGTGGGAAAATCCACATTAATGAATCATTTGATCGGACAGAAAATCGCCATCACATCCAGAAAGCCCCAGACAACCAGAAATAAAATTCAGACGGTTTACACCTGTGAGGAGGGACAGATTGTCTTTTTAGACACACCTGGTATCCACAAGGCAAAAAACAAACTGGGTGAATATATGGTAAATGCGGCGGAAAGAACTTTTAAGGATGCGGATGTGATCCTCTGGCTGGTAGAGCCTACCACATTCATCGGTGCGGGAGAACGCCACATTGCAGAACAACTGAAAAACGGAAAACTGCCGGTGATTTTGGTCATCAACAAGGTAGATACTGTGAAGAAGGAAGAAGTTCTGAGTTTTATTGACGCCTACCGGAAGATTATGGACTTTGCGGAGATTATCCCCGCATCTGCGCTCAGAGGGCAGAACCTGGAAACCGTGATCACCAGCATTTTTAAATACCTGCCTTATGGGCCTCAGTTTTACGATGAGGATACCGTGACAGACCAGCCTCAGCGCCAGATCGTGGCTGAGATGATACGGGAGAAGGCGCTGCGGACCCTGGAGGAGGAGATTCCCCACGGCATTGCTGTAACGATTGATACTATGAAGGAACGTCCTGGAGGAAATCTTGTAGATATTGAGGCCACCATCATTTGTGAACGTGAATCCCACAAGGGGATCATTATTGGCAAGCAGGGGGTCATGCTGAAGAAAATCGGAAGCGCGGCCCGGTTTGAGATCGAACGGATGCTGGAGCAGAAGGTAAACCTGAAACTCTGGGTAAAAGTTAAAAAAGACTGGAGAGACAGTGACTATCTGATCAAGAATTTCGGATACGATAAAAAAGAGATATGACAGATACAGTACAGGTGACCGGTATGGTGTTATCCTCTATGCCGGTGGGGGATTTTGATAAAAGGCTGGTGCTTCTCACGAGAGAGCGCGGTAAAATAACGGTATTTGCAAAGGGAGCGAGACGGCAGAACAGCTCCCTTCTTGCCGTGGCAAATCCCTTTGTGTTCGGTACCTTCTCTGTCTATGAGGGGAGAAGCAGCTATCAGATGAAATCAGCTTCTGTGCTCAATTATTTCACAGAACTTGCCTCCAGACTGCCGGGGGTCTATTATGGATTTTATTTTCTGGAGTTTGCGGATTATTATTCCAGGGAGTTCACGGATGAGAAGGATATGCTGAATCTGCTCTATGTTACCATGAAAGCGCTGGTCAGTGAAAAGATTGACAACAGGCTGATTCGCTGTATCTTTGAGCTAAAGGCAATGGTGATCAATGGGGAATATCCCAATCTGTTTGAATGCATGAAATGCGGGAAGCAGGAGGAGATTTACTGGTTTTCGGCAGAAAGATCAGGTGTTTTTTGTGATAGCTGTGTGGACCAGAAGGAAAGGTATAAAAGTATCCGCTTGGATGCTTCCTCCTTGTATGCGCTTCAGTATACTGCGGCATCAGAGATTTCCAGGCTCTACACTTTTACGGTCAGACCGGAGGTGCTGGGGATCATGCAGAAAGTTATGAGGGAATATACAGGAAAGTACATAGATAAAAAGATGAAGAGCCTTCAGGTTCTGGAGATGATGGAGGGGGAATAGAGAGAGGTTAACCTATAGATTTGAACATTTTCAGGCAGATAGAGGTTGAAAAGAAGACATATAGCGGTTATAATGTTACTATTCGCAGCAGTGTCTTTGACAATTCTATCAGTTAAGTGGAATCGTTTGCGGGACTAAGCTGTGGTGCGCAGCATAAAAAACAGTATATAAGGCTGTGACAGGCAGTCAGTGATCATGTACCGGCAGCCTTGAAAAGTCAACAGCCCCTCTGCAAGCAACGGGGTTGTTGAGCCTCGCGGCAGCCGCTAAATGTGCATACAAGTATGCCCACTTGGCTCGTTGCCTGCGGGAATAAAGAAATAGATGAAAGTCGAGGAGAAAACACGATGGAAAAGACCATGGAAAAAATCGTAGCACTTGCCAAATCCAGAGGATTTGTATATCCGGGTTCTGAGATTTACGGAGGACTTGCCAATACCTGGGATTACGGCAACCTTGGCGTGGAGCTGAAAAATAATGTGAAAAGGGCATGGTGGAAAAAATTCATCATGGAAAGCCCATACAATGTAGGTGTGGACTGTGCAATTTTGATGAACCCCCAGACATGGGTGGCATCCGGCCATCTGGGCGGTTTTTCCGATCCGCTGATGGATTGTAAAGAGTGCCATGAGCGTTTCCGCGCTGATAAGATCATTGAGGATTTCTGCGCAGAAAAAGGAATTGCCATTGAGGGCAGTGTGGATGCCTGGAGCCAGGAGAAAATGATGGAGTTCATTGAAGAACATAAGATTCCATGTCCCACCTGCGGCAAACACAATTTTACAGATATCCGCCAGTTTAATCTGATGTTTAAGACCTTCCAGGGTGTGACTGAGGATGCAAAGAATACGGTTTATTTAAGACCTGAGACTGCACAGGGTATTTTTGTAAACTTTAAAAATGTACAGAGAACATCCAGGAAGAAACTTCCCTTTGGTATCGGACAGGTGGGAAAATCCTTCCGTAATGAGATCACTCCCGGTAACTTTACGTTCCGTACCCGCGAATTCGAGCAGATGGAGCTGGAATTTTTCTGTAAGCCTGACACAGACCTGGAATGGTTTGCTTACTGGAAACAGTTCTGTCTTGACTGGCTGCACAGCCTGGGTCTGAAGGACGAGGAAGTTCGTTACCGTGACCATGACAAAGAAGAGCTGAGTTTCTACAGCAAGGCAACCACAGATGTGGAATTCCTGTTCCCATTCGGATGGGGCGAACTGTGGGGAATCGCAGACAGAACGGACTATGACCTGACACAGCATCAGAATGTATCCGGCCAGGATATGACATATTTTGATGATGAGACCAATGAAAAATATATTCCTTATGTTATTGAGCCGTCCTTGGGAGCTGACCGTATGGTGCTGGCATTTTTGTGCAGTGCGTATGATGAGGAAGTTCTGGATGCAGAGAGAAATGATGTGCGTACGGTACTGCATTTCCATCCTGCACTGGCACCTGTAAAAATCGGTATTCTGCCGCTGTCCAAAAAACTGAATGAAGGCGCAGAAAAGATTTACCAGGAGCTGTCCAAATTGTACAACTGTGAATATGACGACAGGGGAAATATCGGAAAACGTTACCGTCGTCAGGACGAGATCGGTACTCCATTCTGTGTGACTTATGACTTTGAATCTGAGACAGACGGAGCGGTTACTGTGCGTGACCGTGACACAATGGAGCAGGAGAGAGTAAAAATCCAGGATTTGAAAGCTTATTTTGAGGAGAAAATGGCCTTCTGATCATTGCTGTAAGAAATAATATTATGCTGCTGTATCCGGCCAAGCATGGGCGGTACAGCAGCTTCTGTTATATTACATGAAGAGAGGTGCAGTATGAATGGCCAGTATCAGAGATGTGGCGAAACAAGCCGGTGTAGGTGTGGGAACTGTTTCGCGGGCTTTGAATGGAACCGGTTACGTGTCACCGGACACGAAAAAGAAGATTGAAAAAGCAGCCCGGAAGCTGGGATATACGCCTAATGAGCTTGCCAGAAATCTCTACAGAAACAGGACCGGCATTGTTGGGGTTATGGTGCCGGACCTGGACCATCCCTTTTTTTCCTGTCTGGCAAAGCATATTGAGATGGAGCTTTACCGCCAGGGCTATAAAACCATGATCTGTAATACTATAGGCATCAGTGACAGGGAGAAGGATTATCTGGATATGCTGGACAGAAATATGGTGGACGGTATTATTACAGGGGCTCACTCACTGGACGGGGAGGAGTATCTGAAACGGAAGAAACCTATTGTTTCCATAGACAGGGAATTCGGTCCCGGCATTCCTCTCATAGGAAGTGACCACGCTATGGGAGGACGCATGGCAGCAGAACTGCTGGTGAAGAATGGCTGCAGGAAGGTGCTGCAGGTATCAGGTGTTGCGCCCGGCGTTGCCGCCCAGGAACGCCACAGTGTCTTTAAGCAGGTCATGCAGGAACAGGGGGTAGAGTTGTTGGATATGGTTATGGACTGGAATGTATTTGACTGGAATGCCCACTATGAAGGCATGGAGAAGTTCCTTGGCCGGCACCCGGACATTGACGGGGTGTTTGGCGGGGATATGGCTGCGATCGCCTGTATGAATGCAGTGCTGCAGAAGGGCATCCGGGTGCCGGAGGAGGTAAAGATCATAGGATTTGACGGTATGGATGTGACCCGTATGGTTTACCCCAGGCTGACGGCGGTTCGGCAGAATGTACAATTATTGGCAGAACTCTGTGTAAATACCCTTCTGGATTTGGTGGAGGAGAGGAAAGGCGTGCCTCATAGACAGATTTTAGATGTGGAAATGCAGTTTGGAGGAACAACTCTTTGAGAGAAAAGTAAATTAGTGTTGCGGATAACTTATAAAAACCGACAATCAAATTTGGATAAAATTCATATAAAAAATGAGTAATGGCCTGTGTTTGTGCAAAATGCACAAGAAAAACACAGGCCTTGTTTCATGCCTTATGGATTCATACGGAAAAGGTCTTGACAAAACCGTCAAAGCATCCTATACTCATTTATATGGAACGGGTTCCATGAAAATGTTTCGCATTTACTCAATATATCTAATTAAATGCTATACTTAAAGGGAAATAATTATAGAACCGGTTTTACAATAAGTGATTCGGGAGGCGAAAATATGATACAAACAGGCGAGTATACATGTCTGGAAATTCTGCTCAGAACAGCGGAGGGAAAAAAAGGATATGTGATATTGAGAGACACAGAGGGCAGGGAGTGCAGATATGATGCAGGTCAGAAATATTACCGGTGGCTGAAGCTTCCGGTAAAAAGGCAGAGTTGTTATGAGATCATCAGCCGGGAGGCGGTAATATCGCTGGCATATTTAAGCGGCTGCGAAAAGATTCTGGAAGAAGGAATCCGCTACATAGATCCTGTGGATGGAGGACAATGTCTGAGCAGCCGGGAAGCGGCAGAATACTATGACACCCCGTACCGGGAACAATATCACTTTGCGCCCTGGAAGAACTGGATGAATGACCCAAATGGCCTTTGCTGGTATCAGGGATATTATCATATGTATTATCAGTATAACCCCCATGGGCAGGAGTGGAATAATATGTACTGGGGACATGCGGTAAGCCCGGATCTGGTGCACTGGACCCATCTCCCCATTGTCCTGGAGCCTCAGAAAGAGGTGTTGGAACAGGCGGATATGGTGAAAGGCGGAGCATTTTCCGGAAGTGCCATAGCACTGGAAAACGAGACGGTTTTTTATCTGACCAGGCATCTGGGGCCTGTGGAGGACGGTGAGGAGACCGTGCAGCAGCAATGGATGACAAGAAGCCATGATATGCTGGAATTTGAACCGGAGAAGCTGGTGATTGAGGAGCGGCCAAAGGGTGCATCGTTTGATTTCAGGGACCCTAAAGTTGTAAAAATTGGCCATATGTGGTACATGGTTCTTGCCAGTACCATGAACGGGCAGGCAGCCATCCTGTTGTATAAGTCCCGGGATATGGAACATTGGAGTTATGTGAAACCTCTGCTCACAGAGGCAGAGGAGGGCGTCCGCTGTTTTGAATGCCCGGACTTTTTCCCTTTGGATGGCAGTTTTGCTGCCTGGGGCGCGCTTATGTGCCACAGGGATGCCAGCGGAAGGTATCAGATGTCCCGTTATTACATAGGGGAATTCAAAGACGAGGAATTCTCTGTGAAAAGTACGGGATGGTATGATTTTGGAAGTAACTGTTATGCCATGCAGAGCTTTGAACACGAGGGAAAAAGAATCGCTATTGGATGGATCTCCGATTTCTATGGGGAACATGTGGAAGTGGAGAACGGTGCCTATGGAAGCACAACGATACCAAGAGTGCTGCATGTGAAGAAGAATAAGCTTTATATGTCCCCTGTGGAGGAAATCTATACATTGAAAGGCCACAATCTCTATACCGGTGAGAAAGAAAATATAAACCTGGAACACATACCGGGAAACAGTTTTTACGCGGGAATCACCTTTTCGGAAAATACGGATTTTAACCTTCTGCTGGGCAGGGACGGGGAGAAAGAGATACGTTTTATAAAGGAGAAGGGATTTACGGGAATCCGCACATCCGGTGTAAAAAGTGAGTGTGCTGTATTTCCCGCAGATGTGGATACCGTAACTGAAATGGAGATTTTTGTAGACAGAAGAGTCGTGGAAATCTATTTAAACGGAGGGGAGGCAGCAGGTACCAAACTGTTCTACAACTCCGCTGCAGACGGATGTTTTGTCCTGGAGGCGGCAAAGCCTTGGGCAGTAAAACAGGCCGAGGTTTCAAAGATGCAGTCTATTTGGCAGTAACAGCAATGAGAAGGGAGAGAGGGAAATGAGAAAACGGGCAGTTGCCATACTTCTTGCAGCAGCGGTAATGTCATCCATGATATCCGGATGCGGAAGTACAAAAGAACGGGTGAACAAGGACGGGGAATCTGTCATCACGATCTGGAGTCCAAGCGACGAACCGGCCATTGAAGAGTGGTGGGAGGAAAAGATCGCTGCATTTAATGAGGAGCACAGGGGAGAGATCCATCTGAAAAGGGAAGCTATAGTGCGGGCGGATTCTTATGCGTACGAGGATAAGGTGAACGCAGCGATCACCTCCAAGGACCTGCCGGATATTTTGTACGTGGACGGGCCTACGGTTTCCGTATATGCGGCAAATGACATTATTCAGCCTTTGGATGATATGTTTACAGAGGCAGACTGGAATGACTTTTTGGATTCTACCAAGAACCAGGGGACGTATGACGGGAAAATCTATGCGATCGGGGCAACGGAAAGTTCGGTAGCCCTCTTTTATAACCAGGATATGCTGGATGAAGCAGGCATAAAGGCGCCGGATAAACTGGAGGATGCCTGGACCTGGTCCGAATTTGCGGAGGTGGCAGAAAAGCTTACAAAAGACGGTGTGATGGGAACGAACATCATTATGGATAAAGGGGAAGGCATTCCCTATGTGCTGGAACAGTTCTGGATTTCAGGCGGCACAGATTTGGTCAGTGAGGATGGCAGCAAAGCGGATGGTTATATCAACAGTGAGGCCGGTGTGGAGGCCGCCACATTTTTAAACGGGCTGATTCAGAACGGATATGCCAATCTGGACCCTATCCAGAAAGAGTTTCACAATAAAAGGGCAGCCACAATGCTGGGCGGTTCCTGGGAGGTTGCCACACTGGAAAAAGATTACCCTGACTTAAACTGGGGCGTTACCTACTTTCCTGTTGCAGACAACGGGGGAATTCCCACTTCACCCACTGGAGACTGGGCCGCAGCTGTGACCAGGGATACGCAGGACAAGGACGCGGTGAAGGAAGTAATGAATTATCTGTTTTCCGCGGACAATGTGACTACATATGCCAAGGCGATTTCTAAGCCGCCCACAAGGCAGTCCAGCTATGATGTACTTACGGAATATAATGAGTATCCCCGCTCCCTGTTCAAAGAACAGCTCATGGAGACCGGACATCCAAGACCGAGGACACCATCCTACAGCGTGCTCTCCGCAGGATTTTCGGAAGCCATGGTGAATATTTTTACAGGGGTGGATCCCAAGGAAGCACTTGATAAGGTAGCAGAAGATACTGATAAGGATTATAACAAGTATTACGCGCAGGAAGACTGATTCCGGGGAGGAGGAGAAAGATGGAAAAAGCCATAAACAAACGCAGTGAAAAGAAAGCAGCATACCTGTTTGTCATACCGGCAGTGATTCTGCTGGCAGCATTTCTGATATATCCGGCACTGCAGACTGTCAGATATGCATTTACCGATTACAATATTATGAGGCCGGACCATATTAAGTTCTGCGGGTTTAACAACTTTGTGGAATTGTTCCAGGACAGCGATTTCTGGAAGGCGGTGACGAATACACTGCACTTTACCGTGCTGGTGGTGCCTTTTCAGACGGTTCTTGCCTTGGCGCTGGCAATGCTCATATCATCCAAGAGAAAAGGAGTCTCTATTTTCAGGGCTGCATATTTCAGCCCCCAGGTTACCTCCATGGTTGTAGTGGCCATCCTCTGGACGGTACTTTACAACTCCAATCCTGACAGCGGACTTTTAAATGCGCTGCTGGTAAAGCTGGGAATGGAACCCTGCGGATTTTTAAATGACCCCAAGACCTCTATGAACTCCATTATTTTCATGTCGGCATGGCAGGGGGCGGGCTATCAGATGATGATTTTTCTGGCAGGACTGCAGGGGATTCCGAAAGAGCAGTACGAAGCCGCATCTATTGATGGTGCCGGAAGATTAAAAAGTTTTCTCTATGTCACTTTGCCGGGGCTAAAAAATGTAATAAAATACGTGATCATGATCACGGTCATCCAGGCAATGAAACTTTTTACACAGCCTTATGTTATGACAAAAGGTGGTCCTCAGAATTCCACCAGGACCATGGTGTATTATGTGTATGAACAGGGCTTTCAGAAACGTAACTTTGGATATGCCTGTGCAGTGGCTGCGGTTTTCTTCGTTATTGTAGTCATTTTGTCCCTGGGTATGAAGAAACTGATCAAAGCGGATTAGGAAGGAGTGGAGAACTATGACACAGAAACAGAGAAAACGTCTGGGACATGCAGCATTTTATATAGGGAATACGCTGGTTGCACTGATTTTCGTATCCCCTCTTATCTGGATGATCTCTTCATCCCTGAAACCGGAAGCAGGCATTTTTAAGGGCTTGAATTCCCTGAGTACATTTATTCCCACAGGGGCGTCTCTTAGTAATTATCTGGAGGTGTTCCAGAGAATTGATATGTGGAAATTCATTTGCAACAGCTTGTTTTATGTATTTGTCATTGTGGTGCTGGATTTATTTGTGAACTCCATCTGTGGTTATGCACTGGCAAAATTTGAATTTAAGGGAAAAAGTATTCTTCTCACATTAGTGATCAGCCTTATGGTATTTCCGCCGGAAGCCATTATGCTTCCTATGTACAGGGAGATGGCTGATCTGGGATGGATTAACCAGTGGGCAGCGCTTGTTGTTCCTTTTGTGGCAAAATGTTTTAGTATTTACATGTTCCGCCAGTTCTTTCTGGATGTGCCAAACGATCTTCTGGAAGCGGCAGCCATTGACGGATGCGGGCCGATAAAAACATTTTTCAGGATTGTGATGCCTATATCAGGAACGGTGTATGCTACAGTTCTGATCCTGGATTTTGTGGCCCACTGGAATGACTTTATGTGGCCTCTGCTTGTGGTGACAGGGGAGGAGAAGAGAACCATTCAGCTTGCCATACAGACTTTCTTTGGTTCCAAACCGATCAACTACGGACCTATTATGGCATCACTGACTATTTCAGCGATCCCAATGCTCATTATGTTTATTGTACTGCAGAAGTATTATGTGGAGGGAATCGCTTCCACAGGTATCAAGGGATAAGAGAAGAAGCGGAGCTGCTGTTCACCCCGCCTCCGGTACATGTTTCGTCATGCCCCTGTTTTATTTGCTATTTTTCTCCTGTCCGTATATAATATGGGAAGAAATACGGACAGGAGGTATGTAAAATGGAATTTAATGAGAAACTGCAGCATCTCCGGAAACAGAATCATTTGACCCAGGAACAACTTGCGGAAAAACTCTATGTTTCGAGAGCGGCTGTTTCCAAGTGGGAGAGCGGAAAAGGATATCCTAATATTGAATCCCTGAAAGCTGTTTCAGAATTATTTTCTGTTTCCATTGATGATCTGCTCTCCGGCAGTGAATTGCTGACTTTGGCGGAAAAAGAAAACAGGTTAAATATTAGCGCAATATATGGGCTGATATTTGGAATATTGGATATGATCACAGCCGTCTTTTTCATTTTTCCCCTTTACGGACAAGAGGACAAGGATTATATCCGTATGGTGACACTGTTCTCCAATACGACGATCTCAGCTCCTATAAAAACTATTTACTATGTTTTACTTACATCTCTGACGGTGTTTGGCGCTGTTGAACTGTTTATACAGAATTCAAAAGATGATAAGAAAATAAATCTATGCAAAACCGGTTCTATCCTTTTGCATGCTCTGACTATCACCTTTTTTGCCATGTCTCAGCAGCCATATGTAACCGTCTTTCTGTTTATGCTGTTTATGGTCAAAGTGGTTTTGTTGATCAAGAAAAACGGCATGAAATAGCCTGTAATAAAGGAGAAAGGCCCGTGATACGATAAGTATCACGGGTTTTTTGCCGTTGTGACAGCAGGTTTCTTGCCCTTTTTATCCGGGTCTGACAATAATATAGGAGCAGTCTGCAGAATGCAAAATGACAGAGAAAAGAGGATAAAACATGAGTAAAAAAACACAGAGAAAATTTATTTTGACAGGAATTTTATTTTTGTTGTTCACGGTTTTTACCGTTATGGTTGCAAAAGTGGATGTGCAGCCTATTGGGCCGAAAGAGTCCACGGTGGGTTTGGCCTCACTTAACCGGCTGATGTTTGAATTGTTTGGCGTGAATCTTTTGTGGTACCATATCGCAGAATGGCTGGGTGTCACCGCCATCATATTTGCTATGGGATTTGCCGTTTTGGGGTTGTATCAGCTTGTGAAAAGAAAGCGTTTATGCAAAGTTGATCCCTATATTTTGCTTCTGGGTGTTTACTATATCCTGGTTGTGGCAATTTATGTTCTGTTTGAATATTTCGTTGTTAATTACAGACCCATTATTATGGATAAGAGTCTGGAAGCATCTTACCCGTCCTCTCACACAATGATCGTGATTTGTATCATGGGTACAGCCGTGGTGGTGTTCCATCATCTGTTTGCAGGGAAAAGGGTTCGGTTATTGATCCTGGACAGCATCTCAAGTCTCCTGATCGGGGTGACAGTGGCAGGGAGGCTTATATCGGGGGTTCATTGGTTTACGGATATTATAGGAGGCATGATCCTTTCGTGTGCGCTGATTCTGCTGTACAAAGCTATGACCTCTTATTTGGAGGAAAAACAAAAGCATGGACCTAAATAAGATTACCGGCCTTGTTTTATTGAATGATATCCATATTATAAAAGATATATATTAAAGATAAACTTTAAAATTCCGGAAAAATTTGGAGATATATGCGGCTAAATATAGATAATTTTTGACAACACAGTATAATGAAACTATATTTATAACTATTCAGCAGGTGCGCCTTTACCGCGCTGACTGTAAAAGCATTTGCAGCTAAGCAAAAATCCTATCCCAAGGCGGTTCCATATGGTTTTTTGCTTGTGGCTGCGAAGGTACGGAACAGTTGTCTATATTAAAAATCATCAAGCGGCGGAGGCGGATACAAATTTCCGCTTCCCTGCACGCAGCACGTGAACTTTGCCGGATCATATAGGGCAATCTGCACCTGAATGCCTGACAGATTCCGGCAGACCTGAAGGGGAAATAAGGGGAGAGCAACATGGATGAAGTGGAAGAGGCACGCAAAAAAGAGAGGGAGAAAGACAGGAAACGGGAGGAACTCAGACTAAAACGTGAGGAAGAACTGAAGAAAAAGTTCATATGCACAGGGGCAGTCATAACAGCCATAGTTTTGTGCATGATACTGGGAGCAGTTTCCGCGGTCCGATATTCAAAGACAAAAGCAGCGGCAGCCGCGGCAGAAAAGAAAAAGCAGCAGGAGGCAGCCCTTGAAAAAGAGCAGGAAGAAAATATCATTGATTTTCTGGCTGTGGGAGATAACATTGCGCATCTAGGGATGCGGGAATCCGGAATGACAGATTCAGGAGGCTGGAACTATGATGCCATTTATGAGCCGGTAAAGGAGGATGTGGAGGCAGCGGATCTGGCGCTGGTGACACAGGAGACGGTATTTGTGGAGAACCGTGAGGACATATCAGGATATCCTTCCTTCGGAACACCGCCGGAATTCGGAGACGCGCTGGTGGATACCGGATTTGATGTGGTGGCCCATGCGACCAGATTCCGGAACATGAATTCATTCCGCTGCTCATGCATTATAATCATGACAGCCGTACTTATGGCATTTACAAACTGAATGAGTATACCCAAGAGCTGGCAGACCAGCATACGGCCAATGAGAGAAACCCCGGCGAATTTTCTATTCAGTATTATAAAGATCTCTTTGAACAGATAAAAGCAAAGGGGAATGATGACGGAATTTAAGGTATTGTGCAAAAAGTACAAAAAAACAAGAACATAATGTAAATTAATATGCAAAAAATCAGGAATGGCCTTGCTACTTCCGGATTTTTTTGCTATAATAATCGTCAGTGGTAATGAAATACAAGGAGGACGAGGCAAAATGGCAAAAAAAAGAAATATCATTGTAGGACAGTCAGGTGGACCCACATCCGTTATCAACTCCAGTCTTGCAGGCGTATATAAAAACGCAATTGAGAGAGGCTTCGACAAGGTATACGGCATGCTTCACGGAATTCAGGGACTTTTAGACGAACAGTATGTAGACCTTTCCACACAGATTCATTCCGAACTGGATATAGAGCTGTTGAAAAGAACACCATCCGCATTCTTAGGTTCCTGCCGGTTTAAAATGCCGGAGATACATGAAGATAAGGCAATCTATGAAAAAATATTTGCAATACTGAACAAGCTGGAAATTTATGCATTTATTTATATCGGCGGCAATGATTCCATGGATACCATTAAAAAGTTATCCGATTATGCGATCCTAACAGGGCAGACACAGAAATTTTTAGGTGTGCCGAAGACCATTGATAATGATTTGGCCCTGACAGACCATACACCTGGTTTCGGAAGCGCAGCAAAATACATAGGTGCATCTACGAAAGAGGTTATCCGTGACGCACAGGGTCTTACTTATAAGAAAAATATGATCACCATCATGGAAATCATGGGACGTAATGCCGGATGGCTGACCGGTGCCACGGCCCTAGCCAAAACGGAGGACTGCGATGGCCCGGATTTGATTTATCTTCCGGAGGCTGCCTTTGATATTGAGCGGTTCTTACATAAAGTAAAAGAACTGCTGAAGAAAAAGTCATCCATTGTGATCACTGTCTCAGAGGGAATCAAGCTGGCTGACGGACGGTATGTGTGTGAACTGGGCAGTGTGGGCGATTATGTGGACGCGTTCGGTCACAAACAGCTTCAGGGAACCGCTACATATCTGGCAAATTTCCTGGCAGCAGAGTGCGGATGCAAGACAAGGGCTGTTGAGCTTTCTACACTTCAGAGAAGTGCTTCCCATATGGCATCCCGTGTGGATATTGATGAGGCCTTCATGGTAGGTGGTGCTGCAGTCAAGGCTGCAGATGAAGGGGATACCGGCAAGATGGTAGTTATCGACCGTGTATCGGATGATCCGTATATGAGTGCTACAGGAATCTATGATGTGCACAGAATCGCAAATGAAGAAAAATTGGTTCCGAGAACCTGGATGAACAAAGATGCTACATATGTGACAAAGGATTTTGTGGACTATGTAAAACCATTGATCCAGGGCGACTACCAGCCAATCATGGTAAATGGTCTGCCAAGACATCTTGTATTAAAAATGAAACGGAAATAAACCGGCAGTAGATTTTGGGGAAAAGAGAAGGTATATCCATATAGAAACCGGATGTATCAGCGCTTGGGGAAGCGTTGGTGCATCCGGTGTTTTATTCATGACAACAGAAAGTTCGCAGAGCGGGCTTTCTATTGTTTTGCACTTTTTTGTTCCGTACAGGGAAGCACGGGCTTTTTTCCATAAGGAAGCGCAATATCAATCAGAGTGCCCTGTCCGGGAAAGCTCTCAATGGTGAGTCCGTATTCTTTTCCGTAATAGCTCTGAATCCTCTGCTGTACATTCCGGATACCTATGGAATGATGTGAGGAAGTGTCAGCAGGGAAATCAATCTCTTTATCAAGAGAATCTATCAGTTCTTCCAGTTCCGCTTTTTTCATGCCCTGTCCATTATCCGCGATCAAAAAATGCAGGGTATTTCCTTCCAGATTGGCACTTATACTGATGTAACAGTTTTCTTCTTTTTCGGAAAAACCATGGCTAATGGCATTTTCCACAAAGGGCTGCAAAATGAAAGCAGGAATTTCCAATCCCAGAAATTCGTCGGGAACGTCATAATCAAATGAAAACTTCCCCGGGAACCGGATGTTCTGTATGGTCATATAGCGCTGAATCTGCAAAAGCTCCTCTTTCAGAAGTACAATAGGAACCTTTTTCAGATTATAGCGCAGCAGTTCGGACATGCACATGGCAATAGTCTTGATTTCCGGAACATTATGGATATCAGCCAGGGATTTTATCACGTTCAGGGTATTGTACAGAAAATGATGGTTGATCTGTGCCTGAAGAACCTGAATATGCATCTGCTGTTCATTCAGCCGGCTTTGGTAATTCTGCTGTATACTCTGGGTCAGGCGGCTGTTCAGCCGGTTAAAACTGTGTACCACCTTCTGTAGCTCCTGATTGGAAATACGGCCTTCCACGGTTATATCGCTGTAATTGGAGGTATCCCTGGAATCTATCTTTTCACAGAGCTGCCGTATGGAGCGGGTCAGCCCCCTGGAAAGAAGCGCGGCCAGTATCAGCCCCAGAAAGATTGCCAGTAAAAAAATACCCGCATAGTGATATAAATTATTCCGGTAAGCCTGGGTGATCAGAGAGTTATTCATAAAATGTACAATATGCCAGCCTGTGGTTTTATTGTAGCATCCATTGATCAGATAAGAGTCAGAGCCTATATTCAGCTTTTCTGTCCGCACAGAGCTTTCCTTTGTTATCTTCTGATTAAAGTCCTGTATGGCTTTTTTTAAGTCAGGAGAGGCATCCTTCCCTATAAAATCCTTATCAGAAGCATAGGCAAGCCCGCCGTCCGCATTGTAAATGAGCATTACATTATTCTGGGTCTGGGCAGAGTTGGCGATATTCTCAACAGCAGAAAAATTAATACCCACATAACAGATTCCAATTTCCTTAAAAGTAAAACTGTCATAAAGGACTTTCACCATGGGAAGAATGCTTTTTTTCACTGAGGAGGACTGCTGTACCGGGGCAAAATAGGTATAGTAATCAGAATTTCTTGCTGTTCCGGCCCATTCATCCATGTGATCCAGAATCGTGTTCTGGTCTTTTACACTTGGAATATTGTACTCAAAAGTGTAGTCATACCGGTTTTTGAACATACAGGTAGTGACATTGGAATTCAGCCGGTTTGCCTGTATTAATTGGGAGGAGAGGAGGTAACTGTCCTGGGAATAGCCAAGGACATCATCCTCATAATTGGTGATCATAATTTTCCGGATATCCTTATTCAGTATATGCAGGTCAGCAACCTTGGTGGCATCCTGAAGGAGTGTGTCCAGTGTCAGATTGGCCTGTGTGGTGATCGTGTCCATAGAGCGGCTGAAATCCTCCTGCACCTCATTGGAGGTCCTGTTTGCTGTGGCAATGCCCAGGATAATGGTGGGCATAATGACAAGCAGAAGTGAGGAAAAAAATATCTGGGTTCTGTAAGAAAAATCCTGTAGTTTCATTTCTTGTCTCCTGTGGTTTGATATGTTGAAATTATAAAATGAAAGCGAAATGATTACAAGGAGCGGAGAAGAAATGGATAAAAAATATGATAAAAACTAAAAATAATTATATATTTTACCTAAGAAAAATCCTATTTTACAGATCTTCCCTTAGGTATAATGAATTCATCAAATACAACAGGGGGAAATGAAAAATGAACAAGGCACAGCGTGTAAAAGCAGTTATGGAGCGGAAAGAAGCAGACTTTGTACCGGCTGGTTTCTGGTTCCATTACAAGCCGGATCTTACAGTGGAGGAGATGATTGAGGAGCACTTAAAACTTTACCGGGAAACAGATATGGATGTCATTAAGATCATGCAGGATTATGCGTATCCGGTCACAGGTGAAATACACTGCGCCAAGGACTGGTATCATATTGGCATAAAAGGGACAGACAGCCGGGAGATGGAAAAAATGACGGCCGTGATCAGGGGCATAAGAGAGCGTGCAGGGGAAGAGGTACTGATTTTCCAGACCATGTTCGGTCCTTTCAAGGCGGCATCCACAGCCTTTGGGGATGATGTGCTTATGAAGTACAGTAAAGAGGCCCCTGAAGCAGTTATGGCGGGGATCAAAAATCTGGCGGACGGGCTTGAAGCATGGGCAGAGGCATATCTGGATGCAGGCGCGGACGGTATTTATTATTCCGCACAGTTTGGTGAGGAAGGCAGATTTTCAAAAGAAGAGTGGGAGCAGCTGGTTCGTCCCTTTGATTTACAGATTTTACAAGTGGCATACCAAAGGAAAGATAAGTATAATATTCTTCATATCTGCGGGGAACCGGAATATGCTTTCAAAACACATGTGGACTGGTTCTACGATTACCCGGCAGACCTGGCAAACTGGTCTGTAAAAGACAATGGGTACAGCTTGGAAGAGGGCAGAGAGCACTTTTCCTGTGCTATTCTGGGCGGACTGAACAACAAGGGGAATATTCTTCACGGCCCAAAAGAGGAGATACGAAAAGAGGTACAGGCAGTGCTTGAAAGTTTCGGAACCGAAGGGATCATGATTGGGGCAGACTGTACCATACAGGGGGAAGGCATCCGCCTTGACTATATCCGGGAGGCAGTGAAGGCAGCCCATACATATAAAAAAGGAGAAGAGTGATCATGAGAAAGAAATTAGCGGTTTTATTGTGTACAGCAATGGCGGTTTCCAGTCTGGCAGGCTGCAGCAGCGGCGCAAAAGAGGCCAGTGACACACAGGGGGAAAGCAAAAAAGAAGAGGCCAAGGACAAGGCAGAGAGCAAGGAGAAAGGCAGCGGGGATGTATTGACACTGGAGTTTTTCCAGCAGAAATCAGAGGAAGCCGCCCAGGTAGGATACCAGAATATTATAGACAAATTCAATGAACAGAATCCTGATATTAAGATTGAGATGAATACCGTTCCCGATGCGCCCACAGTTCTTACATCCCGTGTGGCATCCGGTGATATACCGGTGATTTTCACGGACTTCCCCACACAGCTCCAGTTTCATCAGAAGGTGGCTAATGGGTATGTGCAGGATTTGTCAGAACAAGATTTTCTGGAAAATGTGGAGCTGTCAGCTTTGGATATGACAAAGCAGGAGGACGGAAAATATTATGCGCTTCCATTCAGCCGCAACTATATGGGTGTTTGGTACAACATGGAAATCTTTGAAGAAAACAATCTGGAAGTGCCGGAAACATGGGAAGAATTTGTAAGTGTATGCAATGCCCTGGAGGAAAAAGGGGTGACACCTCTTGGGCTTCACGGAAAAGATCCCGGACGTGTCGGGCACACATTCCAGTGCTGTACGGTTGCTTTTGACCCGGAAGGTGTGGAGACCATCGAGAAAGCAGTAGCAGGGGAAGGGAAGATTGAAGGAGATGAAGGATTCAAAAAAGCTGCGGAGAAAATGCTTACCCTTCTGGACCACAGTAATGAGGATGCCCTGGCACTTTCAGACATGCAGTGCTATGAGAACTTTGCCAACGGGCAGTACGCTATGTGTATCACCGGTTCCTATGCCCGCGGCACCATTATGATCGCCAATCCGGATTTGAAGCTGGGAGTCTTCCCTCTTCCAAATGACACAAGAGAGACTACAAATACATTGTCCGGCATTGACGCAGCTGTCTGCATTTCAGCCAAAGCCTCCGAGGAAGAAAAAGCCGGTGCTTACAAATTCCTGGAATTTTTGGCACAGCCGGAAAATGCACAGCTTTTCTGTGACGCGGAGGGCGCGCCTTCCTGTATTACCGGTGTGGTGCATAAAGATGAGGGGGTACAGCCGATGCTGGAGCTGATCTCTGACGGACAGGTGCATGACTGGATGGCCTCCACCATTGACAACAACGTGGTGACAGACCTTTATAATGTGACCCAGGGCTTCTGGAGTGAGAAAAACGTGGATAATTATCTGAAACAGATGGATGAATCCATTGCTATCACATCTGCGGAATAGGACGGAATATGCAGAGAAACGGCAGTGCCTGCCTGGGCCTGCCGTTTCCTTTACAAAAAATTGAGTATTTTATAAGGGGGTTGGAAGAATGGAGACAAAATGGAAGAAAAAAGGCTCCGGGAAATGGATTTATTTTGGCTTTACGCTGATACCGGTGGTCCTATACAGCTTCTTTTATGTATATTCCGTAATAAATGGTATCCGCTACAGTTTTACAGACTGGGATGGGATGTCCACCACATTTCATATTGTAGGGTTTAAGAACTATATATCCCTGTTCAAAAATCCTAATTTCTGGGGTTCTTTAAAAACAACAGTGTGTTACAGTATTCTTTTGGTGACGGGGGTTGTAACCCTTTCCCTGGCACTGTCTTTATCACTGAATTCACTGAAAAAATTTAAGACCTTTACCAAATCTGTATTTTTTGTTCCCGCAATGATCGGAGGAATCACCATTGCCCTCATCTGGGACCAGCTTTTTTACAGAGTGGTGCCCTTGCTTGGCCAGGGGCTGGGCATTGGATGGCTGTCCCAGAGTCTTCTTATGACAGGAAAGACCGCCCTTCCGGCTGTGGTGTTTGTACATATCTGGCAGGCTGTGGCGCTTCCCACGGTTATTTTTGTGGCAGGTCTGCAGCAGATTCCGGATGAACAGTATGAATCAGCCAAAATGGATGGAGCCACCCCTTTACAGAGGTTTCGGTTCGTGACATTTCCGTATTTGGTGCCAACGCTGACCGTAAATCTGGTGCTGATGATCAAACAGGGATTTACGTCCTTTGACTTTCCTTTTGCGTTGACAGGAGGAGGCCCGGTGCGGTCCACAGAAGTGATCGGTATCCTGATTTATAATGATGCGTTTAAAAATATGCGTTTTTCCATGGCAAATGCAGAGGCATGTGTACTCTTTTTAGTAGTGGCTGTCTTTTCCCTGACGCAGTTAAAGCTTACCAGTAAAGGAGGAGTCCAGGAATGAAAGTAAAAAAAGAAGGTATGGGATGGATCATTCTCAGAAATCTCCTAATTCTTATGGGACTTTTTCTTATTCTGTTTCCCTTGTATCTGGTTGTTATTAACTCCTTTAAAACGCTGGAGGAGGCCGGAAAAGACTTTTTTGCCCTACCGTCAGGGCTGAATCTGCACAATTTTAAGGAACTCTTCCAGAACAATAATTACTGGGTATTTGCGAAAAACTCGCTGATCATTTCCGCTGTATCCGTGGGGCTTATTCTTATCCTGGTTCCCTCAGTATCCTATGCTATAGCCAGAAATTTTAACAGGAAGTATTACAAAGGGGTGTATTATTATCTGCTTATGGGACTCTTTATCCCCTCCCAGGTCATCATGCTTCCGGTTACGAAACTGATGACAAATCTCAACATGCTGAACCGTCAGGGGCTGATTCTTCTCTACGCGGCATACAGTCTGACCCAGGGCGTATTCTTGTTTGTAAACTACATCAGAGGGCTGCCTTTTGAGATTGAGGAATCAGCCTATATGGATGGATGCAATGTGTTTCAGACCTACGTTCGCATTGTCCTTCCCCTGGTGAAGCCTATGCTGGCCACGCTGCTGATCATGGATCTTCTGTGGATTTGGAATGACTTTATGCTTCCGCTGCTGATACTGAACCGCTCCAAGGTAATCTGGACTCTTCCGCTGTTCCAGTATAATTTCAAAACGGAATATTCCTTTAATTATACCATGGCCTTTACCGCTTATCTGATGTCCATGCTGCCCATGCTGATCGTGTACTGTATGGGACAAAAACATATTATAAAAGGTTTGACAGCCGGTTCTGTGAAGGGGTAAACTTTTTTCAGAAAGAAGGTATGCGCAGATGATGAAAATACTGATTGCAGAGGACGAAATTTACGCCAGAAAGTCTATGAAAAAGCAGATTTTGGAGCTGGATTTCGGGCGGGAATTCCACATTCTGGAAGCTCAGAACGGGGAGCAGGGCATGGAGCTTTTCAGACAGGAAGAACCGGATCTGGTATTCACGGATATCCGTATGCCTAAGATGGATGGCCTGGAACTGCTCAAAGAGATAAAGAAAGAGAACCCGGAAGCAAAAGTTATCATGGTCAGCGCCTATGCAGACTTTGCCTATGCCAAATCCGCCATAAAATTTGGGGCGGAGGGATATCTGCTGAAGCCCATAGAGGACGCCGAGCTGAAAGAATTTATAGTGAAATTCAGGCAGCAGAATACAAGAAAAAAAGAGCAGGCTATGTTCTCGGGAAAGGATATGGTAACCAGATTCATTGCCCAGAGTGTGCAGGAGGAGGAAACAGGAAAAGATTTGCTGGCAGAGCGGATGTTTGGCAAAGTCTTTTGGAAATATCAGGTGCTGGTTCTTTGGTTTGCCGGGAGAAGATATCCTGACCGGGAGGAATTCATGCTTTGGCTCCACAACATATACGGACAGGAAGTATGGACAGCTTTTCGTCTGATAGAGCTTGAGAAGGATATCTGGATGCTTGTTATGGAGGCTGACGGACAGAGCCGGTTCCGGCAGAAACGTATCATACAGAAACTTCTGGAGGAGAAGTATGACTGCTATCTGGGTATAAGCGCGGAATGTAAGGCGCCAGGGGAACTGAAAAACGCACTTGCCCAGGCCACTGCGGCAGTGGAGAATAAGATTTACAGTGATGAACATCTTTTGGAGTACAGTGTGATCGCCGGAATAAAAGCAGTGAAGTATGAAATGTCAGAGGAACAGAAGAACTATCTGCAGATTTCCCTGGAGAAAAAGAGCAGGGATAAGATACAGTCTGCGTTGTGTGAGATATTCCGACATATGGAGGAAAAAGGAAGAATCCATGTGGACAGTCTGGAGATATTTCTTGCACAGGCAGCCGTGCTGATCCATCAGGCGGCTGGCAGGCCCATCCCCAGACTGCGGCTCATAGATTTCTCCCATATGGAGGAGATGAAACAGAGGCTTTTAGAGGCTGCAGAGGAATACTGCACCTGCGGTCCTAACGGACAAACTTTAAAAGGAGAAGACATTATCCAGGGCATGAAGGAATATGCCCGGAAAAATTACCACCTGGATATATCCATCCGGATGCTGGCGGAAAAGGTGTTTTTTATGAATGCGGCGTATTTAAGTCATCTCTTTACAGAGAAAACAGGTATCAGTTATTCCGCGTATATCCGCCGGCTGCGCGTGGAAAAAGCGAGAGAATTTTTGGGGAAAGATACTTACTCGATCACGGATATCGCGTCTATGGTTGGGTATAATGACACGTCCCAGTTTATACGGATATTTAAACAGGAGATAGGGATGACACCAAAGAAATACAGGTGTCAAAAAACAGATGGAAATTAGCGGAGGACAGAATATGGAGGAGAGCAGAAGGGCATTTTATCAAAGTCTGCTTCACCGGGAGATAGCTCCGGCGCTTGGATGTACAGAGCCTGCAGCAGCCGCCCTGACAGCGGCCTGCGCGGCAGCATGCCTGGGGCAGATACCGGAGGAGATCACTGTAAGGACAAGCCAGTATATCTTAAAGAATGCCATGAATGTGGGAATTCCGGGAATAGGTATGACAGGGCTGGATATTGCAGTGGCTCTGGGGGCATTATCCGCCAGCCCTAAGAAGGAACTGATGATTTTAAGCCAGATCAGTGCCGAGGAAAAAAGGATGGCAAAGGCTCTGACAGAGCAGGGAAAAGTACGGATAGAACTTGCTCCCACAGAGGAAAAAGTCTACATAGAAGTACGGGTGCAGGCAGGCGGTGAGACAGCAAAAGCAGTCACAGCGGAAACACATAAGAATATTATCTATGTGGAAAAAAACGGCAGGATCTTCTATCAGAAGGAGCGGAAAAAGAAGAAAGAAGGAGAGTCCGCAAAGGAGCCTTATACGGTCACATTGGAGGAAATCCTTGATTTTTCAGAACGCGTCGAATTGGAAAACCTGGAATTTTTAAGGGAGGTTATCCGGATGAACCGGGAGATCGCCCTGGAAGGGATCAACCGCAGATATGGTCTTCAGGTGGGGAAAAATCTCATGGATGGAACAGAGAACGGACTCGTAGGTCAGGATGCAGCCAACTATGCGGCAGCCATGACAGCAGCTGCGGCGGACGCCCGGATGGCGGGATGCGAGAAGCCTGTGATGAGTGCAGCCGGAAGCGGCAACCAGGGATTGACAGCAACCATTCCCATTGCAGCTATTGGAGAAAAACTGGGGATGGAGGAGGAGAAAATCCTGCGTGCTTTAGCCCTGAGTATTTTACTTACGGTACATACCAAACATTATCTGGGACGGCTTTCCGTTCTCTGCGGCTGTTCTATCTCCTCTGCCATGGGCGTGGCATGCGGCATTGTCTTTATGCTGGGCGGCACTTATGCGCAGATGACCTGGGCAGTCAACAGCATGGTGGCCGATATTTCCGGTGTTGTCTGTGACGGGGCAAAACCGGGCTGTGCCCTGAAAATAGCCACAGCCGTCCAGTCTGCCGTGCGTGCGGCCAATATGGCACTGAACGGAAGCGGAGCGGACAGCCATGACGGAATCGTCCACATAAACGCGGAAAAGACATTGGAAAATCTGGGGATTCTGGGCAATTGGGGTATGAAGGATGCAAACCGTATCATACTTGATCTGATGCTGGAAAAGCAGAAAATATAAGGAGGATGTGATGGGAGGTGGGGCAGCAGACAGTGAACTGGAAGCATGGCTTTCGGAGAAAGAAGATGCCATGGTGGAGGACATCACTTCCCTGGTGAAGATTCCCAGTGTTTCGGGGGAACAGGAGGGAAGTGCGCCTTACGGAAAAACGTGCAGAGCTGTTCTGCACAGGATGCTGGAAATTGCCGGAGGATATGGATTTTCATGCCACTCATTTCGGGATAAATGTGCGGTGATCCGGTATGGAGACGGCACAAAAAAAATAGGGATCTGGGGGCATTTGGATGTGGTGCCGGAGGGGACAGGATGGCTGTATCCGCCTTTTTCCTGTACCAGAAAAGGCGATTTCCTCATAGGCAGAGGGGTGCAGGACAACAAAGGTCCGGCGATTGCCTTCCTGTATGCCATGAGATATCTGAAAGAAAAGGGCATGGTCCCCTGTGTGACATTTCTGCAGATATTGGGATGCAGGGAAGAGGTTGATATGGAGGATGTTGCTTCATATTTAAAGGAAAACCCGGCTCCGGAAGTCTCTTTTGTGACGGACTGCGCATTTCCGGTGTGTTATGGGGAAAAAGGAATCTGCAGAGCGGAAATCGTATCGGAGAAACTTGACGGAAATATGGTCCTATGGGGGGGGGGGAAGTGCAGTTAACAGCATCCCGGCATATGCGTGCGCAAAAATCCGGTCCCCGGAAGGAAAGTGGAAGAAGGTACAGGCAGAGGGGATTTCCGGTCATGCAGCGTTTCCCCAGGGGGCCAAAAATGCCCTGGGCATTCTGGCAGAGAGGATACTTTGCAGAAACCAGGAAGAAAATATACTCTCAGATAAGGAGAAAAGGGTGCTGAAATTCCTGAAAGAAGCCTGCGGGAATGGATATGGAAAAGGACTGAACATAGACTGTGAGGATGAAATCTCCGGTGTGCTGACAGCATCGGGTACTGTGGTGAGAATGGAGGGAGAAAAGGCCGTTCTGGAGATGGATATCCGCTATCCTGTCACTGCAAAAGCAGAAGAAATTTGGAGACAACTGGAAAACGAAGCCGGGAAATACGGTTTTTCCATCCGCAGTTTTGAGGACAACGCACCCTCTTATATGGATAAAAATACTCCTTTTGTCACCTGTCTTAGCCGGGCTTATGAGGTAGTCATGAAAGACGGGAAGAAGCCCTATGTCATGGGAGGAGGGACCTATGCCAGAAAGATACCAAACGCAGTGGGATTTGGCCCTGGCCTGGAGTTTGACCGGAAGGAAACAGGGCTGCCCATGGGACACGGAAACTGCCACAGTGCGGACGAGGCCCAGTCGGTCAGCAATCTGAAAACAGCAGTGAAAATCTACGTGCAAGCATTACAGAAACTGAATGCGCTGTGATTCCAAGTATCAGCAGCCAATGAAATAATGCAGCTAATTTCAAAATAACAGGTGCAGTCAGAGGAAAAGAGAGAAAGAGGAATAACAATGAAGAGAATAGAGATTGGAAAAGGGAAGATAAATGCATCAGAGATAGGGCTGGGCTGTATGAGGATTACGGGCCTGTCCTCGGTAAAAGAGGTCAGAAGTCTTATTGATACAGCCATGGACTGTGGGATTGATTTTTTCGATCATGCGGATATTTATGCCGGAGGGGAGGCAGAGCAGATTTTTGGGCAGGCGATAGATACCGGCATCAGAGAGAAGATGATCCTGCAGACAAAATGTGCCATCCGTCCCGGGATCTGCTATGATTTTTCCAAAAAACATATCCTGGAATCTGTGGATAAAAGTCTGGCACGTCTGAATACGGATTATATAGATATCCTGCTTTTGCACCGTCCGGATACCTTGATGGAGCCGGAAGAGGTGGCAGAGGCATTTGAGATTTTGGAGAGATCAGGAAAGGTGCGCTGCTTTGGGGTCAGCAACCAGAATGCCATGCAGATAGAACTGCTGAACCACTACTGCGGAGGCAAGATCCTCGTGGACCAGCTTCAGTTCAGTATTGCACACTGTGATATCATTGATTCCGGAATCAATGTGAATGTCCACAATGATGCAGGAGCCAGCAGAGACGGCAGTGTGCTGGAATACTGCCGCCTGAAGGGAATCACCATTCAGGCCTGGTCTCCGTTCCAATACGGGATGTTTGAGGGTGTTTTCCTGGACAATGAGAAATTTCCGGAGTTAAACTGCCTGATCGGCCAGCTTGCCCGGAAATACCAGGTGACCAATAATGCCATAGCCGTTGCCTGGATCCTTCGCCATCCGGCCAGGATCCAGACCATTGTGGGCAGCACCAGCAAAGAACGTCTGCGCGGAATCTGCGGGGCATCTGATGTACACCTCACCAGGGAAGAATGGTATGCCTTATATATGGCTGCGGGAAAGCAGCTTCCATGAAAAAGAAAGAATCCGGGGACCATCAATAGCAGCAGTCCGAAATGACGAATTTCGGGCTGCTTTTTCCTTAAAAACATGAGAAACCCCCAATTTTCATGATTTTCACCATTCTTACTTGACTAATATTCCCAAAATGATTAAAATAGGTTGTGTGCGGGCTCTGCCCGCCAGCGTGATACGGCAGAGGGGGATACGCTTCTCTGTACAAGTCATACAACTACTTTTAGGAGGAATGTTCAAAATGGCAAAATGGGTTTACTTATTTAGTGAAGGAAACGCCAACATGAGAAACCTGCTCGGTGGTAAAGGTGCCAACCTTGCAGAAATGACCAACTTAGGCATGCCGATTCCGCAGGGCTTCACTGTTACAACTGAAGCTTGTACAAACTATTACGACAATGGCAAAAAAATCTCTGAAGAAATCCAGGGTCAGATTTTCGAGTCTCTGACAGAACTGGAAAAAATTCAGGGAAAGAAATTTGGAGATAATGAAGATCCGTTACTGGTATCTGTTCGTTCAGGTGCGAGAGCATCTATGCCCGGTATGATGGATACTATCCTGAACCTGGGTCTGAACGATATCGCAGTGGAAGGTTTTGCTAAGAAAACCGGAAACGCTAGATTCGCATACGATTCCTACAGACGTTTCATCCAGATGTATTCTGACGTAGTTATGGAAGTGCCCAAGTCCTTCTTTGAAAAAATCATTGATGAAGTAAAAGAAGCAAAGGGTGTTCAGTATGATACGGAATTAACTGTAGATGATTTAAAAGAGCTGGTTCAGAGATTCAAAGCTATCTACTCTGAGGAGATGAATGGCGAAGAATTCCCGCAGGATCCGAAAGAGCAGTTACTGGGAGCAGTAAAAGCTGTATTCCGTTCCTGGGACAACCCGCGTGCTATTGTATACCGCCGTATGAACGACATTCCGGGAGACTGGGGAACAGCCGTTAACGTACAGGCAATGGTATTCGGTAACATGGGTGAGACATCTGGTACAGGTGTTGCATTTACACGTAACCCATCCACAGGTGAAAAAGGTATCTATGGTGAATACCTGATCAATGCCCAGGGTGAGGACGTTGTTGCCGGTGTTCGTACACCGCAGCCAATCAGCAAACTGGCAGAAGACATGCCGAAATGCTACAGACAGTTCATGGAGCTGGCTATGAAACTGGAAAACCATTACCGTGATATGCAGGATATGGAATTCACCATCCAGGAAGGAAAACTGTACTTCCTGCAGACACGTAACGGTAAGAGAACTGCTCCGGCAGCCATCCAGATTGCCTGCGACCTGGTTGACGAAGGCATGATCACACCGGAAGAAGCTGTTTGCCGTATCGAAGCAAAATCCTTAGATCAGTTGCTGCATCCTACCTTCAATGCAGAAGCATTAAAAGCAGGTGAAGTGATTGGTTCCGCTCTGCCGGCATCTCCCGGTGCTGCAGCAGGTAAAGTTTACTTCACAGCCGACGAAGCAAAAGCTGCTCACGAAGCTGGCGAGAGAGTTATCCTGGTTCGTCTGGAGACATCTCCGGAAGATATCGAGGGTATGCACGCTGCTCAGGGTATCCTGACAGTTCGTGGCGGTATGACATCTCATGCAGCCGTTGTTGCACGTGGTATGGGAACATGCTGTGTATCCGGATGCGGAGAGATCAAGATCAACGAAGAAGAGAAATGGTTTACATTAGGCGGATATACATTTAAAGAAGGAGATTACATCTCTCTGGATGGTACATCCGGTAAAATCTACAAAGGTGATATTCTGACAGAGGAAGCTTCTGTAGGCGGAAACTTCGGCCGTATCATGAGATGGGCTGACCAGTTCCGTAAACTGCAGGTTCGTACCAATGCAGATACACCGATTGATACAGAAAATGCAGTAAAACTGGGCGCAGAAGGTATCGGTCTTTGCCGTACAGAGCATATGTTCTTTGAGCCGGACCGTATTCCGAAGATCCGTAAGATGATCCTGTCCGACAATGTGGAAGCAAGAGAAGCAGCGCTGAATGAGCTGATTCCTTTCCAGAAAGCAGACTTCAAGGCTATGTACAAAGCCCTGAGAGGACGCCCGATGACAGTTCGTTATTTAGATCCGCCGCTTCATGAGTTCGTTCCTACAGATCCGGAAGACATCAAAGCACTGGCAGCAGATATGGGTCTGACAGCAGAAGAAGTACAGGCTAAATGTGATGACCTGCATGAGTTCAATCCAATGATGGGACATCGTGGATGCCGTCTGGCAGTTACCTATCCGGAAATTGCTAAAATGCAGACAAGAGCCGTGATTGAAGCTGCGATCGAAGTAAAAGAAGAGATGGGATATGATATCGTTCCGGAGATCATGATCCCGTTAGTAGGCGAGAAGAAAGAGCTGAAATTCGTTAAAGATGTTGTTGTTGCAACAGCAGAGGAAGTTATGAAAGAGAAAGGCGAATACATCAACTACCATGTAGGAACCATGATCGAGATTCCTCGTGCAGCTCTGACAGCAGATGAGATCGCTGAAGAAGCAGAATTCTTCTCCTTCGGTACCAATGACTTAACACAGATGACATTCGGTTTCTCCCGTGATGATGCTGGTAAGTTCTTAGGCTCCTACTACAGCAGCAAGATCTACGAATCTGATCCATTTGCAAAACTGGATCAGACAGGTGTAGGCCAGTTAGTACAGATGGCTGCAGAAAAAGGACGTAAGACTAACCCCACTCTGAAAATGGGTATCTGCGGCGAGCACGGCGGAGATCCGTCTTCCGTAGAATTCTGCCACAAAGTTGGTCTGAACTACGTTTCCTGCTCACCGTTCCGTGTGCCGATCGCAAGACTTGCAGCAGCACAGGCAGCGCTGAATAATAAATAATCTATTTTGCCAATAGAATAAATGTGCGCGAAAGCGTATTGTGTCCAAGCAGAAAGCACCCCCGCATGTAAGTGCGGGGGTGTTTTAATGGGGGAAGAAAAAATGTTTCAGCCGTATTTTCTGGAACAAATGGTAAATATGATGCATGCGCCATTTTACATCTTTGCTGACCAGAAAGAAATGATACAAAAATTTGGCGGCAGAGAGATAGAGACAATTCTTTTTGAAAAAAATCCGGAATTGGTGCAGAATGCATTTTCCAAGAAGAATAAAGAGTATCCGGTTATTTTAACAGACAAGGTTCTGGTATTCGCAGTGTTAGACAGCGGCATGGCAGAGGGGGCCATAATGATTGCCGGGCCTGTAACCATAGGACGTCTGAGTCAGGAAACGCTGCTCCAGCTCCGCAGGGAATATAAACTGGGAAGAAAGAGCGGATATACCCCTCCCGTGTGCCCGCTGGATAAATTTGTCTCAGGGATTTTGCTGCTGCACTGGCATCTGACGGGACAGAAACTGACATCCGCTGAACTTTGGCAGAAGAATCAGCGATACTATTCAGCAACCGTAAATATCCAGAACCGTATATCTCAGGATATTTTCATGAGGCAGGAGAATGCAGGGCTGCACAATCCCTATGAGCAGGAGCTAAGAGAGCTGGACAGCATTGAGAGAGGAGATACAGAGGCTTTGAAACGAAGTATCTCAGAGACCTATGAGGGTGAGATCGGAATCCTTGCAAAAGATCCTCTCCGCTCCCATAAAAATGTGGCGGTAGGTAATATTACATTGGCCTCAAGAGCTGCGATCCGGGGAGGGATCAGTGTAGAGAAATCATTTTCCATGGCGGACAGTTTTATACAGCAGGTGGAGGAAATTGACAATGTGCCGGAAGTGGAGGCATTTAAGCGGGAGTCCCAGTATTTTTATGCCAGACTTGTAAACGAGGAAAATACCCGGGGAGGAGAAAAGCAGAATGTTAGAAAGAATCCGCTGATTGGACAGGTCAAGGATTATATTTTCAACCACCTGCATGATACCATACAGGTGTCAGACATCGCAGCGCACATGCAGGTGAATCCGGATTACCTCTCCCATCTGTTCAGTTCCCAGGAAAAAATGACTATCACCAGTTATATCCGTCAGGAGAAGGTCAGAAGAGGGGAGAATCTTCTGAAATATTCAGATTACCGGGTTCAGGAAATTGCATTTTATCTGGGTTTCTGTTCTCAGAGCCATTTTGCCAGAGTGTTTCAGCAGATTGTGGGTATAAGTCCAAATGAATACCGCAAGAAATTTGGAAATAGGAAAAAATGGAAAATGAAATAAGAATTGTGACTAACAGCTAAGATATGTGATATATCTTGGCTGTTTTTTTCTTTATAATTATAAAAGGTAACAGCATGGCTGTGATTAGTTCATGCTTCTCAACCGTGTTTGGGAAAGTACCGAAAAGGATATTAGGAGGAAAGAAAATGAAAGGTTTTAAGAGAGGAATTGCTGCGGTATCCACAGTGGCACTCTGCCTGACGTCCATACCGATGAACGGGCTTTACCTGGTGTCTGCGGCAGAACTGGACAGGACAGTTAAGCTTCAGCCCAGTCTCGCATCCACCTTCCATGACACCAATGAAGACGGTCTCGGTGAATTTGAAGGATGGGGAACATCGCTCTGCTGGTGGGCAAACCGCATTGGCTACAGCGATGCAATGACAGATAAAGCGGCAGAAGTGTTCTTCAGTGATAAGGGACTGGACATGAACATTGGCCGTTATAATGTGGGCGGCGGTGACCATGTGGGAGTGCCCACGGAAGTGCCGGCAAATGAAAAGGCACAGTTTTACGATCTGGAAACAGAAGGGTATACGCCGGAGTATTCGGGAAGTAAAATGGCAGTTGGTGAGAATTCAGCAATGAAGGACCTGCAGTATACAGTGTCGGATGCTGATTTTGGTATTACAAAGGGAAATAAGGTTGGGACTTTTAAGTCGATTGGCTGGATCAATAAGCTGGGAGATAACCCGGGTGACGGGGATAATCTTCGCTACACAGTCAATGCAAAAGAGGAAGGCAGATATACGGTAAAACTGTTATTGACCCTGACAGGCAGCAACAAAAGGGACGTGGCTATCCGGGTGAATGACAGTGAGGATCATATAATAGATGCGGATACCATCAACAGTAATCTGATCGCGTCAGGAAACAATAATCTGCTGTTTCTTGTGACAATTCCGGATGTGGTTTTGAAAGCGGGAGAGAACACCATAAATATTGCAGGAAAAAATGACTGGACACTGGATTTTGTAAAGATGGCAGTGATCAAATCCGGTGAGGAAGGTACATTGCCGGAGGGGGAAGAATATCTTCACAGCCCACATATTACCCGTTCTGATTCCGCAGTTCCGGGATATGCGGCAGATGTGACAAAGATTGATACCAGCAAGCATGAGTTATCATGGTATGAGACTGAATATGACAGAGCTGATGAGGCGTGCGGCTATGCGTGGAATTACGACTGGGATGCAGATGTAAACCAGCTAAACATTTTAAAAGCGGCAGCAGAAGCCAGCGGTGAAGATTTCATAGCAGAAGCCTTCTCCAACTCCCCGCCGTATTTTATGACAAACAGCGGCTGCAGTTCAGGAGCAGTGGATTCCAGCAAGGATAACCTGCGTACGGATTCCTATCATGCGTTTGCGGTTTATATGGCAGATGTGATCGAACATTGGAATAATGAGGGTGTTATTACATTCCAGAGTGCAACGCCTATGAATGAGCCATATACAAACTATTGGGGAGCGTACAGCAACAAACAGGAAGGATGCCATTTTGACCAGGGAGAATCCCAGTCAAAGATCATAGAGGCATTAAATGAAGAACTGGAGAAAAAAGGGATTGACATTATAATCTCAGGAACAGATGAGACAAGTATTGATACAGCCATCAGTTCCTACAATGCGCTCTCTGATGAGGCAAAGAATATTATCCAAAGAATTGATACCCATTCATACGGAGGTTCCAAACGTTCCGAGTTGAAAGCCCTGGCAGAAGACCAGGAAAAGAATCTGTGGATGTCAGAAGTGGACGGCGCCTACACAGAAGGAACGAATGCAGGTGAAATGAGTGCGGCCCTTGGCCTGGCAAAAGCCATGATGAAGGATGTAAACGGACTGAACGCAAATGCATGGATTCTCTGGAATGCCATTGATATGCATGTGGACAAGGAGATTCAAACCAGCAGTGATGCTGATTATGCAAGTTTGGAGGAGCTGTATGAGAGAGTTAATATGAACAGCGGTTACTGGGGCATTGCCATAGGTGACCACGACAATAAAGATATCCTGCTTACCAAAAAGTATTATGCATACGGACAGCTTTCCAGATATATCCGTCCGGGCTATACGATCATTGGTTCCAGTGACGATACACTGGCAGCATATGACCCGGAAGGCGGAAAAGTCATAGTCGCAGCAGTGAATACTTCAGGCGAGGACAAGACATGGAAATTTGATCTATCCAGCTTCAGTACCATGGGTGGCCATGTGACTGCCATTCGCACCAGCGGTTCTCTGGCAGATGGGGAAAACTGGGCAGACGTTTCCTCAGACGGTGATATTACCGCAGATACGGCTAAAAAGAGTATCACTGCCACACTGAAAGCAAATTCCATTACTACATATATTGTTGATGGTGTCACTTATGATAGTACAGCAGAAGAGATTACTAAGATCGAGGATGTAAACGTATACACCATAGAAGGTATTCCGGCTGTACTGCCAAAAACAGTGGAGACTGTTACAAATAAAAACAATACCGCAGAAAAGAAAGTAACATGGAATCTTGAGGGTGTGGACTTGACCCAGAGTGGAGAAGTTACAGGTACAGTGGAAGGCACAACATTGACAGCTAAAGCAAAGGTACAGGTTGTGGCACCCAATATGATTTATTTTATTGACTGCAACAGCCCGGAATCACCTAAATATGCAGCCATGGATCAGTATGCGGACCTTCTTAATGAAAATGCGGATCAGGAATATACAGAAGATTCATGGGGATATCTGGATGAGTACGGGAAGTACAATGGTGATGTAAACGATGAATATGATACCGGCTGGTATGCAAAATCCGGTCAGTCCATCAAGTACACAGTCCCCCTTGATGCAGGAACCTATAAAGTTACCTTTGGCTTTAAAGAATGGTGGCGGGATAGTAATAAATCTCGTAAGATGACAATATCCGCAACACAAAACAACAGGACAAAAGAACTTGGATCGTCCAATACATGGAACGGTGGCAACTGGTGGAATACCGATGCGTTTGACTTGGTGTGTGAGGATACCGGAAATGTAACGTTCAGTATTGAAAAACAATCCGGACAGCCGGACCCGGCCCTTTCTTTTATCCAGATTCAGAAAATCTTGGATTTAGATGAATTAAAAGCAGCGCTGAAAGCAGCATCAGAAGTGAACAGAGGACAGTACCCTGCATCAAAACTGGCTGTTCTGGATGAGGCAGTAGAAGCAGGAAAAGTCCTTGCTCTGAAGTCTTCCGCAACACAGGAGCAGATTGATGACAGTGCAAAAGTAATCACAAAAGCTATGGAAGCACTAGGCACAGGATATACAGAAGAAGAGATCGCGGCAAATGATTATGTACTGTATTTGGTAAACTGTGGTACTCCTGATGCATCTGTTATACCGGACAGCTATATCCGTGGCTTATATCAGTCCAATGTTGACCAGCAGTATGCAGCAGATGCCGATACAGGTTTAAGCTGGGGCTACGAGCCAAATGATGAGAATTCAAGGATCGTCAACGGCGGCAGCAGCGCAGCGGATATTACAGGCAGCTATATTTATATGGCAGATACAGGCATCACATTTGTCAAAGATGTCAGTGGATTCAAATATAAATTTGAACTCCCGGACAGAGCAAACAGCGATTATGCAGTGACATTAGGATTTAAAAATCCATGGGATACAAGAAATGTAGATATCAAGCTGGAAGGGGACACCGTTGAAAGCGATCTAACCCTGACCAAATCACAGTTGATTGAAAAAACATACAAAACAGAGGTTACAGACGGAGAACTGAACGTGATGGTCCACAGTCCAAAACGTACAAACCAATATGGGGACCCAATACTCAGTTATATTATTGTCAAAGCCGTTGCGGCATATACAACGGACAGAATCACAGAAGTGATCGCATCCTATCAGTCAGCTATGGACGGTCACAACTATTCCGAATCAACCCAGGGAGCTTTTGATAAAGCAGTGCAGGAAGCCCAGACGTTAGTTGAGAATAATTCAACCGATCAAAAGGCGGTCAAAGATGCTTTGAACAAATTGGAAGAAGCATTCAATGCTCTGAAGGAAGTTCATACCTATTCTTCTATTACAGGTACAAACGGAGCACAGCTTTTTGACAACAACGGCAATAAGATCCAGGCGCACGGTGGACAGATTCAGCAGTTCACGATCAACGGGGAAACCAAGTACTATTGGTACGGGGAAGATAAAACAAATGGTTACCGCCCGGTTGTAGGGGTACATTTGTATACTTCTTCAGATTTGTACAACTGGACAGACGAAGGTGTTGTGCTGAGAAGTATTCCTGTATCTGAGGAAGACTATGATAAAGATCAGACAGAAGGGTATAAAGCAGACCTTTCTATCTTTGAGACAGATGAATATTTCAAAAAACTATATGGTGAATATGAAGGCCAGGACCCGGATGATACAGACAACTACAACAGTAAGCTGGAAGAGGTTTACTGGAATCTGGCTGAAGACAGAACTGTTATTGAGCGGCCAAAAGTTTTATACAATGATGTAACCGGAAAATATGTAATGTGGTTCCATGCAGATGGACGTACCCCTGCCAGTGATGCTGATTACGGCAAAGCAAGGGCCGGCATTGCCATCAGTGACGATCCTGCAGGACCATTTAAACTGCTGAGAACCTATAAGCTGCATGACAGTAAAGATGCTGATCACAGTTGGGATAATGCGGGCGGTGCAGTACGTGATATGAACCTGTTTAAAGATGACGAAGGACAGGGATATGTTATTTATTCATCAGATGGAAACCTGACAACGTATATTGCAAAATTAAATGAGTCTTATACAGGCCTGATCGCAGACCCTAAAGAGGCTGTGGAGGGTACAGGCAAAGATGTAGAAGAACTGACAGCATCCGACTATACGAGAAACTTTATCAATGCTTCAAGAGAAGCACCGGCAATGTTTAAGTACAAAGGAAAATATTATATTGTCAACTCAGGATGTACGGGATGGGCACCAAATAAGGCCCAGTATGCCGTAGCAGACCATCCTCTGGGACCATGGACCGTGATGGGTGATCCATGTGTAGGCGATACAAAGGGAACGACTTTTGACACCCAGAGCACTTGCGTATTCCCTGTCGATGCAGAGAACGGCAAATTTATTTACATGGGTGACCGCTGGTATAATCCGGACACAGGCGGAGATTTAAGTGATTCCAGATATGTATGGCTGCCGGTTGAATTCCTTCCGGGCGATCAGATCCAGTTAAAAGACTATGCGGACTGGACATTGGATGAACTGGAAAATAAGGCTAGTTTTGAGATTGTCAGTGACCTTCCCACTGTTGTGAGCTCTGTATCTGAAATTGCAGAAGCCCTGCCAAGTACAGTCACAGTAGATTTTGGAAGCGCTACTGATGAGAAAGATGTGACATGGGATTTGGGTAATTTGGCTGAGGATAAACTGGGTGCTGCCACAGTGACCGGAATCCTGACTGACGGAAACAGGGAATTTACACATAATATCAGCATCGTGAATCCTAAATTGATCTACTTCTTTGACAGCGGTGCAGATACATCCGAATACTTTGATACAGTAAACGCAAATCTGTTTGGCAGACTAAAGAACAGTGGACCGGACAGCGCTTACACGGTTGAAAACGGTGCCGGATATACCGGTGTTTTGCAGTCCCAGGATAAGGATAACTATGATCTGGGACATCACTCCGGCGATGACTATCTCTCAAATGGCTGGTGGGCAGGCTCCGGAAAAAATATTGAATATGCGTTTAATCTTGAACCGGGTACCTACACGGTATCTGCCGGATTCCAGGAATGGTGGAATACAAGCAGGCCGTCAAGGATGACGGTCACCTCAGGAGACGAGAAAATAGCTGAAAAGGACTTTACTGTTTATAATTCAAGTACAGACCTTCAGGTTAACCGGACATTTACCGTGACAGAAGAAAATGCAGGTAAGATCACAGTTACCATCAGCAAAACCGGAAATCCTGATCCTGTGCTCAGCTGGATCGCAGTGACACATGACGATGCTGCGGTAAATACAGATAAGCTGGACACATTGATCGCGGCAGCCAGTGTTTTGAAGGAAGAGAACTATTCAGCGGAAACCTGGGAAGCTCTTTCAATAGCGCTGGAAGAAGCAAAGAATGCGCAGGGAACGGAAGAAGCAGACCAGAAAGCCATAGACAAGGCTGTTAAAGCTTTGATGACTGCAATAGAGGCCCTGGAAAGCACAGTTGACAAGAAAGAACTTCAGGAACTGGTTGACGAAGTAAACGAATTCCAGAATTCCATATATACGGCTGCATCCTGGAGTGAATACGAGGCAGAAACAGCGCAGGCTAAAGAAGAGGCACAGGGAGTGCTGGATAATAAAGCGGCATTAAAAGAGGATGTTGATAAGGCACTGAAAGCGTTGCAATTGGCATTTACATCCGGAAAAGAAAAATTAGTGACTATCCAGTCTGTGCTGGAATACGGTATTGCAGAAAATGAGATTCCGGAGAGCAGCAAGGATAGTTATACAGAAGAGAGCTGGGCAGAATATGAGGAAGCTTTATCAGCAGCGAAAGCATTGATCGGTTCTAACGATGAGGACGCTGTGAATGCAGTTATTGCTGATCTTGTAGCAGCGAGGACAGGGCTGACAGAAAAACCAGACCATGCTGCTAACAAGGCAGAACTTATTGAGGGAATTGAGAATGCACCTTCAGAAGAAGAAGCCAGGCTGTATACTTTCGATTCCTGGACGCCTTACGCAGCAGCATTGGCAGAAGCTATAAGTGTTCGTGACAAGGATGAGGCGTCACAGCTGGATGTTGACAGTGCATTGGCGGCATTGAAACTTGCGCAGGGAAAACTGGTGACATTAGAAACGAAACTGGCAGAAATGATTGAAAAGTATGAAGCAGATATCTCTTCTCAGGAAACTTATACAGAAGAAAGCTGGACAGCCTATGCAAACGCACATGCAGCAGCAAAGGGCCTGCAGGGCAAAGAAGGTCTTACAGAGGAAGAAATAGACGCAGCAGAGCTGGCTTTATCGGATGCATATGAAGGTCTTACACGGAAAGAAGTGAACACAGTGGATAAGGACGCGCTGAAAGTGGTTCTTGGGCAGGCAGAGCAGCTGGAAAAAGAGGATTACACTGAACAAGCATGGGCTGCATTTACAGATTCACTCAACAAAGCCAAGACTGTTTACGACAACAAAGATGCATCTCAGGAGGAGGTAAATAAAGAGGTTACCGCGCTTGCGGAGGCAATGGCAGAGCTGAAAAAACATCCGGCCGAAACAGAAGAAAAGACTGATAAATCTGCTTTAAAAACACTTTTAGATAAGGCTTCCCAGTTGAAGAAAGATGATTACACAGGAATAACATGGGAGAAATTCCAGAAAGCATTTGACGATGCATCAAACATCTATGAGAGCACCAAAGCTACACAGGAGCAGATTGATGCAGCAGCAGCTTTGGAAGCAGCAATGGGCCAGCTGGAAAAAGTCACTGCCGGACCAAAGGAAAAACCGAGAGCACCGTCAGGTAACACAAACAATGGCACTGGCAATAATGGAAAACAACCATCCACCCGTGGAGGAAGCCCAAAAGGAACCTCTTCTGCAAAAACCGGAGACGAAACGCCAATTGGCATGTTTGCAGGAGTTGGAGCACTTGCACTGATTGCTATATTAGCGTGTGTGATCAGCATTTTAAAGAAGAGAAAAAGGGCATAATCGGGAACAAAAATAGAAACTACGCTATTATGTTAAAACATTCTGGCAGTTGATTACGTTCACAACTGCCGGGCAAAAGGGAGAATGCCTTTATATCTTCCACGAAAAAGTTTTGTATAACAGGAAGAATCCTCTGTATATAGATACAGGGGATTTTTCAATGTAGATATCAGGTGCGAATGCCTAGTGAACATAAAATTCAGGGGGGATTCGCACCTATATTTTGATGGAAAAAGTGGAGTATTTGTGGTAAAATAATAGATATACAAAACTTATAATATTTATGTGAAATTCACAAAAATGGCTTATGGTTTTTGTGAAATTTTGCTGTCACTCTCTGCGAGGAGAGTGTGGATTGAAATCCATATGGAGAAAGGGGGTACTAAGTTGTGATAGTCACTCTCTGCGAGGAGAGTGTGGATTGAAATTTGCAGGACATAAATGGACAGATAAGGGAGTATAAGTCACTCTCTGCGAGGAGAGTGTGGATTGAAATGGAATCGGGATTGAGTGTAGCTGTATTTGAGTGCGTCACTCTCTGCGAGGAGAGTGTGGATTGAAATACGTGCCTTGCACTGACCTGGCGGTACCGTCTGAGTCACTCTCTGCGAGGAGAGTGTGGATTGAAATTAGGGATTTGAGCTGCAGAGCTTGCCACTGCTCCGTCACTCTCTGCTAGGTGAGTGTGGATTGAAATAATTATCTAAATACACCTGTCTGGTAACAATATTGTCACTCTCTGCGAGGAGAGTGTGGATTGAAATCTTGTCATGACCGATACCGCCTTCAACAAATTTGTCACTCTCTGCGAGGAGAGTGTGGATTGAAATCATATTACGACATTTGTCCGGTCAACCGGACACTTAGTTCTGCGAGGAGAGTGTGGATTGAAATCCTTAGCGAATCAGTTTTACCGTATTCGGCA
>Ga0137302_10122_pt1 | contig 58301 bp, 58 predicted proteins | sample Ramsor2O_GlcNAcB_FD_97184 | JGI IMG/M metagenome (GOLD analysis project Ga0137302, IMG submission 97184) | Mouse cecal microbial communities from Vienna, Austria - N-Acetylglucosamine amended with D2O_GlcNAcB | ecosystem: Host-associated > Mammals > Digestive system > Large intestine > Cecum... | reverse complement strand
GCGGCCAATTCTTCAGATGCAACGGCGTTGGCGTCACCTCCTGCAATTCCTTTGCCGCTGACGGTAGCTACGCGTTCTCCGGGACGTAGCGATGCGCCGGCGACTGCACGTGACGACAGCCGAACTATGCCCGCCGAACGGGATGACAGTATTTGTCGCCCAGTGCCGGGTACTGCTTCGAGCGCGCCCCACGCCCGGACTATGCGAGGCAGCTTGCAGTCTGCAACCTGTTCGACTTTGACGCCAAATCGATGGGCCGAATGTGGCGATAATATGATTTCTTCTGAAGAATGTTCGTGTTCCTCGCTTTCGGACTCAGCATGATTGTCATGTCCTGTACATGAGATAAGTCCGGAGAATACAAAAGTTGCCGCAAGTGTTAATACACTACGGCAATAATGAATATTAGTCAGTATCATTGCTTGATTGGTTTTCATGGCGCTAATTTAAGCAATAAATAGTGCAACTATGTTGCAAAGCGCCATGCAGTGTAAATCAAGGCTGATGATATGACCTGATGTCGGATAAATCAAACGGAATTATTCAAAGACAACGTCTCCAAAAAAACAGGGAAGATGGAAGTCGGGTGCCGGAACATTTATCGGTTTCCAAGATAAGAAATGAGGCACAGGCAATTTGTCTCCGCATTTATAGAAGTTTGCCTTTGCTTTTATACCATGGAGTTTTTTTATGTTGTCGGCAAAGAAGATGTCGACGGGAATGGCAAGCCGTACACACCATTTGTCCGGAGCTTTACAGCTGTCAAACTGTGTATCGGTAATCGATGTGGCTCGTGATATAGCTCCTACACATTCCGGCGTGGAATATGTGCGATTGTTCCGGTCCGGACCACAGGCAAGCAATACTTTGCCGCAACAGTTGCATTCGATATTGTAATAGTTGAGATTATCGAATGTGATAAACATTTCCACGCATGAGTCCTCCCATACAGGGCCATTGTCTTCCTTAGCCATTGCTCGAATGTAGTCTTCGGCGACTGTGTACTCCAATAGAATCATTGAGCCATTATGTGCTATGCGGAATCGGACATCAGGAGTGTAGGGGAACTCATCGGGCCAGTTGGCTGTGCTTATATACTGCGGAGCGATTTCATTCCGATCAAGTAAGTCTGAAATCTCTGCTGCTGCAATTTCCTTTTTGTTGATATACGGTATTATCATGGCTTTAATAATTGATTTTGCGAAGATACATATTTCTGATAGATTATTTTGTCTTTTCGGGCACAAAGGTCTCAAAGCTGTTGTCGTTGTAAAACACCATTATGCTTACTACGCGACGCTGACCGGCATCATTGGAATTGATGCCGATTATCGGCATTGAATCATGTTGAACATTGTTCAACGCCGATGCTGTATTGCAACTCGGGGATGTGTTGTTTTTTACCGCTGAAGAACTGGATATGGCAAATGGCGTGTTGTCCGGTACCGAATCCGGGACATTTATACCTGGGAGCGGAGGTATATTTGTAGATTGTGATAATTCTCGATGATTACAGGGATTGCCGGTCTCTGGATTATTGGGCTCATTGTCAAGGTGTTGATTGGCGTGGAGTAGGGGGCTACCTGCATTTTCAGGCTCTGAGATTTCTATATTTGAAGATGTCACCATATTTCCCTCGCCAAACATCAGCCACAGTATGGAAAGTTGAGGAAATGATTCATGAATCTTTGTAATTACTTCGTCGCTGACTTTTTTATTACGGCCGCGAAGTAACTGGGAAAAAGATGGTCGAGGTATACCACATGAGTCTGCAAACTGGGTGCTCTGCATACCGGTATAATCAAGAAATTCCTTGAGACGTGATGATATATCCATTTTGAGTGTTTGATTTTGCAATTTTGAGAATGCAAATGTAAAACATATTTTTGTAAATTGCAAATTTGTATTTTGCAACAAGATATTTTCGTTTGCAAATTGAGTTTGCAAACAATTTGCAAACGAGTGCGCTTTAAACGGTTTTGACATAATGTAGTGCTTTATTTATTGTGTGTTATATTACTGATAATTAATACATTGTCGATTATGGGAATTGCACTAGAGGTCACTGGTGTTAAATTCCTGGTACAAACCTAAAGCAATGCTAAATATTTTAAAACTATTTAGTATGAGTTATAGTACATTATACCAATATGTCAATCTGTGTTAAGTGGGGTGTTTTGCATTTGCGAACCGTGTAGAAGCATTCATTCTGTGTTTTTCAAATTGGGGCTATAGTGGTTTGCGAACCACACATATATAAAATTTGTGTTTAATAATGTAAATTGATGGGCCTTGATTTTTCAATGTGCATTTGCAAATTGGACTTCAGATTGTGCTGTTTGCAAATCTATTTGGTGGCTGTTTCTTTCAAAGTAAATAAGTTGACATTTGCAAATATAACACAGAAATATGTCGTTAAGATTTCTTAATAAGAATTCGTTAACTATTCAAGTGCTTAATATTCTGTAATTTAACACCAATTTGCGTTTGTGGTATGATAAATGTGAATTTTGCAAATTTTTTCACATGTTTTATAGCAGAAATTCAATCGAATATACAGAGGCTGGTAGTATTATTCCTTGAAAAACCGATATATAGATAAAGCAATGCCGTGCCCCTATAATTGTAGGACACGGCATTGCTTTAATTCCTTCGGGAAAGATTTATTATTAAACAAGTTCTATATATGCTCTTGTCGTTTCTTCAGACGTTCTGATTCATCAAGTTCCTTGGCTATATATGCCGCCGTCGGCGACTTGGTTTGAGCAATCTCTTCAGGAGTTCCTGCCGCTATTATCATGCCGCCGTTTTTGCCTCCCTCCGGCCCCATATCGATTACATAGTCTGCACATTTTATCACATCAAGATTATGCTCGATAACGACTACGGTGTTCCCTTTTTCGACCAGGCGGTTTAATACTCCAAGCAGCACTTTTATATCTTCGAAATGCAGCCCTGTTGTTGGTTCATCAAGTATGAACATAGTACGTCCGGTGTCGCGTTTTGAAAGCTCTGTAGCGAGTTTTACGCGCTGGTTCTCGCCTCCGGAAAGTGTGCTCGAAGGTTGTCCGAGCTTGATATATCCGAGTCCGATATCCTGAAGCACCTGAAGTTTCTTTAATATGCCTGGGATACCGGCAAAGAACTCGACAGCCTGGTTTATGGTCATGTCGAGAACATCGGCGATAGATTTCCCCTTGTAACGCACCTCAAGCGTCTCGCGGTTATAGCGCTTCCCGCCACATACCTCACAAGGCACAAGCACATCAGGCAGGAAATTCATCTCAATTGTTTTATAGCCATTGCCATTACATGCTTCACATCGGCCTCCGGCCACATTGAATGAGAACCTGCCGGGTCTGTAACCGCGGATTTTGGCCTCCGGTAGATTTACGAACAGAGAGCGTATATCGGAGAATACTCCGGTATACGTTGCAGGATTGGATCGTGGAGAACGCCCGAGTGGCGATTGGTCGACCGTAACAATCTTGTCGATATGCTCAATCCCTTCAATGTTTTTATATGGCAGGGGCTCTTGCAGAGAGTGGTAGAAATGATGGCTTAGTATAGGCTGCAAAGTACCGTTGATAAGACTGGATTTCCCACTGCCTGACACTCCGGCCACACACACCAGGCATCCGAGTGGAATCTCTAATGTGACATTCTTGAGATTATGTCCCGTGCATCCTTCAAGACGCAGATATTTGCCATTACCGGGCCGTGGAGCACTGCCACGCTCTATTGTACATGTACCGTTGAGATATCGTGCTGTCAGAGTATCCTGCGCAAGAATTTCCTTGGGAGTGCCGGCGAATACTACGCTACCACCCTTGCGTCCCGCTTTAGGGCCGATGTCTACAATATAATCAGCTTCGAGCATAATTTCCTTGTCATGCTCGACAACAATGATAGTATTGAATGCATCGCGTAATCTCTTTAATGAATCAATCAGCCTTTTGTTGTCGCGCTGATGCAGACCTATGCTCGGCTCGTCAAGTATGTACATTACATTGACCAGTTCCGACCCGAGCTGTGTAGCCAGTCGTATACGCTGACTCTCGCCTCCGGAAAGCGTTGCTGAGGCTCTGTCCAAAGATAGGTAATGGAGTCCGACATCCACAAGAAAGCGCAGTCGGGAACGTATCTCCTTCAGAATCTCTCCGCCGACCATCAGACTCCGTGAATCGAGGCGCTTCTCTACCTGCAAAGCCCATTCATACAGTTCGCCGATATCCATGCGCGCCAGATCGGAAATATTATATCCGTCAACAAAAAAATGCAATGCTTCACGGTTAAGTCGTCGACCTCCACATTCAGGACATGTTGCTCGGGAATAAAACTGTCCGCTCCATTTCTGGGCCTTGCTTCCTGCATCATCCGATTGTTGCAGCTCGATATACTTGACGAGACCTTCATATGTGCGGAAATAGTTGTAGGTGCTCTGCATGTCGGTCTTTAGCTGAAGACGCTCGTCAGTCCCGTTTAGAATGTCATTCAGAGCCTCTTCTGGCAAGTCGGATATCGGTGTTTTCAATGAGCACCCATATTTCTCACAGATGGCTGAAATCTGCCAGAATATCATTGTATTCTTGTATGGACCGAGTGCGGCGATACCACCTTTATAGATTGACTGAGACGAATCCGGAATCAGCTTCTGCCTGTCAATAATGTTGACATAGCCCAACCCCTTGCAACAGGGACATGCCCCTTGGGGAGAATTAAATGAAAAGTTGTGTGGAGCAGGCTCACGGTATGACAACCCGCTTTCGGCATCCATCAGCATCTGGCTATAGTGGGCTACCGTATCTTCATCAAGATCATAGACCATCATCTGTTTGTCTCCCTGGCGCAATGCGTTTTCTACAGAATCATTCAGACGAATGGCATCCTTACGGCCTACTTTCAGCTTATCGACCACAAGTTCTATGGAATGGTTCTTGTAGCGGTCGAGTTTCATACCGAATGTAATTTCGCGAAGTTCGCCGTCGACTCTTACTGTAAGGTATCCTTTCTTACGCAGTTGTTCGAAGAGTTCCTTGTAATGGCCTTTACGATTCTTCACAAGTGGAGCAAGAACATAAATTTTATGACCGTCATATCGTGACAATATAAGTGCCACGATTTTCTCGGCAGTATATTTCTCCATCTTCTCTCCGCTGATATAGCTTCGAGCCACACCGATGCGAGCGAATAGCAGGCGCATATAGTCATACACTTCGGTTGTTGTGCCGATAGTGCTTCGCGGATTACGGTTTATGGTCTTTTGCTCAATAGCAATAACCGGACTCAGGCCGGTGATGCGGTCTACATCCGGCCGCTCGAGAGTACCGAGCATGTTGCGTGCATATGCCGAGAATGTCTCAATATACCGACGTTGTCCCTCTGCGAAAATTGTGTCGAATGCAAGACTCGACTTTCCGCTTCCGCTAAGTCCGGTAATTACAGAAAGGGAATTATGAGGTATGTCCACATCGATATTCTTAAGATTATGGACGCGTGCGCCAAGCACCGATAATTTATCGGCATCTGCCGGAATATTTTCGGTTATATCTTTTTTCATAAATCAATATTCATCCATCAGTCTACTACCCACGCGGGATTGTAGACGTGTGTCTTACTTGTAGAACGAAGCATATCGTCAGCAAGAGGTATTTCAACCCGGTAGGTTTTTCCTGTTTTGTTAGGGAGCGATTTTGCCCTTATCCATGGGTTGAAATCGCGCAAGGTAAGATAGCTTATGCCATGAGATTTTGCCCAAGCAGCCCAATCTTCTACTGGACCATTGACTTCGACAGTCTTTGTGCGTACCGGAGTATACAATTGATCAGAGCTTATGCGGTATCCGTATGCCTTCGGATTCTCCATTATGAGCTTCATGGCGATGAGACGGAATATATAGCGCGATGTCTCGTCGTTGAGATACAGGTCGTAGGCTGATTTGCTTTTTTGGGCGTCGAGTTCTTTGGATATACGAGCCATGCCGGCATTGTAGCTTGCGGCGACAGACTCCCAGTTGCCATATTTGGCAAGTGCGTTTTTTAGATATCTGCATGCAGCCTGTGTCGCTTTCTCCGGATGATAGCGCTCATCGACAAATTCATTTACCTCAAGTCCATATTCTTTTCCCGTAGACGGAATAAACTGCCATAGACCCGCAGCCTTCGCCGGGGAGTATGCACGAGGATTTAGTGTGCTCTCGATACATGCAAGATATATTAAATCCTCAGGGACTCCGTTTTTCTTCAAAATAGGAATGAGTTTCGGGAAGTATCGGTTGGCCCTTTTTATAGTGAGCAGAGTATTGCCATGTGTATAAGCCATGGATGTGAGTTCACGGTCAAGACGCTCGAATAAATCCACACGGTCAAGATTTACCGTTTGTCCGGCAAATGTAACCTTTGACGGAATTCTCGGATTGACAACGGTGCTGAACAGTGTCGACGAATCACCGTTTTTTATGTCAGTTGCCTCGGCATTTATTGTGCCGGAAAAAAGTCCGCAAAACATTGCGGTGGCTATTATTTTATGATAATAAATTTGCATGTTAGTTAAGTTTTATGGCTGCTGAGGAGAGGCTATGCCTTGATTTTCGTTATTATATTTTATAATGTTGATGTCTCCTTTTAGGTTGTAAACGCGGCCGTCGGCTCCACGAGCCTTTATTACATAATAATAAACACCTGAGCCGACATATTTCCCTTTATACTTGCCATCCCAACCCTGTGACGGGTGATCAAGAGTCGCAACACAGATGCCCCATCGGTTGAATATACTGCACTTGAATTCAGTTATTGAGCGGTAGCTTACTTTCCATTCATCATTAATTCCCGGAGAGCCTTCCGGCGAAAACGCATTTGGACAATGCAGGTCGGATTCTCCGATATTTATCTGATATATCTCGGAATAATGCTCACATTCACCATCGGCGTCAGCCGCCATGAAGCGTACATATGTTGTACCCGCATCGCGGAATGTACGGGTAAATGAAAGGTTCTTGTCGCGCAATAATATATCCTCGAATTCAGGATGGGTTGATACTTGCCATTCGGTAAATATCGCAGCAGGGGTGACATCTGCGATGAAAGAAACCTCAACAGGCGCCGAGCCGCCAAGAGATGCCGAGCCTTCTCCTGACGATGTTCTCTGCTGGTTGTCGAATGTCTCTGTCTCCTGTTCTGCGGAGGTATGGGCCTCAACACGACGGGCCGCAATCACGTCGGTGCTAACCGACAACTCCGGCAGACCCCATTCTCGCAGAAATCTGTCTCCGACAAGAGTGTATTCAGTGTCGCATAGCGCTGCGGTACAATGAATTGCACCATCCGCATTTGGCAAGGATACTGTAGCTTCAATCTCTCTATATCCCTGATAATCTGCTGAATATTCCATCGTGGTATATTTCAGCGACATCTCTCGCGACAACTCGCCGCGACGACCGGTTATTGTGTAATAATATATGGGATATGCATCTCCTCCTAAATTTAAGATTGTAGTGTAGCAATCACTGTCTCCGTCAACCGACAGGGAACTGAGAAGAAGCTCATATTCCGAATAATCGATTATCCAGAAATATGTGCGTGAATTGCCATCTTCAATCACATACCCGCAATCAGAACGCACCTCATTTAATATCGATTCCGCCCCTGAGTAGTCTATCTTATTCTCTGGTATCGGCTCGGCATATGCAGCTCCAAGCTGCCCGAATGTATACCATATAGGGTGGGTGGTGTTTTTTGCTTGATAGGTAAGCGAGGTGCTGCCTTGACATGAATGTAGCACGTATATAGCCGAAAGCCCGGTAGACGCTTCCGGTGTTATAGAAATAGGAGGATATATATCGCCGGTGATTGATACCTGTGCCGACATATATTGAGGAATGCCTGTTGGGGAAACACAGATTCCGATACCAAGAATTATGTGTCGAGGTATTGCCTTCAATCTTTTGAATCGTTTGTCAAGATATGCCATAACATACAAAGATAGTGTTTTTTTCAAAACGGCGTATCTGTCGTTAATATTGCGCTTTGATTTTTCGTGATTTTCGGCCTGTATGCCTTTCATTTTGTTCGATAGACAGTAAAAGAGAGAGTCCGATATCGCCGAGGGGGATTGGGAGATACCATGAGTGAGTAATGGGAATGAAGCACTATGGCAAGAGGGAAGTTGAGAAACTCTCGCTCACGCAATTTAACATAATACAGATTATGGGACGTAAGCCGCAAATCATTCAGCTCACAAATTCTATCTGTTTTCTATAGTTTATGTCCTAATAAGCTATATGGAATTGAAGAAGACTATTTCAATAGATTGTTTGCACCAAGGGCTTTGAAAAAGCCTGCGGCATCTGCTGGTAGAGATTTTCATCTGAAAGAAAAAATATTATGTCTTTGGGAAATGGGCAATAAATCAATTATTGATGCCAAAGTGTTTTGATTTCCTGAATCTTTTTCTGCGCGGCAACACGTCCTAAATCGTAGACGCGCTGCATGTCATCCGGACTGTGTGACACATGTCCGATTTGCAACGGAGATTCCGGCCGGATTACTACACAGCGGCCTTCAGATTCTGCATGACGGACATATTCGAGCTGGGCATTATACATTACATGACGGCGGCTCATCGCGTCTCTTGCTCCCGGATGCTTGCGCAGACCCCACTCTATCATCGGCATGAATCGGGAACATTTCTTTACATATCCTTCCGGTTGAGTCAGCACCACTACATTGGCATCATAACCACAGCGTTCAAAAAATTCGAGAGGTATAGAGTCGGACATGCCTCCGTCAAGGAGCCGTCGGCCATCTATTTCAACAATATTTGATACTAAAGGCATTGATGCCGAGGCTCTTACCCATTCATAAAATAAATCTCCGCCATGTGTGCATTTGTGATAGACGGCCTCTCCCGTATCTACGTCGGTACATACTACATAGTATTCCATTGGGTTCAGTTCAAAGGCCTCGGAATCAAACACGTCATAATGGTTCGGGACAATATGATACGCGAATTCCGCATTGAATAAATCCCCGCTTTTGATTAGTGAGCGAATTCCGCAATATCTGGAATCTCGGGCAAAACGTTGGTTATATCGTAAAGCACGCCCATGCTGTCCTGATTTGTAATTACATCCGAAAGCAGCTCCGGCTGATACGCCGACAATGCCATCAGGACGGAGATTGTGCTCCATCATTATGTCAATTACTCCGGCTGAGAATAATCCACGCATTGCTCCGCCTTCTAGTACAAGTCCACATTTCATCACTGTAATGTTATTGTTTATTGCAAATATACGAAAATTCTGTCATGAACCGGAATATTTTGACGCATAATTAAGTTAACATACGTGTTAATTATGCGAATGTTTTTGATTTTGTTTAGAAATATTGCTTACCTTTGTCAAAATAATATTGATTCTCAATCACACGCATTTATTCAAGACAATCAAATGAAATTGCCATCTATAGCGGCATTGGCCGTTCTTTTCTCCCCTACTATCCTTTACTCTCAGTCTGTTGCTCCATCTGCTACTGCCGGTGACGGTGTTCGCATTGACCGCAATATATTCAATCATCTGGATGTCGGCCTTTCTCTGGGCTCGGCAGGAATTGGGCTTGACTTATCAACCAATGTTACTGATTGGGTACGCTTACGCGCGGGTGTTGATTATATGCCTGAATTTGCAGTGCCGATGTCATTCAACATAACAAGTTATAAAGAGGGAGCCACACCGGATGATGGCTATACAGTGAATGAAAGTAATTTTGACAAGCTGCAGGAGCTGATGTACGGAATCACCAATATACATGTCGACGAACATGTCGACATGCAGGGTCGGCCCTCTTTCTGGAATTTTAAATTTATGGTCGACGTCATGCCATGGGCCGACAAACGCTGGCATATTACCGCCGGTTTTTATCTTGGGTCAAATAAGATTGCCAACGCCAGAAACACAATCGAAGAGATGCCATCTCTGCTCGCGGTGAATATCTATAATCATTTTTATGATTTTGCCAAAAGCGGGGCATATTGGGATGAGCCTATGATTCCGGGATATGATGACTATTATATGTCGCCGGAAATGGCTGAGAAACTCATTGAACGTGGCGCGGTTGGTATAAATGTCGGCACATTCAGCCGTGATATACACGATAACGAAGGCAATATCATCTATAGAAAGGGACAGCCATACATGATGCGCCCGGGAACCGACGGACTTGTTAGAGCAAAGGCTTTGGTCAACCGTTTCCGCCCCTATATCGGCTTTGGATATAATAATGAGGTGGGAAAATCCGGACGTTTGTCAATCGGATTTGATGCCGGAGTGATGTTCTGGGGTGGAAGCCCTAAGATAGTTACTCATGAAGGTATCGACTTGATTAATGACGTTGAAAATGTGAACGGTAAGGTCGGTGATTATGTCGATATTGTAAATTCGTTCAAGGTATTCCCATCAGTCAATTTTCGCATATCCTATAAATTGTTTTGATTCTTAGATTATCAGATGGCACGACATAACACCCTTGGTAAAATTGGAGAAGATGCAGCATGCTCTTATCTTGCAGCCAAGGGGTATGCCATCATGGAACGGAATGCGCGTGTAGGGCATCTGGAGATTGATATTGTCGCAATGGTCGGTCCGAGACTTGTCTGCGCTGAAGTAAAAACGCGCACTGCCGGGACCGGCTTTTCAGGCATAGAAGGCATAACCAAAGCAAAAATCAAATCTCTTGTGCGAGCGGCTGACGCATACGTAAAATCACGAAATCTGCCATTTGAGGTTCAGTTCGACATATTGCTTGTCTCGGCCAATGATGATGGGGAAATTATTGAAATTGAACACATTCCAGATGCATTCTATCCGCCGTTCTGAAAGATTGTCTAAAATTCATATTACTTTGCTTTTGAGAGTCTTGTCCGCGTCTTTTTGTTTATTCTTCAATCATGTAGCTACAGCTACACTCCCTCATAACAGGCAAAAATCCATCGGAGAATCCTTCTTATATAAATTTTGACAATCTTTGAATTTTCAGGCCGTTTTTATGACAATGCATCAGCCACAGCCGATTCATATTTTCTGAGAGTAGTGGCCTTATGGATTGCTTTCCAGGCTTTATGACCAATCTCGTCTTCAAGCCAATCCCACATAGGTTTGATTTTTTGTAATATCTGCTGGTCTCCGCAAAGAACAGTCATATAGGTGGAATATATTTCTTCGTGGAATCTTCTTAAAACTGAAACACGCTTGTCGTGACACCACTCCTCATTACTGCGATATTCCAGAGCAAGCGACGGGCGTGACAATAATCCTCTTCCAACCATTACATCCACAGAGATATTGTGCACACTGCCGATGCGGGCGATATCTGAAACTGACCGTATATCACCGTTATATACTACACGGTGACTTGTAGATGCTAAAAACTCATCAAATATCTCACTATTACATTCTCCTACATATTGCTGAGCCGCGATTCTTGGATGAAGAGTAATATGATCGAGAGGAATTGTATTTAATATGTTCAATATCGGGCGCCATTCATCAGAACTATTGATGCCAAGACGTAATTTTGCCGAGAATACAGCAAATGAATAACGCGTGATTATAATGCTTGCGATTTCCTCAATCAAAGCAGCCCGTAATGCACCCGCTCCCCGCCCATGTTTTACTTGTGGTGGAAACGGACATCCGAGGTTCAGATTGATATGTGTTGCTCCGGCGTCAATCAAAGTGTCGGCAAGTATGATAAATTCGTCACGGCTCCCAAAAATAATCTGTGGGATTACCGGTATGCCAGACGGCATATTCTGAATCGCATTATTAAGGTCACGTTGCCTGACGCTGCCCTTTTCAACTCTGATAAATGGTGTGAAATATGCATCGACACCGCCATAAATACCGGCATGGGCCAAGCGCCATGCCACATCTGTATAGCCTTGCAGGGGTGCGGCATAAATCAGTTTATCATCCATATACTTTTGATTATTTCTTCCAGAAAGCCTGTGTAAACAGTATTAGTACGGTGAAAATCTCAAGACGCCCGATGAGCATCAATATTGACAGTACCCATTTGCCGAAGTCAGGTATGATTTCATAACCGCCTCCTCCATAACCGGTCACACCGGCTCCAAGCCCGGTGTTGCTTACGCAGCTGAATGAACTGAAGAATGCGTCCATAAACGGCAGCCCCATGGCAGTAAGCATAATTCCGCCTACCGCGATGACCATAACATATATGCACAAAAATGCAATCACCTTATCGACAACCTCCGGTGCCATTACATTACCGTTGATTCGCACCGAACGTATTGAATTGGGGTGTACCGAGCGATACAGTTCGTTGTTGGTGTTCTTAAGCAGATAGAGCAGACGGTCTATTTTGGCTCCGCCGCTCGTAGAGCCTGCGCAGGCGCCAAAGAACATCAGGCAGAATGACAGGGAGAGTACCAACGGACCCCAGTTTTCGAAGTTATCGGCAGTAAGGCCGGTCGATGTAATTGTCGTTATTATCTGGAAAATAGGGTCGATTGTGACAGCCTCTATGGATGTTGCATGTCCGGTAACGGCAATACTGATGACAAAAATCACATACATTACAACAAGTATGCCGATATATGCCATAAAGGTATCATTGCGCAGCAATGAACGCCAATCACCATGATATGCCTTATAAATCAGACTGAAATTGACTCCGCCAAGAAACATAAACAGAGTAACCACACACTTGATGTAGTTGGAATCCCAAAAACCGATACTGCTGTTTTTGGTGGAAAAGCCGCCGGTAGATACTGTGGACAGAGAATGGCATATGCTGTCGAAAATATCCATGGGACCGGCCCATAAAAGCAAAATCAGAAGTGTGGTGAGCACAAAATAAATAGTCCAGAGGCTTTTGGCAGTCTGGCTTATTCGAGGGCGCAGTTTTTCGTGGGTGATGCCTGTTACTTCGGCATTGAACATCTGCATTCCTCCTGAATAGTTGAGCATCGGTATGACTGCGAGGGTGAAGAGGATGATACCCATGCCGCCAAGCCATTGTGTCAGACATCTCCAGATATTAATGCCATGGCTAAGCACATCGACTGACTCATAAATTGAACATCCTGTTGTAGTAAAGCCCGACATGGTTTCAAAAAAAGCATCTGTGACACTAAGAGGATGCTCGCATATGATATATGGAATCATACCGAAGAAACTAAACACCACCCATACAAGAGCCGTGAGTAGAAATCCCTCGCGCTTTGCCATCTGAGTATGTGACGGACGGATGCAGAATGTCATCACCGCACCTGTGACAAGTGTGATTCCGGCAGCAATAATGAATGCCATTACATCGCTCTCGGAGTATATAAGCGATGTAAGTATAGGCACAAACATGAATATGCCCTCAATCATGAGAAGCCAGCCCAATACTCTCACAAGCATCGGGAAATTTATTTTGCGAACATTGCCGAACAGAGTCGTACTCTGGACTTTGTCGCGGCTTTTGCTGCCAAAAAAGTTCATATATGAATTTTGTTAGCTAAACAGTCTCTCTATCTTATGCAATGCTCCTGACAAGCAGAATACTACGACATGGTCACCGGCCTCTATTGTAGTATTACCGGTAACGAGCATGCCTGTTTCGCCGCGTATGAGTCCCGCAATGGTCATACCATATGGCAAAGATAATGATTTGACCGGACCGCGGGTAACCTTGCTGTTGGGCTTTACTTCGATTTCAGCAACCTCTGCGTCGGCAAGCGCCAGACATTTTGAGGAGGTTACGTCCGTATCAAGAAGAATCTGGAATATTTTACTTGAAGCCAGGAGCTTCTTGTTTATAATAGTGCCGATATTAAGACCCTCTGCCTCGGAGATAAACTGAAGGTTTTCGACCTCAGCTACTGTTTTTCGTATTCCGAGTTCTTTGGCGGTAAGACATGTGAGGATATTTGTCTCCGAACTGTCGCTCAAAGCAATAAAGGCATCTGCCTCGTCGACACCTTCGTCACGCAACACGTCAATATCGCGTGCGTCACCATATACTATGTCGCAATTTGGGCATTTTTCCGGTAGCCGGCGGCACTGTGCCATGTCATTGTCGATAATTTTAATGCGGAATTCATCCGCAGCCATATGGGCAAGTCTGATAGCAATACGGCTTCCTCCCATGATAACGACTTTCCGTATGCGAAATTCCTCTTTCCCACATAGGTCAAGCAAATCACTTACGTGATCGCGCATGGTGGCAAAGTATAGGATATCGCCGGGCTTCAGTACGTCATCACCGCGCGGTATAATTGTCTCATGACGGCGCTTTATTGCTGCAACGTGGAAATTATGCTCTGTCCGGGCGAAGTCTTTAAGATGCATGCCTACAATGCGGGCATTTTCGCGTAGCTTCACGCCTACAATTACGAGCTTGCCATCATGGAGTTCAAACCAATGACGCACCCAATTGCGTCTCAGTGCGGTTATAATCTCCTGTGCCGCGAGGTACTCCGGATAAATCAATGCGTTGACTCCCTGCCGGGTGAAGAAATCGCGATTATTCTTATCAAGAAATTCGTAATTGTCAATGCGGGCTACTGTCTTTCTTGCACCTATGCTTTTGGCAATAGTACAGGAAGTGACATTGCGTGTCTCGTCAGGTGTCACCGCGATAAACAAGTCACATTTTTCCACTCCAGCCTGACGGAGAGTGTTAAACGAAATCGCGCTGCCGCGTAGCGTCATCAGGTTGTAGTTGGCGTCGATACTGGCAAGGCGTTCGGCGTCATCATCCACAAGCATTACATCCTGCTCTTCTCTTGACAGAAGTTTTGCCAGATGCGAGCCGACTTCTCCCGCTCCTACGATTACAATCTTCATACCTATTTAATTTAAACGGCCGATTTTCTTGCGGCTTCTTTTATGGCTGAGAAAATGGCATCCTCGTCCATCCCACACTCTCTCATCAGCTCAGGCACCTTTCCGTGGGCGACAAATCGATCAGGAACGCCGATTCTGATAATCTCGGTATGATAGTCATGATCCGCCATCCACTCGGCCACAGCAGAGCCAAGACCTCCGTCGCGCATGCCGTCCTCTATGGTAATCACCGGGACGCCGCGTTCTCCCACTTCGCGAAGAATCTCTTCATCGATGGGTTTCAGGAATATCATATCGTAATGTGCTACGCTGATGCCTTCGGCTGCTGCTCTGTCGGCTGCTGCAACGGCCCATCGTCCAGTAGGACCAATGGAAAGCACAGCCACATCTTTACCATCACGCAACTTGTGTCCCTTCCCGACAGGAATTACTTCGGGTGTCTTTTCACGCCACATGGCGTCGTTTCCTTTGCCTCGTGGATAGCGTATTACAAAAGGACCGTAATTTCCGCTCACAGATGTAAGCATCAGAGAGCGTAATGTCGACTCATCCATTGGCGATGATATTATTATACCGGGAATCGGCCGCAGATAACACATATCGAAGACGCCGTGGTGGGTCACACCGTCCTCTCCTACTATGCCGGCGCGATCAAGACATAGAGTGACTGGCAGATGCTGGATGGCGACATCGTGGATTATCTGGTCATAAGCACGTTGTGTGAAAGACGAATATATTGCTGCAAATGGACGCATGCCCTCTTTTGCAAGACCTCCGGCGAATGTTATGGCATGTCCCTCGGATATGCCTACATCAAACACTCTCTCCGGCATGGCTTCTTGCATTATATTCATTGATGTGCCTGATGACATGGCGGCTGTAATGCCGACGATACGTTTGTCATCCCGGGCCAGTTCAAGGAGCGTCTCACCGAATACGTCCTGCCATTTGGAAGGGCCGGACGCGGAGCCATCCCCTATTCTTTTCCCGGAAACTGCGTCAAACAGGCCCGGAGCATGCCATTTCGCCGGATCTTTCTCGGCTGGGCGATATCCCTTGCCCTTTACAGTGCGAAGATGCAGAATACGCGGACCGTCCATCTCTTTTATGTCATTGAGAACTCTGACCACTCGGTCTATATCGTGTCCGTCAAATGGTCCGAAATATCTGATATTCAAGCCCTCGAATATATTCTGCTGCTTGCCGAGGAGCGATTTTATGCTATTGTTGAAACGCAGTATGGAGCCTTTGCTGCGTTCGCCTACCAGATGCATATTCTTAAGCAGTTTATATATTCGGTATCTGAACGTGTTATAGGCCTTTGTCGTATTTATGTGTGTCAGATATGAATTCAATGCCCCCACATTGCGGTCAATCGACATGTCGTTATCATTAAGTATAATCAGCAGGTTGTTGGGGGTGATTGCGGCATTGTTCAGGCCTTCAAATGCAAGTCCGCCTGAGATAGATGCATCTCCGATTACCGCCACGACATTACGGCGCGGAGATTCGCCCTGCAATTTGGACGCGACAGTCATTCCAAGAGCTGCGGATATCGAGTTGGATGCATGTCCAGCTGTGAAAGTGTCATATTCGCTCTCTTCGGGGTTCGGGAAGCCGCTCAGACCTCCGAATTTCCGATTGGTAGCGAATAATTCACGGCGTCCGGTAAGCAGTTTATGTCCATAAGCCTGATGCCCTACGTCCCATACGATTCGATCGTATGGAGTATTAAACACATAGTGCAGAGCGACAGTGAGCTCTACCGCACCCATGCTTGAGGCAAAATGACCCGGATTTTTAGATAGAGAGTTTATTAGGAATTCACGTATTTCCGAACATACTTCTGGGAGTGCCGACTGCGGAAGTCTGCGCAGATCGGCCGGCGAATCGATGGATTGCAGGAGGGGATATTTATTATCGGCTTCCTGGATTGTGGTATCAGGCCTTTCCATTTCCATTGCGCATATATTTTTTGTAAAGAGGCACGAATACCACAATTCCGGAAGCTACAATAACAAAAATTGTCCACAGATTGATGCCGCGTCCCTGAATGAGCAGGTAACACAATATAATCCATAGAGCCGTGAGGCATAGTAGGCGGAAGAGTGTAGCGGTATTCATGCATTCTAATTTAGAATGCAAATTTACCAAAGTTTCTTCACAAAAACAACATAAATGCTCAATACGAGCAGTCTGAGGAGGCAATCGAATGGTTATCGGGCAAAAATCTATTTGCGTTTTTTAAAGAAATGATACAGACGTGTAGCCTGCCTTACTCCTTGAAACGCCAGTATGCCATAGTCAAGCATAGAGAATCCTGACAATATCTTTCCAAGCAGCTTGTTGCCGCCTAATGAATCGAGCATCTTAAAGTTTGTGACTTTCGAGGCTTTTGACATCAACTGCTCGCGTACCATTTCCATTTTCACATGGTTTACGGCGCGGCTATATCGCAAGTCGTCGATTGTATATCCGCTCCAGCGCTTGGCGGAAGATGCCGGATCATGAGGTGGAAGTGAATCGGTGGCCATACGTCAAAGGGATTTTTGTTGTTTATCAGCGTCGGGTTCATCAAGTAGCAGGCGCGACAGAAACCGTGCAATCGGATCTGTGATAAGCGTAGTGCGCATGAGATATAGTGTTACCCCAAGTAATATATATATACCGCCCATAATCATAAAACACCAAAATATAGGCAGTGCGGTGGCCAATAGCAACACCAGCCCAATGGATATGAAAAACAATGCGAATGCAAGCATTATGCCGAGGATTGCAGCAACGACACCTGTCGACAGCAATATGGCGGATTTTTCAGTAGATACAAGGCGTATGTTCTCAATCTGGAGTTTCAGATATGTGAGTACGGCTTTCCATACTGAACGCATTTCGTCAGATTTTTCACTCATGACAATTAAGGCTAATATATTTAGAGGTAACTTTTGAGACAATCGATATATTATTTCCGGCCGGAAATATTGAGTTTGCCCGGCCGGAAATAACAAGATGTATTGCGATTAATCGCACACTTCTGCCTGAAGATCTTTAGTAAGTTTGTCGACGAGGGCATCAACGTCGCTGTCAGAGCAAATGATGCCTTTCTTGCGAAGTATGTCGGCAATGCGGGTTCTGAGTTCCGAGCCTTTCTCCGGGGCAAAAAGCAGGGCCGCACCGGCTCCGACAATTGCGCCTCCGAGGAAAGCGCTTATGAGTCCGAGGGTATTGTTCATCGTTTAAATTGATTTATCGGGATTTAGAGTTATTTCTCGATTTCATCAGCAATCTCATCGACAAGTTCTTCCAATTTATCCTTGCGAAGATTAATGCCTTTCTCTTTCAGGAAACGACGGATATTGTCGCGTGTTGTCTCCCCTTTTTCGGGGGCAAGAAGAAGGCCGACCGCTGCACCGGCGACAGCGCCGCCGATTACAGATAGAATGATGTGTAAGGGTTTCATAAAGTGTTAACGTTTTTATAGGTCTTTTTTGTATAAGACTTTAGTGATTTCTATGTTAAATAATTCTGACACTATTAACACATGCACGCCCGAAAAGTTCAACTATTACTCCTTGGAATCAGAAATAACGCCATTGGATATATTCGGCAGTGTTATTTACGTGCTTCAGCCACATAGCCCAGGGTCTCGCGACATTTTTCAGTCACATATGCCCAGTCAGAGGCGGCGACGCGGTCGGACGGGAACAGCTTTGAGCCCATGCCTACACAGAATACTCCGGCTTTTATCCATCCCTCGATATTCTCTTTTGTCGGCTCGACACCTCCGGTGACCATCAGTTTAGACCAGGGCATTGGAGCTTTCAGGCCTTTCACAAACTTAGTGCCGAGAACGTCGCCGGGGAATACCTTGCACAAGTCGCATCCTGTCTCCTGAGCGACCCCGACTTCAGATATAGTGCCGCAACCTGGAGTGTAAGGAATGAGCCTGCGGTTGCATATGCGCGAAATCTCGGGATTAAAAAGCGGGCCGACAACAAAGCAGGCACCAAGTTGAATATAGAGTGCAGCAGTCGCCGGGTCAACTACAGAGCCAACTCCGACTGCCATTTCCGGGCATTCTTTTGCAGCGAACTTAACTGCTTTTTCAAACACCTCATGAGCGAAGTCGCCACGGTTGGTAAACTCAAAGGCACGCACTCCGCCGTCATAACATGCCTTCACTACCGCGCATGCTATATCGGCATCTTTATGATAGAACACCGGTACCATTCCGGTCTCGCCCATCTTCTGAAGGACCTGTATTTTATCGAATTTTGCCATTTTTATTCATTGGATTATTTCGGGACACTGCCTGTCGTGCAGATAGCAGACAGTGCCCCGGACTTTATTTATAAATGTATCAACGCTGTACGCGACCATTGGCACTGCCGCCTGCCAGAGCTTTGACTTCATCAACTGTGACCATATTGAAGTCACCGGGAATTGTGTGCTTGAGTGCTGATGCCGCAACCGCAAACTCAAGAGCCTCTCCCTGATTATCCATTGTCATAAGGCCGTGTATAAGGCCGCCGGAGAAACTGTCGCCTCCGCCTACGCGATCGATAATCGGATTGATATCGTAGCGTTTGCTCTGATAGAATTCCTGACCATTGTATATCATAGCCTTCCAGCCATTGTGAGTAGCCGAGAATGATTCGCGCAGAGTGGAAACGACATATTTAAAGCCGAATTCCTTCATCATGGCCGCGAATATTCCCTTATATCCTTCAGCATCGGTATTGCCGCCCTCGACATCGGCATCGGGCTTGAATCCGAGGCAAAGTTCGGCATCCTCTTCATTGCCGATACATACATCGACATACTTCATAAGCGGACGCATGATTGACTGGGCTTTTTCAGAAGTCCAAAGTTTTTTGCGGAAATTAAGGTCAACCGAAACGGTGACACCGTGGCGCTTGGCGGCTTCGCATGCAAGGCGAGTGAGCTCCGCGGCCTTGTCGGAAATGGCCGGGGTAATTCCGCTCCAGTGGAACCAGTCGGCGCCTTCCATAATTTTGTCGAAGTCAAAATCTTCAGGGTCAGCTTCCGATATAGAAGAGTTCGCGCGGTCATATATTACCTTTGACGGGCGCATTGACGCGCCTGTCTCACAATAATAAATACCTACACGGTTTCCTCCACGGGCAATATGGTCAGTGACGACGCCGTAACGACGCAGTGCGTTTACGGCTGCCTGCCCTATCTCATGTGTCGGCAGTTTGCTTACGAAAACCGCCTCGTGTCCGTAGTTAGCGCAACTGACAGCGACATTGGCCTCGCCGCCGCCCCATATTACATCAAAATTATCGACCTGCACAAAGCGGTTGCAGCCTGCAGGCGAGAGGCGAAGCATGATTTCGCCGAGTGTGATTACTTTTCCCATATCTGTTATCTGTTTATTGAGATTAATTTGGTGGTGCAAATTTAATATTTTGGCAGGAAATATCAATTTTCAAAGAGATACTTTGATTATTTTTTGCAACAGCCGCGAATCATCGGACGGTTTGCAATGAATAACACTGCAAAGATACCACAAACGATTGTAATACGCAAATTTTTGTCGAGAATTCTATCATTCGGCGGATTTTGAGTAAATTTGTAGCCTGCAACTCAAAAAATCAGCATGGCCACAAGCTATCTACAAATAGAAAATCTGACAAAAAGCTACGGAGACCGTATGCTTTTCAGTGATGTAACCTTCGGTGTGTATGAAGGGGACAAAATCGGCATTATCGCAAAAAACGGTACCGGAAAGTCTACCCTATTAAATATAATTGCAGGGAATGAAAGTCCCGACTCCGGCAATGTGATTTTTCGCAACGGACTGAGAGTGGGCATTCTTGAGCAGAGCCCTCGATTTGCCCCCGGTGCAAGTATCATCGAGGCATGCCTTCAGGAGGACAGTCCCATATGCCGGGCCATATCCCGCTATGAGAAAGCTCTCGTTTCCGGCAATGAGAACGAGCTGAATGAGTCAATCCATATAATGGACAGTCTGGGCGGATGGGAATATGAGGACCGGGTAAAGCAGCTTCTGACCCAGCTTGGAATAACAGACTTGACAGCCTCGACAGAACATCTGTCGGGCGGACAGGCAAAGCGTATCGCGATTGCCAATGTCATACTGCGGGAGCCGGAACTTATCATACTTGATGAGCCTACCAACCATCTTGACATACAGATAATAGAGTGGCTTGAGGATTATCTGCGCAAAAGCCGTGTGACACTTCTGATGGTGACACACGACCGTTATTTCCTTGACCGCGTGACCAATAAGATTATTGAGATTGACAATCAGCAGATATTCACCTACAACGGCAATTATGACTACTATCTGCGTCGCAGGCAAGAGCGCATCGAAGCTCTCACCGCAGAAATGTCAAAGATAAAGAATACATTACGCCGCGAGACCGAATGGATGAGACGGCAGCCGCAGGCACGAGCCGGGAAAGCACAGTTCAGGATAGATGCCTACCATGCACTCAGCAACCGCAAAAACGAACTGAATTCGTCCCGGGCATCTGAAGGGAATGTAGACCTGAATGTCAAGTCGAGTTACATCGGTTCAAAAATCTTTGAAGCGGAGCATATAAACAAGGCTTTTGGCGACAAAGTGATACTCCGTGATTTCAATTATGTATTCGCTCGTTATGAACGCGTGGGCATAATCGGTCACAACGGCGTCGGCAAATCGACATTTATAAAGATGCTTCAAGGAATTGTGCCATGCGACAGCGGAAACTGGAACGTAGGAGAAACTGTAAAATTCGGATATTACAGTCAGGACGGCATACAGCTTGATGACAATAAGCGTGTGATTGATGCCATTACCGATATTGCTGAGGAAGTCATAGTCAACGACGGAGTCCACTACTCTCCCATGCAGTTTCTGAATCATTTCCTGTTTTCACCTGCGGACCAGCAGAAATATATCGGAACACTTAGCGGAGGAGAGAAAGCACGCCTTCACTTGGCTTCGGTGCTTATGCGTTCTCCGAACTTCCTTATACTTGACGAACCGACCAATGACCTTGACATTGTCACGCTCGGACTGCTGGAGGAGTATCTCGCCGGCTTTAAAGGATGCCTGATTGTGGTAAGTCACGACCGATTCTTTCTTGACAGTATTGTCGACCACCTTTTTGTGCTTGAAGGCGATGGTGTTGTACGCGATTTCCCGGGGTCATATAGTGATTTTCGTGAATGGACGCGTGAGCGAGAGGCCTTCGATAACACACCGACGAAAGGGTCGACCGAGAAAAAGACTGCGAATCGTCCGAAACGAGAACGCGATGCCAACAAAATGACTTTCAAGGAGCAGCGCGAATTTGAGCAGCTAACGAAAGATATCGACGTGCTTACAACAGAAAAAAAGGAACTTGACACACTATTCAGCAGCGGTGTTGATGTTGAGGATATAGCAGGAAAGTCGGCTCGCTATCAGGAAATCCAGACACTGCTTGACGAAAAAGAGATGCGATGGCTTGAACTCTCGGAGAAATCATAACGACAATACTGCCGCGAACCACATAGCTCGATTTATTGTTTGTGAGGTATCACTAACATATAAAAGCAATATATTATGAGTTTCATCTGGTACATATTAATAGGTATTGCCTCCGGATTTGTAGCCGGCAAACTTATGCGTGGCGGTGGTTTCGGACTGGTGGTGAATCTTATTGTAGGCATTATAGGCGGCGTGCTCGGAGGATGGCTTTTCGGGCTGGTCGGAATTACTGCCGGTGGAATAATCGGGAGTCTGATTACCTCCGTTGTGGGTGCGGTAGTGCTGTTGTGGATTGTAGGAATCCTGAGCCGATCGACGGGACATTGAAGTCCCTTATACCGGCGCCGTCTGTTAATCAATGTATATATCACACATAACCATCACATTAATACGCTCATCGATATAGTCGATGAGCGAAATTTTACATTGGAGTGCCGATTTATTGGGAATATTATTAACTTTGCCAATAAATTAGATCTATAATGAAGAGATTTTTCGTTGCACTCACAGTACTCATCGCAATATTAAGCGCCCCTAATAAGGCTGATGCCGAGCTGCGATATGGTCCGATGCTCGGTGTGAACATGAGCACTCTGAAGTTTAAGCAGTCGCTTATTGAAGTAAATAAAGTATGCGGCATGTCGGCCGGTGTAACTACCGAGGTTATATTCCCCGGCCTCGGATTTGGCATAAATTCCGGTATATATTATGAGATGAGAGGCGCCAAGCTGCATTTAGGCGGCAAACTCATATGGTCATCACAAGGCTTCGGCACCGAGCGCAGTTATCTGCACTATCTGGAAATACCGATTCATCTCCGCTTTAAGTGGACCCGAATGTCGGGAATTGAGGATTATGTAGCGCCATTTGTGTTTGGAGGCCCGTCATTCAGCCTTCTCATCGGTCATAGCCATATCAAGGCTCTTGAATATGCTAACGGTGAAATGGGACTGACAGTCGGTGGCGGACTGGAAATCATGCGTAACTGGCAGGTGTCGTATTCGTTTACCTGGGGAATGGTATATGCCGAACAGACAAAACTGCTCGACCACTTCAGCGCGAAGAACCGCACAATGGATTTACGTGTCACCTATCTGTTCTGACCGTAGGCACAACACAAGGTATAGTCCGGTATCTCCCTCAGAAACGTGTATGTATGCGTGTCGTAATCTATACGACAACAATAATGTGTCATGCCATTGGATATGGTAAGATAGCGGGCATGCAGCACCATGTTGTATCTGACAATCTGGTCGAATACTTTCTGACTGATTACTATGCCCGGAGCCTTGTATTCTACAATCATCATGGGATTGCCGGTTCGGTCGAATACCACAGTATCGCAACGGCGGCGCGTATTGTTGAGTTCAAGCCCTATCTCATTTGCCATAAGAGAAGCAGGAAACTGCTTCTCTTTTATCATGTAGTCAACAAAGTGCTGCCGTACCCATTCTTCCGGCGTAAGGACTACGTGCTTGTGGCGTAACCGGTCGAAAATCTCGATATATGATTCACCTTGTCTAAGGCGCGACGAATCGATTGGAGGCAGATTCAGCGGCACAATGCAACTTTGCGGGGTATGGTTCATGTCAGAGATAATGCTTTTAGGGGATACTGAGTGAAAAACTTTTTGTAAATTTACGGAAATTTCCGATTCTACCAGCATGGCAACAGCCAAAACAGTTACATACGCCGAGCTCCGCGCATCGCTTAGCAGAAAAAACTATGCTCCGGCCTACCTCATACATGGCGAGGAGGGATTCTTTATCGACCGTCTTGTCGAAGAGTTTGAGGCAATTGTCCCTGAAGCGGATCATGATTTCAATCTATATACTCTATATGGGCCGGAGACTGACATAGACACTGTAATCGACGCATGTCGCAGATATCCGATGATGTCGGATTATCAGGTCGTGATATTAAAAGAGGCTCAATCTGTGCCTGCCGCACAACTTGACAAACTCATCGGCTATCTTTCCAATCCGACATCGACAACAGTGCTCGTAATCTGTGGACGAGGAGCAAAGGTGAAGTCAAAAGAGCTTCCATCTAAAATTGTGGCAGCCGGAGGGTGTGTGTTTGAAGCGGTGAAACTTCGTGACAGGGCTCTTACTGATGCCATACGACATGTGATTACTGAAAAAGGGCTCCATGTGGAGGAAAAAGGACTGTCGATGCTCAGTGACTATGTAGGAGCGGATCTTTCGCGTTTATATAATGAAATCGAGAAACTCACTGTAGCATTGCCTCCGGGCTCGATGGTTACTCCGGAGGTAATCGAGTCGCACATCGGCATGAGTAAGGATTTTAATAATTTTGAGCTCATCAACGCTGTAGCAGTAAGGGACAGCGTAGCCGCATTCCGCATAATCGACCATTTCCGCCGAAACCCTAAGGATAATCCGTTCCCGCCGACATTGGGCATGCTATGGACATTCTTTTCCAATCTGCTCATAATCCATTACACCCGGGATAAGAGCGAGCCTGCCTTGTGTGCTGCTTTGGGACGTAAAGGCAACTGGCTTTCAAAAGACTACAAGAACGGCATGAAGCAATATAATGCTCGTCAGACTGTAGAAATATTGCGGGAACTCCGACGTACGGATGCCGCTACAAAAGGCGTAGGTTCCAGACAGGATCCATATGACCTGATGCATGATATGGTATTCAGAATCCTGACCGCGCGCGGAGTGATTAGTTGATTCTACACAAGGTTTATATATCACTGTACTATCTCTCCGATATCTTTAACGTTAATAAATATGGCAGATACCGCACAACAATTCAGCAAGGTAGGCACTATGTGCCGCGACATATTCGAAAAAAAGCTCAAGGATTATGGTTCCTCATGGCGTCTGATGCGTCCGGAGTCGCTGACCGACCAGATTTACATAAAGGCGGCACGCATACGCTCGCTTGAGACAAAATCAGAGCATCGTGTGGAGGAAGGGGTCATACCTGAGTGGGTCGGCATAGTCAATTATGGAGTAATCGCACTCATCCAGCTCGAAAAAGGATGGGCCGATACCGCCGATTTGTCAATCGAGGATGCTCTTGCTCTTTATGACAGACATCTGGAATGCGCTTTCGCTCTAATGCTTGACAAGAATCATGATTATGATGAAGCCTGGCGTAAGATGAGAGTGTCTTCATTTACGGATATAATACTCCAGAAACTATGGCGTACGAAGCAGATTGAAGACAATCAAGGCACAACGCTTATAAGTGAAGGACTTGACGCCAACTATAAGGATATGATAAACTATGCAGCTTTCGCCCTTATCAAACTCACCGGAATCGAGTAATCCCGCTCCGGTGACAGCCAATGCCGCCGGCCCGACTGAAGGGAATAGCAGCGATACACAGACTCGGCTTGTGTCTCCCCGCACTACAATACTGGTATGGATATGCCGTATAATAGTAGGCTCTACTTTTGTCGTATCCGGTATATCCAAGACCATCGATTTATGGGGGTTTGTATACAAAATCGACCAGTATCTGGCCGTGTGGCAGATGCCTATGCCGCATGGTGTGGTGTTTACCGGCGCTACAGCTCTTGCAGCGGTGGAATTTCTGTTGGGCTTTCTGCTTATTACCGGCAGCTACAAGCGCACATGTGCATGGCTGATAGGCCTTATCATGGGCGGCATGCTTCCGCTTACATTATATATAATGATAGCTGATCCGGTGGCCGACTGCGGATGTTTCGGCGACATGTGGGTGATATCAAATACGGCAACTTTTCTCAAGAATGTAGTTCTGACGGCACTTGTCATATACCTTATTTTAAGGAATTCAAGCGTACCCGGGTTGTTTACCACGTATAGTCAATGGCTTGTTGCCGTTATAGCCATCATATATGTTCTCTTAATAGCAATATTCGGCTATAATATCCAGCCGCTTATCGACTTCCGACCATATCCAGTAGGCACACCCATAGGAGAACTTGCGCGCAATAGCGGTGACGGTTACACACCCGAGTATATATTTGTATATGAAAAAGATGGTGTAAGGCGTGATTTCACCGAGGATTCCATACCGGATGATTCATGGGTATTTGTTGAACGCAAGGAGAAGCCGGCAGAGGGCAACATAAGTCATGACAGTATCGGCTATGATGGTATGATTACTGTATATGACGAAAATGGAGATGACGCCACTGCTGATGCTATCTCAGCCGAAGGTGAGGAGATACTGCTTCTTATCCCGGACTTACACGGCATAGATGTGTCTTCTACATATCTTATAAACGAGATTGACAGACATATCAATTCGCGAGGTGGCACAATGGCCGCAATAATCGCGGCAGACAGCGAGGGAGTGGATATGTGGCGCGACCTGTCGATGGCGTCATACCCTATTTATACCAGTGAAGACACATCGATAAAGGAAATCGCCCGTGGCAGTATTGCTGTAGTCTATCTTAGCGATGGCATTATCCGATGGAAGCGTACTCTCAGTTCGATTGATTCCGAAATTTTCGAGCATCCCGGTCCGGATACTTTAGCATCACTCGGATTTTCCGGAAAGACCATAATGCTGACTCTGACGATGTTTTTTTGCGGTCTTGAACTTTTCTTATGGATTCTTGACAGAAGTGGCAGGGCTGTTAAATTGCATTTTACTCGCAGGAATCAAAAAAAATAAGTAAATTTGCACATCATCAGGCAGCTCCTCTCTTCATGCGACTGACATAACCCAATAAAATTCAATACAACTATGAGAAAAAATGTAGTAGCCGGCAACTGGAAGATGAACACAACTCTCCAGGAAGGCGTGGCTCTTGCCAAAGAAGTCAATGAGGCCCTCTGTGGCGTAACACCCCAATGCGACGTGGTTATCTGCACCCCGTTCACTCACCTTGCATCTGTAAACGCTGTAATCGACACAAATAAGTTGGGTCTGGGCGCTGAAAACTGTGCCGACCACAAGTCGGGCGCTTACACCGGCGAGGTTTCCGCACCTATGGTGGCTTCAACCGGCGCGACATACGTGATTCTCGGTCACTCGGAGCGTCGTCAGTACTACGGTGAAACTTCTGAAATACTGAAAGAGAAGGTAGCTCTTGCCCTTGAGAACAATCTTACCCCTATTTTCTGCATCGGCGAGGTGCTTGCCGAGCGTGAGGACGGTTCTTACAACGAGGTAGTAAAGAAGCAGATTGAAGAGGCTCTCTTCCATCTGTCGGCCGAGGAATTCGGCAAGATTATTCTTGCTTACGAACCCGTATGGGCTATCGGCACCGGCAAGACTGCTACTCCCGAGCAGGCTGAGGACATGCACGCTCATATCCGCAACCTCATTGCAGAGCGTTACGGCAAGGAAGTAGCCGACAATACCCCTATCCTCTATGGCGGCAGCTGCAAGCCCTCAAATGCAAAAGAACTCTTTGCCAAGCCCGACATCGATGGCGGTCTTATCGGTGGCGCAGCTCTTGATGCAGCCTCTTTCATGGGTATCGTTACCGCGTTCTAATCATAGACCGATATATAATCCCTCATATATTGCTCCTTCGGTGTCATGCATGCGCCGGAGGAGCATTTTTTATGCTTTATTGATATAATCCGCTACATCACAGGAGGCTCAATAATTTCAATATCAGTTGCAACTATTTCACAAATAGCATTGTTATTAAATTAAAATAATAGTTCAACTAAATTTATTTAATTATGAGTCTCTCAAAATTAAACTTCCTGGGCTACTCCAAGAGCTGGTGGCTCGTGTTGATAGCCGGTATCGTAATGGTGTTGTGCGGTTTCGCATATTGGTTTTGGCCGGTAGCAGGGTATGCTGTTGCGTCCCAGATATTCGGCTGGCTTCTGATTCTTGCCGGTATTGTACAGCTTATAGTAGCTGCCGGGCCCCATTTTCCGAAAGGATGGGGATGGTGGATTGCCGGAGGTATGATTGACATGTTTATCGGATTCCTTATGGTGAGAAGCATCATTCTGTCGGAAGAGGTATTCCCCTACTTCCTTGCTCTTATTTTCATCTATTGGGGCATCACGATGATTATAAGTTCTGTCAACGGGCATAAGGGAAAATACTGGTGGCTGTATCTGATAAACGGCATACTGCTTATGCTTATCGGATTTTTCTTCGTAGAGGCCGGATGGATTCAGAATATGGAGATGGTCAGCTTCCTTACTTCTCTGGCATTTATATACTGGGGCTTCTCGATATGCATGTTTGCCTATGATATCAAGCCACAGGTTGGCCAAGGCAATTAACAACTTGAAATAAACCTTATTGTATGTGCGGCATCACCTTTCGGGCGGTGCCGCTCGTCTTATCAGCATATTTGTGCCACGCAAATCCAACAATACATGCATGGCATGCGTTACATTTAAGTAATATTTCTCTGTAACATAAAATCAAGACAACTCTGACATGAAGAAAATCGTGATAATGGGCGCCACTTCGGGAATCGGAGAGCATGTAGCTGAATCGTTGGCTGCAACCGGATGGCGTGTCGGCGTGGCCGGGCGCAAGGTAGATCGAATGAAAGCCCTCAAAGAGATGTTTCCCGATTCTATCGAATGGGAAGCGATAGACATTACCAAGTCGGAAGCGCCACGCAAGCTATTGTCGCTTATCCGGAAAATCGGCGGTATGGACATCTATTTCCATGTGGCCGGAATCGGATTCTTTGACCCGAAGCTCGATATACAGCGGGAAGTGGACACGGCAGAGACCAATGTGGTAGGATTTACCCGAATGATAGACACCGCGTTCCATTATTTCCGTAATGTCTGCAAGGGGCACATTGCCATAATATCGTCGGTGGCGGGGACCAAAGGCATAGGCGAGATTGCGGCATATTCTGCGTCGAAGCGTTATCAGCAGAATTACATCGAGGCTCTGGAGCAGTTGTCGCGCATGCACGGACTTAAGATTGCGTTTACCGATATCCGACCGGGATGGGTGCGCACCCCGTTGCTCGACCCTGACCGCAAATATCCTATGACGATGAAAGAGGGCGAAGTGGTGCCGATGATTGTAAAGGCACTGAAGAAACGCACCCGAATCGCCGTCATTGACCGTCGGTGGGCTGCGGCAGTATTCTTCTGGCGTCTTATCCCCGGACGGCTGTGGGTAAAGATTCCCGTCACATTGTCGAAACCGGCTGAGAAACCCTCCGAAGTTGCCATGGCAGTGGAGCAGGCTGCAGATTAAGGGATTGATGTCCGACCATTGATGCCAGGCACAACATGCCACATAAGTAGAGTTACGCCTCTACAGCCTTCGAGAGCCGGTGTGATTATAAGAGCTTGTTTAATAATAAATGTTGCCGCCAGGGTCGTATAGCTTGAGTCGATTTCCGACATGTGCCGAAGGAGTGTACTTTATGTACATGACTGAGGGTCATGGCGAAAAGCGGCCAAGATATACGAGACAAAAGGTAGCTTTATAACCATTCAATCTCTTGCCTGCTTTAAAGCAAGCGTAAAAATATATTAACAATATGAAACAAATTACCTCCAGTCGGTCATTCGCCGGCATCTTTCCACCCGCTCTTCGGTCGTTATGGAGCCCCATAACTCCCTCATCACACGCGAAAATCTGCTCGCCGACTGACCGCCCTGACGGTAACATTTATTATTAAACAAGCTCTAAATCTTGCCGGCTCTTATTTTGCTTATTGGTTCATGAATTATTAAATTTGCATTATTGTAAAACTGAAATCACCATGGACGCCCATCACGACAACCATCATCATATCGAAAATGACTCGCAGTTTGCGGGTCTTACAGTCAACAACGGAGTAGCCCAGCCTCCATCGGTCAATCCCTATCTGAAAGCCCGGCGCCGGCGCCCGTTGCCGTCGGCCGGCGAACTCGTCGAAGGGATACTCCGGGGCGATGTCACTATGCTAAGCCGCGCTGTGACCATGGTCGAAAGCCTTTCTCCGGAACATCAGACAATCGCCCAGGAGGTGATTGAGAAATGTCTCCCCCACTCCGGCAACTCTCGGCGCATCGGCATAACGGGAGTGCCCGGTGCCGGAAAGTCGACCTCGATTGATGAGTTCGGGCTACATGTACTGAAGGATGGCGGCAAACTTGCAGTTCTCGCCATCGACCCTTCGAGCGAGCGCACAAAAGGCTCGATACTTGGCGACAAGACCCGAATGGAGCGTCTGTCGGTCAATCCCCATGCATTCATACGCCCCAGCCCGTCGGCCGGAAGTCTGGGGGGAGTGGCAAGAAAGACGCGCGAGACTATCGTATTATGCGAGGCCGCCGGCTACAACAATATCTTCGTCGAGACCGTAGGCGTAGGCCAGAGCGAGACCGCAGTGCACTCTATGGTCGACTTTTTCCTGCTGATTCAGCTTGCCGGCACAGGCGACGAACTGCAGGGAATCAAACGTGGCATTATGGAAATGGCCGACGGCATTGTAATCAACAAGGCCGACGGCGACAATGTAGACCGTGCGCGCCTGGCGCAGGCACAATTTCGCAGCGCGTTGCAGCTTTTCCCTCCGTCGCCATCCGGATGGTCGCCCGAGGTGCTATGCTACTCCGGCTACTATGCTATAGGCATAGCAGAAGTGTGGGATATGATTGACCGCTATTTCGACTATGTGAAAGCCAACGGCTACTTCGAGCGCAAACGTAACGAGCAGGCGCGCTACTGGATGTATGAGACCATCGACGAGCAGTTACGCCGCAACTTCTACACACGTCCCGATATCGAGGCAATGCTGGCCGACAAGGAGGCACGCGTGCTGGCCAACCGACAGTCGTCGTTCACCGCCGCTCGTGATATCCTCGACCACTACTATTCCTCCCTGTAGCTATACCATTCGACACACAATAAAATGATTTAACGCCTATATGGAGCCAGTGTATGCTCCATATAGGCGTTTTTAGAAGTAATGGCGGGGACGCCGTTGTTGCTAGGCCGGTCTTGTCTTGAAAAACCGACACAATACCCTGCGCTGCACATCATCGCGCATCGCCGCCATTGTCTCTACTATCTCGTCGGTAGTAATCTCTTTCGCCATATCCATTAATGCTTTATCGGTTACCTTTGCCCCTAAAAAACGGAAGCCTTACCCACACCATTGGGAACACGCTCCAAATTTACGAAAATTCAGTATAGCAGTTACAGACTATTATTAATTGGAAATAAGATTAACAATCTACAATTAGCCAATTAAATATATTCCCCATTTCGTTTTACGCAATAAGTACGTAAATAATATACTTAATGATAAGATTATGATGAAGAATATAATTGGTGATATTATATAATGAATTTCACATACACTTTGTGTGTAAGAAAAATAATATTTGTGGATAATTTGGAGGAAAAGCATATGAAACAGATATATTCCATAGCTTAGTTTATTCATATGATCGAATGTATTAACTAATGTGGTATTATGTTTAAGATAAAAATCAACAATAATAAAGGCAATTAAAATAGTCAATGGTCTTAAAAGCATTCTGCATATCATAACGACTTTATCAAGATGTATGATATCGCCATTAGCAAGCTGAGGTTGAGCTAGATATCGCCATGCGCATATAATACAAATTAAGGTGAAAAAAGTCATTAATAATGTTGCGAAATATTTATTATATAAAAATTTCAGTTGGTAACGATATTTATATAGCATATACCCTCCTAAGAAGAAAAAGTAATACTTAAAGTATTGTCCTATTCCAAGAAATTTAGGCATTGATATGAACATCATTATGATGCTTATACATATTGCTATAATATCAAGTTTGATCTGATGTATATATTTTGCACATAACCAAGTCGTCATGAAGCAAAAAAACAGCATTTTCAAAAACCATAAATGGAATCCATAACCAACGATGTTTTCAACATAGTTAAGTTGGAGAATCAAACACATCAGACCGGTAAAAAGCATGCATGGAACAAGAAGTCGTTTTATCTTATTTTGCAAGAAATTGCCAAACTCATGATATTTTCCTCTGTCAAGATATAAATGAGAGAAAAGATATCCTGATACACAGACAAATAATGGCATTCGTCCGACTAAGACAGTTTCGAAAATAAAAGAATAAAGAGAACGATACTCACATTTATACCAATTCCAGGCTTCTAACCAAGGACAATAACAATGATATAGGACTACTGCAATAATTGCAAAAGTCCTTAATACTATAATATAATATTTTGAAGTTTTGGTAATTTATTTTCAATTAACATAATGAAATGACATTATATTGATTTCGTCCCGACTTGAAAGTAATGTCGTCGGGACGAGGATGCACGAATTCAAACTCAAGCGTATAAAGTCAGCTTTTTGCCGGTCACTTTAGCAAACAGGTCAAAGCAGTATCCGCTCATAAACATGAACAATGGCATATGGAACGAATAAATAATCCGAAAAATCCACGAATCCATCAGATTATAATTTTGTACAACATGCCCTAAGACAACGAGAAAGATTGCAAATCCTTTCAGGCAATCAATATAACCAATCGACGGTTGTTAGACATTTAGTATTTGTGTTGAAAAATTATTGATTTATTATCTTGAGTCGTAGCTTTTTCGCTATATAATGAGGCATAAAATCAAATAAGAACTTTCCCCATGCCCTAATCAATCCATAATCCAATATCTCCCGATACACTTTTACATTATATTTTATTAAGTTTATTTTTTTGTTTGATAGGGAATAGTTTCTTAATCGATATATTGCTAATGGCTCAATTATTCCAATAGCATATCCGGCTTTTTTTAGTAAGAGTATCTTTAGCCCCCAGTCCTGACGTTTTCTAAGGGTAGGCATATATATTTTGCCGAGTCTTTGGGTATCGTATATGCAAGTAAGAAAACCAATACTATCATCACGTAGAATTTCATGGTAATTTATTGAACGATATGCGACTACAATTCCATTTACGACACCATCCTCATTACACGTTGTATAAGAAGAATATACGATACTTGCATCTCCACTACTAAGTAGAGCAACTTGTCGTTCCAGTTTCTCAGGTAGCCATCTATCATCGGAGTCGCAAAAAGCAATAAATCTACCACGTGCCTCCTTTATCGAATTATTTCTGGCAACTCCGGCTCCTGAGTTTTCCTTAAGAATAAATAATTTAATTCGAGAGTCAGTGGCAGCATAGTTGCGAATGATATCTACAGATTCATCGGTTGAACAATCATCTGTAATCAGTAGTTCCCAATTAGTATATGTCTGTGCTTGGATAGATTGTATTGTTTCTTCGATATACTTGGCACAATTATAACTGGGTGTTATTATTGAAACTAAATGTTGCATTACCTTTAAATTTAGACTCTTTGAAAATTTATAGAATTCGTAATACAAGTATGATAGTGTAATTGTCAGAATTTCGACGAAATGTTTGAAGCGCACTATATTTTAATCCAATCCTTAGGAAAAATATCTATTCGATGCCCGGGCTTATTACTCCATTTAGTCGGACACAACACAACATGTGCATTCGAAAGCCAAGCTCCCCACCATGAAAAAGATGAGTTGGCAATTAAAGCTCCATTGCACATACTCATCAATTGCATATCACGATAGCAATTTGAGCCAAAATTCCAATCAACAAATAACACATCACATTCGTCAAGATATTTAATGAGATTTTTCTTACACCATGTGATGTCATTAGAAAATATCAAAAATTTTGTAAAACCATATTTCCCTCTTAAGATAGAAATTCCATTTTCATAGTAGCTCAAATCACATATTCCCTTGAAAGCGGGATGATTCAAATAATCCCCACGCCTGACATGTATAAATGCTGTTGAATTCTGATTGATAAAATTTAACACCTTGAGATTATCGTTCTCAACAATCTTAGGAAATCTCATTGCCTTAATTACAGCATTACGATGTTTTTCAAAGAATCGAGGCGATTGCCAATATCCATCAAAATATGACTTTTTTTTAATGGTATCATAGTTAAAATCAATTGGAAAATCGGTATCCCAAGCCATTGATTCCCTATTAGGTAAGATTCTTCGTCCAATCTGCCATAATCTATAATGTATCCATGGCCATGAATATTTAACCAAATCGTTTAATGTGGCATTCGGTATATCAACTTTGAAAATATTATCAAGTTCAAATCCATTGTGGAGAGGATAACCTTTATAGCATTTAGTGTTTAACTTTATAGTTTCATCTGGGAATTCAGCTTTTAGGCTAATTGCAAATGCGTATTGAAACATTTGATTCCCAAGTCCACCAAGTATGTTTATGATTTTCATATATATTTTGAGATAATATTCCAGGCTGTTTCTGATTTAAACTGTTGTCCACGTTGGATTGCTCCTTGTTTTAATCGACATAGTAAATTCCGATCGTTATATAATTTCATTATTTTTTGATTGAATATGGGTTGATTCGAATCAAATGGTACGATGTAACCGCTAATTCCATCTGTTACAAACTCTCTTGAATGTAACCATTCCGAAACAATCACAGGAAGCCCACTTAAATAAGCATCTATTACAGTACCGGGGAGTCCTTCCGTGTAATAATGAGTCGGTAGAAGCATTACGTCATAATTGTTTAATACCTCGTGGATTTCATCAGGCTCAAGCTCTCCTTTATATTCTACAAAATCATATGAGTTTATATAATGCTCAAATTCTACTTTTGCTTGCGGAGTTATAGGGCCAAAAAACGTAATAGATACATTAACCGGATTACAGTTTATAAATTCGCATAAATTATAAATTGTATCAAGCCCTTTTTTAGGATCAATTCGAGCCATGAAAACTAATTTCAGCTGTTCTTCTTCATGAATTTCCGGTTGAAATGCTGTAATCCTGAAATTATCCATTACATCGACATTTCTAAAGTCATATTCAACGACCAAGTCATTTCGCATTTTGCGTGTTTCTGCCAATATAATTCTTATCTTTCCCAACATAGCTCTATGAATAGGCTTGTTTTTTAAATAATTCACAAGCCAGCCTCCAATAACACAATATATTATTTCAAATCTGAAGATATATGAAAGAATATAATAAATCGGGAATAAGTATTTCAGATTCCCATGAGCCGGAAGATATACCAACCTGTCGCATTTTATAACTTTATTGAACAGCTTAAATATATTTATTTTTTTACATAAAGTCTGGGTATCAAAGAAATCGACTTTTGATGCATTCGCCAAAAGCATTTCATACACTACGCGTGTTTTTACTGTTTGTCCGCTTAAATCATGGTTGGCATATCCAAAATTACCAACCACTAAGATGCGATTAGTACCATTATACATATTATTCCATAATCTTTTGGATGCATTTTTTTAAGAATGCATACCCGAAATACAATTTATTTGATAATTGTTTTTCCCATCGGGCAGCATATTCAAAAAAAACACGATTCCCGGTTATCATGTATAGAACTTTGAGTTGAGCAATATGAAGTTTATGATAAAATGGACTTGAAATGTTGCCTGCCAGATTGTATTTACTCCAATATTTACAGTCAAAAAGAGATAAATTTGAGGCAATAGTATTTATTGTGCATATCCATGAATCTTCATATATTTTTTTCTGCGTTATTTTATATATATCAAATAATCCCCATGCTGCGAATATCCAACCATTCAGCACAATTGGTAAGTACGTAAATTCATATAGAAACAATTGACTGTTTAAATGCTCGCACACTCCTCCTTCGGTTCGATCTTTTAATAGAAAATCAGCAGCTCGTTCTGCAGCATGCAGATATGATTCATTCTTATACATGACATATGCTCTAACAAGTAAAGAAATGCCTTCACCTTGTGCCATGGCTGAATATGGGTGTTTGGAATTTTGTTTATCAAAGGTTTTCCATGCACCACTATTTTCTTGATTTTCCATTGCCCAATCGACACAATTCTTGAATTTTTCAAGATTTGATTTATCATTATTCAGTATCCATAAATCGTATGCAGCCAGTCCATATTGAAAAATTGCTATTGAAAAATATTCAACTGTACCGTTATCATGATGTGTAATAGGGATTTCATTACCTGGGACTTGGAATCGTGTTATTTTTTCCGTAAGATTATTATAATAACCTTTTATTTGATTTACAGAATAGCATTTACCTTCAGTTTGATTAACATGATATGAGCTACGACCAAGTATCATGTTAGTCCATTTTTTTATTTTAAATAAGCTAATAGCCATTTTATCTTTCAAATAATTCAATATAATTTAAAGCACACGTATTCATCGTTAGAGACTCAAACGATTTGTATGATTCAATCTCCATTTGTTGTTTTTTTTCTATTGGAAGAGCAATAAACTTTTGTATGACACAATATAAATCATCAGCCATGGTCCCTTTAGCTAAAAGACCATTAACACCATCTTTCACTAAATCCGGAATACCACCAACGGGAGTGCAGATTGGTATTTTTCCTGTTGCAAAGCATTCTATCAGCGTAAGTGGCAACCCCTCATATTTCGATGACAAGATAAACGCATCTGCATAGGCTATATAATCTCTTGGGTTTAACTTACGCCCTAAGAGGGTCGTGTTTGATGATTTAAGTTCTCTAATTTGAGATGCTTCGGGGGTATCATCGGCTCCAACAATATATAGATGTACCTCGAAATTGCGTTTATTCAAATCATCAATTGCTTTTACTAATTCAATTTGATTCTTTTGAGGTTGAATTCTAGCTACATTGACGAGCTTAATCTTTCCCTTTGACATATCATCTTTTGCATTATCCTTATCAATGCCAACAACTGGAACGCCATTCAGAATGAGTTCTGACGATACATTATTTCCATAATATTTTATAAATGAATTTTGAGATTCTTTAGAAATAGTAACTGGAATTGTTAATCCTAAGCGAAATAAAACTTTACGTGCCAATGCACTAATTTTACCGCCAGTTTCTGCTTCTTTCTTGGCTTCGTTATGTATTGTATGGAAAAACTTAATATTTCTAAATAAAAATGGAGATATAATATTATATAATATAGCGCCTAAATGAGTATGTACTACATTTGGATTAAGTCGTTTTATTAATTTGGGCAATCTGAAAAAGAGCTTGAAATCGGCGCCGTCCCTTTTGTTCATTGAGATAAGATTAATTCTAGCATCGACAAATTTAGAGAAATGGCCATATTTCATTAATGAATTGGTTACAACCAAAGTGACATCATGGCCTTTTTCAACCAACTCGTTACAAAGATTGACTGTAAACATTTCAGCCCCACCCATATGAAGCTGAGGTATTATCTCTACTATTTTCATAATGTTAGTTATGCAAATCGTTTAAAAATCGGATAAAATGCATCCATCAGGCTTGCCAATATCCCAATTAGTATCAGTAATTTCATAATAAATGTCATACGATGAGTATAATAATAGTAACCCAATACTAATGCCATAGGGAAAAAGCTCATTGTCAGGAACCGTATATATATCCAAAAAGAAACTTCCTGTAAAAAGAAAAGAGATGCAACGTAAGTCATTATATACCAGTATTTATATAAATACAATACTGGTATAGGATAATTTGTCTGGCGGAATATTATATCCTTTGTCAGCAAATACAGTCCCATATATATGGGAGTATAAGACAGAACCATTCTAAATATTCCATTTAAATTATGTGTTGCCGATTCAGATGTAGCATATCTCGTACCACTTTCAATAGCCATACTCATCTGTTCTGAACTAACCGAATAGTTATAACCGATAAAAGCGTCAATCAAATTAGTAACCGCAGTTACCAAAAACGGGAAAGCGATAAGACTACATGTTATGGAGATGCGGTTGAAGGGGAGGATACACGCTAGAAGCATTATAGCTAACGCCACAGGCATACTTTTGTGAAAAAAATAAGAAAAGCACACCAGAATCATTCCGATTACAATGCTTGAAATCTTTTTATTTTTACGATGTATTAATATATATGATAAACCAAGAAAAAGGATGGATGTGCCTATGCTGCTTCTTAATTTATAAAACGAGAATGCATATAAAATCGTGATAAAGAAATAGGTACTTACATATGAGAGGCTGAATCGCTTAATTGTATATATCATTATAATGGTTGCAATCCCCCATATAAATGCTCTCCATACCATAAATGATCCGGTGATATCTGCAATATAAAAATATACCGGCTCCATGTGAATTTCTTCATGGGTATGGAAGTAATGCTTAAGAGCATATCTATAATTATAAAAGTCTAAATCGAGATAACCATATAAAGAGAATAGGAAGATTAATATACCCCAATATATTACATAAGAAAGACTAGCTTTTTTATTTCTGCAATGTCCTGTATATACATGGTAGCCACTTAGCAAGAGTATTAAAAAGAACACTACATCAGCAATGTTTTCACTTAAAACATATGATTCACTCATCATCGATTATGTTTGCGGAAGAGTATTGATATTAATCTACTACGTTCGGATGAATCAAACAGAACAAAAAACTCCAAAAATATTAAAGTGATTACAGGAACTATACCCTGTATTAATATCAAAAATCCATCTGAGCTAAAGTCTAAAACAGGATTATGTGTAAACCAGCTTATTGCCAATACGATAATCAGCATAATCAGAATTCTCGACCCAACTCGATTAAAATATTCCAAACCTCTGAAATCGCAAAAAAATGTGGCAATGCATGTAATCGATATGAAGTTAAAACATTCAAGTATTGCCATTATTAGGAATACAGAGTACAATGGAGCTCCATTTGATAAGGCAATCCAACTAATTGGGATATTCAGTACCGTAATAAAAAATTCCGTAAGTTGATAGTATTTTAAGTTTCCTTTTACTTTAAAATAAATATCAATTGGACCTCGAAGACTTCTTACTATTGAATATAATAGTATAATTTGACAAAATATTACAGTATGAGGTGGAACAATGCTAAGCCATATTTTCAATATAATATTTGCAAATATGATGAAGCTAATACCTAGAATACTACAAATAAAAAAGTTAACTCGTGTATTTAAAAACATCAGATTATAATATTCGTCATGATTCCCCTCACTATACAACATCATACTTCTTGGTCGGAAACTGGTATTCAAATCACCAATAAATTGCTGAAAATTAGAGAACACCTGATTAGTAATGCCACGGGCTGCATTAGTTGCCAATCCGCCAAAATGGTTTAAGATGAAATCTGTTCCAGAAAAAGTAACCCAATAGCCAAGATTACCCATGAAATTCCAGCCAGCAAATTTTGTCATCTCTATTGTAAGCTCACGGCGAGTGTCTCTTCTATAATTTGCTTCAGACTTAAATTTATATTTACAGTATCTTACATTTATTACTCGGACAATAATTGAAACTATAAAAATAATTAATGCATACCAAAGCACTCTATATGATTGAAATACCGACAATACAATAACAGCTATTAGTCTTAATACAATATCGACTATGGATAATAATGCATAAGCATTAAACTTTTCATTTGCAATAATCAACGCATCATATGGAACTGTTAAAAATGTTGTTACAGCAGTGAAAATTGAAAACTGAAATAATATTTGAACCTCCCAATAAGGCGTTTGCCCGTAGTCCAAATTATACAATATGAATTGTCCTCCAACCTCAACTATAATTATAAAAATAATTGAAAGTAATATATGAACATTTATCCCTATCGAGAAAATCTCACTTACTGAATAATCATCACTATTGCTTTTTGCAACATTAATATATCTTTGAACTGAATCGGTGAATATATATCGTAAAGCATTAAACATTACAACAATACTTCCGACAACACCATATAGTCCATAATCATCAAAACCTAAGCGTTGCAATAAAAGTCGTGCGGTATATAATCCGATAATAATACTTATACCCTTTCGGATGTATAAATATATTGCGTTCTTTGCTATCTGTTGCTTGTTCGCAGACATATTAGTGTAGCATGAATCTTCAGTCGCGGGCGAAAAGGTCACGGGTATAGACGCGAGATGCCACGTCGGCAAGGTCTTGGGAAGTGCGGTTTGCGAGAATGGCGTGTGAGATACGCTTGAATTCGGTGAGGTCGTTGACCACACGTGAGCCAAAGAATGTTGTTCCGTCCTCGAGCGTGGGTTCGTAGATTACCACAGTGGCACCTTTGGCCTTGATGCGTTTCATCACGCCCTGGATTGACGACTGGCGGAAGTTGTCGGAGTTGGACTTCATTGTCAGGCGGTACACCCCGATTATGCATTCTTTCTCAGGAGAATGTGCGAATGAGTTCTGCGAGGTGTAGTCGTACCATCCTGCCATTTTCAGCACCTGATCGGCAATGAAGTCCTTGCGTGTGCGGTTGCTCTCCACGATTGCCGACATCATGTTCTGAGGCACATCGGCGTAGTTTGCGAGGAGCTGCTTGGTATCCTTGGGAAGACAGTACCCGCCGTAGCCGAAGGATGGATTGTTGTAGTGTGTGCCGATTCGTGGGTCAAGTCCGATACCCTCGATTATGGCCTGCGAATCGAGCCCTTTAACCTCGGCATATGTGTCGAGTTCATTGAAATAGCTGACACGCAGGGCGAGATACGTGTTGGCGAAGAGTTTCACAGCCTCGGCCTCCTTCATCCCCATGAACAGGGTGGGAATATCCTTTTTTATCGCACCGTTCTGGAGCAGGGACGCAAATATGTGTGCCGCCTCGTCAAGCGCCTTCAGATTGGCGATAGCTTTGATGGCCTCGTTTTCCTCGGTAAATCTGGGGGCATCTATTAGTTTTGGAATGCCGACGATTATGCGTGACGGATACAAGTTGTCATACAGCGCCTTGCTTTCGCGAAGAAATTCAGGAGAAAACAGCAGATTGAACTTCTTGACACCCTTTGCGGCATACTTCATATATAATGACCGGCAATATCCCACAGGTATTGTCGATTTGATTATCATTACGGCATCGGGATTCACTTCGAGCACCAGGTCTATAACCTCTTCTACATGGGAGGTGTCAAAATAGTTCTTGACCGCATCGTAGTTGGTGGGCGCTGCGATTATTACAAAATCGGCCGAAGCATAGGCGGCCGCTCCTTCGAGAGTCGCAGTCAGATCAAGGTCTTTCTCTGCAAGATATTTCTCTATATACTCGTCCTGAATCGGCGACTTGCGCAGATTAATCAGTTCGACTTTTTCAGGTACTACATCCACAGCCATTACATGATTGTGCTGTGCGAGAAGGGTGGCGATACTGAGACCCACGTAGCCGGTACCGGCCACTGCGATGTTATATTCTTCCATTGGAGATATTATTAGTATGAGATAAGGTGTGAGAAACTATCTCACATCATAAATTAAGATATCGGTGCGTGTTGAGTTTTCCGGATTATCCGATAAACATTTATGTAAATGAGATGCCACCAATAATGGATCATCCCTCTTTTTTTGTCGTTTGTTCTCATCAGATGTGTCGGAGTGCGCTTTGGAGTCGGTCGATGTGGGCGCGGGCGCCTAGGTAGGGATATCGGGAGAGGTCGGGACGGAGGAGGAATGCGCGGGAGAGGATGTCGAGCATTGTGGCGCAGCAGTGTGCGGCTTCGGCGGGGTCAGTGGTGGCTGCTGAGCGCTGACGCAGTATGGCAAATATGGCTGTCAGGCAGTCGCGCTCGTCTGCGGATGGATAGGTGCCGTCGCCGTAGGTGGCGAGGAGTGTGCGGTAGCGCGCATCAAGCTCGGCCCATGTTGCGGTAGATGCGTCTATAGGCGGGCAGACAACAGATGTCGGCAGGATGCGGTTGCCGGATTCAGGGCACGGTGTAGCTCCATTGGCACAGGCACGTCCTGAGTTTATATCGGTATGCGGAGTGGTGGCCATGGCTGTTCAGGCATTGTCCCCCACTCCACGGAGGAATTTCTTTGGCACTTCGGCGGTGACTACCGCGCTGATGCCGGTTATGCGTACTATGACTCGAAAACTGTCGCTCCCGGCTTTTTCTATTATGCCTACATGTCCTGAGAAATTTCCATCGGTGATTATTACCGTATCGTTGATTTCCAGTCCGGGAGGATTGTCGCCGGCCTTTGGAAAGTACAGTTTTAGGGTGTCGGCGCCGACTCGGGCAAGGAGCATGAAGGTCATCATCTCGGTGTCGGAGATGATGGCGGGGCTTTTCTCGCCGGTGCGGTATGAATAGACGTATGCGTGGCTGCCGAGATGGCGCTTTATGTCTCGCGCACGGGTGGCGGTGGCGCGGAAAAAGAGCATCGGCTGCATCACCTTGTCGCAGCCTTCAGTGACGGCTGAGTCTCCGCTGAAGGGGATGTATACGTCGTCGGGCTCTATGCCGAGTTTTGTCTTGGCATAGAGCAGGCGCTCTTTTATTTCTGAGGGAGCGGTGGTGAAGCATCGCGCTCCATACCAGTGGTTTGTGGAACTTTCGATGGTGTCGGCAACGGCATAGTATACCTCCTGAATATCGTCGGCGGAGATTGACTCGTCGGCTTCGGAATAGCGCAGGATGGCAACGTCGCTGTTGTTGACAGCCGAGGCTATTACCGTGGCCGGGACTCCGTCGGTGCGGGCCAATGCTACCCATACATCAGCCGATGATTTTGGGAGGAGGGGGTGGCGCAGTGAGAGTGTCGCACCAATGGCATCGAGACATTTCGGGTAGCTGTCATCGGCAAGAGTCGAGAGGCATTGGGAAATGCTTACTCCGAACTCTTCCTTGAAATGCCGTATCACGGACAGTGCCTGTGACGGTACACTTATTGAGACTCCGGTGCGCAATGTGGAGCGACCGTTCGTCTCGATAGCACTAAGTGCCGCAGGGAGCTCTTCTATGTCGATCCCGCCCAGCAGTGTGCTGAGAATGAATATTCGTCGTGCTTTTTCAAGCGCCGGATAGGTGGACAGTGCTGTTGTGTCCTTGATCTTGCGGAAGTCGGCGGGGGTGATGTGGCGTGTGTCGCTCTCATTTTTGGAGCCGATGCCGGCAAACGCTTCTTTTATCGCCGGTCGGTATTCCGGCCCGAGATAGGAGTTGAGGAGCGAGCGCAGACTGCGCAGATATTGGGATATGCTTCCTGGAGAAAGTCGGTCGGATAGGTGTGTCCGGAATCCTGCAATGTATTTTCCATCAATTTCAGAAGGTGTCAAATACCCCCCCCCCCATGTGTTCTAACCTGCTTTAATACAGCAAGATACAACTTTTGAGACTTTTCGGAATAATTTTCTTCGACATATCGTTCGAGATTGTCGACCGAGATTTGCTCTGCTGTTGTGACAGGAGGGTACATAAAAAATTAAACCGCTTGATTTAGCGGCAATTCTTTCTCTCCCCCACAAACCGTACGGAATTGAGTGGGGTGACTGGTGTAATAATGATGGATGAGCGTGTAATCACAGATAACACACATAGAATCAAAGCATAATATCAGAAATACCTCTGCTGCATTTGCCGGATAAAGGCCGATTCTTTTCTGCAAAGTTAAGCCAAATATGCGATTCAGTCAAATTTAATGGCATATTTATAGCCGAGATAAGTATAATAGCTTGAATACCAAAGGCTACAGATTGCCTGCGGTTAAGCTGCAATCTGTAGCCTTGGATAAATATCGTGTACCGATTATTATTCTACCGTCCAATGCTCGCCTGCGAGAATCATCGAACGGAGCGTATCAAATCCTTTCTTTGCCCGAACGTCGGCAATCTGAGCGTCAATCTCTTCATTGTAGACCGGAGAGTCGACATCCCTGATTACACCGATGGCGAGCGGTAGCTCCTGTCCATCCATCATGGCAAGCTGCTGGTGGAGGAAGTTTGACTGTGTATGTGCGTCGTGCACAAGCACATCGTCGATAGTGTAGCCGTCTTTGCCAAGTTCGACGGCTTTCAGATAGAATCCATCACGCACAAGTCCGCGGTTCATCTCCTTGCCAAAAAGCATTTTCTCGCCATGGCGCAGATGGATAGTGCGGTCGGCTCGATATTCTCTGTCGGTGATATGATTGTGGATGCCGTTGTTGAATATCACACAGTTCTGAAGCAACTCGACGACCGAGGTGCCACGGTGGCGTCCGGCGGCAACCATTACTTCCTGCGAGGTGGCAAGTTCTACATCGATAGACCGGGCGAAGAATGTGCCTCGCGCTCCAAACACGAGTTCGGCCGGGATGAATGGATCCTCCGTTGTGCCGTAAGGCGAAGATTTGCTCACAAATCCACGGTCGGATGTGGGAGAGTACTGTCCCTTTGTCAATCCATAAATCTTGTTGTTGAGCAACAGTAGATTTATATCGACATTGCGGCGCACGGCGTGGATGAAGTGGTTGCCACCTATGGCAAGGCCGTCGCCATCACCGGATATCTGCCACACCGTCATATCGGGATTGGCTACCTTGAATCCGGTAGCAATTGCCGCGGCTCGCCCATGGATAGTGTGGAATCCATAGGTATTCATATAGTACGGCAGGCGGGAGCTGCATCCGATACCGGATATTACAGCTGTCATATGCGGCGCAACTCCAATCTCGGCCATGGCCTTATGGAGGACATTGAGAATAGCATGGTCGCCACAACCGGGACACCAGCGTACCGGCTGGTCGCTCTTGTAGTCGGCGGGAGTATATTGCTTTGTATCCATTGTTACTAAAGTCTTTTTAAATTAAGGGACTATTTGGCGAGAATTTCCTTTACACCGGCTACGACCTCGCTAATCAAGAACGGCTGACCCTGAATCTTGTTTATGCGTTTAATCTGAAGCCCTGGATTACGGCTCTGGAGGAAATCGGCAAACTGACCGGTATTGAGTTCGGCACATATTACTGTTTTGTATCGCGAAAGCACCTCATGTGTATTGCGCGGGAGGGGATTGATATAGCGGAAGTGGGCAAAATCAATCTTACAACCCTCCTTTACGAGTTCCTCGGCGGCAGTGCGCAGATGGCCGTAAGTACCACCCCACCCGATTAACAAGGTGTCGGCGTCGCCACATCCGATTACTTCAAGTTCAGGGATATCGTCAGCGACGCGCTCTACCTTTTCGCGGCGGGCATATACCATCTTTTCATGGTTTACAGGGTCGATGGACAATGCTCCTGTGTTATAGTCTTTTTCCAAACCTCCGAGACGATGGGCCAGACCCTCGGTGCCCGGGATAGCCCAATAACGTGCCAAAGTGTCTTCGTCGCGAAGATATGGTCTCCACGATTCACGCAGTCCGTCAGGAACATACCGGGGATTAATCCTGGGGAAATCTTCTGCATCGGGTACACGCCAAGCGCTCGAGCCATTGCCGATGAATGCATCCGAAAGCAGTATTACGGGAGTCATATGCTCAATGGCTATCCTCGCAGCCTCAAAAGCCATAGTAAAGCAATCGGTAGGAGAAGCCGGTGCCACGACAACAACAGGAGACTCACCGTTGCGGCCATAAAGGGCCTGCATGAGGTCGGTCTGTTCGGTCTTTGTCGGAAGACCGGTAGAGGGACCGCCACGCTGCACATCTATAATAACAAGAGGCAATTCTGCCATAACAGCCAATCCGATACCCTCACTCTTCAATGCCAGACCGGGGCCGGATGTCGAGGTGACACCGATATTCCCGGCAAATGAAGCACCGATAGCAGCACAAACGCCACCAATCTCATCCTCCATCTGTATAGCTTTGACTCCCAGGTCGCGGCGCTTGGCCAACTCATGAAGGATATCAGTAGCCGGAGTTATAGGGTAACTTCCGAGGAACAGAGGACGGCCGGCTTTTTCAGAAGCCAGAATCAAGCCCCAGGCAACAGCCGTGTTGCCATTGATATCGGTATATACTCCCGGGCGCACAGCCTCTGACTCAATGCGGTAGGTAGACACTCCGGCATGGATATTCGCTCCATAGTCATATCCGGCACGTATTACTTTCGCATTCGCCTCAAACACCGCCGGTTTCTTGGCAAACTTGTTGTGAAGATGATGGATTGCAGCATCAAGCGGACGATCGAAAAGCCAGCATACGAGACCAAGGGCAAATATGTTTCTGCATTTAAGTACCGATTTATTGTCAAGTCCGGAATCTGCAAGCGCAGCTTTAGTCATTGACGTAACGGGCACTTCGACCACCTCGACCTTAAGGTCCAGTTCGGTGTACGGATCAGATGTCTCAAATTTAGCTTTCTTCAGGTCACTCTCCTTGAAAGAATCAATGTCGACAATTGCCACGCCTCCCTTTTTAAGATGCTTGACATTCTGCTTCAATGCGGCAGGATTCATTGCAATAAGGACGTCGGCCTTGTCGCCGGGCGTATGCACTCCGATACCAAGGTTTACCTGAAACCCGGATACGCCACTGAGCGACCCTTGAGGAGCGCGTACTTCGGCAGGATAGTCAGGGAATGTCGACACCTGATTACCGACACCAGCCGATACATTTGTAAAAATGTTTCCGGCAAGCTGCATACCGTCGCCAGAATCACCGGAAAATCTTACTACCACCTTATCAATGGTCTTTACATCAGCTTTTTCTAACATGATGGTCTATTATAGTGTGTATTAATTATCTTGTTTTGCGCAATTCAAAACGTATGGCCTGACCTCGGGTCTCTGCAAGTATCTTTCCGTCCCGCCAAACAGGTTTACCGTCAACCCATGTTGCAATCACCTGATTATGGAGAGTAGTTCCGGCAAGCGGAGTCCATCCACATCGGCTGAGCGCCATATCATCGGTCACGGTATAGGATGTGCCGGTACGCACTACCGCTATATCGGCCGCAAATCCCTTGCGCAAAAAACCACGACGTCGTATACCGAACAGACGCGCGGGAGCATGGCACATTTTTTCTACAACAAGCTCGCGTGTGAATATACCCATATCTGCCATCTCAAGCATCACCGGGAGAGAAAACTGCACCATTGGTGCACCTGAAGTTGCTGTAAGGGCGTCGCCTTCTTTTTCCACAAGCAAATGTGGAGCATGGTCAGTGGCCACAATGTCGATACGCCCGTCGGACAACGCCTTGCGCAGTGCATCACGGTCCGCCGACGTCTTGATGGCCGGATTCATCTTTATCCGAGCGCCAAGACGTTCGTAATCCCGGTCACAGAACCAAAGATGATGCACCGAAACCTCTGCCGTAATACGCTTATCCGCCAATGGACGATTTGAAAACATCGCAGCTTCCTCCGCAGTACTCACATGCAGCACATGCAGGCGGCTACCATACTTACGAGCCCGTCTAATAGCTTTCCCGGTACTGAGTATACAAGCCTCCCGAGAGCGGATTTCCGGATGAAGAGCAATATGGACTCCATCCGGATACTCGGCAGAAATACGTTCACGGTTAGCACATATGGTGGCTTCATCCTCTGAGTGTACGGCAATAACAGCCGGTACACGCGCGAAAATTCTATTTAAAGCCTTCTCGTTGTCAACAAGCATATTTCCCGTAGAAGATCCGAGAAACAGTTTCACACCCGGACATCTTGTGAAATCGGTTTTCAGAAGAGTGTCCAGATTGTCGTTTGTGGCTCCTATGAAAAAAGCATAGTTCACCGCAGACACTTCCCTACCTCGCATCAGCTTGCTTCGTAATGCATCGGTCGTTACTGTCGGAGGTTTAGTGTTGGGCATATCCATGAATGAAGTGACACCTCCGGCGGCGGCAGCCTGCGATTCAGTAGCGATATCACCCTTATGTGTCAGCCCCGGGTCACGGAAATGAACCTGGTCATCGATAACGCCGGGAATTACAATACATCCGCCGGCATCAAATGAATCGGTACAGTTTGCTATAATTTCATTGGCAGGTGTACCATGACAGACCCTACGTATTATTCCACGGTCATCAAAAATCAGATATCCCTTGAAACTATGGCCTTCGTTTATGATAGTCCCGTTATATATTATTGTACTGTTCATTTTCCCGGATATTTTCTAAACCAACTGTCAATCTTCAAGCGTATCACACCAAACATAGCCTCCGAGAATATTCCCGAACTCATCTTGCTTGTTCCCAGCACCCGATTGACAAAAATTATAGGCACTTCTTCGATACGGAAACCCAACTGCCGGGCGGTGAACTTCATCTCAATCTGAAACGCATAGCCCTTAAAGCGTATTTTGTCAAGCTCCATAGCCTCAAGAACACGTCTCCGATAGCATACAAATCCGGCAGTAGTGTCATGTACCGGCATACCGGTAATCAATCGGACATATTTTGATGCAAAATATGACATAAGAACACGGCTCATCGGCCAGTTCACTACATTCACCCCGGTGACATATCTCGACCCTACCGCAACATCCGCACCATTAGCGCATGCAGAATACAGTTTCTCCAAGTCAAGAGGATTATGCGAGAAGTCCGCATCCATCTCAAATATATATTCATAACCATGTTCAAGAGCCCAGCGAAATCCGGTTATATACGCGGTGCCGAGTCCGAGTTTGCCGGAACGCTCAATTAAGTGAATGCGTCCCGGATGCTCGGTCTGTTTGCTCTTCACAATGGCGGCAGTGCCGTCAGGCGAGCCGTCATCAACTACAAGGACATCCATCGGAGTCGCCAGTGAAAGTACAGCCTCTATGATGGCGGCGGCATTCTCACACTCATTATAAGTAGGTATGATAACTACCGAGGTGGATTCTGACATTGTTATAAACTTATTCTCAGTTAGGTAATGGATATGTTGATTGCAGCTGCGAGATTTATACTTGCAGACAATCTGTTTATACGAGAAGAGCAAGTGCGCTTTTTATGCGCTCCATAGCTTCACGGATATTGTCGTCGGATGTGGCATAGCTCATACGGATATACCCCGGAGCACAGAACGCAGATCCGGCAACAGTTGCCACGTGTGCTTCCTGAAGCAGATACATGGCCAAATCCGAATCGTTATTTATGACATAATCACCATTGCGTTTGCCAAAATATCTTGAGACTTCCGGAAAAAGATAGAATGCGCCCTGAGGTTCGTTGACTTTCCACCCCGGGATTGTACGCGCAAGTCCGACAATGAGGTCGCGACGACGCTCAAACGCCTTGCGCATATCCTCAACACACTCCTGTGGTCCGGTATAGGCAGCCTCAGCAGCTTTCTGGGCTATAGAACATGCTCCTGAAGTGTACTGGCTTTGCAGTTTGGAGGTAGCCTTCGCAAGCCACAGCGGAGCGGCAAGGAATCCGATACGCCATCCGGTCATAGCATATGCTTTTGACACACCGTTGACAATAGCAGTACGGTCGGCAATAGCTTCAAATGAAGCCATGGAAGTAAAGGAGCCTGTAAAGTTGATGTGTTCGTAAATCTCATCCGACAGCACCAACACATCAGGATAATCGGCAAGCACATCAACAAGAGCCTGAAGCTCCTCGCGGCTATACACGCTTCCGGTAGGATTGCTTGGCGAGTTGAACATTATAAGGCGTGTGCGCGGAGTTAACGCTGAACGCAACTGCTCCGGAGTAATCTTAAAATCATTCTCAATAGTAGCAGGAACCTCTACGCTCTTTCCTCCGGCGAGATTTACCATCTCTACATAGCTTACCCATGCAGGAGTAGGAATCACCACCTCGTCGCCAGGATTTACTACTGCGAGCACTACGTTGCATAACGACTGTTTTGCTCCGCCACTGACAACAATCTGTTCCGGAGCAAAGTCAATGCCATTCTCTTTCTTAAGAGTTTCAGATATTGCCTTACGCAATGACATATATCCGGGAACCGGAGTATAGAAAGAGAAATTGTTGTCAATAGCCTTGACAGCGGCAGTCTTGATATGGTTAGGTGTGTTAAAATCGGGTTCTCCAACAGAGAGATTGATAACATCCACGCCCCGGGCCTTCAGTTCCTGACTTTTCTGCGACATGGCAAGGGTCTGTGAAGGAGCCAACGCATTTACACGGTCTGAGATATGTTCCATCATTTGCTATTGTTTATATTGTTATTTTTCTATTCATTTCAAGACATTATATGCAAAAGTATAAAATCTTAAGCATAATTCCAACATTTTGCCATCGTATACTTTAATTTTCCATCTCAGATATGGTGGATTTCTTTGATGTGCGTTGAAACGGCAAAGTATAGCTCACAGAGAATGCTCCAGAAAAAAGTGACCCATCTGTTCCAAATCCTGGTATGTACCATGGATCTCCATAAAGATGTGTACCCTGATGCAATAATTTGTGTACACGCAATTCCCATCCAAGGGATATATTACGCCATATCTGGACACGTAATCCAAAAAGAAATTCAAAATAGCCCGCTGTGGCATGCTGAGAAGGAACGCTCAATGTGGTTGATTCGTCCCAATAGCCGTTTACCGCAGTGACATCCTCAATTCTATAGCTAAACGAAGATATTCCATAACGAAGGCCAAGATATACTGAATAATCGGGAGTCGAGTTATATAGGAAATTGTAGTTAAGCCCGATTTTAAAGTATGGAGCCATGCCTGATTTATAACGATAACTCTCGTCCTTCGGCATATAGTCGGCCATACCGAGACCAAATTCCACAATTGGTTTAAACCAATTGTGTATACTGAGTTCGGCCCATACACCCCCTACTCCATATTGTTGACCGGCAAGACGTGCAAGAGCATCCCAGGCATTTACTCCGACAGATACGGCTGCAAACCGGGGATAAACCGTAGGAGGAGCTTTCACGGTAATGGTGTCGTGATATTCCACTCCGGATATGGTATCGACAAGAACCACACGGCCCTCCATGTCATGCGTTTCAATCACACTGGCCGGTCGTACAGGTGTCTCACCCGGTTTTACTTCTTTTACCACAGGAGTCTCAGTCTCCGGGCGTTTATTCTCAGGATTGGCTACAGGCGTGATACGACGTTGTGCCATGGTCGTTACGGCGAACATGGCACACACAAGTATCAATATGTGGCGTATACTGCTCATAGCATATTTCTATTTGCTGAATCGACAGAATCGTCCGTGTTTTCGGAGTCATCGGTATCTTCCTCCGGCGGCTCGGTATATGTTCGGAAGAATATTCTTATTGTCTCTCTGTCGGTGTTGGTAATATTCACATCAAGCAGTGCGATTGAGTCAATGAGATGATAAGTAGATGAGAATTCCTTGACCTCATACTTATACATTGCACCGCATTCTTCGGATGCGAAATATGGGAGACGGTTATATCGGAATGTCAAGGTATCATTGAATGCGGAATCATCAATACCTCTGGAATGATAATGTATATAAAACTGAGTCTCATCATGTTCGGCACGAAATGGCAGATACACCTCCGATGCCGACGCATTATTGATAATCAAGGAATCGTCGGGTGCGTCTACGCCCCCCAACGATATCTTGTTTACGGATATCGGAGACAGAGTCGTATACGAATAAAATCCGGCCAACGGGATGGAACTCTTGTTGTCAGTACATCCGGAAGAGTTACACCCCGATAGCAGAGATATGCCTGAACATGCAGCAAATATTACTATTGCCTTATATTTCAATAAACACCCCATTTTACTACCTGATCAAAAGGCTTGCGATTTTTCATAGGCAATGAAGCTGTAGGGTCAGGATAACCCAGCGGAATTATCGCAATCGGCTCAATCCCTTCAGGCAGTCCAAGATCCGCAGTCAGACGAGCCGCGTCGAAGTTGCAAATCCAACATGTGCCAAGATTCATTGATGTTGCGGCGAGACACATGTGTTCTACAGCAATGGCTACATCAATATCGGTATGGTCTTTACCATCTGTAGGTCGCTTCCAGGCCTCGTCGTGCCGTCCTAAAGCTACAATAAACACAGGAACATTCTTTACCCAGTCGCGGCCATAACTTTCTATTACTTTTCCACGCAAAGGGTCTGTGTCAATCACAAGGAATTCCCAAGGCTGACGATTACATGCGGAAGGTGCGAGACGCGCCGTATCAAGGACAGCGGCAATCAAGTCGCGACCTACCGGTTTGTCAAGATACTGGCGGCAGCTGTAACGCTGCTTAACCAGATTATATAATTGAGGATACATATTCTAATATTTTATTGGTTATTATTTTTTTATCGTACTATTTCTTCCTCTATCTCATAATGATTCCGTCCGGGAGAATTTCTTACGACAAGCTCACCTATGAATCCTGCGAGGAAAAGCTGAGAACCGAGTATCATTAACGTAAGAGCGAGATAAAAGTATGGCGAATCAGTTACCAGGCGATAATCAAGTCCATGATGCATATTGTAAAGTTTGGAGAAACCCACAACAGCCACAGCTATAAAGCCGAGCAAAAACATCAGTGAGCCAAGCAATCCAAAAAAGTGCATCGGCTTAACGCCAAACTTTGATGTAAACCATAATGTGGCAAGGTCAAGATATCCATTTACGAAACGGTCAAGTCCAAACTTTGAAGAACCATATTTGCGGGCCTGATGATGAACTACCTTTTCTCCGATTTTGCCAAACCCGGCATTCTTCGCAAGATACGGTATATAGCGATGCATGTCGCCATATACCTCAATATGCTTAACCACTTTTGAGCGGTATGCTTTGAGCCCGCAGTTGAAATCATGCAGATTGTGAATGCCACTTACCTTGCGTGCGGTGGCATTGAACAACTTGGTAGGTATTGTCTTTGACAGAGGATCATAGCGTTTCTGCTTCCACCCACTGACAAGGTCATAGCCCTCCTCGGTTATCATACGATATAGTTCCGGTATTTCATCCGGGCTGTCCTGAAGATCCGCATCCATAGTAATCACGACATCTCCTTTAGCACGGGCAAATCCGGTATTTAATGCAGGCGACTTACCATAGTTGCGGCGGAAACATACTCCACGGACTGACGGATTCTTTTGGGAGAGTCCAGTGATTACATCCCATGAATCATCGGTCGACCCATCGTTAATGAAAAGTATTTCATAGGAGAAACCGTTGTTTTTCATAACTCGGTCAATCCACGCCTCAAGTTCAGGAAGGGATTCGGCTTCGTTATATAGAGGTACTACGACAGATATGTCCATAGACTTTATTATATTAAATTTATTTCTTTTGGTTATGAACTCTTGGAGCCACTTTTGTCAACTGAACCAACCATGATATCAACATGGATAGAATCGAACCGGAAAATACAATCAGCCACAACATATCGACAGTGAGTTCAATTGGCTTAGGCAAGAGCTTTTGGTCGCGGGCTGCGGTAAGCATATCAGCGGCATCCTGCGCCTGCTGCATATCCATGGATGAATACATGTCGATAAGAGTGTCAATTCTGCTGTCAAAAAAAGTAGGGTCAATCCAACGCATATATATCATTGCCACAATCGAGGCAATCAAGCCGCCAAAAAAGAATATCGAGATACCTTCCATCCATAGAGATGAAAAAATGGTAGTGCCGTTGTCAGACACATAGCTTTTACGCAACATGAAGTATATACATGGAGGCACTCCAATAATCATAAGCAGTCCTATCAAGGCGCAGACAGGACTGCTTACCGAATATGACGTAACAAAAAACAGAACCGACAGGTAAATGCCAAACCAGGCACCCCAGTCAGCACCACGCTTATATGGCGAATGTGATTTTAGAGTAGAAGAGTCCATACTGGTACAAAGTTACTCAAATTATTAATATAGCACTCACCTTTCGGTTAATTTGCATAAACGACAGATTCGGTCAATCCTAAAAAAGCGACTTTATAGCAGATATATCGGTGTATGCGGTCTGGTCAGGCCGACATGGCACGATTGAGGCATATCCACGGTCAGTCCAATAAAGGTCAGTGTCACGAGCATCCGGTTCTGCGTTGTGGAAACGACCTGTGAGCCAGTAGTATGGTCGATTATGAGGGTCGGTGTACTCAGCATATTCCTCAGTCCAGTATCCTTCGGCTGCACGTGCAGTCTTTATTCCGGCGACTTTGTCACATTTTGGAATATTCACATTCAGACATACGCCTTTTGGCAAGCCTTTTTCCATCACACGACTTACAACCTCCTCGACGACAGGCGCACATGCTGCAAGTGATGCATTCTCATCATGACTATGGTAGGAGAAGCCAATTGCGTCGGCTCCCAACAAACACCCTTCGAATACAGCACCCATAGTGCCGGAATACAATGCGTTTATCGCTGAATTAGAACCGTGATTTATACCAGCCAACAGCATGTCGGGATGCATATCTTTAAGCACTACATGTACGGCAAGTTTGACACAGTCAACCGGTGTGCCATTGACACTGTACATCTCCGCACCATTATAATCCGGCAGACGAGTGATGCGCAACGGCGAATTTACCGTAAGAGCCGATGACTGCCCACTACGGGGACCATCGGGTGCTACGGCTATGATTCGTCCTCGTCCTGCAATATAGTCAATCAGTCGGTGTATACCGGGTGCATTGATTCCATCGTCATTAGACACCAGAATCACAGGGAGTTTATCTTTGTTCATATCATTCATAATCAAATTATAGCACTACGAATATCTGTAGATGTATTGATGACAGCTTAAAGCGCTTCTCAATTTTTCTGCGAATATAGCAATTTTTCTCAAAACAACTTGATAAATACAAAAAAGACAGGCTCGCCCTCACAGGCAAGCCTATCCTAACCGTAACAACTTTTTTGAATTTGTCTATACTTTAGAATCTGCTTAATAATAAATTACACCTCACAACAGTACTGCCGCCAAAGAGAGTATCTATTCAGAACTCTTTGGCGGCAGTACAAATATATCAATCCGCTATCGGGATTTATCCTTTACATTAATTCTCCAAAGTAAAGTCGTCGACCGTCACATTAAAATCGATAGGCTGGAGAACCGTAGGATTATCAATCTTTATATTATATATGTATGCATGACCTATCTTCCAGTCCGATACTGCCGAGGAGGTCATCGGGAATATCAGACGTCCGGCCGGACTCTCATCGACCAACTGTGAAGGTGGAGTTGATGCAGTCGGCCATATTCTGGCACCGGAGGCAACATCGAAAATCTCACAGTCTACTTCTATATAGCTCCCGGTGTAGTTTGAACCGTCAAATTCAAGTTTGGTCAGAGGTTGCGGGAGAAAGAAACTCATATTGAGATTGTTCTCTGTGATATCAACAGGAGTGGTTGTCAGGTTTACAAAATCTTCCTCACCAATTGCATAAAATATCATGAGTGGAGACCTGAGTTTCAAGTCTTCCCAATGTCCTACATTCTGGTGCATTGACTGTGAAGTAGTGGCATCCGGGTAGTAGAATGTACCGGTATGATTAAGACCATGAAGTACAACATGACGCACATTGACTCTGATAGCCTCATTCGAACTGCTCAGCATGATGCTGGCCTTGGACAGCGCATGCCGGAAATTAATATTGACGGGAGATGCTTTTGACGTCTCTCCTATATTTACGGCATATAGCAAATCAGTCTGCCCGTCGCATGTATAATCGGGTATATCTCCGATTGCATCGTCTCCGACATTTGGAGAATTGGTTATATTAGGACTATAAGCATAGAAATTGACCGGAGTATCAGGCCAATACATAGTAGGAGTATAAGTCCACGATGAACCGTTGCGTCTTACCACAACGCGCTCCATATATGGTTTACCTGCAGTAAAGGCATATACATAAAATTCTTTTATAGTCGCAGTTGTGGTCGAAGCCGCGCGGGGAGCTTTCGGAACCATGACATTGAATGCAATCGCATTCTCACGGCTATCATCAGGAACATTTATACCAGACCCGTCATCAGAGCATGATATAAATGCTACCGAAGATACAAAAGCAAGAGCTAAAAGAGACTTTGTTTTCATAATTCAAACCTTAAAGATTCGTATATTCTCATTATATAGATTATAACACTGCTTCAAACCAATAAGTTTTTAAGACAAGAGAGTATCTATTCATGATTGTATGTCGATTATTTCAGTAATCCATCCATCTATGCTTACATCAAGTCCACCTTCTCCACCAACAGGGTCTGAAGGCGGAAGCTCAATGCCTCCGACAATAAGACTGACATTCATCGGATCCTTTGCATTGCGAGCCTGCTTAGTGACATCAAAATCGTATCGTAATTTCTTTCCGTCAGTAAGCCACACATATAAAGTCAATATATTGGCAGACTCAGGACTTTTTGGCAGCCCGAAAGTCAAAAAACGGCCTTCAATACAATCATCGCCAGCCGCATCGGCTTTCAATGGCAATGTAGCGCATCTGGAGCCACACATCAAAGTTGCCGGGCACATCTCTGATGCCATACCGCTTATAGACGCACACAGCCTCTTCACTCCGGAGAGATTGGATACATTTTCAATGATAAACCGATAATTTGCCACAGCAGGCCGAGGGTACAATGTAATTCCCCGGATATCCTGTAACACATTATCTTCACCTTCATTGTATGTAATCCACTCGTCCAACGCATTCAAATCCATCTCCCACACCGAGCCACACCACATCATGTCAGGGCATACTTCAACGGATTCTCCATTATCGGCGACAGCCGGGCCTATTGGATTATCAAGAGTACCTCCGAGACCATCATAAAGGCCACCTGTGCGGCAGTAGCATGTAAAATAAAAACTGTCTTCGTCCTTAAAAAGGATGCCGGAGGTATCATCATTCATACATACTACTCTATAATCATCATCGCGAATCTCAATATCTCCGCCATTCCTGCCCGGAATATCGAATCGCCATACATCATCGCCTTCTATCGGGAAGAACATATATGCCATTCCCTCAGGCATAGCATCCGGAGCATATTCCCAGTTTACATCAATATGGAAATTTCCATTATACGAAGCTACGGGACATTCATCATGCTCATATATGAGACTGCATCCTGAAAATAAAAATGCGATAACAACTACAAAAGTCGGAATCGCAATTTGGATATTATATGTTGCAAGCCTTCCCAAATATTTAGTTTAATTTTAAAGGCAACATTTTCCTCAACGGCACATGTCAAATCCGCGGCGACGAAGTGCGTCAAGGGTATGATAGTCCATCGCTTCCTTATAGTAGGATATTATATGGGATACCCAGTCATTATTGCTCTTTGTACCGGCACGAGTCGCATTGTACTCGCGAATCTGCTGATCGTATTGCAAAAGTTCGGGTACAAGATTATCCTGACGGTATGTATTGTGATAGACGACAAGATCCGCACTCTGCTTCGGCTTAAGATCCGGCATTTCGCGTGGGATACCGATTGCAAGCCCGCATACCACAAATACTTTGGGCGGCAACTTCATAAGGCGAGCGATAGCCTCCGGAGCCGCAGTACGCGCATATCCGATAGGACATGTTCCAAGTCCTTCCGACTCTGCCGCCGTAAGTGCGCTCATCATGGCAAGCGTAGCATCTACAATACCTACTATCACACCGTCTGCCGTGTGAGCGAAATCAGGCATGTCAATGCCTTTGGCTTCAGCCACCAGTGATATTTTATTGTAATCGGCACAGAAAAGCAGAAAATGGCGACAGGTCTTTATCTGCTTCTGCCCCGTAAGCTCGTATAGCTTCTCCTTGGTAGGTTGGTCATCAATATCTATGACTGAGAACTGTTGTCCATTATAGCTTGTGGGTGTATTACGTATCGCATCATATATGAATCCCATCATTTCTGACGGTATATCTTCACGTTCATAGCGACGAATGCATCGGCGATCGAGTAAGGTGGTCTTTACGTCTTTCATATCGGGCAAAGATGTTATAATATTGGCATTGAATCCTTGATATATTGGTATTAATCGTAAAACAGTTCATCTATACAAAATGTTCTAAACATTCAAAAAAAAATAGCAGCCCCTCAAATTTTGAAGGACTGCCGCATATTATAATTTAGGTCTTGAGTATCTCAGCGTGAGATTTTAAGCATCCGTGGCGCAATATTACGACCATGCAGATGCAGTAGGTTTATTCCGGATGGAAGCGGAAGTCTCGACTCTAAAGAGGTTACGACCCGATTGTAAATCATGCGTCCATCAAGAGCGTATACTGAAAGTGTCGCTCCGATTGCATCCGGGCTTACTGTCAGAATAGAAGTAGACGGATCGTAGGAT
>Ga0137302_10121_pt1 | contig 58943 bp, 40 predicted proteins | sample Ramsor2O_GlcNAcB_FD_97184 | JGI IMG/M metagenome (GOLD analysis project Ga0137302, IMG submission 97184) | Mouse cecal microbial communities from Vienna, Austria - N-Acetylglucosamine amended with D2O_GlcNAcB | ecosystem: Host-associated > Mammals > Digestive system > Large intestine > Cecum... | reverse complement strand
TTTTGCCTTTTTGGAGAACCACAAGGCAAAAATCATCATGCAGCCCGCGGCGAACAAAATATAATGGTTTACCGGCATGCCCTGCCCCGGCATCAGACACTCCATGGAGGTGATGGATGAGGGAGAGCCACCGGCCGCCGCCACGCTGCTGGCGTACTGGAAGGAATCCAGACCACCCATAAAAACGCCGATGAAATTCACCAGGTCGTTGCCCGCAAAAGCCAGGGCCAGGGAAAAAGTGCCCGCCAGAACGGTCAGGCGCAGAATATTCGTCATGAACAAATGCTGAAGCAGGAACATGAGCACGGAAAAACCGCCGAAGGCCGTGAGCAGGGCCATGCCCAGATTCTGGTCAATGTATTGGATGAACGAGGGCTCCATCAGGGTAGACTCTTTCAAGCCCTTGAAAACGGCAAAATAGGCTATCGCCGTCATGGCAATGCCGCACCAGAAGCAGCCGAACCATTTGAACCGGGACTGGTATTTAAACGTGAACGCCAGACGGGAAATCCACATGACGATGGTGCCTACCGTAAAGGCGATGGCTACGGAAAGAAGAATGCTGGTGACAATCTCAAAAGCCTTGTCCGTATTAATGAAATCCCACACGGACTGAACCAGGCGGAGCTTGGAAATCTTGAACAGGGCCGTCGCTACGGCAGACCCCAAAATACCGAATACCAGGGAAACGGTGGTGGACGTAGGCAATCCGAAAGTATTGAAGGTATCCAGCAGAATCACTTCGCTGATCATTACTCCCAGGAAAAGCAGCATCACTTCATGATAACTGAACATGTCCGGGTGAAAAATACCGTTGCGGGCTACTTCCATCATGCCTCCGGAGAAACAGGCCCCCACCAGCACGCCGATGGAAGCTACGGTCAGGATCACCCGCACGGGTGCAGCCTTGGAACCGATGGCGGAATTGAGGAAGTTGACAGCGTCATTCGCTACGCCGTTGATCAAGTCAAATGCCGCCAGAAGCAGCAGGGCTGTGATGATAATCCAGTAAATTGAGTCCATAACTGTCTCTTGTGAATGGTGGGCGGAGGGCATCCGCGAGCTGCACCACCGCCTCTTTACACGGAAACGGTCGATTTTGCTACTGTTTTGTTACAGAAAAATCCTTTCTCCTTATCACCGGGAACGGGGAAGGAAATCCAGTTCCCCGGGGTCGGGCCAACGGTGCCGGGGATAACGCCCCGCCAGGTCCTTTTTCATTTGCCCGTATCCGTTCCGCCAAAAACTTTCCAGAGATCCCGTTACCTGCCACGGCCTCTGGCTGGGGGCCAGCACCTCCACAATCACGGGTACGGCCCCGTTGGCAATGCGTGGGGAAACCGCCACGCCGAACAGGCGCTGCACCGTCAGACTGATCACCGGGGAGGAATCCTCCCCGTACCTGACCTTGGCGTGCTGGCCGTTGGGCAACGTGAGGCTTACCGGGGCATAATCGTCCAGCGCCTTCGCCTGCCAGCCGGAAAGCCAATCCCTCAGCACGGGAATAATTTCCCTTTCCTTGATGTCCTTATAACCCACGGCCCCTTCACAGACCAAAGAAATGGCGACCAGCTTGTCCTCCTCCGAAAACCGGGGCAGCTCCAGTTCCGGCATCCAAACGCTCAAACCATTAAGACGGCGTATCCACTGTTCCACGGCATCATTCCATTTCACCAGCTTCAGGGTTCCGTCCACTACTTTTTCAGCCAAAACCGGGGCGGCCAGCTCCGGAGGGGCATCCCCGCGGTCACGATCCTCCAGCACCAGATCTCCATACATCAGCTTCCGGTGCAGACGCACGCGCCGCAAAGCGGCATCGAAGACGGCTTCCTCCCCGCAGGAAAAACGCTCCGGCCAAATGGAACGCAAATCTTCCGGCGCAATAAGCGTACAGCGTCCCACACGGGTTTCCACCGCCTTTCCGGACAATTCCGCCACCTCTGCGGCTACGAAATGCTCTCCTTGAAACACCACGCTTCCTTCCGCCAGCCTGCCGCCCACCCCGCCGGCCATGCGGCATGTATTGGCTGCCACGCCATTTCGCACACCCACATGGTCCGCAAAACTCTCAATCATTGCACGGACTACGGCAGGGCGCGCCGCCGTAAAATCCGGTCCCGGCGTTTCCCGGGCTTTTCCCCGGCTGCCGACGGATAGAAGCTGCCGGTATGCCATCCATGCCTCCCGCGCCCCGCGGGAAGAGATGCCCCAGCGGGTACACGCCGCCGCCCCAAAACCGGCATCCACAGCCTTCTCCACCGCGCGCCACTCCGCCTGGAAATCCGTGTAATCCGCAGAATCGCGCAAATGATCGTTCAGCCCCCCCTTTACCGCAACACCTTCTCCCTGCATCAGGGCTGCAACGGCGGCCAGCTCCACGGCACACTGTTCATCCTGGCCGGCCACCATCAGACGGGCCAGCCGGGGCGGCAGGGGAAAAGCGGTCATCCTTTTTCCCGTATCCGTCAGGCTTCCATCCTCTTCCGTCGCACCCAGGGCAGCCAACAAATTCACGGCCCGCTGCATCACCAGGGGGGCAGGAACATCCAGCCAACGGAAATTTTCCGGTACGGTGACGCCCCAGGCAGCCAAATTCAAAACGGCTCCGGCCAGATCCACCCGGAAACATTCGGGCGGGGCAAAATCCTCCTTCCGGGCCTGTTCCGCCTCACTCCACAGCCGGAAACAGCGCCCCGGAGCCACGCGCCCGGCACGGCCCGCGCGCTGAGCGGCGGACGCCTTGGAAATCTTCACCAGATGCAGCGTATCCATCCCCCGGTACGGATCCCATCCGGACCGACGGACCAGCCCGGAATCAACCACCGTACGCACTCCCTCAATCGTCAGGGAAGTTTCCGCCACATTAGTGGAAACAATGACACGGGGGATATCCCCCCGCTCCACGGCGCAATTCTGCTGCTCCGGCGCCAGAGACCCGTAAAGGGGAAAAACGTCCCGGCCGCTCATCCACGGCTTTCCTGCCAGCAACTCCACCGTTTTCCGTATCTCATACACGCCCGGCATAAATACCAGCACATCCCCGCAGTCATCCTCCCTCACCGCCTCCCGCACAACATCCGCCGCCTGCTCCCATATGGGGGGAGGAGCCACCCTGCCGCGTCCGTCACTAACCAGGCGGGGAGCCCGGTAAACGACTTCCACGGGATACTGTCTGCCTTGCGCTTCCAGAACCCGGCAGGAACCTCCCATATATTCCCGCAGCCCTGATATCTCCAGTGTGGCGGACATCACGACCACGGCCAGATCCCGGCGCGGCCCTTCCTGCAGATCCAGCACACGCCCCAGGGATAAATCCCCGGAAAGGCTGCGTTCATGGAACTCATCAAACACCACGGCGCTCACCCCTTCCAGGGAGGGCCATTCCGTCAGCCAGCGCTCCAACATGCCGTCCGTCACGTACGCGATACGGGTGCGGGAGGAAATGTACCGTTCAAAACGCACCGCATACCCCACTTCTTTTCCCAGCTCCACCCCGCGCAGCCGGGCCACATGCCGCGCCAGCAGGCGAGCGGCCATCCGCCGGGGCTGTACAACGACAATCAGGCCACGGTCTCCCAGACCGGCGTCATCCATCATCGGAGGAACGCCGGTGGACTTGCCGGAGCCGGTAGGAGCTTTCAACAAAATGCGCGGAGAAGGAACCCGCAGAGCCTCCATCAATTCTCCGCGGATTTCCTCAATGGGAAGAGAAGAAAAAACCATACCGGGTTACAGGGAATCCGTTCGTGCCGGGGACATTCAGCCGATGCAGGCCAGCAGAAACCAGAAAAACGGCACGGTAAAGGAAGGGCTGTCAATCAAATCAAAAATTCCTCCTATCCCCGGCAGCAGGGAACCGGAATCCTTGATGGCCAGGCTGCGTTTAACCAGGGACCCGGCCAGATCCCCGTAAACGGAAAGCAGGAAAATGAGGGATGTGCATCCCATCAGTACCAGTACCTGGGTTATGGACAAGACGGAAATTCTGAACATCGGGAAAACCAGCCCTATAGCCGCCGCATTCGTCAGCACCCAGGAACCGAGGAGGCCCTCCCACGTTTTCTTGGGGCTGATGTGGGGAATGAGCCTGCGGGAAAAAAGGCGGCCGCCCAGCAGGAACCCGCTCACGTAGGCAAAAATGTCCGCCATCTTCGTTACCAGAACGACCCACAGCACACACATGACAATGGCCGGATAAACATACCCCGCCCTCATATACGCCAGATGCAGGGCCAGAATGGCAAAAGAGAACAGCCAGACGGGATAAATAAAGGAAAGCAGCGTAGTACCCACGGAACGGAGAGCCCTGCTTCCATCCACCGGGTGCTTCATCTCACGGATGAAGGCAACCACTACCAGGAGGACCGGAGCGGCAAGCGCCACCAGAAGAGGAAGGGGGATGAGGAAAGAAACCTGTTCCGCAAGGGCGCTTTCCCGGAATTTAGTGATGCAGCATGACCAGGACAGCAATACGGGGTACGCCACTCCGAAAAGAAAGCTCAAGTTCGGCTGGGAGGCTTTTCCGGAACGCAGCAGCATGTGCCGCCATTCCCAGGCGGCCAAAATACAGAAAATGCAGACCAGACCGTAATACCCAAGTTCGCAGTCCCACCACAAAGCCCCGGCCAGCAACCCAAGCAAAACCACGGTGCTGAATGAACGCTGCAGCAGAACACCCATCTTGCTTCCGGAAAAACTCTTGTCCCGATTCGGTATGCTCATCATCACGCGAAGTGTACAGAAAACCGTTGCAACCTCAATCCTGAAATGCTTCCTTTCCTGCGGCGTCTCTTCGGAAAACGTCCGTTCTCCCCATCCTCACCCTCCCCGCTGCAAACAGGAAAGCAGTCATCCCGCCACTTTTCCCTCTCCGGGAAGGATGCAGCAACGGAAAACCAAAGAAAGCACGCAACAACAAAAAGCGGAAGAAATGCAAAAAAAACATCCGTAAAATGAAATCCATTTCCATGCAGCTCCAATATGACAAATGCCGGACTTCCGCACAAAATTTCAAACTTTATGGTGGATTTATCCACCCATGAATTCTCTTCTTTCCTCCCCCTGCCGCCGCCAGATATTTCCGGATGAACCGGCTTCCATTTACTCTTGTCCCCTTCCGGAAACAAGGAGAGCAAAATAGCGTCATGTGGACGTTTTATAAGATAGACAATCACCTGCAAATCAGTAACACTTACATCCCGGTGCCAGCTTTTTCCCCAAATGGAAAAAAACGCACCCTTTTCCGTTATGAACATGCACTCATTCCGTTGGATTAGACTCACCGCATTCTCGGCCCTGGCCGCAGCCGCCATTACTTCCTGCGCCTCTGCGGCTACGGACTTCAACCAGGTGGGCAAGCAAATGTCCCTGCTGCTCCAGAATTTCCACTTCTCCCGCAAAGAATTCAGCGATGAACTATCCACTAAATTCCTGGAAACCTACCTGCGCAAGGTAGACCCCAACAAAATATTCTTCACCCAGCAGGACGTAGACGCCCTCAAAAGAAAATACGGTAAGGAGCTGGACGACTACCTTATGTCCGGCCAGATGATGGATGCGGCCCAGGCCATGCACGCCCTTTACCGCCAGCGCGCCATGCAGCGCATCTCCTATGCGCGGGATTTGCTGAAAAAGGGAGGCTTCACCTTTGACAAAGACAAGTCTATCGAACGTTCCCGCCGCAAAACAGCCGCGTGGCCCAAGGATGAGGCGGAAATGCAGCAGGTCTGGAAAGACATGGTGGAGGAACAGCTCCTGTCCGAAATCCTGCGCCGTGAAACCGTAGCGCGCCTGGCCAAGGAACAGAACAAGCCCGATCCCCTGGCCAATGAAAAACCCGCGGAGGAAAAACTGCTTATGCGTTATGAACGCATTCAACGCAATATTCAGGAAACGGATCTGGAAGACGTAGCGGAAACACTGCTCAGCGCCGTAGCCTTGACGTATGACCCGCATACGGATTACATGGGTGCGCGCCAGGTGGACCGTTTCAAAATCTCCATGGGTACGGAACTCACCGGCATCGGCGCCCTGTTGGGCAGTGAAGACGACGGTTCCACCAAAATTACCGGTATCGTTGTGGGAGGACCGGCTGACAAATCCGGAGAATTGAAGCTGAACGACCGCATCGTTGCCATTGACTCCGACAACTCCGGAGAAATGGTGGATATCCTGTTCATGAAGCTGGACAAAGTGGTGGATATGATCCGCGGAGCCGAAAATACCCAGATGCGCCTGAAAGTAGAGCCGGCAGACGCCCCCGGACAGGCCAAAATCATTACGCTGACCCGCTCCAAGGTACCTCTGAAGGATGAACTTGCCAAAGGTGAAATCATTGAACTTACCGGAGCTCCGGAAGGCAGGAACCGCATTGGCGTGCTGAGCCTTCCCTCATTCTACGCAGACATGGAAGGCGGAGACCGCCGCTGTGCCAAGGATGTCAAAAAAATTCTGGAACGGATGAACAAGGAAAATGTGGATGGCCTGGTAATTGACCTGCGCAGCAACGGCGGCGGTTCCCTGGAGGAAGTGCGCCTGATGACGGGCTTCTTTACCGGAAACGGCCCCGTGGTGCAAATCAAGGACACCCGCGGCAACGTGGATATCAAATCCGCCCACAACCGCCAGAAACTCTTCAATGGCCCCATTGTGGTGCTCATCAATAAACTCAGCGCATCCGCCTCTGAAATTCTGGCCGCGGCCCTTCAGGATTACGGCCGCGCCGTGATTGTGGGGGATGAATCCACCTTCGGGAAGGGGTCTGTGCAGCAGCCTGTGGACATCGGCCAATACCTGCCTTTCTTCGCGGCCAGAGACCGTGCGGGCCTGCTGAAAGTCACTACCCAGAAATTTTACCGTGTGGCGGGCGGCTCCACCCAGCTCAAAGGCGTGGAAAGCGATATCCAGCTTCCCACCGCTACGGCGGCATTCGAACTGGGAGAAGACATTCTGGACTACGCGATGCCCTATGACCAGATTACGCCCTGCACCAACTACAAAAAGGACTCCTCCATCGCGGCCATGCTGCCCGTGCTGAAAGATGCCAGCGCGAAGCGCGTGGAAAAAGACCGCGACCTCCAGATTGCCAGGGAAGATATCGCCATGATGAAACAGCGCATCAAGGACAACAAGCTTTCCCTGAACAAGAAAATCCGGGAACAGGAAAACTCCGCCCTGGAAGAACGCCGCAAATCCATCAACAAGGAACGTAAAATCCGCTTCGCGGAAATGGCCAAGGAAGACACTACCAAATACAAAATTTACCGCCTGACGCTGGACGACGTCAACGCCAAGGAGCTGCCCCTGGCGGATCCGGAAAAAGACAATGAACAATTCATGCACCTGGCGGAAGACCCCACGGCAGAACTGGACGACTCCCCGGAATACCCCTCCGGCCTTGATCCGGAACTCCGCGAAGGCATCAACATCGTCCAGGATATGCTGAAGCTGGAATCCTCCGGAAAATAACGGCTCGCTCCTCGCGAACCTCCTTGCCGCCCCGGCCCCATTCAGGGGACCGGGGTTCTTTTTCACGGGGGTAATTCCGGGAACCGTGCCTCCCGAACGGCCCGAAATGAATCCGGGGCTTGCCAGCCGGAGGGAAATAAGGCAGTATTTTTGCCCGTCAGCAATGAGCACCACCATGAATACGACATACAAAATTGCCATCGGCGCGGATCACGCCGGAGTCGATCTCAAGGAAACCGTAGCGGAACTCCTCAAGGCATGGGGTCATGAAGTGACCGACATGGGAACCATGACCAAAAATTCCTGTGATTATTCCGACTACGCCAATGCAGTCGCAAGCAGCATTGCTGACGGCACCAACGACCGCGGCATCCTTATCTGCCGGTCCGGCATCGGCATGAGTATTGCCGCCAACCGCTGGGTGGGCGTCCGCGCCGCCCTCTGCCGCACGGCCCCTGCTGCGGCCCTTTCCCGCCAGCACAATGATTCCAACCTGCTCTGCCTGGCTTCCGCCTATGTGGACAATGAAAGTGTGGAAGACGTCCTGGACGCCTGGCTGCATGCTGACTTTGAAGGCGGACGCCATGAACGCCGCGTCGTTAAATCCTCCGGTAGCCCCCTGCAATGGACGGACCCGGAACTGGCGGGCCTCATCCAGGAGGAAGGACGCCGGGAAAGCAACAACATTGAGCTGATTGCCTCCGAAAATTTCACTTCTCCCTCCGTCCGGGAAGCCCAGGGCTCCCTGCTGACCAATAAATACGCGGAAGGCTATCCCGGCAAGCGCTGGTATGGCGGTTGCGAGGTGGTGGACAAAGTGGAACAGCTCGCCATTGACCGTGTGCTGAAAATTTTCGGCGGGGATCATGCCAACGTGCAGCCCCACTCCGGTTCCCAGGCCAACATGGCCGTTTACTTCTCTGTTCTGAAGCCGGGCGATACCATTCTCACGATGGATCTCTCCCACGGCGGCCACCTCACCCACGGGCACCGGGCCAACTTCTCCGGCAAACTGTACAATGTGGTTCACTACGGCGTATCCCAGGAAACGGAAGCTATTGACTATGATGCTTTGGAAAAACTGGCTCTGGAGGTAAAGCCGCAAATGATCACGGCGGGAGCAAGCGCCTACTCACGCACAATCGACTTTGAACGCATGGGCCAGATTGCCAGGGCCTGCGGTGCCTACCTGTTCGTGGACATGGCCCACATCGCGGGCCTGGTGGCCGGGGGGCAGCACCCGAATCCGGTTCCCCATGCGGACTTCGTCTCCTCCACCACGCATAAATCCCTGCGCGGCCCCCGCGGCGGCTTCGTCATCTGCAAGGAGGAATACGCCAAAAAACTGGATGCAGCCGTCTTCCCCGGAATGCAGGGCGGCCCCCTCATGCACATCATTGCCGCCAAGGCGGCCTGTTTCGGAGAAGCTCTGAAGCCCGAATTCAAGGACTATGCGGCCCAGGTTGTCAAAAACGCCAAGGCCATGGCGGCCAAAATGGCGGAACTCGGCTTCCGCGTCGTCTCCAACGGTACGGACAACCACGTATTCATGGTAGACCTCCGCAACAAAGGCATTAACGGTGCAGACGCGCAGGAAGCCCTGGACCGCGTAGGCATCACCGTAAACAAGAACGCCATCCCGTTTGACACGGGTTCTCCCATGAAACCTTCCGGCATCCGCATCGGTACGCCTGCCGTAACCACTCGCGGCATGAAGGAAAAAGACGTGGAACAGGTGGCTGAATTCATTGCGCGTGCGCTGGCCTTGTACGTAGGTGACCAGGTATGCCCGAATCCGGAAGGCTTCTCCCAGCTTAAGGAAGAAGTTTCCGCGTTTAACCGCAACTTCCGCCTGCCTCATTAACATCTCCTGCGTATAAACGCTTTTCAGGCCGTTCCGCCTTTACCGCGGAACGGCCTTTTCATCAAAAGTCCGTATTTACGGCCCCCGATACGCGCGGCCAAGACGCCCGCAACAAAAAAACCTCTTCGTCAAGGAATGGCCGGGGTTCATCCAAACTGCACTTTTCCCCTCCTATATTGCGGACAAACCGGTTTGGAAATCAACAACCATTACCCATTTGCACTTCCTCGTTGGAACGTCTGCCCTCTTCCCGGCCCAACCGGAAAACAAAGGTTGCGGCAGGTTGGAAATAATGGAACTGATGACTTGCATGCGTTGCCCCTCCATCCGCAATTAAAACAATCTGAAACCCTTCATTGGAAAACTGGATATTTTTTTCATCCCAATATCCATAACCGGACATAACAGAATATCTTCCTATTTCTCTGAATGAACCGTCCTGCTGGCGCAGAAAAGCCTTAAATTCATAACTGTTAAAATTGGCTCCTCTCGGCGTTCTCCACACTAATGCGGCTTCATGGTCCGCCTGCCAAATTACTTTGTTATCCGGATTCTCCCGGAAACAGTTTTCCAGAAAAGCCACCTCCTGCTTGTGAAAACGCAAGGCGGCAACATCCACCGGAGGATGATCGACAAGGGGAGAAGGCACGTCAGAAGCCATAACAAAGGGAACCGTGCAGCAAGAGAAAAGAAGCGTTTTAAGAGAGGCATTCATCCTCCAGATATTACTTCGTCAAAAAGACGGCTCAAGTCTCAATCACCTGATCGCCTGATGATGCTTCAGAATGATTTATCTATCCAAAGATCCACCGGGCCAGACAGACAAACTATCGCATCCGTCTGGTTTGACAATACAGTTCCGATACTGCTTTTCCGTCAAAAAGTCAGTTCCGCCAATAGTGACATGAGGCGTGGAAGTAGTACCTGCCGTTCTAAATTCATCATAAGGAACAGTCACGCCACCGCTCAGAACCTCAAGGAGCGCCTTTCTGGCTTCTTCCAGTTTTTCACAGCTCAGCCTGTCAATATCCCTGTACTCCTCCACTTCAACCTTGGCACATTGCTGATTTGTTACGGAGGCCCAATCAGGATTCTTACCGTCTTTGATTTCGCCAAATTCCGTCAATATACTCAACAAGGGATTTCGATAAGCATTCCCTTTCGTGCTGCCGGGACGATTCAACATCACCAATGCACTCGTCCTTATCTCGGCACCCTTCGTATCGGCTTCCGCATAGATGACTCGCGCCATTGGAGAGTCATAACATCGTCTCCGTCGATGAGGAAATAATGCCGTTCTGCTTTTTCTACTCTAATGTATGCTTTCCAGGTGTCAGTACGATCTTCTACATTCTGCTTGATAGGAATCAGCACGGGGTCGGACACTCAACTAACAAACAAATTTTTACAAAATTTGATATGTAAAATTCTTTTATGGCCTGCCCGCGGAAGTCATGCCGTCCCACACGGGAAAGTAATAATGCAGGGTAGGTTCAGGCTCATTCAACAGGCGATAGTGCCACCATTCCGGAGCATAATTGGCAAAACCCTGTTTTTCAAAAGCCGTTTTCAGAATCATCCTGTTTCTGCGTTGGGAAGGAGTCACTAATGTAGAGTCTGTGGTGGAACTGGGATCCAGCAGGTCATGATGGCCGCCCATATCCACCGGCTTTCCGGTCTTGGCGTACAGCAGGGAAACATCCACAGCCACGCCCCGGGAATGTTCCGAAAAATCGCGCACATAGTGGTCTCCGAACACCTTGGCCTTGTCAATATGGGGATAATACCGGGACTTCATCTTTTGGTCCCCGTCGTCAGCTCCCCATTTGCAAATGTCCAGCACGGCGGTATGGGGACGGTAGGCGTCATAAATTTCCAGCAGGTAACCCTGACGATACAAATCTTCCGAGACTTTTTTCAACGCCTGCGCCGCCTGGGTGCGCAGGATGGCGCGCCGACCGTGGTAACCGTCCAGCGGACGCCCTACAAAATTGTCATACCCGGCATATTTCAAATTAGTCTTCACCAGCGGAGCCACCTGATCCACATACACAAAGCCCGGCTGCATCACGGGCTGAAGGGGCTGATTGAACGCCGGTTTGAATTCCCTGCTGCCGGAACAGGAAACCAGTAACATGAACATGCCGCATACCGCAGCTACGCAAGTCTTCATGACCACGAAGCGTAGCACGGCATGCGGCGCAAATCCGGTCAGGATTCCGTCATTTCCAGGAATCCCTTGATCTTGCTGATGCGCGTGGGATGGCGCAGCTTGCGGAGGGCTTTGGCTTCAATCTGGCGAATGCGTTCGCGGGTGACGCTGAACTGGCGGCCCACCTCCTCCAGAGTGCGGGGACTGCCGTCCCGGAGGCCGAAGCGCTGTTCAATAACTTCGCGTTCACGATCCGTGAGGGTGTCCAGAACATCCTTGATTTTTTCTTTCAGAAAAGAGAAGGAGGCTTCCTCCATGGGATTTTCCGCCGCCTTGTCTTCAATAAAGTCACCAAAGGAGGTATCGTCGGAATCCCCCACGGGGGCTTGCAGGGAAATGGGCTGCTGGGCCATTTTCAAAACGGAACGCACGCGTTCCACAGGCAGATGGATTTCTTCCGCGATTTCTTCCGGAGTGGGTTCCCTACCATACTCCTGCACCAGCTGCTTTTGCACGCGCATCAATTTATTGATGGTTTCAATCATGTGCACGGGAATGCGGATGGTGCGGGCCTGGTCTGCAATGGAGCGGGTGATGGCCTGGCGAATCCACCAGGTGGCATAGGTGGAGAATTTGTAGCCGCGGCGGTATTCAAATTTTTCCACCGCTTTCATCAGGCCCATGTTGCCTTCCTGAATCAGATCCAGGAAGGAGAGGCCGCGGTTGGTATATTTTTTGGCAATGGAAATGACCAGGCGCAGATTGGCCTCCACCATTTCATCCTTGGCCCTGCGGGCTTCGCGAAGCCATTTGCGGAGTTCCTGGTAGGCTTCTCCCATCTCATCCGCAGTCATCCACATGCGAAGCTCCAGCTCTGCCAGATGTTCCTTGAGTTCCTTGTTGTCCGGTTCCAGGGCAACCTTCTTCTGCATGCGGAGCACGCGGTCGCGGGCCTCGTCAATCATGGAACAGAAATCCTCAATCACCTTGTGCTTGAAATACAGGCGACCGAAGAACTTCACCAAAACGCCGGCAACTTTGTCGAATTCGGCCTGGCGGGCCTTGACGGACTTGGCCGCCTCCTTGCTGCGGTACAGCTTGCGGAAGGAACCGGATGCGTCCTGATGGGTCTGCTGTATCTGGGCGCAGAGCTGGGCCAGCCCTTTCATATAGCGCTCACGGGAGTCTATCTTTTTGTCAAGGATAACGCGGTCAAAGCGTTCCTCATTGTCGAGCAGGCGATAGGCTACGTCCAGATAGGCATTCGCGATGAAACCGAAGCGGTGCACACAGCGCTGGACGTTCTGTTCCGCGTCCTCAATTCTCTTGGAAATGGCCACTTCCTCTTCACGGGTAAGCAGGGAAACCTGGCCCATTTGTTTCAGGTACATGCGGACGGGATCATCCAGAATGTCCATCTTGGCTTCGAGCTTTTCCTCTTCGTCCTCTTCTTCCGTGCTGATGCGGGTGCGGTCCGTGTAGCTGTCCACATCAGACGCGTCAATGATGTCAAACGCCATGCTGCGCAGGCGGTCCATGATGGCCTCGTAATCCTGCTGATCGACAATGTCGTTGGGAAGGGAGTCATTAATATCGTCAAAAGTCAGATACCCCTGTTCCTTGGCGAGCTTGATAAGTTCACGGATTTTTTCCTGAATTTCCGGAGCGTCAATCGGATTCGTGATCTTGCGGCTGGCAGCCCTCTTGCGTTCCTCTTCCAGTATTTCGCTTAATTTTTTGGGCGTTTCCTCCTTCGCGGCAGGTTTGGCGGCCTTCTTCTCAGCCGGCTTCTTCTCCGCAGCCTTGGCTGGAGCTTTCTTGGCAGGGACAGCTTCAGGCGCCTTTGCCGGAGTCTTTTTGGCGGACGGCGCCGCCTTCTTGGAGGCAGAAGCCGGAGACGCTTTTTTTGCCGGGGCCTTTTTTTCCGCAACGGGCTTGGCGGCGGCCTTTTCCGCAGCCGGAGCGGCAGCCTTGGCAGAGTTTTTTTTGACAGGAGCCGCCTTCGGAGCGGTTTTGGAATTTTTTGCGGCGGGCCGGGCCGCTATTTTTTCCTTGGATTCAGAAGCTTTTTTGTTGGCGGAAGTCTTCTTGGGAGAAGAGGGGGATGGGTCACCGGATTTGGACATATCTTGAAAAGAAGAGGGCACAATTCACCATTATATCAATACCCGGAGGTATCGAGGCACTACATTGTACCCAGCAAACGCTTCAAGTCAACACTAAGTTTGGACAATTCCAGCCTTCTGGCAGCATCCGTGGAGGGATCCGCCAGTTCCGCCATCAGGGAGGCGATGTGCCTCTCCAAAGCGGCCTTCGCAATGCCGGAGCAGGCTTCCTGTACGCTCCTGTCCACATCGGGAATAGGTATGGGCTCCAGATTCAGCATGCCCAGGGCATCCCGTTCCGGCTGAGGCAGAGACACCAGAAAAGCCTGAACGGCCGCGGGGCTGTCCGGAGAAGGCAGCCTGGCCAGAATTTTTTTTAAGATGCCTCCGCCCTGCAGCAGCCGCATCGGCTCCAGCAATTCTTCAATGCGGTCCACGATAAGCCCCTGGGCACGGGAATTCTGAAGGGCCAGTTCACAGAGCACGGCCACGGCGCGATCCATTTTCACAGGAGGATGCTGCGGAACCTCCTCAGCCGTCTTACGCTCTGCGGACTGGGTCTGTTCCTGCCCCTTCCGGCGTCCGGCCATTCTGACGGCGCCGCGCAAATTATCCGCAGCCATGCGCATGCGCGTGGCTACGTCAGCCGTAGCCAGGTCCCGGGCCACCGGGTCGCTCATGCAGGCCAGCAGGGCCGTCATCTCACGGGCAAAAGCGGCGCTGGAAGCGGCGTCATCCAACAAACCGCTCTCCCTGGCCCGTTCAATGCGAACCTCAAAGAAGGAACGGGCCCGCTCCACCATCCCAGAAAAAGCCTCTTTCCCCTCCCTCTTCATGAAAGAATCCGGATCGTCCCCGGCAGGAAGGTTCACCAGGTAAATATCCTTGCCAAAAGGGGCCAGTTCACGGAAAGCCCGGTCCGCCGCAGCCATGCCCGCCTTGTCCGCGTCAAAACACAACACTATCCGTGAAGCATAGCGTGAAAGAATCCGGGCATGCTCCGGAGTAAACGCCGTCCCCAAAGGGGCTACGGCAAAAGAAATACCCGCCTCGTGGCAGGCAATGACGTCTATCTGCCCCTCGCACAACAGGGCTTTGCCGCTTTTTCCCATAGGGCCGCGCGCCTTGTCCAGGGCAAACACCACGTCCCCCTTTTTGAAAATGGCCGTCTCCGGAGAATTAACGTACTTGCCTACGTTTTCCTGAGGCCGCAGAATGCGGCCGGAAAACGCCACACATTCTCCGTACACATTGTTGATGGGGAACATCAGCCTGTCCCGGAAGCGGGCGTACAAATCTCCCCGTTCTCCGCGGTTGGCGAGACCGGAATCTATCAGCACCTGGTCCGGAATCCCCTCCCTGCGGGCCCAGGCCAGAAACTCCCGCGAGGAGTCAGGAGCCCACCCTACCTGCCAGCGTTTCGCCATGTCTGCCCCGTATCCGCGGGAATTCAGGTAAGCCCTGGCCTCCGCCGCCTTCGGGGAACAAAGCAGGAGCCTGTGGAAAAACCCAGCCGCCTTCTTGTGGGCCACCAGCAAAGCCGTGCGTGCCTTGCGCCGCCTTTCCTCCGCTGCGTCATAGACCTCCTCCACAATGGAGATTCCGGCTTTTTCCGCCAGCCTTCGCACGGTATCCGCAAACCCCAGGTTCTCCATCTTCATCACAAAAGTGATGGCAGACCCCCCTTCCCCGCAGCCAAAGCATTTAAAATTCTGCCGACTCTGGTCCACAATGAAGGAAGGCGTCTTTTCATTGTGGAACGGGCAGCATGCCTTCCACCGGGAACCGGCCCTTTTCAGGGGAAGATAGGATCCCACCACATCTACAATGTCAGTGGCCTCCAGAACGCGCCGGATACTGTCTTCATCAATCCTTCCCATAAGGCGGAACCAGTCTATCACAAGGGGTACGGGTGCACAAGAATACAGAATCGGAACGCCATGCGAGGAAACAAGGCCTCCACAGGCAGGGAAAAGACGGCGCAACACCGGCGGCTTCCCGCCCCGGAGGAACACATTTCCCCATTGAGCGCGGGAGCGGAACATGCTAGCCTGTCCGCATGAAGCGCATTCACCTTCTGTTGCTGGCTTTGCTGGCCCTGTTTGCCGGCGCCCCCTTCCGGGCGGCCGCGGAGGAAACCTTCCGCGACAGGGTAGTCGTCATCCCCGTAGGGGAGGACTCCCTGACCAGCAAACAAAGCTTCGGCTTCATGAACCGCATCCTGAAAAGAGCGCAGGAGGAGCAGGCGTGCGCGGTAATATTCGATTTGAACACGCCCGGCGGCCTGGCCTGGGAGACCAGCGAGATGATGATGAAAAGCATCCAGCCGCTCACCATTCCCACCTACGCCTACGTAAACCCCAGGGCCATGTCCGCCGGGGCGCTCATCTCCGCGGCGTGCGACAAAATCTACATGGCTCCCGTCTCCTCCATCGGCGCAGCGGGCATCATCACCTCATCCGGAGAGGAAATGGATCCCGTCATGCGCAAGAAAGCGGAAAGCGCCTTCTGGGCCTTTACCCGCTCCGTCGTGACGGAAAAGGGTTACCGCCCGGAAGTGGTAAAAGCCATGATGATCCCGTCCGACCAGGAACAGCAGTTCGGCCCCGTCAAACTGGAAAAAGGCGCGCTCCTGACCCTGACGGGCAAGGAAGCCGCCGCGCGTCTGGAAGACGGCAGGCCCCTGCTGGCCCAGGGCACAGCCTCCTCCGTCACGGACCTGCTGGCCCAGGAGAAAGTAAATGCCCCCGTGGTCACGGCGGAACCTACAGCCTTTGAGCGCATCGGCCTCTGGATTGCATGGGCTTCCCCCATCCTGATCCTGCTGGGCATCGGCGGCATTTACATGGAATTTAAAACGCCGGGATTCGGCATCGGCGGCATTGTGGCCATTGCCGCGTTTGCCCTGTTCTTCTTCGGCAACAACATTGCCGGGAATCTGGCCGGCTATGAGACGGCGGCCCTGCTCGTTCTGGGCATAGTCCTCCTTTGCGTGGAATTCTTCGTTATCCCGGGCACATTCATTGCGGCCATTGCGGGCGGCATCTGCATCTTTCTGGCCCTGTTCGGCGGCATGGTCAGCTCCTGGGAATGGGACCATATCATCCGGGACGGACAGTGGGATGACGTCAACACGCTGGCGGCAGTCCTGGGCATCCCCCTTCTGAAACTGGCCCTGGGCCTGACCGGAGGCTCCCTTCTGATTGCCCTGCTGATGAAATACCTCCCGGATTCCATCCTGATGCGCCGCGTTACCAACGCCACGGTCAGCGGAGGTTCCGCCGGGGAAGCGGTCAATATCGCGCGCGTTCAGGTAGGAGACCGCGGGAACGCCGTCACGGAGCTGAAACCCAATGGAAAAGCCATGATTCATGGCGAAATATGCGAGGTTTTCTCTCGACAAGGCATACTGATTAAGGGTACCCCTGTGCGCGTCGTGGACATCCGGCCATTCGACCTCGTCGTCGTCAAGGACGACTCCCCCTCCGGGGATTGACGCCATCACGCTTCTTATCTACTGCCATGCCTCTCACCGTTGGACTCATTTCCCTGGGCTGCCCCAAGAATCTGGTTGACTCTGAAATCATGATCGGCCACCTGCAAAAAGCCGGCATGACCATGACTCCGGAACCGGAACTCGCGGACGTAATGGTGGTCAATACCTGCGCTTTCATTGACCAGGCCAAGCAGGAAGCCATCGATGCCATTCTGGACATCGTGCGTGCCCGGGAAAACGGGGCTTATCCGGAAAACCAGAAACTCATCGTGGCGGGCTGCCTGTCCCAGCGCTTCCGGAAGGAACTGCCCGCCCTGCTTCCGGAGGTGGACGCCTTTATCGGTCCGGACCAAATCACCAAACTGCCGGAAATCATCACTCAAGTGATGGACCGGACCATACAGGACCGGAACTTCATTGAAGGAAAATGCAGGTACGTTCCTGACTGGAACACGCCGCGCTACCGCCTTACCCCGCCGCACACGGCCTACATCAAGATAGCGGAAGGCTGCAACCACGGCTGCGCCTACTGCATCATTCCCATGATCCGCGGACGCCACCGCAGCCGTTCCCAGCAGGACGTAGTGCGTGAAGCGGAAACCCTTATCCGGTCCGGCGTGAAGGAAATCTGCCTCATCGCGCAGGACATCACCTATTACGGCATGGATAAATGGACGGATGCGCGCCCAAACCGCCGCAGCGCGGTGGATTCCTCCCGCGGAGAATCCCTGGCTTCCCTGCTCCGCGCTCTGAACGCCATTGAGGGAGAATTCTGGATCAGGCTGCTCTACACCCACCCCGCCCACTGGAGCGACGAACTGACCGCAGCCATCGCGGAATGCCCCAAAGTGGCCCGCTATGTAGACATTCCCCTCCAGCATATTTCCGATAATATGCTGGACGCCATGCAGCGCGTAACGGACGGAAACTATATCCGCACGTTGCTCCGGAATATCCGGAAGGCCGTTCCGGGCATCGCCATCCGCACCACCTTCATCACCGGATTCCCCGGAGAAACGGAAGACGACCATCAGGAACTGATGGAGTTTATCGAGGAATTCCGTTTTGAACGCGCCGGCATTTTCACCTTCTCACGGGAGGAAGGGACAAAAGCCTACAAGATGCCCAACCAGGTGCACCACCGCACCAAGGCTCGCCGCTACAATGAAGCCACCCTGTTGCTGGCGCGTCTCGCTTCGGAAACGGGCCAGGAACAAATCGGCAGGCAAATACGCGTGCTGGTGGATGCTCCCGGAGTCGCCAGAACGGAATGGGATGCTCCGGACATTGACGGAACCGTCTCCGTTCCTCTGACGCTGCCCGTCGGGCAATTCGCCACTGTCACCGTAACGGATGCCGTTGCGTATGAATTGACGGCGGAATAAAATTGCTTCCGTGCCTGTCGGAAAGAACCCGGGAACAAAAATACAGGCGAAGCGCAGGCCGACGTATATTGCCTCCTGTTTTCCGCCCGGCTTTCCGGATTTTCTGCAAAGGCCCTACTGCTTCACGCTGGATTCAGGCAGGGGAACGTTTTCCGGAGGAGCTTCCTGAGACGCAGCTCCCGACGGAGAAACGGAATTCGGAACAGGAACCAGAGAGGTATTCATCCGGGATATATCCAGCTCACGGGAAGCGGCGGCTTCCGGGCTGACGGCGCCCATGTTTGAGGGCAAAGGAAGCAAAGCTCCGTCCGGACCAATTAGATCAGAAGCGGAAACAGGATAAAAACCCATCATTTCCTGCGGATTAACAATCTCCGAGAGGCTTACGTAACCCTGGCTGCCGTCTTCAAATTCGACTTTGGCGAACAAGTCCCCGCAGACCAGCACCTTCCCGGTTTTCACCCCACCCCTGACGGTTCCGCTTGTGGAAAAATTACTTTCCGGATTCTGTTCAAACACCATCATTCTGTCCTTCTTGAACGTAACGGCTTCCCCAGGCTTGTAAAATGCCTGCTCCGCCTTGTTTTTAGCCGCCATTTTCTTGGAAGTGATTCCCACGGGATCCAACGCAGAACTCTGGCGGTCCCAGGCATTCACATGCTTGTTCGGACCGCAGGAGGCCAGCAGCACCAGCAAAGCGGAAGGGAGAAAAAGCAATTTCATTTGCAGATTATCTTAATTGCCGGGGATTACGGATGGAAGCAGAATTTGCGCCTGTTTCCGCCAGAGACTGTTTCTAAAAGAAAAATTCCGCCTTTCCCTCCGGTTCATGCTGTTTCCCGCAGAGAAAACCATGCCGCTTCCGAACTGCATCCCGGACAAATAATCGGATTCCCGGTAAGGCGTCTATTCCTGCGGCGGAAAAAAACAGCCTGTCTTACCGTCCCCCCTGCTCCACTTCCCAGGAAAAACCGCAAAGCATGGCGCGGAGACAACGTATTAAGCTTGCCGCCTTCCTGCCGGAAATGCTATTCTGGTGCTTACTGTTCCAACGGCTGACGCAGGTCCATCCGGGGGAACCGCTCAAGTAATGCGTTCTGATATGGATGAGAAAAGATTAGCCGGCGTAGTTCTGCCATTGTTCTCCCTGCGCCGTAACAATGACCACGGAATCGGGGACCTGACGGCCTTGCGCCAATGGATTGACTGGGCGGCGGATGCCCATGTGGGGTTCCTCCAGCTGCTCCCCGTCAATGCCCTGGGCAGGGACGAATGCCCCTCCCCCTATTCCGCCATCAGCTCCGTAGCTTTGGAACCCCTGTACCTTTCCCTGGAACCCTGGACCATACCCGGCCTGGAAGAACGCGTATTCAATGAAACGGGGGACACGCTGCCGTGGGAACAGCCCTCCGGCCCGGATCTGGTGGACTACCCCAAGGTCAGATTCTGGAAAATGTGGATTCTGCGGGGAGCCTGGAACAATTTCAAAACCAAGCCGGAATATGAGTGCATTATGCCCAAATTCAGGGAATGGGTGAAAGAACAGGGAAGCTGGCTGGAAGACTTTGTCTGTTTCCAGATTCTCTGCGACCTGTTCGGTACGGAAATCTGGTGGCACTGGCCGGAACAGGATCCGGCGCGGGCCAAGGCCATTGCCTCCGATTACGAAGAGGAAAAGGATTTTGCCCGCTGGCTCCAGTGGCTCTGTGAAAAACAGTGGGAATTCATCCGTATTTATGCGGACGAACGCAATGTGAAGCTGATGGGGGATATCCCCATTGGCGTTTCCCTTTCCAGCGCCGACGTCTTTTTTGAGCGCCACCTGTTTGACACGGAATGGTGCGGAGGAGCCCCGGCGGAAGGCAGCTATGCGGAAGACCCATTCACGGCCAAATGGGGGCAAAACTGGGGCATTCCGCTGTATAGATGGGATGTCATGGCGCAGGACAACTTCGCCTGGTGGCGCCGCCGGGTAAAATACTGCACCAAGATTTTCAGCATGTACAGGATCGACCACATCCTGGGCTTTTACCGCATTTACTCCTTCCCGTGGAAACCCACGGAAAACGGGGTCTTCCTGCCGCTTTCCCCCGATCAGGCTGCCCAGAGAACGGGCGGAAGGCTGCCCGGCTTCAAGCCGCGCGGGGATGACAATGCTGCGGACCGCAACATGAACCTGGCGGACGGGGACCTGTACCTGCGCCTTCTGCTTTCCGCTGCTCCCGGCGTCAGCGTGGTGGGGGAAGACCTGGGCTGCGTTCCGGACTACGTGCGCCCGAACATGCGCCAGCTGGATATCCCCGGTTTCAAAATTCCCCACTGGGAAATCAAGGCGGACGGAACCATTACGTCCGGAAAAGAGTATCACGAATGCTCCTTTGCGGCGTTCGGAACGCATGATTTCGAAACCATCATGCAGACATGGAACGACAGCTACGCGAAAATCGAACGCGCCCGCAAGCTGGGCCTGTGGGAGAACGGCTCCCCCAAAACGCCGTCCAGCCCGGAACAGGAAAACATCGTGCGCCAGGCGGAGGACGGAGCGCGCCTTCTGAAATGGTTTGCGGATTTCTCCGGCATGCAGCCTGAAACCTGTCTTTCCTACTGGAACCAGGAAATCAAGACGGCCATGTACAACGCCCTGTTCCGTTCCCGTTCCCGTTATGCGGCCATTCTCTGGCCTGCTCTCTTCGGCATCAACAAACGGCTCAATATTCCCGGCACTACGGGAGGGACCAACTGGAGGGAACGCATGCCCTTCAAGGCCGTGGAAGCATGCGGCATGCCGCAGACCGCATGGCTGCGTACCGTCATCGACGAATCCGGCCGCACGCCGCTGCAGGGTGAAGACGCCATCAGGGCTCTCAAGGAATCCAGCAAACGCCTCTTCCCGAAGATCACCGTCAACAACGAACGCTTCCTGAAACGGATGCTGATGTGGCCGAACGGCAAAACATTGTAGCTGTCCCCCCCTGCCGGAACATCCCCCCCCGCAGTATCAAAAAAGGGCGCGTTTCCTTCGAAAACGTGCCCTTTTTTCTATCCGTGCTGATGTTTCCTAAAACGCCCTGGATACACCCGCATTTACGCGGTGGTACACGGAGCTTCCCCGGGCTTCCATGCCATAACCGGCATAAACCGTCCAGCGGTCATTCCACTGCAAGGCGGCATCATACTCCACGCGTACGGCATGGCGGGCTGGTTGGACACCACGGGCCCTCCAGAAAATGTCGCTGTATATGCTGTAAACGGAAGCCTCCGGCACATCCTGAATAGCATCTCCCACATAGGAAAGGCGGAGCACCTGCGTCCAGTGCCTGCCTTTCCAGTCACCACTTCTCTCAACACTCACACCTGCCGGGATGGACAACCGGCGCAAAACCGCTCCTTCAAATTTTCTGGCATAGCTGCCGTCTTCAAGAAAAGAAGCCTCCGTGCCATGTGTAAACTCCATCCTCAAAAACGGAGACACAGTCCATCCTCCTGCATACTGAATGCTTCTGGAAACTTCCGCCTGGACCAGCCACGTTCTATTGTTCCATTCCCCATGAGCGTCCATACCGTTGCTGAACCGGCTTTTCATGCAGTTATCAGTCATTCCCCAAGTAAGATCGGCTTTCACCGTCCACAGGGAACGCTCGCCGGAGCGGAATATCCGCCCCCAATAAATGCTCCCCATCAGGGAATCCTGGGTAATCCTCCCATTAAAATCCCGGCTCTTGCTGAAACCGTGCATTTGTCCGAACGCTATCCCCCATATCCCGCTCTTTCCTCCAAAATCGGAATCCATGCCAACGGAATATCCGCCCCCGTCATAGTCATAACCATCTACGCCGCCCCGGGAACGCTGGCGGGCGAAATCCCCCAGCCCCATTCCCCATACATTGCGTGCATACCGCTGATACAACCGCACCGGGGTTAACTGCGCCAACGCAGTATTCCCAAGAGAAGCCGCGTTTGAAGCGGAACTCCAAAGGGAATTGAGAGCAAGCTCTCCAGCCTGCTCCGGACGGACCTGATCCGGGCGGCATCCGGCTTCATGTTTCCAAATTGCCAACAGCTGGTCATCTTCTCCATCTCCATCCATGTCGCGCCATTCATATTCCCAGGTACCGCCGTAGGTATAGGGAGAATCAACCGTGGATGACTGGGTCGTATTGGAAATAACCCCTTTCAGCCCTCCTTGCGGCCGTTTGCTGGAAGAATCCATATTAAAAATGACAAACTCCCTGTCCCTTCCCCAGGCGGCGGAGGCGTAATCATCCAGCGTATCCGCAATTCCAATGGTTCCCCCCAGTAAAAATTCCCCGGAGGCGGTGATGTTGATACCGCTGTCCCCCCGTTCCGAGAAAGGCATGAGATCCCAGTCAAACCCGTGGGACATGTCAATGGTGACAGCGGAAAGGGAAGGCAGTTCATAGGTCTTCCCCTCCCAACTGTCGGAACCGATGGGAGCGGCTCCCACCCGCAGGATAGCGCCGCTGCCATGGCCGGAAACAATCACCTGCTGGGCGCTGATGGATGAACCGGACGTCATTTCCAGCACTCCGCCGGTCAAGTTAAACACCGGTTTGTCCTGCTCCACTCTTGAACTTCCCTGCCATACATCCCCACTCTCATTCGCCAGGTTCATGCCGTATTCAAGAACCAGCCGTCCCCCTTCCACAATAATATTTGATTCAAGTTTCACCCTGCGGGAGGTCTCCACCCGTTCCGCGTAATCACCATCACTTTCCCCGTCATTGCGAACTAGAAACGACTCCGTCAATGCACCGGAAAAACGCACGGTTCCTCCAAACTCCACAGGAATACCTCCATAATCTGCCCAATCGGCCGGAATTCTGTTAATATGCAGGGTAGGCATGGCTACAGTAATACTTTCAATATCAATACCATCATAAAATACAATTTCTCGTCCGGCCTGGGCGCGGAAATCCATGGTTAAATTCCCATTGGGCTGAGATATGCCCGTATAATCGTTTTCGGGAGCATAAGCAAAAATCCCCAGGGCGCGGGCAAAGACCCCCGAACTTCCTTTAACCAAGTTGCCTCGGAAAACGATATTCCCGCCATCCGCAGACAAAAGCCATTGCCCTCCAAACCTTTTCCCTTCATTATTGCCGCAATAAATGGCTCCGGCCGTATTTTTATCAGTCACATTATTTTCAAACAGGACATCACCCGTTTGCACCAGCTTAAAAGATCCATAAATAGTGATAGCGCCCGCCATCCCCGGCATGCTCCCTCCGGAAGCCTTATTATTTCTAAAAATAATATCTCCCCGGATGTTGCTAAACGACAAAGACGGCTGGTTATCCGGTAAGAATATGGATCCAATGCCTATCGCCGCAGGTCCTCCGGTGGACGTGTTATTTTCAAACAGGATATTTTCCGTATCATTAAATGAAATACTCCCTTCATTGGTAAAAATCCCCGCAGAACTCATGTAATAAGAAGTTTTAACAAGATTCCTGAAGATAATATTTCCCGTATGGTCAAAAGAAATATTCCCATCTCCAGGATTGGAGTAAAGGGAAGAATCCCCCCCCTGGTTAATAAAAATGGCACCGCCATTGGAAGAATATCCCATCTTCATATCCGTAAAAGAAATATCCCCGGTATTGGTAAAAGCCAAGGAATTCAAACGGCTGAAGCCTATACCCCCATGATTCAGCCCCCGGAATTCGATATTTCCTACATTGTTGAAAGAAACAATATCAGCTTTCCCGTACCTCCCGCCACCGGTTCCGGCCGTGGCGCCATCGGTAATGCCGATCATGTCCATATTATCCGCAATGAAGCTCAAATCGCCCAAATTCTGAAAAGTAACCTGAGGAGCGACAAACTCCTCCCCGCTTTCCCATGGCCCCATGACAAAAATAAAAGATTTGGAAGCGGAACTGTTCTTTCCGGGATTAAGCCCGGTGCAGTGAAAGCCGAGAGACGTTCCTTCCGTGCTGGAAAAATGTGTACTATAGCCGGAGAAAACACCCTGCCTGTTTCCGGCGCCGCCCTTGTCCGGATTATAATTATCAAACGTAAACGCACCTTCATAAAAGACGCCATCCCTTCCGGCCAGATGATACGTCACTTCCTCCGGCTGGAATACTTCCACATCATCGTTTCCATATGTTCCTGAATAAATATCCACTTCCTTGGAAAAAACGGAACAGACAGTAACTGAAGGAACCAAGGACAACATGGCAAAAGCAAATAATTTCATGATAATCTGTACATTTGGATGTTTTTTGCATATCAAACGCGCTCCTTTTAATGTACGAATTTGGAATCCGTTGTTATTCGAAACTCAAAACAACAAAATAACAATCAATGAATTATTGTTAGAAAAAAAGATTGAAACAGAACAAGATTCCTTCCTCTTCTCACAGGTTGGCCATTGAATATAAAAAAATAATCTTTACTCCGGATTCCAAATTCGCAACCATACTGAAAATAAAATGGTTTGATAGTTGATGTTTTATTTTCTTCTTTAAATAAATCAAATTTTCAACAATAGAGCCACACAGTCCCAAAAACTGCGGGAATGCAGTTACAATCAATCCATTCTTGCCTCCCTGCCGGAAAAATCCCATACTTTCTGCATGACATGGAGTTGGAACAAACTTTCCGCCGCCAAATGGGAAGATGCCTGGAGCGAACGCATCGCCGGAAATCCGAACGCCGTTATTACAAAAATCAAAGGGGGGAAAACGGTTCGAATCACCGTTTACTGCGATGATGAAGAAGACGCCCTGGCCTTGAAAAAATATTTTGGAGGAACTGTCAGGGAAATCAAGACGCAGGACTGGGTAGCGACCCAGAAGCGGGAAAAACGCCCTCCGCTCAAAATAAGGGACGCACTGGTCATTACGGAGCAGAGTTCTCCGGAGAATCTGGCCGCTCTGCGGAAACAGTTCCCCTCGCGCTGCATCCTGAGCGTCCCCGCCGAAATGGCTTTCGGAACAGGAGACCACGCTACCACATCCACCTGCCTGCGTTTTATCTGCGACGCTGCCAAATCCCGCAGAAAAACATCATGGAGCATGACGGACATAGGCTGCGGAACCGCCGTGTTGGCTATGGCGGCGCTGAAGCTGGGGGCGGAGCACGCCACGGCTTTCGATTTTGACCCCATGGCCATTGAAGTGGCCCGGCACAACATGGTCCGCAACGCCGTTACGGCGGAACAGCTGGACTTATTTGTGGAAGACGTCTTCAAATGGAAACCTTCGGAATCCCAGCAGGGTGACCTTGTCGTCGCCAACCTGTTTTCAACCATACTGCAAAAGGCTTTTCCACAAATCATCGCCGCCATGAAGAAGGATGCCGCTTTGGTCATCTCCGGCATTCTGGCTTCCCAGTGGGAAGAAACGAAAACGGCAGCGGAACGTCACGGTCTGTTCTTTGAACGGGCCGTCAAACGCGGGAAATGGATTACGGCAAAGGGAGGAATGGCCCGGTAGCAAATAGACTCGCTCCGCATTTTTGTTCCGCCCTCACGGCCCTTCCTTCATCGGAACAGCAATACCCGGCTTCCAGTTCAAAAATCTCCGCATCCCGGCACCCCTGCTACAGAAAACAGGAATGCGCTTTCATTGTCCGGCAGGAAAAACCAGCCCGCATGCCCGGCATGTGATTCTCCTTACGGGCAGGACTATCCCTCCGCACGTTGTTCACGGGCAGAAAACAGTCTCTCTACATACTTGGCCAGCATATCCACTTCCAGATTGACCGGCTGGCCGGGAACGGAATTCTGCAGATTCGTGCGGCCGAAAGTATGGGGCGTAATCCAGAACTCCAGCAGAGAGCCGCTCAAATTGGCTATGGTCAGGGAAATGCCGTCAATGGTGATGGAACCCTTGTCAATACAATAGCGGGTGAGTTCCTCCGGAATGCGCACCTCCAAACGGTGGTCCTGCCCTACAGGCTCCAGAGCGACAATCGTACCGGTATGGTCCACATGCCCCATCACGAAGTGGCCTCCGAAACGGTCCATGGCGGACATGGCGCGTTCCAGATTAACCAGCATCCCCGGCTTGAGGGTTCCCAGACTGGTGACGCGGAGAGTCTGGGAAAGCAGATCAAAGGAGATGCGTTCACCCTCCAGGGCATCCACCGTCAGGCAGCATCCGTTGACGGCAACGGAATCCCCCAGGGAAAGTTCACGGCCGAACGGAATGGTCAGCGTCAGCCTGGCTCCGCCGTTAATAGGCGTAAACCCTTCCACGGTTCCTGTTGTTTCAACGAGTCCGGTAAACATAAGAGTGACAGTACGCTCCGGCCATTAATGGCCGAAGCAGGTGAAGAAAATAAACACGATGGCAGTGGGAAAAGCCGCCCAGGCAAACAGCCACAGGGGATTGATGCCTTTGAAATATTTACCCAGAATGGCCTGCCCGGCCGGATTGGGGGCGTTGGCGATGACCGTCAGGCCGCCGCCCGTCACAGCACCCGCCACCACGGAATATTTGACGGCTTCCGGCAGGTTGGGAACCGTAGACGCCAGGAAAGTGACGGCGGCATTGTCATTAAATGCCGTCAGCAGCGTAGCCCCGACCATGGCGTAGTCCCCCAGCCGCGTCAGCACCGGCTCCAGCCACCAGGCCTGCACGCCGCCCAGAATGACCAGCCCCGCCAGGAAGAACCCCACCATGATGGGCACACGCAGAGACATTTGGTTCTGGTATTGCGGCGTAGCCAGTGTGAAACCGATAAAGAACAGGAAACTGCCGATGAACATGACCGGCTCATGGGCAAAAAGAACCGTCCAGACCAGGAAGCAGACATGCGCCAGGGTCACCCACAACGGTATCTTGTCATTGCGGTCTTCCCAGGACTGGGGAACGGCGTCGTCAAACTCGTCGAACTCCCTCTGCTGGGAAGCCAGGCGGGCGAACTCCCTGCGGAAAAGGAGAAAATACGCCAAATTGGAAATGACGATGGCGGAAACGGCCTTCCATCCGAAATGCTGGATCATGTGAGCCAGCCCCCAGTCCCACTTTTCCGCCACCATCACTACGGGCGGAGCTGCAAAGTGCGTCAGGGTGCCCCCGATGGAGATATTCACGAAGAGAAGCCCCAGAGTGGCGTACATCAAGGTTTTCTTCGGCTTGAGGTCGTAAAATTTTTTGCTTAGGATCAGGGCCCCGATCGTCATGGCGGCAGGTTCCGTAATCAGAGAACCCAGCAGGGGAGCCAGGCACATCACGGAAATCCACCACGCGCCCGGCGTTGCCTTCCCAAGCCTGGCTCCGCAGTTCACGGCATATTCCGCCAGCTTGAAAATAGGGCGGGAAGAAGCGATAATCATGATAATCATCACGAACATCGGCTCCGTGAAGGAACAGTCATAATTCAAATAGGCGGAAAAATCCTCAAAGGAATAATACTTCCAGCACACGAACATGAAAGGGATAAGCCAGATTCCGAACACGGCTTCCACTTCTCCCAGAAAATGGAAAATGGCGGACGCGAAGGAAACCGGGAGGCGCTCTTCCGGATGCATCACGCGGAAGTTGGTTTCCTTGAGCTTTTCCTTATAGCGCAGGGCCAGCTTATGGGAATAACGCTCAAAGCGGCCGGCCAGAAACGTATGGATAATAGCGCCGAAGAAAACGAGCGTCACTACCAGGTTGAAACCGCCGGACTGCTTGTTGCGTTCACTAAGCACCTGGTACAGGCTGGCATCCGGCGGCACCGGATTGTAATGATTGAGAGGAATGGGAAAATGGCTGTACTGGGATTCCCCCCCCGCTTCCGCGGCCGGATAAGCGGGAGCCGCCGTGCGGGCCGAAGCTTCACTGGCGGGAGCCCCCAGGAAAAAAGCGGCGGCAGCTACGGCAGTGAGCAGACCCGCACGGTGCGCCAGAACTTTGAAGAAATGACAAATACAGCTCATGTCTGCAGACAGACTAAACGCCTCTCCTTTTTTCCGCGAGCGGAAAATGAGTCTGCATGCTTTTTAGCGATAACGCATTCAAACGGGAAAATCCAGACATGCCCCGGAAAAAACGCGCGCGGCACGGAACAGGCTGTCATGCCTGCCTGAGTTTAAGGTTGAACAGAAAACTTAAAAATAGTAGTTGCAGATATGCGCTCCGTCCCAGGCCTCCTTTCCGTTTTCTTGATCGCAGCCGGTGTCGCATGTGCGGAGCTTCCGCCCGACCTGCCGCCGGCGTCTCCCCTTCCCTTTGCTCCCGGCCCGGTCATCGGGGGAACCATCAAGGGAAACCCGGCCGCCGGCATCGTTCCCGTCAAAGACCTGATTGAAGCCAACCGCAAGGATGAATACATCCCCATGGCGGAACCCATTCCCGGAGAGACAGGCTCTTCCGCTCCCCTGGCGGAGTCCATCCCTAACGCGGAACCCATTCCCGGGGAAACGAACCTGCACGCCCCGGTACAACCTGCGGAGGCATCCCTTGCCATTCCCTCCACGGCTTTTTCCCCCGTTCCGGTTCCTCAGCATGAAACCCGCGTAGCCATTCTGGGTTACCATGATTTCAGCCGCACCCTTCCCGCTACGGAAATGCGCATGAATACGGATGTATTCCGCTCCCAGATGCAGGCGCTGAAGGCGTCCGGAGTGCCCGTCATCTCCATGAAGGAATTCCTGGAATGGAAACTGGGGGACAGGAAGCTTCCGGCCAAATGCGTCATGATCACCATCGACGACGGCTGGAAGAGCGTCTACACGGACGCCTATCCCATACTGAAAGAAACGGGATTCCCCTTTACCATTTTCCCATACACCAAATTCATCACGGGCCGCGGTTCTGCCATGAGCCCCGCCCAGATTCAGGAAATGCTGAATAACGGCGCCACCCTGGGCAGCCACTCCGTCAGCCACCTGTACCCAAGATCCTGGAGGGCCGCCCAGCGGAAAGGTACACAAGCGGTTCTGGATCTGGCAACGGCGGAAATAGGCAATTCCCGGAAAATCCTTCAGGGAAAATTCCCCGGTTCTTCCGTGGAGGCCTATTGCTATCCTGGCGGCTTCATCCTGCCGGAAATGATCTCCAAGGCGGAAGAAGCCGGATTCCAGGCGGCCTTTACGGTAATCCCCAAAAAAGTGACCAAGGACACGGACCGCTGGCGGATTCACCGCTACATGGTCTTCGGCAAAGACCCTAAGACATTTACCAGAGCCCTGAATTTCAACGTTCCCTCCACTCCGGAAACCCCGGCGGCCACCCCTGGCAACAGCAGCGGGAAAAAGCTGAATTCCTACCCGGCCCCGGCCCAGCCCGTTTATCCGGCCGCCAATACCGTGGTGAAAAACCAGACTCCCGATATATCCATTTCCCTGGCAGGGGAACCCTCCTTGGAACCCAAGCAAATGGAAATGCGCGTCTCCGGCTTCGGCCTGGTAAACGCCCGGTACGACGCCAAGGAAAAAATTTTGAAATGGACTCCCTCCCGTCCCCTGCGGCTCAGCCCCGTAACCGTCCAGGTCCGTTGGAAAAATCCTGCTGTCAACATGTGGCAAACGGCCACCTGGCAATTCGGCATCGAGGAACAGGAAATGCACTTCACTCCCCGGAACATAGTCAAATAGCCATTTTCCCTCAGGGCTTTTTCACTACCAGCTTGCGGATGCCAAACCGGCGGTTGGTATCCGGCCCACCCCAATTCCCATCCGTTCCGGATACTTTTCCTTCAAAGAAAAGAGGAGAGATGGAAGGAACTTCCGGTTCCAGATTCCCCTCCTGGAAGGCCTTATGAATCAGCTCCTCTCTCTGGAAAGCCTGAGAGCCTACATGATAATACTCCAGGGTGAACACCACCCCGAAAAACAAAGTAGCTCCGGCAAGGCAAACAGTCACCGCGCGCAATCCGCGCACCATGATCTCATTCCGGTACAATACGGAGAACAACACGGTTGACGCCGCCAAAACGGGCAGGGACGACACGAACTGGACATGATGGGCGGGAATGCACACCGGAAAATAACAAACGGACATGATGAACCCCAGCAACAATAAAAAAAGAATATAAAAGAAGGATTCCTTTTCCTTACTGATTACTTCCCGGCACCGCTCCGTGCCGCTGAACAACAAAAATCCCGTTAATACTGCGGAAACGGCATATATTTTACACAACATCCTCGCGTGGTAATAAAGCAATATCCCGAAAGACTCCGCATAGGCGCAAAAACCGCCCTTCCTCAAAACTTCACTCGCTCCCAAATCATGGCCAAGCCGCGAATACAAACCGGGGGCGGCAAATAGAAACAGGCCTCCCAACGCAACGCCGGCAAACCCGCACCATACATAAGCGCCCACCCTGCGGTCCCGGAACATGCCGACCGCGGTCATGATGCAAAACGCCGCCGCCATTCCTATCGTCGCCCCCTCATTACAGGCGCCGCAGAAAATCCCATAAATCAGACATCCTGAGGACAGGCCCCATCGAGGGGAGGTTATCCGCTTCCCCCACCTGGTTCTGTAAATATTCATGAACCATACGATCAGGCATCCGGTCCACACATAATTCATGGAGCCTGCGCGTGTCAGGCAGACATAATAAACGGTTACCCCGGCTGAGACGAACATGCTTAAAGCAAACAACCACGTCCATGCTCCGCACTCCCGCCGGAGATTGGGCATTCTCCCCAGAGCGAGCACATAAAGACCAAGAACAAGGGCAAGCACAAACACGGGATTCAAGACCGTCCAGACCAGCCGGGGAGCAGAAGTAATAAAAAACGCAGCCATTTCCCCCAGCCTGGGATTCCAATACAGGTAACTGTCCACGCAGGCCTTCCAGACATGGCGGATATGAAACTGCCCAAGGTACCCCGTCCTGTCGTGAATAAAGGAATCCCCGGCAATAGGGGAAAACCATGAAATAATATATAAAATAAATAATACTGAAAATGTTACAGCAATGGGAAAGACAATAATTCTCCTCGACTTCAACATATTTTTTTCCTAACGGATTAGGAATCCGGAGTCAACCTACAAATTTGAGAAAAAATAATTTAATGCAAATTTGCTCAGTTATTTCCGAATGGCGGGTGCCGGGAAAACAGGGCTGCCGGGCCTTATGGCTGGACGTGTCCGAACGCAGCGGAGGAGAATCTTCTTCCTTTGTAGCCGGCCTCCCTGCGTAGTTCTTTTCGGGATTCACGCTATATGCGGATTCCTAATCCGCTTTTTCCCATATTCGGCAGGTTCCATATAAAAGCTTATTGTTAGAAAGAACTAACATTCATCAGTTGAGGAGACTCGCGCACCACCTCCCCGGAATGCCAAAAAAACTGACATTTGGCTTGCCCGCATGGTGTGAAGTGGCATAATCATTCGGCACCATTATCAGGTTCAGCCAGGCACGGACATCCACATGAAGACGAGCACCAAAACTTTCGCCATTGCAGATACAGCCGCTAACGCAGACTATCTCACCAATACATCCGAACCGCTCGGAGAAACGATGACCCTGAATGTGGGCCCCTCCCACCCCGCCACTCACGGCGTGCTGCGCCTGGTGCTGGAACTTGATGGTGAAGAAATCATCAGCTGTGATCCGGTGGTTGGCCATCTGCACCGCGGAATGGAAAAAATAGGCGAAACCATCCAGTACAACCAATTTGTTCCCTACACCGACCGCTTTGACTACCTGGCCCCCCTGTCCAACAACATCGCCTATGCCTGCGCGGTGGAAAAACTGCTGGGATGGAAACTGCCGCCCCGCGGACAGGCCCTGCGCGTACTGGCCCTGGAACTTTCCCGCTTTTCCTCCCACATCCTGGGCGTAGGCGTGTACGGCATGGACGTAGGCGCCATGACCGTTTTCCTGTACTGTTATGAGGAACGTGAAAAAATCCATAATTTTTACGAACAGCTCACTGGGGCGCGCTTCACTTCCTCCTATACCCGCATCGGCGGACAGACACGTGATGTTCCCAATGAAATGCTCAAGGAAGTGCTCGTCTTCTGCGATGAAGCGGCCAAAACCCTTGATGAAACGGAAGCCCTCCTGCTCAAAAACAAAATCTTCATTGACCGTCTTCAGGGCGTAGGCGTCATCAGCCGTGAAAAAGCGCTTTCCTGGGGTATTACGGGGGCCAACCTGCGAGCCAGCGGCATTAAGCGGGACCTGCGCAAACTCACCCCCTATCTGGGATATGAAAATTACGAATTCGACGTCCCCGTAGGCGAACACGGAGACTGCTACGACCGTTTTACCGTGCGCATTGAAGAAATGCGCCAGTCCCTGCGCATCATCCGCCAGGTCATTGAAACCATGCCGGACGGCCCCATCAACATGGTGGACACCAAAGGCACGCTGCCTGAAAAGAAAAAAGTCCTGACGGACATGGAATCCCTGATTCGCCAGTTCATGACGACGACCATGGGGGTGAACGCCCCTGCCGGGCAGGTTTACTTTGCCGCGGAAAACCCGAAGGGAGAGCTGGGTTTCTTCCTGGACTCCAAGGGGGGCGGACTTCCCAACCGCCTGCGCATGCGCTCCCCCTCCTTCTGCAACCTGTCCATCCTGCCGGAACTGATGAAAGGCCACCTGGTTTCCGACGTTCCGGCCATTCTCGGCTCCTTCGACTTCGTGATGGGCGAATGCGACCGTTAAACACCCGCCACTTTCATCCACTTCAACGCAAACACCAAACTTTCTCCCCATGTCCGATTACGCTGAAAACGCCATTGACGCGACTATCGCCCACCAGCCCAGCCCGGGCGAACGGTTTTACCCGGCCTTTGAAGTAACGCCGGAACTTGACGCCGCCGCCAGCGAATACGTTACGCATTACCCGGAAGGCAAGCAAAAATCCGCCGTGCTGCCCATCCTGCATGAAATACAGAAAAAATTCGGCTTCATCAGCGGCGACGCCATTGCCTGGGTGGGAGAAAAACTGAATATCTCCGCCGCTCATGTTCTGGGCGTGGTGACTTTCTATCCCGGTCTGCGCCAGATGTGCCCTGGAAAAAACCACATCCGCGTATGCCGCACTCTTTCCTGCGCCATGGCGGGGGCGGACAGCCTGTTCGACGCCATCTGCACGCGTCTGGGCATTGACAAAAACGGCATCGACCACCACCACCCCATTGGAGTCAGCCCGGACGGCCTGTGGAGCGTGGAAGGAGTGGAATGCCTGGCCAACTGCGGCTTTGGCCCCAACATGATGGTCAACGATCTCCTGTACGAAAAAGTCACTCCGGAAGTGCTGGAAGAAGTGATTGCCAAATATCAGACAGCCTAACCCTTTCCATTTCCCACGCACCAGATTTTCGCCATGAGCATCACCTATCTTCCCGGTAAAGAACCCCACCCCAGGGAAACGCGCCGCATTCTGAAAAACGTCAACCGCGAGGGCTGGAATACCTCCATTGACTGCTATCTGGCCGACGGCGGTTATGAAGAACTGAAAAAGGCGCTCGGCATGGAGCCCAGGGCCGTCATTGACGAGGTGAAAAAATCCGGTCTTCGCGGCCGTGGCGGCGCGGGGTTCCCCACCGGCGTGAAATGGACCTTCATTCCGCCGAACAACACGAAGCCTGTTTACCTGGTTTGCAACTGTGACGAATCCGAACCAGGCACGTTCAAGGACCGCTACATTGTCCATCAGGATCCCCACCAGCTCATTGAAGGAATGGTCATCTCCAGCTACGCGGTGGGAGCGCATCAGGCTTACATCTACATGCGCGAAGAATTTCCCATCGCCGCGGAAATCATGCTCAAAGCCCTTCAGGAAGCTCGCGAACGCGGCTTCCTGGGCAGCAATATCCAGGGGTCCGGCTATAATCTGGAAATCCACCTGCACCGCGGAGCGGGAGCGTACATTTGCGGTGAGGAAACGGCCCTGCTCAACTCCCTTGAAGGGGATCGCCCCTATCCCCGCATCAAGCCCCCCTACTTCCCGGCCGCCATCGGCCTGTACGGATGCCCCACCATTGTCAACAACGTGGAATCCCTCTGCCAGGTGAAACACATCATGGCCATGGGAGGAGAAGCCTACAGCCAGGAAGGAGCCAAACGTTCCCCCGGCACCCGCATCATCGGCGTTTCCGGCGACGTCAAACGTCCTGGGTTCTATGAAATCGTCTCCGGCTCCATGACCTTCGGTGAACTGCTGTATGACGTCTGCGGCGGCCCGCGGGAAGGACGCCAGTTCAAGGCCGTGATACCCGGAGGCTCCTCCTCCAAGGTCATGCGCACGGATGCGGAATACAAAGTGCAGAATCCGGACGGCACCATGGGAAAAATCACCTTCTTCGACATTCCGCTGGATCTGGACAGCATCGCCCGGCACGGCTCCATGTCCGGTTCCGGCGCGGTCATCGTCATGGACGACTCCCGCTCCATGCCCTGGGCCATGAACAACATCAACCGTTTCTACGCCCATGAATCCTGCGGGCAGTGCACTCCCTGCCGGGAAGGCTGTCCGTGGATGATGAAACTCAGCACCCGCATCCTGGAAGGAAAAGCCGCCCCGTCGGATGTGGATCTGCTCATTGAAGTGGCCAACCAGATTGAAGGAAAAACGGTCTGCGCCTTTGGTGAAGCCGCCTCCTGGCCCACCCAGGCCATGGTCTCCAAATTCAAGGAAGAATTCGTAGCCCTGACGGATCCATTCAACGCCTGTCTGCCCCACACGGAGGAAGGCAGGGAGCAAAACCGTTTCCTCACCCGCTAAACAGCAGCACGCAACACCAGTTCTCAAAACCATCCCTCTCCCATCCGTCATCATGAGTGAAGAAGCTTCCAAACTCCCCAAAGACATTGCCGCCGCGGAAGGCAAGGTGAACGTCCAAATCAACGGAACGTGGCACCGGTTCCCGCGCGGCACGCGGATTGCAGACGCCTGCCGTTCCGTGGGCGTGCCCATTCCGTGCTTCTGCTACCACCCCAAGCTGGCTGTCGCCGGCTCCTGCCGCATGTGCATGGTGGAACAGGGGATGCCGCCCAGGCTCGCTCCGGGACAGACACCCTCCTATGATGAAAACGGCTATCAGCGCATCCAGTGGATGCCCCGCCCCATCATCTCCTGTGCAAACACGGTGGCGGAAAACATGGGCATCCGCACGGACAGCCCCCTGGCCAGTGAAGCGCGCCGCGGCGTAATGGAATTCCTGCTCACCAGCCACCCTCTGGACTGCCCCATCTGCGACCAAGCCGGGGAATGCAAGCTTCAGGAATACTCCAACGACTACGGCCAGGTGGAAGGCCGTTTTGAAGAGAAAAAGACCAAAAAAGGGAAAAACCTGAGCATTGGCCCGCGCGTGAACCTGGACCAAGAACGCTGCGTGCTCTGCGGCCGCTGCGTGCGCTTCATGCGCGACATCATGCACGATGAGGTGCTCACCATGTCCCAACGCGGCACCTTCAACGCCATCACGGTTTACCCCGGCCGCGAGCTGGACAGCAACTACTCCATGAACACCGTGGACCTCTGCCCGGTAGGAGCCCTTACTTCCAAGGATTTCCGCTTTAAAATGCGCGTCTGGTTCCTGAAGGAAACAAAGACCATTGACGTGGACTGCGGAACGGGCACCAATATCACCCTCTGGACAAGGGAAGACAAGGTATACCGCATTACCCCGCGCCAGAATGATGCCGTAAACTCCTGCTGGATGCCGGACTCTCACCGCCTTAACTACAAATATATCAATGCGGAAACCCGCATTCCCCAGCCCGTCATCCGTACGGATGCGGAAGCGCCCCACCGCCCCTCCACCTGGGAACCGGCTCTGGCTTCCGCCGCGGAAGCCGTCAAGCGCATTGCTCCGAACCAGCTCGCCATCATTGCCTCCGGGCGCATGACCAATGAAGAACTTTACATGGTCCGCCATCTGGCCGCCCAAATCGGCACGGATATGGTGGACATCGTTCCCCGCATGGGAGAAAGCGACGGCATGCTTATTTCTGCGGATCGCAACCCGAACACGAACGGGGCCAGGCTGGTGCTGGATATCGAACCCGGTTCCAGGCTGGACGCCATTCGCGAAGGAGTTCGCAGCGGTTCCATCAAGGGCATCCTCTCCCTGGGGGAAGACCTCATCTCCCCGGAAGCAGGCTTCACGGCGGAAGATCTGGACAAGCTGGACTACCTGTTCATGACCGCCCACAGCGCCAATGAAACGGCGCGCCATGCGGACCTGGTTCTGCCGGGCGTCACCTACGCTGAAAAATTCGGCACCATGATTAATGTCACGGGCCGTATTCAACGCCTGAACCGCGCTATCCAGCCCATAGGATACGCCCGGGACGACTGGCAGATTTTCAGAGACATCACCCTTCTGCTGGGAGGCAATCCTGCTCTGAAAGACTTCAACTCCGCCCTGGACATCCTCACCGCCATGAGCACGGAATACGGCGCACTCAATGGAGTCTCCTGGGGTTCCATCGGAGACGGGGGCCAGCCCATTCTGGAAACCGGTGTCACCATTCCCGTGGTGGAACGCGAAAAAAACCAGGGCCGCTAATCACACTTCACACGCATACAACCTGTTAATCCGCCATGATTGATTCGATTCTAACCTTTTGCGACGAGGTGCTCAGCAACCCTGTGTGGTTTTATATCATCACTCTGCTGATCAAAATCGTCATCTGCTTTGCCATCACCATTCTGTTCATTCCGGTCTGCGTATACATTGAACGCCGGGTGGCCGCCTGGATCCAGGACCGCGTAGGCCCCAACCGCGCCGGCATTCCGTTAAGCATCTTCCGCCGCTTCGGCATGAAATCCGACCTGCCGTTCAAAAAGACGCTGGACTACTTCGGGTTGCCCCATGACGGCAAAATCGCCAACCTGTGCCGTTTTTTCCGCCTGGACCGCGACATCCCCATCTTCGGTCTCGTGCAGCCCATGGTGGACGGCGGCAAACTGTTCCTGAAACAGGATTTCACGCCCCCCTTCGTACGCCGCGTATACTTCTGGATCGCTCCCATCCTGGTGCTTGCGCCACCGCTGATGACGGCGGCCGTGGTTCCCTTCGCCGGAGACCTTCAAACCTCTTACGGAAACGTCAACATGGCGGTGGCCAACCTCAGCGTAGGCCCCCTCTGGATGTTCGCCATCTCCTCCCTCTCCGTGTACGGACTGGTGCTGGCCGGATGGTCATCCAACTCCAAATTCCCCTTCCTGGGCGGCGTGCGCTCCTCAGCCCAGATGATTTCCTATGAAATCAGCATGGGTCTGTCCATCATCCCTGTGCTGATGATTTACAGCACGCTGGACCTGTCCAACATCGTGGAATACCAGGCCGCCAACGGCTGGCTCCTGCTTCCCGTGTGGGGCGAGGGCCTGAGCTGGCAGCGCTGGATACTGCTGGTGCCCGTAGCTATCAGTTTCATCATATTCCTCACCTCCATTTTTGCGGAAGCCAACCGTACGCCGTTTGACATGTCCGAATGTGAAACGGACCTCGTGGGCGGCTACCATACGGAATACTCCTCCATGAAATTCGCCCAATTCTTCATGGGGGAATATGCCGCCATGGTGGTGGGATCCTCCCTTGTCATCACGCTGTTCCTGGGGGGCTGGTCCATCGGCTTCGGCCTGGACGGCTGGCTCAATGAAAACGTAGCCAACTGGGTGGCGGTCATCTGCCAGCTCATCGCATATGTGCTCAAGCTTCTCTTCTTCGCCTTCTTCTTCGTCTGGGTGCGGTGGACGCTCCCCCGCTTCCGCTATGACCAGGTGATGAAGCTCGGCTGGATGGTCTTCTTTGAACTGGCCGTCATCAACATCTTCCTTACAGCCGCCATCCTGTACTTCGTCAAGTAATCCCCCCTTCTTCATTCCGACAACATTACTATTATGGCCTTCAAAACGATCAAGCGTCCGAAGATTTCCCTTGGAGAGCGGTTCTATCTGCAATCCATTCTTGGCGGTCTTTGGCTCACTATCAGGCACCTCGTTCTGGCTCTGCTGGGCAAATCCCGCAACAAAAAAGAACTGGCCGGTTCCGGCATCGGCGTTACGATGCAATATCCGGAAGCCAGATGGGACAAACATCTGCCGAAATATTACCGCGGAGCTCCCGTGCTGGTGAAAGGCGAAGACGGCCGTGAACGCTGCGTTTCCTGCCAGCTCTGCGAATTCATCTGCCCGGCCCGCGCCATCACCATCACCCCCGGCCCCATACAGGAAGGACCGTGGGGCAAAGTGGAAAAAGCCCCCAGGGAATTTCAGATTGACATGCTGCGCTGCATCTACTGCGGCATGTGCGAGGAAGCCTGCCCGGAACAGGCCATCTTCATGAGCCATAACTACCTGTTCACCCCCACGGATAAAACCCAGGCCATCCACAACAAGGCCAAGCTCTACGAACTGGGCGGCACCCGCAAGGGGCTGGTCAACAAGTGGAACCAATACAAATAACCCCCGAACACTCCATTTCCCGTACGTTATGAACATCTTTGCCAGCGACATACTTTTTTACGTTTTCGGGGCCCTGGCCGTGGTCCTGTCCCTGATGGTCGTCTTCATGCGCAACCCCGTCTCCTCCGCCATGATGATGGCTCTTTCCTTTGGAGCCACCGCCGCCGTCATGATCGGGCTGGGAGCCCACTTCCTGGGCATTCTCCAAATCCTTGTATACGCCGGGGCCATTATGGTGCTCTTCGCGTTCATCATCATGCTGCTGAATGTGAAGCAGGAAACATCCCCCTTCAGCAGGCCTTTCTCCGTCGCTATCGGTGTCATCATCGCCGGCCTCTTCCTCGGCCAGCTTATTGGCATCATCTATTCTTTGCCCGGCGCCAAAGAAACGCACCGCTGCCCGATGGCCAGCGCGGAACAGGCCTGGAACGATTTGAAAATCGGGCAGGAGGACGCAGCCCCCTCCAAAACCGGAATGGAAACTCCCGCCTGTAGCCTTCGCAACAACGGCGCCCCTTCCGTCATTCTCCCCCCCCTCTCCCCCCAATGTTCCGCCCACCTCTATCCGGAAGGCACCACCATCCGTGAGGAGATAGACAACGGAGAATTCCCGGACACCGCCCTGCTGGGCCGTACCCTGTTTGACAAATACAACCGGAGCCTGGTCATCGCCGGTCTGGCCCTGCTGGTGGCTTCCATCGGCGTCGTCGTGCTGAGCCGCCGCCCTTCCGGAAAATAAAGAACCCCTTACCACAGCCATCACCATGATACCTCTTACGCATTATCTGATCCTCTCCGGCGTCCTGTTCGCCATCGGCCTGATGGGGGTGATTGTCCGGCGCGACATCATCGTCATCTTCATGTGCCTGGAAATGATGCTCAGTGCTGCCAACCTGTCCCTGGTAGCGTTTTCCCGCGCCCAGGGCACTATGGGCCTGCCCAACTATGACGGCCAGGCCCTCTCCATCTTTATCCTGACCATCGCCGCAGCGGAAGTGGCTATCGGCCTGGCCCTCATCGTCTCCCTGTACAGGGCCAGGCGCACGGCCAGCACGCAAGATCTCAACACGCTGAAAGACTAAGAGCAACACACTACTCCACGAACATGTTCAATATTGATATTCAATACACCTGGCTTCTGCTCTTCCTGCCGCTGGTCGTAGCCGCCTTTGACTGGTTCCTGCTGACCAAACGTCCTGACGTCGCGGCCCTCACCTCCACCTTCTCCTGCCTGGCGACCTTCGTCCTTTCCCTGGGTCTGCTGGACCGGACCGGATCCGATTCCTTCTCCTGGCTCCCGATTTCCGACATCTTTTCCGTGGACCTGGGTTTCGTGCTGGATCCCCTTTCCTCCCGCATGATGCTGGTGGTCACGGGCATCGGCCTGCTGGTCCATGTTTTCTCTCTGGCTTACATGGCGGACGACAAGGCCAAAACACGCTACTTCGCATGCCTGAGCCTTTTCATGTTCTCCATGACGGGCATCGTCCTGGCGAACAACATCGCCATGACCTTTATCTTCTGGGAATTGGTGGGCCTCTCCTCCTATCTGCTTATCGGCCACTGGTACACACGGGACACTGCCGCCAACGCCGCCAAAAAAGCCTTCATCTGCAACCGCGTCGGGGACTTCGGCTTCCTGATCGGCATTCTGACTCTCTGGGCGCTGACCAACACGCTGGATTTCAGCCTGATGGAAATACCCGCAGGAATCAGTGAAAACCTGCTGAACATTACGGTACTGTGCCTCTTCTGCGGAGCGGTGGGCAAATCCGCCCAATTCCCGCTGCACGTCTGGCTTCCGGACGCCATGGAAGGCCCCACCCCCGTCTCCGCCCTGATCCATGCGGCCACCATGGTAGCCGCCGGCGTTTACATGATGGTGCGCGTCCAATACTCCATCGGCATTGAGGCCTTCCCCGCTCTGGCCTGCAATGTCATTGCCGGCATCGGAGCCATTACGGCCGTCATCGCCGCCTTCATGGCCACCCAGCAGAATGACATCAAACGCGTCCTGGCCTACTCCACCCTCTCCCAGCTCGGCTATATGGTCATGGCCCTGGGACTTCTGGCCGGGGAGGCAGCCATGTTCCACCTCTTCACCCACGCATGGTTCAAGGCTCTGCTCTTCCTGGGCGCCGGTGCCATCATCTTCGCCTGCCACCATGAACAGGACATCTGGAAAATGGGCGGCATCATGAAGCGCATGAAGCTGACTTCCCTCACCTTCATCATTGCCACCATGGCGCTGATTGCCATTCCGTTCACGTCCGGCTTCTTCTCCAAGGAAGCCATTCTGGAAGCAGCCCTTCGCAAAAACCCGGTCTTCTTCTGGATCGGCGCGGGCGTAGCCCTGCTGACAACCTTCTATATGATGCGTGTCATCTTTGTGGTCTTCTTCGGCAAGAGCCGCAGCCACAGTTCGGAACACGCCTCGGAAGTTGGCGGCCTCATGCTGGTGCCCCTGCTGATTCTGGCTGTCCTGGCTCTCATCTCCGGCTACGGGTTCATCGCAGACAGGCTGGTTCCTTTCAACGGATTCGTTTCCGAAAGCTTCCACATGGGCATGCCCTTCTACGTCTCCATGGGGGCGCTGGTGCTCGGAATCCTGCTGGCGGCTGCCTTCTACGCAGGCTCCCCGGCTTCTGACAAACTCTCCGGCAATGCCGTTTCCCGGGCTCTCGCCAACCGCCTTTATATTGATCTGTTCTATGATAAAGTGCTGGTCAGGGGAGTCCAAGGCGTTCTAGCCGCCATCATCGACTTTATGGACCAGTTCATCATCTCCGGCCTCATCGTTGGCGGACTGGCGCGGTTGACCGCCGCCATAGGCTCCCTGCTGCGCCGCCTGCAGTCCGGCAACATGGCCGCCTATACGGCTCTCTTCGGCATTGGCCTGCTCCTGGTCATCTACTTTACCGTCTTCTATTCCTGCTAACCTAACCAACCAATCACATACCATGCTTATCTGGCTTGTTCTCATTCCTCTGATTGCCGCGGCCCTCATCGGTCTGTGCAAGGCGCCCGCACGCCCGACAGCCCTGCTCAGCGCCTCCCTGACGCTGGCCCTCGGCATCTGGGCCCTGGTTAGCTTTGACGGCTGTTCTTCCTGCTGGTCCCGTTTTGAAGGGATGGACCTCCAGCTCACGTTGGCTCCGGCCCTGTCCAAAGTAATGCTGCTGCTGACCATCCTGGTTACCTTCGCCACCGTATTGGGCACCAACCCGCCCCAGGGGGGGGAAGCTTCCTGGTACAACTCCGCCCTTCTGATTTCCGCAGGCGCCACCGGGGCGTTCCTGTCCGACAACATAATCTCCTTCTTCGCCTTCCATGAACTGGCTCTTATCCCCACCTTCGTGATGATCGGCCTGTATGGACGCGGCGACCGCCGCACCACGGCCTGGCGCGCCACGCTTTACCTGGGGCTTGCCTCCATGGTGCTGCTGGCAGCCCTGCTGATGATCGGTACGCAGGCAGGCTTCACCTTCTCCGGCCTGAAAGACTTCATGGCCAGCGGGCGCGAACTTGCCCACGCGGAACTCATCGGGGCCCTGCTCATCGCCGGGTTCGGCACGCTGATTTCCCTCTTCCCCTTCCATTCCTGGGCAGCCCCCGCATACGCATCCGCTCCCGCTCCGGTAGCGATGATGCATGCCGGAGTGCTTAAAAAATTTGGCCTGTACGGGCTCTTCATGTTCCAGCCGCTGATGGAAACAGGATTCCTTCCCTGGACGAATATCCTGCTGGTCCTGCTCGTCTGCAATGTCATTTGGGTGGGGTACGTAACCGTCAACCAGAAAAGGCTGGACCTGTTGCTGGGCAACTCTTCCGTGATGCACATGGGCTATATCTTCCTGGCTTTCGCCGCCCTGGTAGTTTCCGGTTCTGCGGAAGCCAATCCCTGGGCGCTGAAAGGAGCTGCCCTGCTGATGCTGGCCCATGGCCTGACAATCGCCCTTCTCTTTCTGCTCTGCGGGCAGATTGAAAAGCAAACAGGCACATTGGAAATCAACTCTCTGGGCGGACTGAGCACCAGGCTGCCGCGCATGGCTTTCGTTTTCGGCCTGGCGGGCATGGCTTCCATCGGCCTCCCCGGCCTCGCCAATTTCCCGGGGGAATTCATGGTCTTCTTCTCCGGTTTCGCCGGTTTCAGCAACGGCTTCGGCCCCGTTCAAATCGCCACCATCCTGTGCCTCTGGGGACTGGTCATCGGCGCGGTATACATGCTGAGGGCCTACCGCAATATTTTCCAGGGAGATTTGTCCAAAGCCTCCGCCTACGCCACGGGACTGCAGCCCTCCGAACGGGCGGCCAACTGCTTCCTGGTCATCGCCCTGGCGGTCTTCGGCTTCTTCCCCACGCTGGTGCTCCAGTTTTTCTCCTGATTTCCTCCCTTCCGAATACAATCCTAGTCTAACCTGATTCTCTTTTACCCATGCAAGCGTATATTCCGGAATTCATCCTGGCCGGCCTGGCAATGCTTTTGCTTCTGGCGGAGACCTTCTGCAAAAAAACGCCCAAATTTATTTTCGGGCTGATTGGCGCGGCGGGAACCCTGGCGATGCTTCCCTTCTACATGGAAGGGCTCTATGACAACATCTACATCATCCTGGCGCTCGTCGCCACAGCAGTCACCCTGTTGCTTTCCGTAGATTTCCGGGCCGTCATCAACCTTTCCTCCAATGATTCCAAATCCCAGGACGGAACGGGGGAATTCTACATCCTGCCCCTGCTGGCCTGCGTAGGCATCACCTCCCTGTGCAAGGCATCCAACCTGGTGGAACTGTTCGTCTCCCTGGAAGTGCTCACCCTGAGTTCCTTCATCATGGTAGGCTACTTCCGGCGGAACCTGGGTTCCACGGAAGCGGGCATCAAGTACCTGATTCTGGGCGCCGTCAGCACGGGGTTTCTCGTTTTCGGCCTGGCTTGGTATTTCGGCATTACGGGAACATTCATTTATAATGAAACGATCGTCAGCCACGCCCTGGCCGGCCAGACAGCCCCCGCCATGTACCTGGCCCTCGCCATGCTGCTGCTCGGTACAGCATTCAAAATCGGTGCAGTTCCCATGCAGCTGTGGATTCCGGATGTGTACCAGGGCGCTCCCACTCCGGTGACAGCTTTCCTTTCCGTAGCCTCCAAGGTAGCCGGATTCGCCCTGTTCGGCATCATCCTGGCCCCATTCGCCGTGCTGCCTCCCGTCGAATTCGTCGTAGCCCTGATGGCCGCCGCCACCCTGCTGGTGGGCAACCTGGGCGCCATTCCCCAGACGAACCTGAAACGCATGATGGGGTATTCTTCCATTGCACAGGCAGGCTTCATTCTTCCCCTGTTTATCGGTACTGTGGACGGCCAGCTGGCTCCGAACGCCCCGTTCTACCTGGCTGTGTACCTGGTCATGACCTTCGGCGCCTTTTTCGCCCTTGCCATGATCCGCATCCAGCGCGGGAGCGAGGAAATTTCCGCGTTCCGCGGTCTGGGCAAAACCAATCCCCGGCTGGCGCTGGCGGTCACCATCATGTTCGCCTCCCTGGCGGGCGTGCCGCTGACGGCCGGATTTTTCGCCAAAATGATTTCTTTCGTGCACGTCATCAATACGGGTCTGTATCTGGGTTGGATGCTCCCCGTCATGATCGTCTGCGCTGCATCCGGGTTTTACTATTACTTCAAGGTCATCCGCTCCATGTACTGGGACAAGCCCGCAGAAAACGCAGAACCCGTGCAGGTACCGGCCATTTCCGGAGTCATGCTGGCCGCGTTTTCCATCTTCATCGTGCTGGGGGGCCTGATGCCCCTGTTCCTGAACCCCATCCGGTAACAAACGCGTCCTTTTCCCCCATTCTTCCGAAGGCCGTTTCCCGAATTTTTCGCAGAACGGCCTTCCCCATTCAGGCAAAGCTGTATGTTCCGCGTCGGCTGGCTGAAAGCGGGAAGGGGAAGGAGAGAGTGCGGCTGCCCGGCCTTCCGGACTTACGGTTTCAGACGTTTCAGAATCTTGAGCAACCAGCCTGAGCCAAGTATTTCTTTTATCACATTCATGCCGGAAAAATTTTGAAAAAAGTGCGGCCTGCCTGCGAGATTTCCCCCAGGCCAAACGTAATTAGCCTGTCCTAATTATTTGCCTGTCCCCCACCCTCCGGGCATCAAATCAGACAACCATCAATCATTCAAAACCATGCGTCTTTTATCCTCCGCCGCCGTCATTTGCGCCGCCCTGTTCTCCGGAACCATCCTTCATGCGCAGGACCCGGAACTGCTGGCCAAGCGCCAGTGCCGTTCCGTCCATATCAACCAGCAGGGGCATCCCTCCCAGGCAAGCGCCCTGTACAATGTAGTGAAAGCCAAAACATCCGTTCCCGGCACCTACTTTTGCGCCATGAATTTTGACGACGGCTATATCGGTTTTCAGGAACAATCCAACGGTAAAAAAGTAATCATCTTTTCCATCTGGGATCCGGTGGCACACGGAGACAACCCCAATGATGTGCCGGAAGAAGAACGCACCAAGCTGGTAAAACTGGGCAAAGATGCGCGCTCCGGACGTTTTGGCGGTGAAGGAACAGGCGGACAAAGCTTCGTGGACTATCCCTGGGCAATCGGGGAGAACATGCGCTTCCTCGTCTGCGTCAAAAAAATGGGGAAATTCAAGGAAATCAGCGGTTATTACTTTAATAATAAAAGCAGGTCCTGGGATCTTATTTCCAAATGGAAAACGCATTCCTCGGAAAAGGAACTTTCCTTCTCCGTCGGATTCGTGGAAGATTTCATGCGTAATTTTGAATCAGCCAAGAAGGCCCGCGGAGCCTTCTTTGGCCCCAGCTTCGCGTACAAGGACGGCAAATGGCATCCCAATACCAGCGTAACGTTCACCGGCGACCCAACCCCCTCCACCAACGTCATGGCGAACATCCAGCCTGATGGTTCCGTGCTGCTTCAGACGGGGGGAACTACGAAAATGACGGATTTCAAGCTGTTCCAAAATCGTCCCCTGCCCCAGAATATCAAGCTGGTCCTGCCTGACAAGGCCGTTACCAGTCTTGTTCAGGAGAACATTAACTGATTATGTCCCCCACCGGCTGGCTAACCATGATTGTTTCCATCGGCGGCGTACTGGCCGCCGCCGCTTGGGCGTATTACAAAGTACTCTCCACCCCCAAGGAAACGGAATATCTGGGCAGCCCCACCCCGCCACTGCCGGAAAATGCGGAGGAATAAGGCCCCGACCCGGTGAACCGCTGCACTCCGGACTGAACAACTCCCCCAAAATCATCTTGCCGCAGCCAGAGAGAGCGCATGTCGTCCCGATACCTGAAACAGGGCGGATATAAGGGAGTATTTTCCCGGCAGACAGGCAACATGGACCGGTATTCTCCGGGGATATGCACGCAAACCGCGCCCGAATCATTCGGGCCGCACCGGTCCACAGGATTTCTAAACGATTCTTCTCCTTATCCGTCTGACGGAGGCAAGATGAAGCCCAGCCGGTCAATGCCGTATCTGGCGCATTCCTGCCACAGGGATTTTTCCAGGGCTTCCGCAGTACGGCGGCGTTCCTCCTCCGGCATGTTTTCAAAATATTCCGGGCCCAGGTGTTCGCTGATGGCCTTGTCCGCCATACGTGTCACGAGATCCGCCCAGAAAGAGTTGTCCCGGTATTCATCCAGGCAATCCTGGAAAAAGGCGCTTTCTTCATATTCCCGGGTGAAGGCATAGCCGCCCAGCTCATCCGCATAGGCAATGCGCCCTTTCAATTTGGAGGTAACGGAAAGCTCCTTCATCAGCCGGGAAACCAAATTCCCCCACGCCGCCAGACGAGCCTCCGCCCCGTCCTGCTGGTTGGAGGCAGCCACCGTGGCGGCAGTGGAAAGCATTTCCGCCAAATCACGCGCTTCCTCGTCGGACAATTTCAACGTCACCGGCATGGGAAATCAAATCAATCCGAGTTTCATTCTGCCCTCCTCGCTGACCATGTCCTGGTTCCAGGGGGGGTCCCACACCATTTCCACATCCGCAGCCTCCACCCCTTCCAACGCTTCAATGCGGTCCTTGGCTTCCATGACCAGATGGGGCCCCATTCCGCAGCCGGGCGCCGTGAGAGTCATTTTTACCGCCACATGATGAAGGCCGTTCTCCAGCTCAATGACGGCCACATCGTAGATCAGACCCAAGTTGACGATATCCACGGGGATTTCCGGGTCATACACACATTTCAGCGTATCCCAGACCCTTTCTTCCAGTGTGGCGTTCTCATCCAGCGCAGCCGCTTCCGGAGAAGGTTCCTCCGCTCCAGCGCCAAGGGCGTCCGCGTTCTCCCTGGAGATACGGGCCAAGCCGTGGTCCGTAGCCACGGTATAGGAGCCGCCCAATATCTGGGTGATATACACGCGTTCCCCTTCCGGCAGGGTGAGCACATCCCCGCTGGGGATCTGGACCGCCGTCACTTCTCTTTTGAGTTCTACTACCTGGTTCAGCATAAATCCTTGCAATTAAAGGAATATCCGGCTAAGGACATGCACCGGAGGCTTCCGAATGCCATGGGACAGAACCGACCCATGGTTTCCGGAACCTTCCGCGCAGGAGCAACATAAGGCGTATTTGCATCACCGTCGAGGTCAAAAATTGTTCAGCCCCGGCCGGAAAAGCCCTTCATGACAGGAAAGAGCATTCCGCCATGTTCTGGAAAAGCCGCCGGAAGCGGAGAGCTTCGTTCTTGCCTAGCGGAGGGAAAAAGTGTAAAAGGTTCGGGCTGCCCGGGCTGCCGTCAGCTCATGGCCGGCTACACGTACATTTTCAACCTGACATTCCATGCTAGATTACTTACGTAAACATACAATCGTCATCATGGCAGCCATGGCCCTGGTGTTTGTGGGCCTCATGTTCGTCGGCGGGGACGTAAGCGGCGGCTCCCTGACCGGCATGTTCAAGCAGACTTTTGTTTCCGTGGACGGGAAATCTTATGGGGAAAAGGATTATAACAATATGGGCAGGACCGGCCTGTCCGTGGCTTTCTCCTTCCCTTCCACCTTCGGTCCGCTGCTTCAGGACAATTTCAGCTCGGAAGAAAACCTGCGCGAACTCTGCCATCTGCTGAAAACAAATAATCCCAATGCGGCTTTCCTGGCCTACCGCGGCATTATCCGCCGGGAGGCGGGACGCCTGGGCTTGACTCCCAGTACCGCGGAAATTGACGATGCCATTTGCAATATTCCAGAGTTCCAGGACGATAAAGGCGTTTTCGACCCCCAAAAATACGATAATTTCATTTCCATGCGCGGCAACATGGGTAAAAAGCTTCAGGAGGAACTGCTGCGCGGTCTGATGGAAGACACCATCAGCCTGGAGCGCATCAAGGACGTGCTGGCCGGGGGTATCTCCGTGGAGCCCGGTTTTGCCGAGGCTGTAGCGGAATCCAACAGCCAGCAAATTACAATCAACACCGCCTTCCTGGAAAAAAGCGCCTTCCGTCCCAAGACGGATCCCGGAGAAGAGGAAATAAAAACCTTCTGGGACAAGCACAAGGAAAATTACAAAAATGAGGAAGCTCGCTTCTTCACCGTTTACACCTTCATTCCCGCAGGCGATGCCCAGGCACCCAAGCCCGGAGACATTTCCAACGCCACCATGGAGACCATGAATCTGGTGGAAAATGACATCTGGGAACCGCTGAACGCCACCAACGGCAGGAACATGGACCAGGCCATCAGCGAAGCCCTGGCCAAGACTCCCGGCGTCTGCAAAATGGAGAAAAAGTCCTACACGGCCGTAACGCGTAAAAACGCGCCTCAGGAAATCAACCAGGCAATCAACCAATCCGCTTCCGACGGACGCAGCGCCAATCTGCTGGATGTGGCTTTCTCCCTGGCGGGAGCCCCGGCCCTGAATGCGGATGCGGATGCCAAGGCCATTGAAGAAGCGCGCGCCAAGACCGGAGCCGAACAGATCAGCACCATGCAGGTGCTGGAAAACGGACAAGTCGTCCTGATCCGTCTGGAAGGCATTACTCCGGTCAAAGCCCTGCCTTACGAGACCGCCCGCAACAGCGCCCGCGCCGACCTGCTGGAAAGCATGACCGTTGAATCCATGAATAAGGCCGCCACGGAACTCAATACGGAATTGCAGAAGGCGGAAACCCCCGTGGAACAGTTCAATGCCATTGCCGGAAAAGCCGGTGCCAAAACTGCCTCTTACGGTCCCTTTGTCAATCCAAACGTACTCTTGAGCAGCGTCAACCTGCAAAACGCCAAAACACAGGAAGAGCTCCAGTCTCTTCTGGAACGGGCCATGAATTCCCGCCTGGCCCCTCCCAAAGAGCTCCCGGCCCCTGAAGAAGTATTCCAGGCGGCTTCCGTCATCAACCCCGGCCAGATGGCTCAGCCCATCAACACGGGGGACGGCATCCTGCTGACCCAGCTCGTCAAGCGCGAACTGGAGGATACGCCGGAATTCCAAATCAAATCTACCCAGCAAATTGCTCCGGCTCTGACTGCCCAGGCAAAATCCATGATCATGCTGGACTGGCTGAAAGCGTGCATCACCCAATATAAGGTGGAAATCGCTCCCATCCTGAACCAGGAACGCTAACGTTTTCCCTTTCATGGCAACCGTCAGTGAGCCCGTCTCCTTCTCACAGGCCCTGAACGCCGTCTGAACGCATTCTCCATGATGGCCTCCGCCCGGAGGCCATCATTTTTATTACTCCTTCTCCATCTCCCTCCTTTTCATTATCCAATGAGCGCCCTGCCCTCCCAGTCCAGATACATCATCGGAACGGAAGCCTGTGAACGTTTCAGCTTCTACGGCATGAAGTCCATCCTCATGCTGTACATGACGGGCCATCTGCTGATGAACGACAACTGGGGCACCTCCACCCTTCATATTTTTATGGGAATGGTTTATCTGCTTCCCCTGGCGGGGGCCTGGCTGGCGGACAAGGTCTGGGGCCGATATAAAACCATTCTTTATATTTCCCTGCTTTACTGCGTAGGACACGGAGTTCTGGCGACGGCGGATCTTTTCCACACCATTGAAGCGCGCCGTTACATTCTCATGGCGGGCCTGTTCATCATCGCTCTGGGAGCCGGAGGCATCAAGCCATGCGTCTCCGCCTTTATGGGAGACCAGATTCCTAATAAGTCCCCGCAGTTAATGACCAAGGCTTTCAATGCCTTCTACTGGGCTATCAACCTTGGCTCCTTCTTCTCCTTCCTGGTCATTCCGGCCATGGAACAGCGTTACGGATACAGTTGGGCGTTTGCCGTCCCGGGCCTCTTCATGGGGGTTGCCACCTTCGTCTTCTGGCTGGGCCGCAAAAAATACCACAAAACGCCTCCGGCCCGGAACAGCGGGCAGCCTGGCTTCTGGAAAGTCCTTTTCATCATTCTGTTCCACGGAGGCTGGAAAAACGCAGAACAGCGCTGCGGAACTTCTGCCGTGGAAGACACCCGGCACATCCTGAAAATCCTCTCCATCTTCGCCTTTATCATCCCATTCTGGTCCATTTTCGAACAGACGGCTTCTTCCTGGGTATCCCAGGGCAGCAGGATGATTCCTCTTTCCATCCCGCTCCCGGGCGGTTCCTGGTCCATCGGGCCGGCCCAAATCCAGGCGGCCAATCCCATTTTCGTCATGGTGTTCATCCCCCTCATCACCGTATTTGTTTATCCCAGGGTGGCAACGCTTGCAAGGCCCCTGGTGCGCCTCGGAACGGGATTGGCCCTCAGCTCCGCTACATTCCTGATTGTCGCTTTCCTGCAATACCGGCTGGAGGAAGGAACCTCCATGTCCATCGCATGGCAGCTGATTCCTTACTGCGTACTCACCATCTCTGAGATCCTGGTCAGCACCACGGGCCTGGAATTCGCCTATACGCAAGCCCCGGCGCATTTGAAAAGCCTCATCACCAGTTTCTGGAACCTCACTATCTTTGCAGGCAACATGCTGGTGGCCGCAATTACTTTTTTCCTGTCCAACGGAGAATCAGCCAACGCCATTTCCACGGACCGCTTCATCCTGTACGCCGTGCTCGCCGCCGTGGTGGCGGTCGCCTACTCCTTCCGGGCGCGCAGGTACGGAAAAACGGAATAAAGAAAGCACTGCCGTTCCCGGGCGCGTGGCCGGGTTTAACCATGTTTTGAAAGGGACCTACATACTTGACTAACCATATTATTTTAAAATATTTTCGTCATTCCCTTTTCATCTTAAGGTGAATAACTTAGACAAAAACGCTGACTAGGTATTCTAGTCAGCGTTTTTCATAATATATTTGTAATAAATAAATTACATCTTATCAAATGTACCCTTTGCAGGTAATTCCTTTCCCATATTCTCTTTCATCGTTCCTTCAGCAGCAACATTACTACCATTAAACGTCAAATTAAGATGAAACCCTATCCAATTTGACTCAATCTGCAAAATTCCTACATTAGTTCCGGTCTTTTCAAAAACATAACTACCTGTAATCGTTCTGGTTGTTTCATGGTCATTGGCATCATATTCGACTGCACCAAATGTGACGGTTCCGGTGCTGAAAACAAAATCCTTTGCCTCCAATTCCCAACCATCACCTTCCTGATAGTCTACATACATACCTCCTGTAAGAGTTTTTCCTTCCAGTGTCAATGGAGCTTCTGAATTGTTTCCATCTCCATTGGATGATGACTTGCTGCATGAGGCAAGCAGTACCAAGGATGCCATGACTGTTCCAAGTAATAATGTCTTCATAGTTCTTATTCATTATTATCCCCCATTTTGGGAGATTCGGTCATATAGATAACAAGAACTATGACACCTGTAAACAATAATCCCCTAATTTGGGGGATTTTAAAATTCCGCTATACTGCGGTAATGAAAAGAGATCGTAGCAGTGTTCCCGAAGAAACACTCAGAACGCTTCTGCGACAAAAGCGGATTGAGAAGGGATATTCCCAACTCAAACTCTCTTTACTGCTAGATAACACCCGGACATTTGTTTCCAAATATGAGTCAGGTGAAAGGTATCTGACATTTACTGAGGTCATTTTGATCTGTCAGGTACTTGGAGTTGATCCGGTTGAAATCACTAAAAAAGTCAAAAAAGAATTGGAATAGAATTTATGATAGACAATATAACTGAGGCACTAAAATTGATTAAAGTTATATCTAAGCAATTTAACATTGTATGCAATGATGGTTCTAAGCCTAATAGGAATGAGGAAATCACTAAAATGGAAGATTCCTTGTCTGAACTGAATACGCATCTTATTTCTATCAAGACTGATTGCATAGAGTTGACCAAAGTTAATACTAAGCTTGAAAAGCAACTCTCTGAATATACCGATTGGGAAAAGAAAAAAGCTCACTATGAGTTGTATGAAATGGCTCGTGGTGTTTTTGTATATAGAAAAAAGACAAATAGCCAAGAAATAGAAAAATTTATATACTATTGTCCCAAATGCATGGACAAACAAAAAGAATCTCTTATAAGCAAGCAAGACCCAAATAAGATTGAATATAAATGTGTTAATTGTTCTTGGAAAGCCAAAGAAGATCCTCCTTCGCCGATCATGCTTGCTGGCCCTAGCCTTTGAATTACTATACATGAAACTATTTATTATAGGCATTATCGTGAAATCAAATTACAATACATCATTCTCTTACCAACCATTTTGGTAATCGTATCTCCTATGAAATCCATTGTCTCAACCTTGGACGTATTATGTCTATAGGCAAATTCATGGATATACCTCTTCAAATGTTTAGGAGACATATAATGGTAAACGCCATAGTAACCTCTCTTCAGTAGAGACCAGAAGCTTTCAATGGAATTGGTATGTACATTACCATTGACGTATTGTTTTCCTGAGTGATTGACAAACTCATGAACAAAACCGGTCAATCCTTTGTAGGATTTGAATTCATCAGTAAACACATTGGATTTTTTCTCAACGTTCTTTTCTATGAAACCTTGCAAATTGTAAGCGGAGGTATCGTCAATATGCTTCACGATGACATTGCCATTTCTCTGTTTTGCACCAATGACAATTTGTTTGCCGGAAGGACCACGACCCCATCCACGTCTTTGACTGTAATGCTTGTTCTTCTCCTTGCCTCCAAAATAAGCTTCATCTACTTCCACAATACCATCCAACTTATCCTTCTTTGACTTCATCCAGACTTCTCTAATCCTGTGACAAAGGAACCAAGCAGTCTTCTGTGTTACACCCAAGGTTTTTGCAACTTGTATGGAAGAAATACCTTTCCTGGAAGTATAGAGCAAATACATGCAAAACAACCATTTATGGAGAGGCAATTTTGATTCCTCTAAAATTGTACCAAATCTGACGCTGAAGAACTTTCTACAATCCCTACAGCGATAGGGCATCGGTTTTTGATCCTTACATTCGGTAATGTTATGTCTACCACAGTGGGGACAACGGACATGACCATTCCATCTTTTTAACTCAAAATACTTCCGGGCAGATTCCTCATTAGGGAATTTGGAGAAGAACTCATATAAGGAAGTATATTTGGTTTTATTGTTTCCCATATCATCGCTTGGTTGATAGGGAAATTTTGTCGTGTTTTTATTAGTTCGTACGCGTTTATTTTCAGCGTATTGAGAATTATTTTGATGGTTTAGTTGGTATACAATTTTCTTACCCATATAGGGCGAGTAGAAAATTGTCCTTAAAATTGAATGATATAAAAATTAATGAGGATTAAATTAACCATAATTTGGTTTAATGATGGTTAAACTTTAAAAAAGTTGGTGACAAAAACAAAATATATGGTATACTTGCCGGATGAATTTATTTTAAAAAATTAAAAAAAGAAAATGATGATAGGAAGAAAGATGGGGAGAAGCCCTCCCCTATTAATCTTATGAAAACAAAATGGCTCATTTTGAGCAAATGGGGATTACACAGGATTTATTACCTGCGTAAATCCGGGGTGTACTTTTTCAGGTTATCTGATGGTACACCTATCCAAGTATACCCAATAGGGTAATTTGGATTGTCACGGAGAGGTGAGTGACATCACCTCTCCGTTTTTTATTTAATGGGAAGAAGGTATACTGGATGGTTAGTCAAATATGTAGGTCCCTTTTGAAAAAACAATCAGGCCGTAACCAGCATGCGCTCCTCCCATTCCCTCCGGCAGGTTTCCTTTTGGGAAAATGCCGGAAGACACAAATTACATAAGGAGGGCATGACCGGACAAAAACTCCTTGAAGCAGGTCAGGAGATACGGCAGTCGTTAAGCAGCTCGTCCATGTAAAAGGTCATTTCCGCCAAAGCTTCACGATATTCCGTTTGGGGAAGGAGCCACAGAATTTCGCGGGCCGCCTCGTTTTTCTCCAGAGCTACCTGAATCGCCTTGTCCAGAGCCTCTGCAAAAACGGGATTGTCCTGAAAGGCGGAGTAATCCACCACTTCACGGTTTTCAATGGCGTCCCGCAGGGTAGCTTCCACATTCCTGTCACCGCATTCCAGCAAATTGAAGATGGGAAGGGTCAGCTTGCCCTTGGTGGCATCCGTATGAAGCGTCTTTCCGGCATCGTCTTCATCTCCCACCATGTCCAGGCAGTCGTCGTAAATCTGGTAAGCCACACCCAGCAGATCCCCCAGCTGGTAAAGGGATTCCTCCACTTCCGGGGTTACTCCGGAAATCCAGCCAGCCCCCCCCGTAGCTGCGGAGAAAAGGGAAGCGGTTTTTTTCCGGATGATTTCAAAATATTCCTCGCGGGTCATGCTCAGATCATACAGGCGGCTGGACTGGGCTACCTCCCCCTGGCATACGTTCCTGACGGTATTCGCCAGCCTGCGGCAGAATTCCGTGCTGCCGAATTCCGTACCCAGCACCATGGCGTGGGAAAAGAGGACATCCCCCAGCAGTACGGCGAGGCTGTTGCCCCAGAGGGCATTCGCCGTAGCCTCGTCCCGGCGTTTGTCGGCCTCGTCAATCACGTCATCATGCACAAGGGAAGCCAGATGCACCATTTCCAGCAAAGCACCCAGGCGGATATGGGCAGGCTTGATGCCGCCCGTAGCGCCGGCAACCAGCAGAACCAGGGCCGGACGGAGCATTTTACCCTTGGACTGGCATACCGTTTCCATGTAATCGGCCACTTCCGGGTCAAAACATGATGATTGCGCTTCAACAAACTCGGAAACCTGCTTCAATTCCGGTTTAACCAGTTGAAGATAATGCTTCTGGGATCGTAATTTCGAAAAGAACGGAATGGACATGATATAGAACGGGGGCGGCGCTGGTCAGCGCCGCAGGGATTGTGGCATATTTAAAGTTCCCTAGCAATGTATTTCACAGGGCATCTTTCTCATAACCGGACGGCAATCCGCCAAACCCGGTCCGCCAGGCACCGGGCCCTCTCCCGGGATAAGGCTCATTTTGACCTTGAGCCAGGAGTTTTTCCTTCTACACTAGGCCATCATGAGAGCCTTGGTCTATGATTGCAGCGCGGGCATCAGCGGAGATATGAATCTGGCCGCCCTGATTGATTTGGGAGCGGACCGGGAAAACCTGGAACGGGAACTGTCCAAATTGCATGTGCACGGGGAGTGGAAGCTGGAATGCCGCCCGGCGCAGCAGCACGGCATCCGGGGAACACGGATTGACGTGCTGACGGAGGAAGAAGGGCATTCCGGCAGCAGCCATGCGCACCATCACCGAACTATGGCGGATATACGAAAGCTTATTGAGACAAGCGCCCTTTCCAATACCGTAAAGCGGACGGCCCTTTCTATTTTCACCCTGCTGGCGGAGGCGGAAGCCCGCGTACACGGCACTACTTCTGAAGAAGTACATTTCCATGAAGTGGGCGCGGTGGATTCCATCATCGATATCGCGGGAGCTGCTATCTGCCTGGAAATGCTCCGGGTGGACGCCGTCTTCACCGGACCGGTGGAGCTGGGGTCTGGCACCGTAACCTGCCAGCACGGAACAATGCCCGTTCCTGCGCCGGCAACGGCTTTGCTGGCGAAACATTTCCGGGCCACCTTGAATGGAACCACCCATGAGGCCACTACACCCACCGGAGCCGCCTACATTGCCGCCCTGGCGCAGCCCGTCCCCTCTCCGCTGGCAGGCCGTATTACCGCAACCGGCTATGGAATCGGCCACCGCCAGGGACTTCCCGTACCGAATATTCTGCGGGTGATGCTGGTAGAAACGGAAGAAGAGGAAACTTCCCCGGAACTGCTGACGGAGCTGTGCGCCAATATAGACGATATGACGCCGGAACAGACAGCCTACCTGGCGGAAAAGCTGATGGAGGCAGGCGCTCTGGATACCTGGCAGGAGTCCGTCTGCATGAAGAAAGGCCGTCTGGCAGTCAAGGTTTGCGCCCTGTGCCAGCCGGAACAGACGGACCGCGTGCGGGAAGCCTTCTTCCGGCACAGCAGTACGCCGGGCATCAGGCAGCATGGCATGCTCCGCCATATTCTGCGCCGGGAAAGCGCCCCCGTCCACACTCCTCATGGAACGGTTCATGTAAAAACTTCTTTCATGCATGGCCGCCCCCATTACCGGAAAGCGGAATTTGAAGATTGCAGAATCCTGGCGGAAAAAACCGGGCTGCCGCTGGGACAATGCCAGCTGATGGGGCTTTTTCCCACACCTTCCCATGACAACGACGCCACAGACTCCGTTTGAACGGCTTCGCGCCGTCCTTCTCCCCAGGAAACGCATTGCCGTCGCCTTGTCCGGGGGGCTGGACAGCAGCGTGTTGCTTGCCGCCGCCGTCCGTATCCTGGGAGCGGATCACTGCCTGGCACTAACTGCGCGAACTCCCTACGTGATGGAGGAGGAAGTGCGGGACAGCACGGCGTTGTGCCGCCGCCTGGGCGTCCGGCAGGAAAAACTGGCGTTTCCCATCCTTCCCGCCCTTGCGAATAATCCTCCCCTGCGCTGCTACCTGTGCAAGCATGCCCTGTTTTCCTCCCTGGCAGCCAGAGCGGCTGAGATGGGGTTCCCCCTGCTGGCGGACGGATCCAATCTTGACGACCTGGACGATTACCGGCCAGGCCGCAAAGCTTTGCAGGAGCTCGGCATTCCGAGTCCCTTTCTGGAAGCTTCCATGGATAAGGCGGATATCCGCCGGCTGGCCTGCCGGCTGGGTCTTCCGGAATCAGTCAGCGGCAAACCGGCCTATGCGTGCCTGCTGACCCGCCTGGAACACAACCGCCCCGTAACGGAAGTTCTGCTGAGACGCGTGGACGCAGCGGAATCTTTCCTGAGAACCCTGGGGCTGAAAGGCTGCCGTGTCCGTGTTCACGGAGACAGCCTAGCCCGCATTGAATTGCCGGAAAAGGAACGTAAACTGTTCTGGGACGGACAGCTTGCCTCCACTGCAGCACGCCGGCTGCGGGAACTGGGCTTCCGGCACATCACCCTGGATCTGGAAGGATATTCCAGAGGGAGCATGAACGAACCCTCATGAACGACATCACCTCCATTCTGCATCAGTTTAAAAAAGGCCTCCTTTCTGCGGAAGAAGCGGCGGAAAAAATCAGAGCCGGCACCGTACCCGCTCCTTCCCATACGGACATTGATTACAGCCGCCTGGAACGCACCGGGTGCCCGGAAGTCATTTACGGCGCAGGAAAAACGCCGGACCAGATTGAAGAGATAGCCCGCAGCCTGCTTGCCGCCGGACAAAATGTTCTGGCCACGCGTCTGAGCGGGGAAGCTCTGGACTACCTGAACCGCGCCTTTCCGGCGGCGGACATGCACCCGGAAGCCCGTCTCATGCGCATTGTTCCGCGAACGGCGGGCTTCGTCGGCATCGTCAGCGCGGGGACCTCGGACCAATACGTAGCGGAGGAGGCCGCCCTGACGGCGGAATTTCTGGGCAGCCGGGTAGTCCGGTACCGGGACTGCGGCGTGGCCGGCCTGCACCGCCTGGTTTCCCATCTGGACTCCATCCGCCAAGCTACTGCGCTGGTGGCCGTGGCGGGCATGGAAGGAGCTCTCCCCAGCGTGCTGGCAGGCCTGGTAAAGGTTCCTGTGATAGCCGTGCCTACCAGCGTGGGCTATGGAGCCAATTTCCGCGGGGTAACCACCCTGCTCGCCATGATGAATTCCTGCGCCAACGGTGTTTCCGTCGTCAATATAGACAACGGCTTCGGGGCCGGTTTCAACGCCCACCTGATCAACAGCCTGGCATCCCGGCCCAGCTGAGGGCCGCCTGTCCATGACGGAACCTCCGGCATCCGTCATGGACAGATCCTCCGAATAGGCGTTAAATGTTCCGGAAACATCCCTCTCCATTCCCGTCATGACCAGATTTCCCCTGTTCCATGCCTTCTCCTGCTCCCTGCTGGCCCTGGCTTCCCAGGCGCTTGGGTGGCAGACCTCCGGAGAATCCGTTCCCGCTGTCCCCCAGGAATTCCGCGCGGCATGGATATCCACCGTTCATAATATTGACTGGCCCTCCCGTTCCGGCCTCTCCGGAGCAGCCCAACGCGCGGAGCTGCTGAACATCCTGAATACCTGCGCCCAGTTGAAACTGAACGCCGTGTTTCTCCAAGTGCGCCCAAATGCCGACGCCCTGTACCGCTCTTCTCTGGAACCGTGGAGCCAATGGCTTTCCGGCCCGGGCGTCAATCCTGGGTATGATCCTCTGGCTTTCGCCATTCAGGAGGCTCACCGCCGCGGCATTGAACTGCACGCCTGGTTCAACCCATTCCGGGCGAAGGCCAACGTCAAGCATGCCGTAGGCCGCAACCATATTTCCCTCACGCGCCCTGATTTGATGAAGCGAAACGGCTCCGTGCTGCTGATGAACCCCAGCGCCTCCGCCTCCCGCGACCACGCGCTGAAGGTTATCATGGACGTCGTGCGCCGCTACGACATTGACGGGGTGCACCTGGACGACTATTTCTACCCCTATCCCACTCCCGGCCGCGCCTGGTCTCCCGCCAGCTTTGGAGACGGGAAATCCCCCTCCCAGCGCCGGGGCTACATTGACGACTTCGTGCAAGACATGTACAAATCCGTCAAATCTTCCAAACCCTGGGTGCGGGTGGGCGTCAGCCCGTTCGGCATCTGGAGGCCGGGCGTTCCCGGCGGCATTGAAGCGGGAGTGGACGCCTACGAGCATCTGGCGTGCGACGCCCGCAAGTGGCTTTCCCG
>Ga0137302_10119_pt1 | contig 59360 bp, 63 predicted proteins | sample Ramsor2O_GlcNAcB_FD_97184 | JGI IMG/M metagenome (GOLD analysis project Ga0137302, IMG submission 97184) | Mouse cecal microbial communities from Vienna, Austria - N-Acetylglucosamine amended with D2O_GlcNAcB | ecosystem: Host-associated > Mammals > Digestive system > Large intestine > Cecum... | reverse complement strand
ATTCGGCTTAATATCAGCATATTAGTATATAATTGAATTTAATCCGATTGATAATAATTTAACATTTATATTGCTGGTGGCACCACAAAAGACCGCTAATTCTCAATGAGTTAGCGGTCTTTTATTCAATCATACCCCTCCAAGTCACCACAAAAGTCACCACGCCCATCCTAATACACTGAAATATTGTTTATTATGCGTGTCTGTATAGGCGCATATCTTTTATCATGGCGGTTTAATGCGCTGATAATCAGTATATATTTCAAATTCAACCAAATCCGTTCAGCGTCATTCATCCCCACATCACCGCCTGATGACCCCAAACATTAACAGACTTTAACCATATTCCAGCAATAAAAATGTGGTGACCTCAGCCAAAATCTCGCCGGGTCACCACACCTTAGGGTTAAAATATCAAAATATTTTCGTAACTTTGCAGTCGGATAGGCCGTGGTCTGTCCAAACATTTTTGAATCAAAGAGGCGTTATGTCTTCTGCTTGTACGGATAAAGCGTAGGAAACTTACATCCAAGTATATGCAAGAGAAAGTCATGACAGTCTCCATGCCATACGGCGTGGAGCTGTTATTTCCACATCTTCATATACAGGTATTCCTACCACCTATCCGTAAAGGCGTGGCATAGCAGCCCACGCCTCTTTTTTATTTATGACCAAGTGGGCTTTTGGTCAGTTTTAAGTTGAGTATATGGCAATAATAGACGTTGTAAAATATCAAACGGTTGATGGTGAACTTTGTCATAAGTTCGACTCCGATGACCTGCGTATGGGTACTCAGCTTGTGGTACACCCAGCTCAAACAGCTTTCTTTGTAAAAGGAGGTGCCATCTGTGATGAATTTACTGCGGGAACATATAGAATTGATACTGAAAATATACCGATACTTAATAAGATTATAAACTTGCCTTTTGGCTCGGAATCTCCGTTCCAAGCCGAGGTATGGTTTATAAATCAAACAGCAAAACTCAATCTTCCCTGGGGCACTCCGCACCCAATTCAAATTGAAGATCCTCGGTATCATATTATTGTGCCTGTTCGAGCTCATGGTCAATATGGTATCCGTGTCACTAATCCCCGTATCTTCTTGGAAACTCTTATCGGCAGCATGGGGGCGTTTACATCTGAACAGATTGAACAATTTTATAAGGGCAGAATCATTTCCGCCCTAAACTCTTTGCTCGCGAGGCAAATTGTTACCAACGGCATATCAATTCTTGACATCAATACATTATTGTTGTCAATGTCTGATTCCATTAATGAGCAACTCAATCAACTGCTTGGGAAATACGGAGTTTCAATTATCGAATTTTCGATAATGTCAATTACTTTCCCTCAGGATGACGAAAGTGTTATTAAGCTAAAAAACGCCAAAGATCTTGCCGCGCGTCTTCGTATTACCGGACGCGATGTATACCAAATGGAACGTAGTTTCAACGTCCTTGAAGCCGCTGCTAACAATGATGGCGCAGGAGGTCAGATGATGGGGTTAGGCGTAGGTCTCGGAGCTGGGATGGGCGTGGGTAATGCAGCCGGTAATATTGCCGGCCAGTATCTAAACACCAATCCTCATGTGCCGCCCATCCCTCAGTCCGCTCCGACATACTATTTGCTGATAGATGGTCAACAAGTCCCCAATCTAACGACCGAGAGTATTTCGGCTTACATCTCAAGTGGTGTTGTCGATGGTTCCACGCTTGCGTGGACGATTGGAATGTCTGCTTGGCTTCCTATCTCTCAGATTCCGACATTAGCATCGTTAATCAATTCTATTACACCACCACCTTTGCCATAATATGAAACAAATATTCCCAATCTTATATGTCATCTTTCTGATGATAAATATCGTAGCCGGATTGATATTATCCTGCTATCCCATGTTCAATATGGGAATAAATACAGTTGTAATCTGCGTTGCAGCCTTGTTTTCCTACTGGGTCAACAAAGGGTCTTTTAAATCTGCATTTACAATATCTCTGGCTTTTATCATCCCGTTATTTACTTTAATAGAATTTATTATGGGACTATTAATGCCTTCTCAGTTAGAAGACAATTGGGGAATCATTGCTATCCTCTGTCTAATGGCATTTAATGGCTGTCTCATTTATGCCATTGCCAAACGTTCTGCAAATCAAGTCAAAAATAAACCCTCACAAGACTGTAAATCCTCATGAAACCACTTACCTGTGAAATGTGCGGAAGCACAAATATCCTTAAACAAGATGGTGTATTCGTATGTCAGTCATGCGGAACCAAATACTCCGTTGAAGAAGCCAAGAAAATGATGGTCGAAGGAGTTGTCAACATTGAAGGGAAAGTCAAGATTGATCAATCGGACAAAGTTCCAAACTTGTTGTCTCTTGCTCAGAATGCCATTGACAGTTTAAATGTTGATGAAGCGGAGTCATATGTTAAACGTATTCTTGAAATTGACTGCGACAATGCCCAGGCATGGTTTATTAAGATGAAAGCCATCGGATTATCCTCAAGTATTGACAACCTTAGAGTCACAGAGATAATATCTGCCGGAAAAAAGGCTATCGAAAAATCCAATGGAGAATTGGAAATAGACGTATACGGCTTCTATATAACAGTTCTCAACGTAAACCTTCAGTCGTTTACCGAGCAATTACAAAACACAGGGGCTTTAAAGCAGATATATGAACTGAATTGTATATCGAATCCATTTAAAGCATCAGAACTTACAGCCGATTCAGATGAAATATTTGCTTTTATAATGAGCCAATATGAATTGTTGCTGAGTTTACGCTATGTGATCCCGGATGATAAAGTCGCACATGAGGAACTTTCTTGCCTTGTAGGATTTGCGGCAAAAAACTGGATTAATTTCACGCAAGCTGTTAACGCTCGTTTTAACGTATTTAAATCGAATCTTAACGAAGAATCCGTTACGGAATTTCGCGCTATACTTAATAGAATCAAGCAGGGTCTTCCAAGCGGAAATCTTGACACGTTTAATGAGGAGCATATATCAAATCCATCTTCCGGACCGTGCTATGTTGCAACAGCGGTATATGGCTCTTACGATTGTCCCGAAGTTTGGACACTACGCAGATTCCGCGATTACACACTCGCCGAAACTTGGTATGGGCGCGCTTTCATACGCACCTACTATGCTGTTAGTCCGACCCTTGTAAAATGGGTTGGCAACACTGCAATCTTTAAGAGAATCTGTCTTGCTCTACTTGACGGACTTGTTCGTAAACTTCAAGTAAATGGCGTTGAATCTACGCCTTATAAAGACCGAATTTTTAAATAACCCCATAAAAATGATAATACCGTAAAACAAATATTTCAGCTATGGCAGACATAAACAGAATCATATATCTGATTGATGAATACCTCGAATCAAACAGATTAAATCATGTGGGGCCCAGTGAAGTCGCCGCCTATTTAGCTAAAAACGGGGCTTTGCCTTCCGACGGAGGAAAAACTTTACGCAGACACCTGCGAGATGGCAAAATTCCTAATGCAGAGCAACCCGGCGGTAAAAAACAATCATGGTATATCCGACATTCAAATTGTAAAAAAACATCGCTTTCCACCCCGGCACATACGTCAGAGACAGAAGTCATCATGACAAAAGTCCTGACATCCAGCGTTGTCACAGAGGGTCTTGCGCCCATCGCCGATTCAGAATCGGAATTTCTGATCTTAGGGACATTGCCGGGCAAAGTATCATTGGAGACACAATGTTACTATGCGAATCAGGGTAATCAATTCTGGAAAATCATGTCAAGTCTGTTTGACGAAAGTATACCACTCGCTTACGAAGACAGGCTACGATTTTTGGAGAAACACCATATCGCATTGTGGGATGTGCTCAAATCAGCAGAAAGAATCAGTAGTCTCGATTCAGACATCAAAAACTTAACTATCAATGATATATTAGGGTTTATTTCAAAGCATCCAAATATTCGTGTCATCGGTCTAAACGGAGACAAAGCTTCAACTTATTTTAGAACATATATAAATATAGATGAACTACCGAAACATATACGTGTCGTTTCTCTCCCAAGTTCCAGTTCAACAAACACCCATTTTACGCTAGACGCTAAAATAGACCGCTGGGAAACGATTCTAAAACAATGAAGCCAACGAAGAACCGTGTATACTGCATTGGATGCAGACATCCAAAGATGCTCTTTGAAACTCAAGCAAAGGCAGATAATTTCATCAAGTTCAATCGAGATGAAATAGCCTCTTTGTCTGGGAAAGTCCCGTCCAGAAGCTACTACTGCTCATTTTGTTGTGCCTGGCATGTAACCAGCGTAGACAATGAGGGGGAAGCCGTGGCTAATGATATCCGTGATAAAAAAACTTGGTATAAGATTAGGGATTTGCGTAGGGATAAACTCCCACAAACATCTGAAGGGCAAAAACTTTCAGAAATGCTTGTTTTCGTCCATAGCCTGATACAAAAATGTCAAAGACAACTGTCTCTGACAAATCTCCCTGAAGCACTTAAACTATTTAAAGAAATAGTGCTCGATTTTTCAGTAATTGAAGATATGGCTTCAAGGCAGGGGGTTATATCGTCACGAATAGATCGAGTCAATGTCAAGATTAAAATGCTCCAAAACACTTTCGATATAATTGATGAATATGATATCGACAGCGACACACGCAAATTATTTTTAAGTAAATCAGACTCATCATATCATGAGTTGGCTACTAGATACCTACGAAACAAAGAAAAAAGGGAGAGCAAAAATTCGTCTAAATTATAAATAATCAGACATCAAATATTGGACAGGCATTTGTCATTGATAATTTTAACTAATTTAATCAGAGGCACCAAATAGTATCAAAGCAATGGCTTTGAATATGAGTATGCAATGGCTTGTAGGCAAAGAAAAATAGATATTGGACAGACTTTATGAGCTAAGAACGAAATTATTTCGTCGAACTATTACACAAAAAAACAAAGTTAATCCACCGAAAGAAACGATCTTCTCTCGGTGGATTTTTGATTAGTGCAGTTTAGGACCTTTGCGTTGTTGCTTGGCTTTTTGCTCGTCCTTAAAGCGGCGTTTGGCTTCCTCAAAGCTCATGCCGGGGTGCAATTCAAGGAAGTGCTTGAAGTCGTCCGGCATTCCTCTGTCGTGAGCGAAACCTTGTTCTTCAGGAATGTTTCCACCGAGAGAAGGCGATGAGAATCGGATTCCGGTGCCCTGCGATGATGATGCGGGAGATTGCTTAGACGCCAACTGTCGCTGGAAGGCTTCGGGGATTTTGTGGTCGTAGGGATATGTACGGCTCATTACGGGTTCTCGTTTGTCGAAATCGTACCAAATCCAATGATTGATTGGCACAACGCCTCCGGGGTCACAGATTCCGATGCTGATGAACTTGCCTTCCTGATAGGCTTGCTGCTTTAGTCGGTCAATCCTTACGCCGCATACGATATCCGACAATGGCGGGATAACAATAGGCTCCGGCTGCTTTGATTTAGGCTGTGACTGCCGTTGCGGTTTAGGCTGTGGTGCGGTTCCGGGTTGAGTCTTTGCCGCTTGCTGTTTCTCTCGACGAGCCTTGAATTTCAATTCAAGATTCTCGCGGCTGAAAAAGGAATCGAGTTTCTTATACCAGAATTCATGTCTGCCTGTGCAGTAATACAGATTCGTTTTCCCTGATTGGCCGGTCTTTTCCTTGACCCTTATACCCTGTTGCTTAAGAGCAATGAGAAACGAGTTCCAGTCCTGAATCTCCGGACGGATGTACACTCCGGCTATATTGTGGACAAGTGGGTAACGGATTTTATCTTTTCCCCGCAGTTTTGAAACATCTGTATTAAGTTTGCTCTTTCCCTGCGTAAGACGGTGTTTCAGATTGAGAGCCTTGCAGACGCGCTCATTCTTCTTGAAGTTGGTGGTCTGAGTCAGAATCTTGCCGTCATAATCAACCCGGCTGAAAACTATATGACAGTGCGGATGCGCCTTGTCAAAATGTCGTACCACTATGTACGGGGTATTGGTCAGCCCCATCTGCCTCATATATTCCTGCGCCACCTCGGTCATAAGTTCGTCCGTCATCTTCGGAGCATCGTCTGGATGAAAGTCGAGTGATATATGACCGACCGGGTCTTTTATAGGCTTACGTTGTCGTGACGGTCGGGCGATGTCGTCAGCCATAGCCTTGCGGCCTTCATATATCCTTATGTCGCCGGAGGAAGACAGGAGTTTCCAGTCTTTGGAAAGATGGTCGATTATATCCTCTCCTTTGTTGCGCTGCGGTGGGTCTTGATGGCTTTGCCACCGCGCACCAGCTCCGCTGACATGCGCTTCAAGCCCACTCGCGAGCCGCTTCGCGGGTTCATATTTTCTTTCATCGGCTTTCAGACCTTTCGACTGCTCCTTATAGAGCTTCTCTTCGAGCTTGCGGCGGGTGACATAATCGACACATCCGCCAAAGCCTGAGCCGCTTATTATATATGCTATCATAGGAAATTAGGAACTTAATTTTGCGAAAAGTCCGCGGAATTGGCTGAGGCAGTATTGCACATCGCGGGCCATGGCATCGAGTCCGCGCTGATGGCAGAGGCGAAGGAGCTGGTTGAAATTGTTGCTCATGCCGGAGAGATTGCGGGCGATTCTCATTTCTGATTCATCGAGTCGTGGAACAATGTGAGGATTGAGCGTCACCGATCGTATATATTCGCTGACATTTTTCATTCCCGTGCGCTTGACATTGGCAAGCAGGAGGGTGTTTTCAGCCTCGTTGTATCGCGTGTGCCGGACGTAGGACTGACGCTCCTCTTCGGGCAGGGATGGACGACCGTTGCGGTGTCCTGCCCTGAGATTCGATTTGCGGGTCGGGGATTTCGGTTTCATTGGCGTGGGGGGATTAAGGGTTTGAAAATGGAGGGGCAAAGCGGATTCGTTACACCGGTGTACCGGTCCACCCGGTGTAATGGAGGGTGGCGAGGGGAGCAACATGGTTGCGACGATTTTTGTATCACAAAAATCTAACCTCGCTTAGCCCCTCCATTAGCCCTGCGGATGGATACCGCCGCGCCCTGAATCACGTAGATTTCAGATTCTTAATTTCTCACGTGAGAGTTTGCAGTTGATAAGTTCGCGGTTATCGTCAAAGAACGCTTTAAGAATGTTGATGACAATGTGAGACGGTGCCAGATTCGGTACACCACTCAACCGGGCGAGAGTATCCAAAGCGTTGCGGAGTTCGAGAGGGAGGAACACCGGTTTCTTCTCGCCGAGACTGACGACGTGGAGATACCTTCGGGACAATTCCTCGAAATCGGCATCGACCTTCCTGGCACTGACGCGGGACTTTTTCAATTGTTCCACGGTGGCGGAGTTTGGCCGCGACTCAGCTTGTGGCGGAACAGAAGCTGTGTCCGTGTCGGAGTTCTGAACGTCGGGAGCATCGGTGATCGGCGATGACGGAGGCAATACATCTTTCACCTCCGGCTCGGAAGCTGCGGACGGTGTAACCGGTGTACCGGTAGACTGAGGTTGCGGTTGCACCGCATCGTCCGGTATCTCGGTCTCCGTTGTCTTGGTTGACTGATGTTCCGGTTGACTGCTTGCCTGTGCATCCGGTTGATTGGCTGGCTCATCAGTATCGAGCTTATTCCCTGTCACCGAGTAGCCCGGTCGCCTTACGTCCGGAATCGTGTCGAGTCGTCTTTTCTTTTCGGCGTTGATTTCCGCAATTATCCTCTTGCAATCTTCGCCATAGTTCGGTATGAACTCTTCCAGATTCTCGGGCTCCCATCTGAAACGCCATGCGTTCAACTTCATTTCCGGGAGCGGAGGCTCTCTATCTGTCATGTTCCATGGAATTGAATATTCCATAATGCGAGCTTCCTTTTTCTTTGCAGCTTCTTTTTCCTTTCGGGACTCCTCTTCCAGTTCCTCAAGGTATTTATCCGCATCAAAACCTGATGCTTTGGTGGATTTGGTTGATTTTGCCATATCATTGTGAATTGTGGACACCGAGATAAAAGTCTCGGCGACCGGGTGAGGTGTTGAATTTGATAAACTGATGAATCGGACAGGTATATTTAATCATATCAGTGCGTTATCTGTTCATCATTGTTTCATCGTTATTATATGGGCGGTGAGAAGAAAATTTCGGCGAGGGAAAAGAAAATTGAGGTTTTCTCTCAGTGCCACTATATTTTCTTTTCATTGCCTTTCATCCTTTGATGAAGCGTTGATGAATAACCGATGAGAAGAAAAGGCACTGAAAAACAATAGACTGTCTCTCCTTTCATCAGTTCATCAAATTTCAACGAGAAAAAATTATAAATTTTCCAACATCTGACGGGTGACGGTGTAGTATCGTCCGCAACGGCGGGTCTCAACGTATGTTTCTTCGTTGAGGAACATCCCGACGGTGTAGGTCGTGTAGCAGAACGAGTTGGAGGCAGGTCTGAGCTTCCAGCAGTCCTGCACCACCTTCCGGAGCTGGCTACGGTCAGCCTTGACTTGACGGTAGCCGAATAGACTCAGGATGTCGTTGAAGCAGAAATCCACCTCGTCGATTTTGCGCGAGTCCATTATCTCGGTCAGCAGCTCGGCAAGCTCCAGCTCCACACGGTTGCGGTTGGCGCGGATGATTTTCTGCAATGCCTCGGTGTCGAGCAGCGCGGGATTGAACCACATGCGGCTTTCCTCGGCGGTTATCAGCTGCCGATAGGTCAGGGCATGGAGAAATGCCGGTATCTCGTAGCGGATTTTCTCCAGAAACGTGGTATCGTCCGTGGTAAGCCTCGGAACCTTCCGCACCCAGTAGCGGGTCTCGCCGGGGTCGATGACCACGGGGAGATACTCGTTGTTGGAGCATAGTACGAACTTGGCGAAGAAACTCACCTCCTCGCGGTCGCGTCCTTTGGCCTCCATCTTGTAGTTGTAGGTGGTGCTGAGGTTTTTCAGACGCTCGGAATCCTCTCGCTTGTTGAGCAACACCTCGTCCACTACGATTACCAGCTTGCCGTTCCAATCATCGTTAAACTGGCTGCGGAAGTTCTCGTTGGTGTTGAACGTGACATTAGCCTCAAAGAGCAGTTTGAGGAAATTGAGGAAGGTGGATTTGCCGGTGTTCCGTTCCTCCGACACCAGCAGCAGTATCGGAAGTTTCTGCAACGGTATGGTGTAAAGTATTTGCAGGTAGTCGAGACCGAGGTCGTACTGTTCGCCGAAGATATGGCGCACAAGCGATTCGATGCATGGCCATTCTCCATCGGCGGGAATATGGCTCAACGGCGAATACTTGTTCTTGAAACTGCCGACAACCGGCTTATAGTCCAGATGCGAGGGAACACAGCAGAAGCCGTCGTACTTGGGCACGTTGGCAAGGAAGTCCTTGCCGTAGTCCTGACGGATTGCCTCGATAGTCCACGGTATGCTGCGCTCGATGAGCTGTCCGGCAGCGTTGGGCTGGCGGACAATCTTGTAGTAAGTGGTACCGATGCGCTCGAAGCGGTCGTCGGCGGGAGGTGTAACTATTACGTCTTCCATAAGCTCAGTCATCGTTAGAGGGGTTGATAATGGAGTTGACTTCCCGCAGGCTGTAGCGGGTACTGCCGTTCACCTTGAAAGGGTGGAGTCTGCCGTCCTTGGTCATGTTGTAGACCGTGGTCTCGCAGACGCCGAGCCGCTCGGCAACCTCTTTCTTGGTGATTGACCTGTCCGACTCGGCCTCCATGTAGAGGGGGAGCAGACGCTCGCGGGTGGCTTCGATTGTGTCCACCACAAGCTGATGGAGGTCAGAGAGGCGGACGTTGAGGATAATATCGGGGGAGTCAGGGTCGAGTGCCGACGCCTGAAGAAGGTCAAAAAGATTCAATTTCATCTGGGGGGATTATGAAATTAAAGTTATATCGCCAAGTAACTTGCATCACCCACAGCCCCGGCGACGAAAGAGGCTGCGGTGACGTGTCCCCGAAAGGACATAGGAAGGGCTGTCGGCTATGTTTCGCTAAAGCCGACGGTTGTTGCTGCCGTCCTGTCAGGGTCGGCAAAGGGCGTGGTTCACCCTTTTCCATATCGCGCCGAAAGGCAACGACATGAGGGCATCTGTTCCTTATACGGGGCAGATACAAAGGCGGTTGTGTCTTACTTTGCAATAAGGTAAGGCATACGCATTTCTTCTTCTTTTTAATTGATTGTTTTTGACGTACAGATTCTGTACGGGCACAGTTATGGCTGTCGCAAAATTCAGCTCGTATAGGCTCTATGACAGTTTATGGCTGTGCCGTTCTTTCTTCTTCTGCCGTTGTTCCACGCATTTAATCCGTTGAGCATCGCTTCCTTAGTGCGAGTTGATATCGGGTTAAACCGTTGCGGTTCGTTCCGCATTCAACAGCAGGCTTTTCATAGTGGTTCCGGATTCTGAGTCCGGTCTTCTGATCAGGTACCTCGTTATTATTGTTACAGTGTCAATATCGGGCATGGCATCCGTCGGGGAGCATCGTTCCTGTTCCTGTCTATAAAGCTGAACGTGTCGCTTCGGGCGTGCGCTGCCTTCAATCGTTACATAAAGATAACAAAATTTTCCGAGATTACCAAATCGGCACAATCTCCCGTCGGCGGTTGACATTGTCGGCTATCGGGTGTGTATGATGTAGGTGTGTGCCGATAGCGTCCACAAGTGTCACGCCTGAATATGGGCACCGGTGTCGGTGTAAGATTCGGGTAAGTACCCGCACACCGATTTGTTCGCAAGATATTGCGCATCCGGCTGCGAAATTCAGGCACACACCTCCGAGTGTTGTGCATCGGATCCGACCCTTCGGGGTCGGCTCATAGGGAGTCAGCCCACTCTTGGGCTGCGGGTTGTGTCTGCGGTGTATAAGGGCGCAACCGTCACGGCAGAGCAATCTGACGCTCCGCTATGGTCGCGAGATTTGCCACCGCAACTTTCCTAACAAAGCTTTGTCCAAAAAAGTTCACGATTCAGCGAAAAATATCATCCATAGCCAAAAGTAGTGCATGACCGGGCATTAGCCCCTACTCCTGGTTCCGGACTTTCTTTTCATCCTTACAGCGGCAAAGATAAAGTGTAATTTTCAATCCCGCCAAATATTTTCCGCCGGATATAGCACAAGGTTGTACATGTATCTCAGTATATATAACCGATATAGCAATGGTCGCCTCACAATTCTCTGGCAAAGATAATACCACCTTATCAGACTTTCCAAATTATTCCGGGCATGGTTCCCGTTATTGCGTTCTGGCTCCCTTCTTTTCCTTTCTGAGTACCCTTTGTCTCCTAAAATATGCTTATAATCCTTTTGCCCTTTAGTTCGCCCTTTGACGGTTAATGTTTAGTTCTAATTATCAACATGATAAGAGGATGATTTCAAGTTGAAATGGCTTATAAGGCGTAAAAGTTCGCCCTTTAGTTCGCCCTTTAAGCGTTCTCTCCAAGATAATACACTACATACCCTCTTCCTCCTTCTGCTCTCAATTTTCCCTGCTGTTTCAACTCCTCAATAAAATTACGAAGTTGCTTTTCCGACAAATGGGTTCCAATAAGGGTATTTATATCAGCCCGCTTTGCCTTGCCATATTTGACCATAAAAGGATGAAGTACAGCCCATACCTGATTGATGTCCCAATCGGTCTTTAACGAATAGGCTGCCAAATCACCACTCAGTTCATAATATTTGCGGGGTAGAATGTAGTATTGTGCGTTGGTCTTGCCATGCTTCTCTATGAATCCAAGTTTTTCAAGCTTTAAGGCTATCTCCTTGTCAGATGGTCGTTTTGCTCCATCCCGTATTTCACATAGAGCAAGCACCTCAAACACCGTAAGTTTCTTGTCATCCGGCAGTCCATCCTGAATATCCTGCACATAAAGGGCGAATCCGGTATCCTTCACAGTGGCTGATAATGTCGCTGTAACATTGAACTCGTCAGTCTTTGAGTAATCCGGAGCAGGCTTCCCTTCTGAAAGCGTGTATAGAAATATCTTGTCAACTCCTTGGCCGGAGCGTTCTACGATACCGGTCTTGGACAGAACATCAGCGATGAGCCTGTTTCGTGGCATACTCGGAGTAGTCAGAAGATTATCGACTGACACGCCATGAGGAAAACCGCCACCATTGATGATTGTGAATTTTAGAGGATATTGCTTGATTACAATCTCACTGCCAAATCTATAATCTCTATGAGAAAAAGCGTTATTAACAATCTCTCGTATAACGTCCTCGTTGAAGAAAGGAATGTCGAATATGTACGGACCTTTTCTTACCGGCACGGAACCGTTACGTCGATTTATTTCCTCCCAAAGCTCGTCAATCAGAAGGAAGAACGGCTGACCGAAAGATTTTCTGTTGTCAAAGTGTATCTGGCTTTCTGTATTGCGATATTCAAGCATTACTTTTGCCTGAGGATAGAAACGCTCAATCACTTCTTCCTTGCCGACCAGCAGTAGCGCGGCATTCGTAACCTTATCTCCAATTATCAGCCTAAGGTCGCTTAATGCCTGTGCATCGGACAATGATGTAAATGTTGGATTCTTCTGCTTTTCAGCGTATCTTTCCTTCATCACTTTGATTGCCTCTTTGTCCAGGTCATCAATGGTGATACCTTCGCAGATGTGCTCCGAGAAATCAGGCTCCTGCTCCTGAATGATGGAGATGAAAGTCTTGTCATCCATTGGCTTCAATTCCTCTCCCACACGCATAAGTGCTACGTCCTCGAATTTGAATACCTTGCCAATCGGATGCGGAGGAACCTCGATTACAAGCACTCGCCCGGATTTTGCTTCCTCGTCCTCATACAATTCGTAGATGTCGGGGCGTATGCCCATATCCCGATATATGTCACTCTCAAGTTGCCCGATACCGTTAAGACACTGTTTTGTGCCGATAACCTTATGAGGATAGGCATCGTGCATACCTATGACGATACGACCGCCACCCTCGTTACAGAGAGCAGCGACATATCCGAGGATACACCGGCGACGCTCCTGTGGTTTGTCTTTACCCGCACCGTTATAGGATACGTTTCCGTGTTCCCCTTTTTTGAACTCAACGTGGTCTTCCGACTCACGCATATGTTGAAGTTGTTCTATTGTATATCTGGGCATTTTCAGGATTTTGTAGAGAATTCTACCTTTAATTTGTTGAAATCAAATACATATACTGTCATTTCAGGTGCAACTGATGAATAAAAATCCATAATTTCGTGCTGACGGTTTTCGGTAAATTCATCTAATACAAATGCAACAATAAATTTAGTTGCAATACCTTGATCTTTGAACATCTGTTTATATCGTAACATTTGCTCTAACACACTCCTCAACCTTTCACGAGAGATGGCATTTCTTACATATTTGCATTCAAAAATATAAAAAATCTCATCCTTTTGTGCAAAAGCATCAAATATATGGGGCATAAAACGAAGCGATTTGTTTATTGCTCATGCAAATGATATTAAATGCTTTGTTATTCAATAGGTTAGGGAGCTATCTGAAAAATGAAGCGATATTTCCAAGCGGTTTCCCTTTTACATGATTCTTACATCAGCTTTACAAAATGGGGCTATTGGGGGGAGAAAACACCTTGGTTTCTTTACATCACCTACGCAATTTGTGTATAAATGGGCTTGGATGGCACTTTGTTGGCGTGTGCGTGCCTTTTTGATCCAAATAGGAGGTCTTTTGAAGTGGAGGCGATCTATGGTATATTGATCGCATTTTTTTGTCCTAGTTTCTAAAATTTTTTTCTCAAAAATATTCCAAATAATCACTATTTGGAATATTTTGGCTATTTTTGTTGCTGGAATGAGCAAGGTTATACATGTACATCTTATATGCCCGATAGTGGGCGAAAAACAGCGGGACTGGTACTTCGCCAGTATCTCTGCGGTGTATTCTGTCTTGACACCGGAACAGGTAGGAGCGTCCAAGAGCTATCTGCTCCATGCCGGGCTGTCGGATAATGGCACAGTGATAACTAAAAGGGCTATAATTAAGCAGTCTACGCTTATTAGGGGCAGTAGGACGGCCTGAATGATTAATGATAAAATAACGCCATTATAACAACTTTCGTGCGTTATTCATTTCAATGCTGTGGGGAGCGATTTTCGCTCCCCTTTTTTGTGTCTTTTTTATTAGGGGATAGGTTAGGGGATAGCATTAGGGGATAGTGGTTTCAAAAGTTAGGGGATAGGTTAGGGGATAGTTTTCCCATTTTTTTAAGGTTTGTATTTCATAGGATAATAACACGTATTACTATTATAACCTCGAAATATCGCAAAATTATTATAGGAAAATCCCCCAATTGTTTTAGTGTGTTTGAGTGTTGTAAATAGTTGTATTATAGTTTATTGTGCTTGTTTTTGCCTTAAAAAGCCCATAAACTTGCGTGTGTGCGTTAAAAAGAGGCTATCATGCGTATTTGCGTGTAAACCGCGTGGTGTTATTCAATATGGATTACTCCTACAATGCGCGCCATGCCGGTTATCTCATCTTTTGGTATGTCAAAAGGTGGGTACTCTTTATTATCGGATACAGCGGTTAGGCAGTCTTTATCAGTCCCCGGCATTATGCGCTTTACAAGCATTCCCCGGTCAATTGTGGCAATCAAGTGGCATTTGTTCCATTCAATGTATCGGGAATGATTGATTATTGAGCAGGCTATTATGTCACCGGGATAGAATTTTGGTATCATAGAGTCCCCTGTAACCTCAATCATGAAGTCTACAGCAAGGTATCGGAACTTAGGGATGATATAGTAGGCTACAACATCGCATTCCTTTATTGAAAAATGTGCATTAGCGAAGCCTCCGACAGCTCTTTCTGAAACTAAGGGGATTGCACCGGGAGCCTTTTTCGTAGTTTCGGTAAGAGCTTCAAAATGGGTTTCTGAACCGCTTCGGGTAGAAATAAGCTTTTCTCTGTTTGTAGAGGCAATGGGCTTTAAACATTCTTTAAGCATATCTCCTTCGCCTGTTATGAGCCAGTCTGCTGAGATGTTTTCGCAATTTGAGTATATTGTTTCAATATCAAAAGTATTTCGACTAATCCAAGTGCTTAATCCTTGTGCCGAAATTCCTAACTTCTTTGCAAACTGCGACTTATTACCTCCGCAGTAGTGATTGATAAGGGCATTTAATATGTCTGCTTTCGTCATAATGTGCTAAATAATTCTCGTTATGAGAAAATAATCCACATTTTGTTTTGTGGATATTCTCAAAATGTTTATCTTTGCGGTGTGGTTAAAATGTTACCACCGCGCCAAAGATACAAAAAAGGCGCGAGATTAGCGAATTTTAAAACTATTGAATATGCAAACGACAGACGAAATAAAAGAATGGCAGACGCAAAGTGTGAAGCACAAGGTTGCCGGAGTCCTGATGATGGACGGTGTTTCATTCCGCTACGATGAGGAGAACGGTATAACGTTCACGGTCCCGGAATCCTATGTGGAAAAGCTGAAATATCGACTTGTCACGGTTTTTGGCTGTTCTGTAAAACCGATTATAAACGAAATAAATAAATAACCATGAATGAGGCAAAGACAAACCAAGAGGAGGTTCTTAAAATCTTCAAATCTGAGTATGAGGGTATTTTACGCCGTTACGAGCGTGACGTGGAGAGGTATGCCCTCAAGATGAACGAGAACTACGAACAGTTTTTCTGTTGGCACGGAGGGACAATGTATAAGATCCAAATAAACCTCAAGGCCATACGTGAACTCCGGCATCTGACAAGCTGGGATAGCACAGACAAAATAAAGATGGCACTGGAAAACCATATCAGGAATATAGAACTGACCTTGATTGAAGGCAGCCAGTATCCGACAAGTACAAACCTTCTCCACAATGTGGCGGACATTCTCGGGAGGGAAGCCAAACAGCGGCTCAGGGAGGACCTCCAGAGGCTGCTTTATACGATAACTTATAAATGATGGAATATGAAAGCAATAAAAGTGGAAGTTCCGGAGCATGAGTGGGACAAGGTAGGCCCTTTCGTGGAGTATATAAACGATGATGACGTTGTGGCATACCAGACAAGTCGTACGGAATTTATTGTGGTGGCACAAGGCGAATGCTCGATGGCACGTGTGGATGCCCTGATTGCCGAGAGACTTGATGACGAAACGCTGATTACCCATATCAGGAAATAAGAGGGTTAGGCCCAAGAGAGGGCGATCCTGTGGCATGGAGCCACGAAAGCCGAAAGGCACAAACATTTGAACCTCCGGTGTCGCCAAATACGCCGGAGGAACCGGGCGGCAGGTTTAGAAGGCTGAAACACTGCGGAGGTGCACCTATGCAGAGAGGCGGGTTCGACTCCCGTGCCGTCCACCAATAATCAATATTTAAAATAACGACTATGGCGAAGAACTACATTAAACCGGACCCGGACAAACAACTGAACAGGCGTTTGCGGGCGGCGTTGGGGTCGATACTCCATACACAAACAGCGGTCAAGGCCGCGCTGGATCAAGCCGAAGGGTTCATGACCGAAGAGGAACTGGCAAACTCGTGTGCATACTGCTCCCTCTGCAGCTATGACGCACAGTGTGAAGAAATATTCATGACTCTTTGCCGGGAATTAGGCAACCAACCTCAGCAACAATAAAACATATCGGATATGAAGAAGCAGATTTTGACAGACAACGAAACCAAGACTTTCCTCATGAAAGCATTTGGGTGTTCCCGTCAGCAAGTGTGGAGGGCCCTCAATTTCGAGCGCAACAGCGACAAGGCGCAACGTATCCGTCGACTGGCCCTGCAGCGCGGTGGCAAACTGACAGAGGGTTATACGCCTGAATGTGAGACGACCCATCAGACGGCAGACCGCACCATGACTCAGACGTTCGGTCACCGCGTGAAGATAGTTGCCGATTTCGGCAGCAGTGAGGTTGTGGTTATGGTTGACGGCGTAAAGAAGAACAGTTACAAGAACCTGAGTATACCCGAATTCATGCAGCTTCAGAACGAGGTTGAACAAATGGCGGCGGCGCTCTAATCATTAAAAATAATGGAGTACTACGGTAAAATAGCCTGTATATCGTTCCATGACCTGACGCGGGAGCCCGATCCTATAATGTCGGTCCCTAATTATAAATGGCATAAAAGAGAGGGCAAAATTAACGTGGTGCGAGAAGGTAGAGGTTTAGGCAGCTATGCTCTCGTGGAGATAGCGACAATGCCGCAAAGGTTTCAAGATAAAATAAAAGAAAAATACGGAGATATGAATTCAGAGATACTCAGAATGTGGTTCGCAAGCCACTTCCATATCGATGCGAAGGCACGCGGGTTCTATACCCGGTTCCGTTTCGAGGACGGCAGCGCGTTACCCCCGGAGCATATAAACGAATATACCGTGAACGCCTCGGCGATACAGGCGGTTGTCGATGTGATGGCAGACACGGTTATTATGCGCCGTGCCATGAAGGGCGGTCCGGTCAACTGGAACGAGCTTGCGGGTGCCATCAACTATTACCGAGAGGAATTCGGCCACACGCTGCCCGTCAGCGTCAACCGTTTCAAGAGGAGGGTCAACGAGTTCAAGGCTCAGGGCTACGAAAGCCTTATCAGCCGCAAGTTCCGTAACCAGAACAGGCGCAAGGTCACTTACAGCATTGCCGACCTTATACGCGGCCTCGGAGCCATGACGGAGCATCCCTACGATACGGTGGTAGCCGAGATGTACAACCGGTTCGTGACCGGCGACCTCGAGGTGTATGATCCTGAAACGGGCGAGGTCTTCAACCCGGATGACTTCACTGACAAGTCCGGCAACCCAGTGGTGCTGAGCAAGGGCACCATAGCCAACTACCTCAAGCAGCCCAAGACAAGGGCACTGCTGGCACAGGTCCATCAGACGCAATGGGATTTCAACAACTCGCAGCGTCCCTACCATCTGCGCCGGAGTCCGAACTATGCCTTCAGCAAAATCTCGGCGGATGACCGTGACCTTCCACGCCCGATGCACGACGGGAGCTACGTGCACGCCTATTACGTGAGCGATGTCGCAAGCGGTGCTGTGGTAGGGTATGCCTACAACCGCAAGAAGGACAAAGACCTGTTCCTCGACTGTATGCGCAACATGTTCCAGACCTTGGACCGCAACGGATGGTACATGCCGGCACAGATAGAGGTCGAGCACCATCTGGTAAACAAGTTCACCGACGGGCTCATGCAGGCCGGCGTGGTGTTCCCCCTTATCAGGTGGTGTAACCCGGGCAACTCGAGGGAGAAGCGTCAGGAGCATGTCAACCGGGCGAAGAAGTACGGTGTGGAGAAGCGCAGCCAGCAGAACATCGGCCGATGGTATGCTGCCCTCGAAGCCAACCGTCCGAAAGTTGAGAAGGTGTATGACGAACTAAACAACACCTACAGGGTGCCGACCTACGGCTACGAGCAGCTGGTGGCCGATGACATAGCCGCCATAAACGAATACAACTCCCAGATGCACCCCAACCAGAAGAAGTTCCCGGGCATGACCCGCTGGGATGTGCTTTGCCGGTGCCAGAACCCGGATCTTGCACCGTGGGATAAGGCGGTGCTGTACCGCTTTATCGGCGAGCACACCGAAACGAGCATCAAGCAGAACGCCTACCTGACGGTGCAATACAACCAGTACCGGCTGTCGAGTCCGGAGATCATCTCCAAGCTCGAGCCCCGTAACTATAAGGTTGACGCCTACTGGCTGCCCGATGCGGACGGCAATATCGGTGAGGTGTATGTCTACCAGAACGGGCGGCTTATCGACACCTGCCGGATGGTTGCCCGGTATAACGAGGCGACGGCCGAACAGACCGACGCTGACCGTGAGGCATACACGGAGCAGGCCAAGTATGTGGCGCAGTTCGACTCGATGGTGAGGAAAAACAAGATCCACCGGCTCGGGGTCACCCGGCAGGAGGTTGTCACTGCCATCAGGGAGGCAGAGGCGGTACCGGTTGAGATTACAGTCCCGGAAGCGGACACGGACTATTCGGAATACATGAATGTGGCGGGTGTGCAGGCTGACGCGGTAAACAGGATTTGAATAATATTAAAACAGCATTGAAATGAGTAAGATCCACCTGTGTGAAAGTTGTAAACATTGCACTCATTCACCAAATTTATTTCAGCCATATTATTGGTGTTCGTGGTATGGGAAAGAAGTAAAGGCACCTATTAAAAAATGTGATAAAAGAACTTGTTAAACAGCATTGAAATGGAGATAACAAACGAAATCAAGAAACGGATATCCGGAGCCATAGCAGCGGACCGTGAGAACTATCCGAGCGACAACCGCCATGCCACGGCATTGGGGATTGCGCCAAGTGTTTATAACGCCATAAAGAAGGGCAATTATGACCGTCAGGTGAGCGATGCCAACTGGATAGGCATTGCCCGGCGCTTAGGGGTCCAGCTCCGTACAGAGATGGAATGGACGGCGGCCATGACACCGACATACGCCTTCATCAGCAAGCAGCTTGAGGTGTGCCAGCAGAGCGGGCTCAGCGCCATTATGTGCGACATGCCCAATATCGGCAAGACGTTCACGGCAAGGGCGTATGTGAAGCAGCACCGCCATGCGGTTTATATAGACTGCTCGCAGGTCAAGACCAAACTCAAGCTCATACGCCAGATTGCAAAAGAGTTCGGTGTCGGCTCCTACGGCCGTTACAGTGACGTTTACGAGGATCTTGTGGCCTACCTGCGCACCATCGACACCCCTCTGGTAATCCTTGACGAGGCCGGTGATCTGCAGTACGAGGCTTTCCTTGAGCTGAAAGCCTTATGGAACGCCACCGAACGCTGCTGCGGGTGGTACATGATGGGTGCCGACGGGCTGCAGGAGAAGATAACCCGTGCCATAGAAGGCAAGAAAGTGGGCTATACCGAGATGTTCAGCCGTTATGGGGATACATACAGCAAGGTCACCCCGGACGACGCGAAGGAGCGTGAGAAGTTCATGAAGGCGCAGGCCGCCATCGTCGCCAAGGTGAACGCCCCGTCGGATGCGGATATAAACCGCATAGTGAACGCCTCCAAAGGCGGCCTTCGCCGGGTATATACCGAAATAGAAAAAATGAGGAGGGCAGGGGTATGATGACGGTAATAGAGAAGCAATATATGGATGCGGTGATTGCCATGAACCGGCGATTACAGAGTAGTCAGCCTGACTGGGAACAGCGCAGGTATGAGATTGCCAAGGACGCGATGTGTGCCATATTGGGCAATCCCGCGATAGTTGATAAAGTGACGGAGGAGGGGGAACCGGCATGGGGCGCCCCGGTTGCCATCGCCAAAACCGCGGTGACTCTTGCCGGTCTGCTTGTCAAGGAACTTGAAAAACAAAAGAGCGATGACTAAGATAACACTTGAGGACCGGGGACAGGATTTCCTTTGGCTCGTGGTAGGCAGCGCGTGCCGTGTAATTGATGCCGGGCCGTATCAAGGCCATATATGGCGTGGGGCTTATATCCCGTTGCCGGAGGTGAGGGTAGGAGAGCGGTGCCCGATCCATCACCCGCCGCATATAAACTTCGGCTATCTGAAATACCGGGTGGAGAGAATAGACAAAGAGTGCAAAGAGGAAAAACTAATAGAAGATGAAACTTAAAAGAGCATACAGCCCGGGTGAGATCCTGAGCATGAAAATCCCGAGCTATGAATTCACCGGGCAGTGGCAGGCGGCCATCGGCAACCCGGCAAAGAGCGGCACGTGGATAATATGGGGAGCCAGCGGTAACGGCAAGACGTCGTTCGTGATGCAGCTTGCCAAATATCTCTGCGGCTTCGGCAAGGTTATCTATGACAGTCTGGAGGAGGGAACGAGCCTGTCATTCCAGAAGTCCCTCAAGCGTCACGGCATGGAAGATACACGCAAGCGCCTCATGGTTCTTGACCGGGAGCCGATGGACCAGCTCAGCGAGCGCCTGAGCCGTAAGAAGAGCGCGCCGATCGTGATAATAGACTCCTTCCAGTACAGCGGCCTGAGCTATCAGGCATACTGCGAAATGAAGGAGCACCATTCCAACAAGCTTCTCATATTCATTAGCCATGCCGAAGGAATGAAACCCGAGGGTCGCCCGGCTAAGAAAGTTGAATATGACGCGGATGTGAAAATATTTGTCAGCTGCTTCAAGGCCATGTGCAAAAGCCGTTTTCTGGATCACCCGGGCGAACCGATCACCGTATGGGAGGAGGGAGCCGCAAAAGCATTACTCGATGAAGGACAGAAGAGCGATGAGGCGCAAGAACCTCCTTTATAAACTTCGCAAGAAGGGTATCAGGTGTGACACCAGATCCCGGTGCATCGAATACCCCTACGGCAAAGATCCGAGGCGGGTTCCTCAAATACGGCGTCTGATGCAAGAGTATAATTTTAACATTCAATTCGTGATAATATGAGCAAGAAAAAGACCATTATCAATCTGACTCCTCCCGGACGCATACACAAGGAGGGATTTGTCAGCAAAGGGCATGTGTGCGGCTATTGCCACGGCAAAGGGTGGTTTCACGGTGATCTGCATACAGATGAGACCGTGCCGTGCCCCGACTGCGGCGGTAGCGGTGAAGTAATGGCAATAGTGAGTATCGATTGGAAACCATCTAATAAAGTAAAAAATGAAGAAAAGTGATTTTATCATGCTATACCCTGATGTAGCGGAACAGGAAGTTGAGTTCAAGTATGTAATGCCTCGCAAGGAGGTTGAGGGCACGTTGCTCGCCATGTGCCGTTCTTTGGGAACGGGCTTGCTTGCCTATCAAAGTGCCGGCAAGCAGGCCATAGCATTCACGAGTGTGAAATTCCATCAGTTCAAGGAACGGATGGTGAAAGGTGCAGCCATGGTCGATCTGAACGGAGATAGGCATGAGGTTGTCAGCGACAGCCCGTTTATGTGCGGTGGAGAATTCTGTGTGCGTACCTTGCATGACGGGAAGGAAGTTGTTTGTCCATGTACATTTTTTAATCCCTCTAAATGAATGGGCGTACCGGATCAACACAACAATCTCCGTGAGATACTGCGTAAGAAGCGCAGCTCCGTTCTCCACCAGATGCAACTGCTCGATGTTGACACGGCAGACTGGGGCAAAGTCGATGCCCTGTGTATGGACAGCCGGATAGCCGGTAAACGGTTCTGCCGGCTTGACTGTGACGAACTGGACGCGCTGCTCAAGAAGCTGCGCGCCATAAGACGAAAACAAACAACCCTAAAAAAATAAGTGACATGAGAAAGGAAACCAGAGAAGCCATCGGCAGCCTGAAAACCCAAATGCTAGAGGCAGCCGCCACCCTCACGAGCGAGGAGCGCGAGGAATTCTACAACGAGGTCAACGAATGGACCTACGAGCAATATGAAGACGCTTTGCTCTGTCAGGAGGCGGAGATGCAAAGTTACGAAGAGGAGGACTGAAGCATGGACAGAAAAAGCCAAGACAAAGTGTTGAAAGCCGGATTTATAATTATCCGCAAAGATGATTACCCGACTCCCCGTATAAAGGCACGCCATGTTGCAGGTACCGATTATAGGACTTTCGAGAAGTACAATACCAAAGCGGAGCGAGACCGAGCTTTTGCAAGACTTCTTACAGACGATAAAGTAATCAGTGACTAACCAGTTAAAATAAACAAAATGACAGAAAACATCAAAGAAACCCTAAAAGGTATGTCAGCGGCCGACCGCAAGGCGCTGCTTGAGGAACTCAGAGCCGAGGAACGGCAGGCCACCCGTGACCGCCGCGAGGCATACGAGTCCATACGCGCACAGTTCATGCACGAGGTAAAGGGCCATCTACTGCCTCTGGTGGAGAATGTCCGTGAGTTCCGCGACTGGATCGAGCGGGAGGCCGAGGGATTCTACGCCATCATGCGTGAGTACGGACAGTTGCGCAAGGAGGACCAGTCGAGTTTCACCATCGTTGACGGTGACATGAAGATCGAGGTGCGCAGCAACAAGGTCAAGACCTTTGACGAACGTGCCGACATGGCGGCCGAGCGTCTTATGGAATACCTGAAGGCATACGTGGCCGGAAGCGAGAAGGGGTATGACGATCCCATGTACCAGTTGGCGATGACCCTGCTCGAGCGCAACCGTCAGGGTGACCTCGACTACAAGAACATCAGCAAGCTTTATGAGATGGAGGACCGTTTCGACGAGGAATACAAATCCATTATGAGCCTTTTCCGCGAGAGCCATACGGTCACCAAGACCGCCACGAACTTCTACTTCTCGCAGCGTGACAAGAACGGCGTATGGCGGCGGATAGAGCCGAGCTTCTGCCGGCTGTAGTGTAATATTGGCAACCCCTTAACCATAAAGCACCGTAGATTAAATATTTACGGTGCTTTTTGGCTCTAAATAGCGTCAAATTCACTATTTTTGCATTATAATTATCACATGGCAAAGGGACGGGATAAAGAACTGATAAAGCTCCGTGACGAGGCTTTGTGCCGTCGTTACTATTACTGGACCGAGAGGCAGCGGCTGCGCTTTGATGACGCACTGAAAATCCTCTCGGAACGTGAGTTCTTTATCTCCGAGGAGCGTATAATGGCTATAATCCGGCGCATGATCCGAACCGGGAACGCTGAAAATATACCACCGCTCCCCAAGGTCAAGAAACCGCGTCTTACCAACGACCAGTTATCATTGTTTCCCGAGTTATAGGGACTGCCCCGAATTGTCGTTGATGGTGAATGCGTATGTCGTCTCGAACACCTTGACATATCCCGGCAGGGCATAATCCCGGCTCTTGACACGTACAAGGGGAGTGGCGCACCGGGCACTCTTGAACCGTTGCAGCGTCTTGTATAGTTTCAGGTCCATTTGCCGTCTATCCTTAATCTTGTCATAAGTTCCGGACTCAAAGGAAGTGTCATCATAGCAGTCCACCGCAAGGCGTACCGTGATGAGCGCGGCTCCCTTCTGGTTGCCGAGTCCCTGATCGCGCCAGTCCGCATCGATATTGCCAATCAGTACGCACGGGAATGTGACGGGGTATCGGTCCTCCTCCGCAGACATTTCGAGCTGGCCGTAGTCCTCGTCGATGAGGGACAGTTCCGGCATGCCTCCGGCGATGCGCTCCATAATGTTGGTAAAAATTTCTTCCATGATTTTATGAGTTTAAAATTTTACGAATTTCATTCTCAGTCCGGGCGGCTATGCTGTCCGACAGTTCGGCACTCTCTCCCAGAAACTGGCGTTGCGGGATCTTGACCTTGAGCTTTGGCCTCTTCGTCAGCGCGAGTCTTTTCCAGAATTGAGCCTGTGTATTCTCCGGCTGCTTACCGGAACCGCCTTTTTGGCGTTTCTTTTGCCCTGTACCGGCTTTTTTCGTCTGTCCTGAGGATTTATAGAACATCGCCCATGCGAAGCGTCTCATGCGGTCTGTAACGGTCGGGTTTGCAATGCCGCCCCAATTATGCAGCGGGGCATAGCGCGCATCGTTGGCGACGCGCACCCGGTAATCCCCCGGCATATATTTTATGGAGCTGAAAAGGTGGTTGCGTCCGGACAGCAGGGTTCCGTAATTTGATGCGGCCGCTGGATTGCCTGATGACAGCCTTCTTGCCGGCTTCCACGGATGCAGACCTCCGTTCACAAAGCCGCCCTTGCGGAAATTGTCCTGAAAATGGTCTTTAGCCATACGTCCGGCGATCACCGGCATATTCCGGCGCATAAGGGTGTCAAGCTCACCGCGTTTGGCTTTGACCAGCCTTGCGAAATCTTTTATATCCATAATGTTGTTGCAATAAAAAAATAATGTTACTTTTGTGGATTATAAACTGCATATTACAATGAACATCCCGTCACAGGTAATGAAGGCCGCCTCCGAGCTCCGGGCGATGTACGGTGAGCATGTGGAGTATCTTGGAGAATTCCAAGGTGCGCAGGTCTATTATTACCATTATCCGGATGATATTACAGCCGGAGTTTGCCCGGTATATCTGTATGACGGCACTACTGTGGACGAGGTTACGGGAGATATAGCCATGAACATACTGGACTCACTTATCGAAGATGCCGATGAATTCGGTATTGAATAACTTGTTGTCTATACGCATAATCCCACGGCAGCCGTGATTGGTGGCAGCCCCATTCTCCGCAAGATACTTAAGGTCCTTGAACTCATATCCCGAACCTTCGGAATTGTCAGCCTGAGGCTCTATATATTTCAGTGAGCCGTCTTTGAAACGCTGTATGATTGTGGCGTGGCCGCCCCCTCTTTTCCAGCCTATTGAAAGCTCATACACTCCCTCCTCCTTGCAGACTTCATCAAAGAACTCAAGATAACGCTTGGGGGTCATTATTTTATATTTTTTGTCGACCATCCAGTCATTGGTGCTTGTATGCCTTGCTGGGGTGCCATCTAAGTTGCGCCATACTTTCCAACAGTTGTATCCTTGGCTTAGATGTTCGAGTTTGGAACCCTTGGTGTTCGCCTTTGCAGTGACATTGAACCCTCTTAGACGTAATGAATATGCCGGAGCGCATGTCTGGCAGTTTATACCGAACGGCCGGTGTCTGGTTTCGTCATACTTTTTGTTCAGTCGATAGGTCTTACCGTATTTGTCTTGATATATCCCCTTGGGATCGAGGATGTATTTAGGCACATAATTCGGGTTTGCGGACTGTTTGTCCGCGTCCTCCACCGTCATAGGCTTGCCCTTTGTTATGCCAAGGGCCTTTTCAATCTCGAGGTTGTCGCGGGCTATGGCGGTTCTTTCCTCGTCGGTGAAATATTCCGGCATCTCCCTCATCATCTCCTCCAGCCGTTTCAACAACCTGTCAACCGCTTTCTTTGCACCGGCATGAGCCTCCGTCTTATACGGGTGGGTGTCGGAAAACAGCTTTGCGTCCTTGCCCGGATTATTCTCCAGCCCCTTTTGCTGTGTTGATGACGGGCCGGTTCCTGTGGGAACCGGTGTCACGGGCTCGTCGGTTGATGACAGCGTGCATTTGCAGTTCCAACGGTCGCCCGGTCTGTGATGGCTCCAGAAATCATCATCGATGGGTCGCACCATGCCCCAGAACACGCGATGGTCCTCACCCGGTGTGATGGAGGTTGACGGGCACCATTTGAGATTAGGAAGTATATCCTTTTCCCTTGTGAACTGGCGCCAGTCGGCAGCCTGATGCGCGCGTATGACCGCGGTGTCGTATTCGGTCCTGAGCCAAGTCCGGCACTGGTGGGTTGCGATAGGCATAACCTCGTTCAACCATTGTTCAAACGGCTTCAGATTGCCGTTCGAGTCCAATAAAAGACGTGCCATGTCATTCTGTGCCCGGTGTACCTTGAAAGCCGAGAACACGGCGTTATTCCGGTGCAGGGCTTCTATAAAGTCAGCGTCAGGATCGGAGGGCGGCACATTGCCGAAGGCTTTTCCAACCGCCTTATCCATTGTCGCCCATACCTCATTAAAAAGAGTGGTCTCGATGTCGGATGCCGGATGGAAGTCCTTTGAATAAATATTCAGCAGGGCACGGCGCAGCGCCTCGTCGGAAAAATCGAACGAGGATGACACATCGGAGCCCTTGCCGTAATACAGGCTGTCAACTACCATTCTAAAGCCGCCCCGGTGTTCCACGGGGCTTTGGCGAAAAAACTTTTCAGCCAGTTCTTGAAAGTCTTTTTTTGTTTTTCGTCAGGTTCCGGCAGGTCCTTGCCGTCACCCGGCTGTTCCTCTTCCGGATCGGTGGGTTTTTCCGGATCATCGTCTGTGCCACCGTCTTTCTGAGGTATTTGTTCTGCAGCCCGCTTTGCCTCCTCCGCTTCCCGGGCGCGTCGTTCCTCCTCGTCGCGTTTTATCTGCTCGTAGTCGGCCGGCTTGCTGATACCGAACTCCTCATACAGGTAATCATCATCAACGGGCAGGTTGAAGCCTGTGCGGAGCTGTGTGAGTATGTTGATTTTGGATGTCGGGTCGAGATCCTTTTTCTCCGGGAAACAGAACTCACCCCCTGCAGTATCGATCCCCATCCGGGCCAATATCTCTGCGGCCTCATAGTTCAGCACGTCGAGGACATACAGGCGGTCGGACTGGGTTATCTTGTCCTCGCCTTTCTTATGCACGGTTCCGAGCGCCTGAGTGCCGGTATCGGACGACTCGGTGGTAAGCGTGTTGCCGAGGAACAGCTTTGAGATCTCGTTGTTGCATCTCTCGCACAACCGCTCGTACACATCGGCGGAGCCGGTCTTGTTGCCCGCCTCTATGAGGTTGAGCGAGGTGTCCTTGCCGTGTACGAACGTGGCGAGGCTTCCCACGTTTGCGGCGTCGGATATGGCGCGCTCCCGGCTCCCTTCGTCGTCCGTGTCGTATGTGTACTCCTGAATGGGCATGCCGAATATCTCCGAGAACTGTGACCAGTCCCCGGTGGTGTTGCGCTTGTATATCACCCACGGGGCGGCTTTGGCAAGCAGCCCGAGGTCGTCGGGGCGCCCGACGAAAAGCAGGTCGGGATATTCGTCCCACGCGATGCCGGTGATGTCGGTCTGGTGGCGCAGTATGATGCGGCGCACCGGGTCCGCATGTTTGCGCGGGATCAGGTTATAGTCGATCCATTCGCCGTCCTTGAAGAACTGGCAGAGCGTGAAGCCCCAGAACCGGGAGTCGATAATGTCGCTCACGAGCCTTGAGAACCAAGGTGAGCGTATCTGCTCGTTAACCTTGTCGTCCGGCTTGCCGTCCCGCCGGAACTCGATGTCGGAGCACAGCACGGCATTGCGCCGTTTCTCTATGACACAGGACAGGTGCGAGTCCATGAGTATGTCGGCGTACATGTCATACAGTTTGTAACGGCGTGGGAAGTCCACATTCTCGGCAGTCCTGATTGCCGCCGTGTAGTCCGCTATGTCTATGCCGAACCGTCTCGGCTGGGTAAGCATGATGACGTTCGGGCGTGACTGTCCCGGACGCGGGATATTGCCTCCGGAGGTGATTATTCCCGGGCGGTTTCCCGGGTTCTTTTTTCGTTTGCTCATAATGGTGGTGGTTACATGTGACTGACTCGTTTAGGGTTGCTTCGTATGCGGAATGACGCGCCGGAGCTCCGTTCCTCCTCGGGCAGGAGGGGCGCTCCCTCTATCGAGATGTCCTCGCGCGCCACCGCCTTCATCCATTCCACCGCACGCTCGTAGCGGTCTTTTCGTATCTGCGACAGCTTCTGCGGGTTGTGTATGCAGAATATATGGTACACGGCAATATCAAGTACCATCATCAGTACCAGCTGGTGGCGGCCGTCGCCGGTGGCGGAGAAGATGCGGTCGCAGTCATAGCGTTTCGACAGGTAGCAGCGCATCTCGGCTATCGCCCTGTCCTCGCATATCTCCACCACCGTATCATCGTCACGCGTCAGCGCGTCGAGTATCTCACGGTGTATGGATGCGTCATAATCTGAAAGTTGAACAAATTGGCTCATATATGGAATTTATATGTTATAATCTTCGTTTGTTGCGCCGGCTTATTTCCGACCGGGAGCGGGTGACGGGCGTTTCCACCTTGCGCATGGTCTCGTCCAGTATGCGGTTGCCGCCCTCCACGGCATCGGGCCCGTCGGCGGGATAGCGCAATGTCAGGGTGAAAAGCCGGAACTGGTCCTCGAGCTCCTTCATGTGCGGGTTGTCGCGTTCGGCCTCGTTCAGTATCAGGTTCCCTTCCCGGTTCATCGGCTCAAGGTTCGCCTCGATACGGGTGGCCTTGTCCGTCTTTTTGCGTTCGTCAGGCCGGATATACAGTTGTATCCCCCTCTCTTTGCGGACCTTGGCTACAAGGGGCCGGAACACCTGCTGGAAAAACGGGTCCTGCAGCTTGTTGTTCTCCATGTAGCAATAGACCGGGGCGTCATCGCCGACATGCTCGAGGAGCTGCACGTACCAGTCTATGAACTCGGCATTGAGTGATTTTGCGAGGCGCGACTTTATCACATACAGTCTGCCGTCGAGTTTCCCGAGCAGCATCACCGCCTTGAATGACTTGCCCTTCTTCGCCTTGCTTTCGCCGGGGGACGGGTCCCCGTATGCAACAAGGAACTTGAATTTTTTAAGGGACGGCACCTTGCCATAAGTGACCGTCTCGAACACTTCCCCGGCAGATATCGGATTATTGAAATACTCCCCTTGGGCTGCTCTGGTGGTTATTTTAGAGAGGGTTCGGTCGATAGACTCTTCCGAGTTTTTCTCCGGCCAAGTGGAGTTTCCATCCTTGTCGCGTATGTTCACGATGTCCCAGTGGTCGGCCATGGCACCGGCGCGTACCACACAGCAGTCCTTTGCGATAATATTTCCACAGAAGACAATCAATGTGGGCGTGGAAATGGATCGGGTAGGGTAGAGGGCCTTTTCCCACCATTCCCACCGTTTCTGTATGATGTCCGGGTTCTTGCAGTCCTCGTCGGTGTCGAAATCATCCACGAGCAGCACATCCGGCCTTATCGCCTCATTTCGGGAGCCACGTGGCGACTGCCCGGCTCCAAGGGCGCGGAAGGCCACGCCCCTTTTGGTCAGGAACTCGTCCTCCGTCCATGCCCCCGGAGTCATTTGCGCGCCGTAATACGCGATAATGCGTCCGTTGGCCTCGAGCATGGCCCGGTATGGCGCGAGCAGCCTTGCGGCGTTATCCTTGGAGTTGGAAGTCAGGATGACGTTATGCTTGCGCCCGGTCAGTACCAGATACAGAATAATGCACATGGTGATGGTTGACTTCGCGAGCTCACGGCTCCATGACAGCACCTCGAACCACTCGTCGTTGGCTATGATGCGCCTGATGGCCCGTTTATGGAACCCGGCGAACTCGCTTTTCACATAGGGGGCGCAGAAGAACTTTATCCATTCAATGGGGTGGGCCTCGAGGTATATGCGGTGTTTCTCCCGTTCGGCATGTGTCATGCTCTTGTCAACCGGAGTCGAGCGCGCTATGTCCTCCTTGAATTTCTCCCAGTCCTGAAGGGCTATTTTGTCAACCTGTCTCATAGCTTGTCCTTTATGTAAGCGTCCGCAAACCGTGTGATCTCCTTCGCCTTCTCGAGGTCAAGCGGGCGCAGCCATTCGATAAATGATGTCAGCACGCTTATGGTGTCGGCTATGCCTATCTCCTGTTCCATTTTCGAGATGGCCGCCGCCAGTTTGCCGAGGATGTCGGCCTCCTTCGATGTCGCGAACCGCTCACCCTCGGGACGGTCGGCGATGTAGCGGTTTATTTCCGCCACCTGTCGGTAGAGGTTTCCTACCTGTTCCTGCCTTGTCAAGGTGATACCCACCTTCTGTTCCTCCCATTTGCCGGTTCGTACCCAGTTTGACACAGTGACGCGGGAGCATCCTACACGGTCGGCAATCTCCTGTTGGGTGAGGTTCTCACGGAGGTATAATGTTTTTGCCCATTCCTTTTTCTGGGCGTTCGTTAAATCTGCCATAATCCTGATTTTTATGATGCAAAATTGCTATAAAAAAGGGAGTTGGCGAAAGAGGCTCCGCATGATACAACTTTACGGCGTTATCATGCGGCCATAAAGCTGTATGATAAAACCACTGTTTTCATACCCCGTTGTTTTATAGCAATTTTGCACCATAAACCGCGGGAGGACCGCATCAAATCCAGTGATAATGAACAAATATTTAAATATACATACAGCCCCTGACGGCACCGTGACGATTTTTCTCTACGGGGAAATCGGGGATTACGGCGATGTCAAAAGCGGCAATGTCGTGTCGGAGCTGAAAGCCGCCGAGAATTCCGGTGCCCGGATTGATGTGCGCATCAACTCCATAGGGGGTGACGTCTACAGCGGAATAGCCTTGTACAATGCCTTGAAAGGGAGCCGGGCCGACATACATATATATATAGACGGCGTGGCGGCAAGCATGGCTGCTGTGCTTGCCTTGTGCGGGAAGCCTGTCACCATGAGCAAATATGCCCGGTTGATGCTCCACAGCGTCAGTGGCGGATGCTATGGCAACAAGACCGAGCTGCGCCGGTGCATAGATGAGATACAGGCACTCGAGGACAGTCTTGCCGATATGCTCGCCTCAAAGCTGAAAACGGACAAGGCGCAAATAAAATCCTCCTATTTTGATGACAACGACCATTGGCTGACCGCCGGGGAGGCATTATCGCTCGGACTTGTGGACGGTATCTATGATGCCGACCCGGTACCGGACGACAGCACCCCGGAGCAGATATACAGCATATTCAATAACCGGCTTGACAAGCCATCAAACGACAACCAGATGAATTTAGAAGAATTAAAAAAGCATCCGCGCTTCAAGGATTGCGCGGATGACGCCGCGGTTCTCAGGGAGATTGACTCCCTTGAGAAGGCGGCAGGCAAGGTTCCCGGACTGGAAAACGAGAACAGGGAACTCAAGGAGAAGGTCAAAGGCTTTGAGGACAAGGCGGCCGAGGCAGAGGAAACGGAGCGTGCTTCCCTTCTCGACGCGGCCGAGCAGGACGGCCGTATCAACGCCCGGACGCGCCCCACATTCGAGAACATATTGAAGCGTGATATGGAGGAAGGCAAGGCTGCTCTTGCGGCTCTCACCCCCAAGCGCAAGGTCATGGAGGACATAAACCGTCCGACCGACAGCGATGGGCCGTTCGCACGCCGCATGAAAGAGATAAAAGACCGGCTTAAGAAGTAAAACCAACCATAATAAAGGACACTATGGCAATAGTAGTAAAAAACACCAATTACAACGGTGAGGTACTGGAAACCATCCTTACCACCGCCTCCACCGGCAATGAGCTTGTGAGCAAGGGACTCATCATGGTCATTCCCGGAGTGGAGAAGAAAATCAGCATCCCCCGTCTAAAGACGGGCAAGATGCTCCAGAAGCAAAAAGTCAATCCTACCGTAGAGGACAGCAAGGGGAACTTCGATTACAGCGAGCACTCCCTTGACCCCAAGGATTTCATGGCGTTCACCACCTTCAATCCCCGCGCGTTCGAGCATATATGGCGCAAATGGCAGCCGAAAGGGAACCTCGTGTTCTCGCAGCTTCCCCCCGAAGCCCAGAACGCTCTCCTTGACGCCCTTTCAAAGCAGGTGCAGTTCGAACTCGGCTGGCACTATATCAACGGGGAATACGGCGATACCGACGAGGAGCTGATGGACGGCATCCTGACACAGGCCGCCAAGGACCCGGACTGCATCGTCGTCAATTCGGAAGGCACCACCATGCTTGGGGTACTGAAAGATATCCGTGCCTCCATCCCCAAGGCGATGCGCGCCAACCCGAACCTGCGCATCCTCATGAGCATCGACGATTTCGACCGCTACGATGACGAGCTTACCCAGCGCGAGCACAAGAACTCCGATGAAACCGAGATGAACCGTATGCGCTACAAGGGCATCACCATCGAAACGGTGGCCGCATGGCCCGACGGTGTCATTGTCGCGACCCTCTGCTCCCCGGATGCCGACGGCAATCTGTTTGTAGCGGTCAACCTTCAGGATGACGAGAGTGTGATCCAGATTGACAAGTACAGCAACGCCGGCGAACTCTACTTCTTCAAGCTGCTTATGAAGGCCGACACCAATATCGGTTTCGGAGAGGAGTTTGTGGTGTTTGACGGCCGCGAGAACCCGGCATTCAAAAATCCGGCCGGTGTGCCGGAGGGCGCTTCGGAAAAAGGAGTGTTCGGGTTGGAGAATGTGACGGACTTGTCGGATGACGAAATTCCGGAGGGCGATGGCGGGCAGGCTTAAATACCTCGTACTCCATTGCACCGCGACCCCGGAAGGGCGCGAGGTGACAGGTGCCGACATAAGGCGCATGCACCTCGGCCCGGTGTCGCAGGGCGGCAGGGGATGGAAACAGGTCGGCTATACCGACATTATCCACCTTGACGGCACGGTTGAGCGTCTGGTCGACAACAACGAGGATGCGAACGTGGACCCGTGGGAGATCACCAATGGAGCCAAGGGCTATAATTCGGTAAGCCGCCATGTAGTCTATGCCGGCGGCATGACAAAAGACATGTCCAAACCGAAGGACACCCGCACTCCGGCACAACTCAGGGCGATGGAAAACTATGTCAAGGATTTCCACAAGCGTTTTCCCTCGGTGCGCATCATAGGGCATAACGAGGTCGCAGCCAAGGCCTGTCCGAGTTTTGACGTGCGGAAGTGGCTGAAATCAATAGGTATCAATCAATAATCAATCAACGAAGCAATGGATATCCTGCTAAACTTTCTGATGTATTCCCTCCCGGGCGGTTTTCTCGGCAGCGTGTTCACATGGCTTGTCGGCCGCAGGGAGCATAACAACGACATGCTCTCCAAGTTGCAGGCTTCCATCAACATGCTGTCCGAGGAGAACCGCAAGATCCTTGCCGAGAACGTGCAGCTCAGGAAAGAGAATGCCGGTCTGCAAGCCAATCAGGAGGAGATACTGCAGAAGCAGCGCGCCCTTCTGAGGGAGGTGGATCTCCTTCGCGGCGAAATAATAAAACTGACAAAGAAAAACAATGAAACATCCAATCAGAGGGGCGACCCTGACAATAATGGCGGCCGTGGCGCTTATCACCGCGGGGTGCGGAACCACGAGGCGCGTGGAGAGAAGCGTGTCACGGGAGGCGTCAACGACAACCGGCTACGAATACCGCGACACGCTGGAGAGCGGCCGGTCGGGGATTGCGACAACGACGACCACGGACATGACGGAACACCGGACGACCCATGTCGTCACGGCGGAGGGGATAGCGGCGGAGTCGGCGAGTCTGGATGTGCCGATACAGAACCTCCGTGACCTTCCCGACGGTGCCGGGTATACCGCCAAGGAGGGACGCGCCGGAGTCGAGATCCGCAAGAGGGGCGACCGTATCGAAGTCACCGGACGCTGTGACTCCATCAACAGGCTCTATCAGTATTACCGTGACATGAGCATGGAGCAGCGCCGGGAGGTCGACAGCCTGCAGTGGGAGCTGTCATGGCTCAAGAACCGGCACAGCGCGCAGGCTTCCGAACTGGAGTCGCTGCGCGAGGAGTCGACAAAAGCGCGTGAGAAGCCTCCCGAAACCCGCCACTGGTGGGCGCTTGTGGGATTTGCGGCCGGGCTGTTGTGCACTTCGCCGGCAAGAAAACTTAAAAACGTAATAACAACATTTCTAAAAATATAAGTTATGGTATATGCAAACGACGGTTACATCATGCTGCTTGACGCGCTGGTGTTCAACAACAAGAAAATCGGTGTCATTTCGGATGACGGCATAGACTGGGGAGGCGACTCCGCGGAATATATCAAGCTGTGGGGCGCTCAGGTGCGCACCGCCCCGGTAAAGAAGATCAAGAAGAAGGACGGCACCAATATCCTTAAATTCACCCTTATCGAGCTTCTGCCCCAGAACTGCAAGGATGTCATGGGCGGCACTGTGACCGGTGAACGCTGGGATGCCCCGGCTGATACAGTGAGTCTTTCGGGCCCGTTAAAGATCATTGCCGGCACCGGGCAGACCATCGAGATAAAGAACATGACCCTCGACGGGCTTGTGCGCGGCAAGATCGGTGGCGACAGCGCCCTCGGCATAGAGTGCGAGCTGGAGATGGTCAAGCCGGCGGACGGCGGCTCTCCCTTCGCCATGTACCCGACAGTACCATTCATCACCGCCGTTCCGACACAGCTTTCTTTCAGCAAGGCCGGCGAGAGCAAGGTGGTCGAGATAGACGCTTCCGGCCCATTCACCGCCGGAGTGCTTCCGGCAGGCTTTTCCATGGAGATAGTCAACGGACGTATCACAGTGACAGCCTCGGCCAACACCGGAGCGGCCCGTAACGGCAGTGTGGAATTCACCCTCGCCTCCGATCCGGCAAAAAAGGTCACGGTCACCCTGTCCCAAGCCGGCAACGCCTAAGCCATGCGGAAGGAGATTGAAATAGAGGCGGCCGACGCCCTGCTTGATGTCGGGGTGTCGCTGCCACTGCTCCGGGTAAAGATACCGTTCCGGCGCAACCCCTTTCAAATCCGGCTCACCATGAAACGGCCGTGCCTCGGCAACCAGATACGCATCGCCAGACTTTATCTTGAAACAGGTGTCACCCATGAGGAGATGGCGCGTTTCAACAAGCATGAGGAGCTTGCCTACATGGCGCTTCACGGGGGCCGGGTCAGCAAGATGGTGGCGCTTACGATATGCAGGGGGAAACTGTCAGGATGGCTTCTCACCCCTGTTGTGGCATGGATGCTGCGGTGGCTGGTGGATGACCTTTGGGTGCAGGGCGCGAACATGCGCTTCATCACGCTGCTTGGCACCAAGTCTTTTATGGACATTATCGGATCGGTCGAGCGGGTGAACCCTCTGGCACCGAGGACGAGCCAAAAAAGGAAGGGGAGTTAACCACCGAGTATGTCGGGAGCCATAGCCCCTTCGGTATTGTCTGGCAGATAGCCGCCGCCACCGGCTGGAGCCGTGACCACATCATGTGGAAAGTGAATTACCAGACCCTGCGCATGATGCTTGCCGACGCCCCTCATTATGAGAGCCGGCGCAAAGGCAAAAGCGGTGGGCAGGGCAAGGGCGGGAAGCCTAAAAGCACCGCCGGATTTTTTCAAACAAGATTACAACAGAACCAGTAAGGACAGATGAAACCAGTCGAGATAGAATTCCTCATGCGTGACAAGCTGACTCCCGGACTTGACAAGGCCGGGCAGTCGGCCGAGTCCTTGGGCGACAAGGCAGAAAAGGTTGCCGAGGGCATCACCGAGCGCATCGCCGCCCAGAAGGAGCAGATCCGGTATGTGGAAAACTGTCTCAAGGAGCTTAAGAAACAGTATGACCGGCTGGGCCCCGGCAAGGCCCAGATGGAGATGCGCGCCGAGATAGAGGCCTGCACGAAGGCCCTTGCCGAGGACAAGCTTATCCTTGCCTCATTGGAAGAGGAACATCAAAAGACGGCCGCCTCCACCAAGCGACTTTCCATGGAACTTCGCGAGCTTCTGGACGCCATGGCACGGATGCGTCTCGAGGGCAAGCAGAACACCCGTGAGTATCAGGAGATGGCTTCCAAGGCGGCCACCTTGTCTGACACAATCGGGGACCTCCGTACACAGACCAATATCCTTGCGCATGACGATGCCGGGCTGCAAGGCGTGATGAGCGGTGTCAACGGCCTTTCCGGGCTGCTTACCGTAGCCACCGGCATAATGGGGACCTTCGCCTCCGAGAACGAGGACCTGATAAAGATACAGACGCGGGTGCAGAGCGTCATGGCAATCACCATGGGGCTACAGCAGGTGTTCAACACGCTCAACAAGGACTCCGCTTTCCGGCTTGTCACAGTACGGAAAGCCAAGGATCTTTTGACCGCGGCCAATACAAGGCTCGCGGTGTCCCTCGGCATATCGAATGCGGCAGCCACCGCGCTTATGGCAACGCTTACATTGGGCTTGTCGCTTGTCGTGACCGGTCTTGTCGTAGCGTGGAACAAATACTCCGACGCGCAGGAGAAAGCGGCGGAGAAGGCCCGTGAACTTGTGGAGATAGAAAGTTCCGGCCGTGCCCGGATGGTCAAGACCCGGTTTGAGATTGACAGTACCGCCCGGACACTGAAGGAATTTACCGGCACCAAGGAGCAGGAGCGTGTGAAGGTAGAAGAGCTTAACCGCAAATACGGCGAGAGTTTCGGTTATTACAACACCATCGCTGAATGGTACGATGTCCTGATCCGGAAAGGGGAGGACTATGTGCAGATGCTTTTCCTGCAGGCCAAGGCGCAGGCGTTGGTCGACAAGGCTGTGAAAGCCGATGAGGAGGTAGCCGGCATAGAGGCTAACGGAGTGGAACATTACCGCCCTTTCTGGGGCGCGGGCGGCAAGGCCTATATGTTTTTCGGAGGCGGTAAAAAAGGGCATTACGGCAGCGACCCGGCAGAACTGGCATATAACAAGGCCCTAAAGGAAGCCACGGACAAACGGCGCGCGAGCCTTGCCGAGGCAGAGGAACTGCAGCGTCAGATGGAAGAATTACGTAAAAAATCGCATATCGGCGGGTTCGTGGCCCCCGAGGGACCCGGCGGTTCCACGGAAAACGCCAAGCCAAAGAACACCCTTGCCGAAATGGAGTTCGAGGCAGCCCGTAGGATTGAGGACCGCCGCATAGACATTATACGGGAAGGCTACGAGAAAGAACGCGCCGAGGCTCTTTTGAATTTCGAGCGGGAAAAAGAACGTATCACCACCGAGGAGCAGCAAAGGGTGGAACTATACCGGAAACTCAAGGAAGCCGGCGAGAAGGTGACACCCGAGCAGCTTGCCAATATCCATGCGCAGGCCGCCACCCAACGCACTCTTGCGGCGCAGATATATGACGCCACTACGGCAGAAATTACAGCCCGGGAAAACAAGGATGCTGCCGACAGACAGAAGAAGCGCGAGGATGAGCTGCAGGCACTGTTAGGCAAATATCAGGACTACGAGGCGCAACGCTCGGCTATCAAGCGTCAGGGCGATGCCGACATAGCGGCTCTTGAGGCGGCACGTACCGCAGAGAACGGCGATGAGATAGATCGGGCAATAGATGTCGCCCGGGAAAAAGTGCGTCAGGGCATTCAGGCGATAAATGACGAGGAAGCCCGGAGTATGGCGCAGGACAATGATTTTTTGCGCAATCTCTTCGGTGATTACTCAAGCATGAGCCTTGACGCCTTGCAGGGGCTTATCGCGCAGGCCCGGAAGCTCCGGGACTACCTGAACGGGAAAGGCACAGCGGATGGGCTTACCTTCATTAGCGATGAGCAGCTCAAGAATATTGAAGCAAGCCCGGCAGAACTTGACAAACTTAAAAAGGCGCTTGACAAACTGCTCGGAGGTGGCAAGGGCGCCACCAACAAATGGGAGCGGATATTCCAGACATTCAAAACCGGTATATCCGGATTGCGTGGAGCCGGAGGAGCCAAAGAGATAGCCGGGTCGATCGGTACCATAGCCAGTGCGGCGCAGGAAGCCGGAGCGGAACTGGGCGCCATGCTCGAGCAACTCGGCGAAAGTGAGATTTCCGATGCCGTGAATGGCGTTCAGCAGGTGATGGGTGCCGTATCAAACATAGGGCAGGGATTTGCGCAGGGTGGCATTGTCGGAGGCATAGGCGCAGCCGTAGGGGAGGGGATTAAGTTCCTGACCTCGGCGTTTGCTGCGGAAGCCCGCCACAGAGAAGCCCTGAAAGAGATAGAGCGTGCCAAGCTCGATTTCCAACGCCAGTATAATCTCCTGCTTCTGCAGCAGAACCTGTTGATGAAGGATGCCGAGAGTATTTTCGGTGAGAAGCAGGTGGCCAAGGCGGCCAATGCCATAGAGGTTTACCGTCAGGCATTGGCACAGTTCAAGGAGGAACTGCAGGGTGATGCTCCGAAGCAGAACTTCTGGGAGCGCCTGACAAATGATGCCGGGGGTACATACCGCAAGCGTCTTGACGCATACAACGCGGGGTTCGGAGCCCTTTACAACGCCCAGATTGTCACCGGGCATAAAAAGACCGGCCTGTTCGGGTGGGGTAAAGGCAAGGACCTGTACAGTTCCATACTGAGCGTATACCCCGAACTTATCAAGGCCAACGGCGAGCTTGACACCGAGATGCTTCGCGTGATACTCGACACCCGGAAAATGAGCGATGAGACCCGCAGTTACCTTGAGAACCTCATAGAGCTTAAAGACGCGATGGACGAGGCCGAGGAGTCGCTTGAAAACTACCTGACCGAAACGTTCGGCAGTCTGGGCTCCGGGATCATGGACGCTGTCACCTCGGCGTTGCAAGGTAGCGGCACGGCTCTGGAAAACTTTGCGGCCAATGCCGCCGGAGTCCTCGAGAACCTCGGGGAGCAGATAGCCTATTCGCTGTTCTTTGCCGACAAGTTCGCGGATCTTCAGGAAAAACTGAAAAGCGTCTACGGTAGCGGCAAAAGCGAGGAGGCCATAGCCAACGATGCCATGGGCGTAATCGACAGCTTCTATGACAATATCGGCAAGAACGTGGATGCCGCACAGGCATGGATGGAGGCATGGAAGGAGAAAGCGGCCGCCATGGGCTTTGACCTATGGAAAAACGACGGTGACACCGCGGGAGGCTCCCAGAGCGCCCGGGCCGGCGTATATACCGCGATGAGTCAGGAGCAGGGCACCAAGCTTGAGGGCCTGTTCACGAGCGTCCAGATGCACGCAGCTTCCATCGATGAGACCCTTGACGGTTTCATGGACACGTTCGGGCAGTTGTGCGACACCATAGGCAAAATTCTGGAAAATGTCGAGTCGTTGCCGGAGATGGCCGAAGATATACATGAACTGCGTACGAACGGAATAAAACTGAGATCACTATGACCGATATAATGAACGGGCTGCTTTATATAAACGGGCGCGATGTCTGGAGTGACTTCGGCGCATGGCTCACGGAGGAGAAGGAGGGCGACACCAAGAATTACTCCGCCCTCCAGAAACCGCCGGCGACGAAAAGCCATGTCGCGGTCAGCTTCCGGGAGCAGGACGGCGAGAAGCTGACCGAAAAGCTCGTGCAGAAATGGGAACCCCGCGACATAGCGTTGAAGTTTGCGGTCGCGGCTGCCGACAAGGCGTCCTTCATCGCAAGGCGGGACGCATTCGTGTCATTCCTGAAAGAAGGCACCGACGGCTGGCTTGACATGAGAGTCCCGGAACTTGGCCGTACCTACCGTGTCTATTACAAGGACTGCTCGGACTACGAGCATCTGGAAGATATAGGCGGCGGCATGGTGGCGGCGCGTTTCACGGTCAAATTCCGTGAGCCGAACCCCGAATTCTGACTGCATTAAAACGATATTCTAATGGAACTTAAAATATATTCAAGCGACGGCAGGCTGAAGCTCACGGTGGAACCGAGGGACAACAGCACACAGGCGGAGGAGATACAGGCGGGCAATGTTCTGAATGTTTCCTTCATCCTTCCGGAACGTGTGTCGCTTGGCGTGAACGATTATGCTGACTTCATGTGGCGGCGCTACTGGCTGACCGAGAAATACCGTCCGGTACAGAAATCCACAGTCGAGTGGGAGTACTCGTTGAAGCTCTACGGGCTGGAGAACCTGATCTCCCGGTTCCTTGTCCTCAACACCACAGACGGGGGCAATGAGCCGGTGTTCACGCTGACAGCCCCGCCCCGGGAGCATGTGGCGCTCATCGTGAAATCCATCAATGCCGGTTTCGGGACCAATGACTGGAAGGTCGGTACCGTTGAAGCCGGCGACAATATCGTTGTGGACTACCACGGCAAATATTGCGACGAGGGGCTCAAGGCGGTGGCTGATGCAGCCGGCACTGAATACTGGATAGAGGGCACCACCGTCAACCTGTGCCGTTGTGAACATGGGGAACGCGTCACTCTCGGCTACCGGAACGGTCTGACGAAGATACAGCCCGATGTGGCAGACAACGCAAAGGTCTATACGCGCCTGTTCCCCACAGGATCGTCGAAAAACATAGATCCGGCGAAATACGGTCACAGTCGGCTGCAGTTGCCCGGAGGAGCGCAGTATGTGGATGTCAACACCGACAAGTATGGCATTATCCATCATTACGAGGAGAACGCCTTTGCAGGCATATTCCCGCGCTATACCGGAACGGTAAGCAGCGTACGCAGCGAAGAACGCACCAATGATGACGGCGACAAATTCACGGTATATTATTTCATAGACAATAATCTGCCTTTCGATCCCAATAATTATGACCTCGGCACATTGGTAAAACGTGTGACATTCCAAGAGGGTAGCGAGCTTGCCGGACTGGGAAGCGATGACAACGGCACCCACTATTTTGAAATCAATTTTGACAGTGATACCCGGGAGTTCGAGATAATCACCCAGTTTACCGGCTCCGGACAGTTGCCGGGCGGTGTGCTTGTTCCCAAGCCGGGAGACCGTTACATACCATGGAACATGCGTATGCCGGATGAGTATTACGCGCTTGCCGAGGCCGAATACCTTGATGCCGTGCATGAGTACAATCGCCGGCACTGTGTCGATGTGTCCTGTTTCAAGGCCCCGACGGACTATATAGAGATTGAGCGGCGCAAGCTCGAGCTTCATGTGGGGCAGCGTGTCCGGCTTGAGAGTTCCGATTATTTCCCGGAGACCGGTTACAAGGACAGCCGCATAACGAAGATAACCCGCAAGATCAACCTTCCGTCGCAGATGGACCTCGAGATCAGCGACGCGCTTTCCACCGGTGCTCTTGACAAGATAAAGGGCAATATCGACGAGGTGAAGGCCTACGTGCAACTGTCACGGGGCAATTTGCCGGATATAGTCAAAACCGGGGACGGCACGCCTTTGACCGATAACAACCTCATGAGCGCTTTGCGCACGATAAAGGAGATAGCCAAGCGGGCACTGTCACGGCTTCACGACGACGAGGCGGCGGGTCTGATCAAGTTCCTTGCCGGACTCGAAGTAGGCACCTACAAGGAGGGATTGAGCGGCGCGAAAGTCGATGCCGACGGCAACGCTGTGTTCGGTGAGCTGCTCACCCGGCTCAAGGCCACCCTTGCGCAGTTGCAGGTCAACGGTGCGTCTGAATTCCGGGGGCAGCTGTCAAGCGAGGACTTCATCTCCGGCTTCATAGGAGGCAAGGGGTGGGCGATATTCAAGCGCGAAGTCCTGAACGTCCTCGGCGTGCCCGAAACGAAATATACCGGCGAGTTCGATGACATAGTGATACGCGGCACCCTCCGTGTTTTTACCATGGTGATATCACAGCTGTTGGGAGAGAACGACAACCGTATCTTTACCGGCATGATGGAGGTGGACCATTACGACCCGGCTACCGGGCGCGTCTATCTCAATACCCGTGACGGCAAGTTTTACAACCCTTTCCGTGCGGACGACTATATCATGGTGCAACAATACAATGGCATGCCCTCGCAAGAGAACGGCCATTATATCACCAAGCATTACGAGCTGATCATAACCGATGCCGGCTGCGGAAGCCGGTCGGACGGAGAGAACCGCCTTGACTGGGTGGAGTTCAAAAACTTTGTATCGGCAGACGGCAGACCGGCAGTCGATGTCATATCCAAAGGCGACACATTCACCCGTGTTGACAATGCCACCGATGCGGACAGAAAGGGACTGATCCAGATTATCACGGTAGGCACCGCCACCCCGTACATGGATATCGTGTACGGCATGAAAACCGACCCCGACAACTATCTGAAGGGTAGGCTCGGCAACCTGAAAGGTATACACCATCACCTTTTCGGATGGCTTGACGGTTTCGGCGAACTGTTGACCAACCTGTATGCCGTGGGCGACTTCCGGTTGCGCCGTACTGGGGAGAGCATCGACGCGAAGATAGAGATGCTCAAGGCGATGTTCGCAACGCGATACAGCAACCTGCGTTATGAACTTACCGAGGATGACAACTACCTGCGTAACGCCACATTTGACGAAACCATGGACGGCTGGACCGTGCAGGATGACGGCAAGGTCATAACCTCCAACGGCGAGGCGTTGCTTATGAACGGCAACACCTATATAGCCGACGGAAGGATCGCCGGCATAGAGCATCTGGACGGTCGCAATGTATTGCATCTGAAAAAGAGCTCAATCCGTCAGGCGAACGCATTGATCCGCAAGCCCGGCACCCACAAGGAGTATGTACCGCCCACGCACAACGACATGACCGACCAATGGGTCGATGTCAAGGACACCCTGTATATGGGCATCCGTTTCCTTGCCCGAACCGATGGTACCCTGACCGTCGGCATGAGCGGCGCGACCTCGGAACCCGGTTCCCTCCCGGTTCCGGCGGCAGTGCCCGTTACCGCATCGATGGAATGGCAGGATCTTCAATGGCAGGGCACATGGGACGGTAAGGGTGACTTTGTGCTACAGTACACCGGCGATATGTACGTGTCGATATTATCCGTGACCGACAAGCCCCTTGATGACTTCAAAAAAGAGGTATCAACGCAGATAATCCAAACCGCCGGCAATATCCGTCTGCTCGGCACCAACATCAACAACCTAAAGGGCACAGTGACGCAGCTCGGTATTGACCTTGACGCAGCCGAGGAGCAGATAAGGATATATGCCGACAAATACGACAAGCTCAACGGCACGGTCACCAACCTCGGCATAAGGCTTGATGCCGCCGAGGGCAGCATCACCAACTACGCCACCCGGATAAGTGCCAATGAGAGTGCCATATCGGCATTGCGCATCAAGACGGACTCCATCAGTTCGGTAGTCGCCGGAGTGCAGGGCGACCTCGACACCGCCAAAGCGAGGATAGAGGCGGTTGCCGCCATAGCCAACAGTGCGGGTGACGCCAAGGTGTACAATCAGGCGAATAATCCTTGGAATTCGTGGCCATCCGGTCAGGAGCATAAGAATGTGGGTGCCACATGGCACAACACCTCCGATGGCCATACCTACCGTTATATCGGATATGACAACATTAACAAGTGGGAGGACATAACCGACCAGCAGGACGCCGCAAGCTACATACTGCAGAACAAGGACAAGATCAGCACGGTGGTGGGAAGCTTTGACTCTTCCGGCAGGCTTACCAATACGAGCGGGCTTGTGACGACAGCCTATGCCAGTCAGATATACGCCACCAAAACGACCGTGGACGCCCTTACCGGACGTGTCAACACGGCAGAGGCGAGCATCAACGTGCACTCCACCCAGATAGCCATGCGTGTTGAAAAGGACGGGGTCATTTCGGCGATCAACCAAAGCGCCGAGTCTGTCACTATCAGCGCCTCGAAAATTAACTTCAACGGCATGGTGACGATGAACAACTCCTTCCGTGTGGAGGTCAACGGCACCACGCACATTGGAGGTTTTGTCGTAGGCGGCAACGGTCTGACCAACCGCAATGATGACGGTACATTCACGAATGATGCTTATATCATCTTCCGCAACGACCCCCACAAGTGTTTTGCCGGGATAGGTGGCAACATCCTCCCGGGTTCTTCCGGCGCGCGGGGCGTGGCTCGTTTTGAGAACTATGACGAGTCGGACTGGTGGGGTCTCGGCCATAATTATGCGCTTCTTGTCGGTGCCCGCGGAGCCGCCGACAACAGCGCCATCGCCATAAGCGGCGGATATGTTTCCGGTCTCGCCTTGAAAACCGAGGTGATAGGACACGACAGTATCACCCAGCCCACCGTCCCCACGGTCAAGAGCGTGACTATCGGCCGTGACGTCAACAGCGTATATGTCTCCACGCATTTCAACTGGCGCGCCAAGGCAACGGAAACGAACGGCACCGCAGTCGCCTACCAAAGCAAGACCCGGGAAGTGAAGCTGACACTGCCTGACATGCAGCCCTACGATAACGGTCATGTACTCTTTATCAAGCGCGGTACTAATAACGGCAACTATGTCCGTGTGATACCGGGGTGGAGCTACCGTCGTGAATTTAACTCCTCGACGCTCAAATGGGAGGTCAAATCCGGGCGTAGCTATATCATTTATGACAACGAGAGCTATGCAACGCCCTCCAGCCCTTTGACATTGAACAGCTGCGGCGACGCGATGTGCCTGATATACTACCGTGAGATACGTGTGACAATAAACAACGTGACCTATTACGGTGCATGGGTCCAGCATAAGTTCCCGAGGGAATGGTAATTGAATTAATGAACAACCTAAAAACAATTAAGAATCATGAAAGTGAATTTTGACAAGACCTTCAAGGACTGCTTCGGCAACGAGGTGGTCAACGACAAGACCGGCAAGGCGACCAATATAGCCGAGTCCCTGTGCATGGTGATCTTCAACCTCAACAGCATGGGGGGCGTACCGCTGCCACCCGACAAGAAGTACGCGTTGCACAAAATCTGTCAGAAAATAGCGGGTAGCCCCGGTGAAGTGGAACTGACCACCGAAGAGGGCACGCTTCTGAAAGAGATTGCTGCAGAGTCATACTCGTGCGGTGCCTACGGTCAAGTGGCCGACATAATCGAGAACAACGTCTAACCATTAAAAAATAATGAAACATGGAAAAGAAAGCAGAAAACTCAACCACCAACTACGCGCCTGAAAAGGTGACCGATGGCGTAGAAATCAACTTCACAAAGATTGTGACCGGCGGCAACACCACCATCAGCGGCACGATAAAAAAGGACAGCACCGATGTCGGCAGTGTCAGCTTTGAGACTACCGGCAACTACCTCATCACCTCCATCAAGCCCTATACCGGGCTTACCGACGGGGAAGTGGTGGCAGTGTACAATGCGGTCCCCGGCTGCATCACCGAGATGCTCAACGACTAATACGCGGGGCCATGGGACAGATACAGACCCCGCAGATGGAGCTTGAGGCGTTCTGTGCCCAGCTTGCGCCGGTGTTTTTGGAATACCTGCGCACTCATGGAACGGCGGTGGACCGCATCGAGGTGGCCACGAGCCTTGAAGGCATCACCGCGCTTCCTGCCCGCTATTCCTTGGGCGGAGTAGAAAAGAACGTCCTCGCCCCTTTGAAACTGCTTACAAAGGATGTCGATGTGAAAATTGCCGCTTGCCAGCAGGCCACGGCCAAAGCGAATACAGCCGCCGACAACGCCAATGCCGCCGCCAACCGTGTTACCACCGCCATCACGGACATAAGCGCCGAGAAAGCGGCGGCACAGGCGGCCACGGCCAAAGCCAACGCTGCCGCCACGAATGCCGACAACAAGCGCAAGGAACTTGAGCAGAACGAGGCCGCCCGTCAAGCCAACGAGCAGACCCGTCAAAATCAGGAGTCGGCCCGTCAGACCGCCGAAGCGGCCCGCAAGACTCAGGAGGCCACCCGCCAGAGCAACGAGACGAAGCGTCAGACCGATGTCGCGGCCAAAATTGCCGAGTTGAACACCGCCAAGGGCAATGCCGAGGCGGCCACGCTCGCGGCGAACCGTGCCGCCACCAATGCCAATACGGAGGCGCAGAACCTCTCCACCCTCAAAAGCGAGACCCAGAACGCCGGTGCCTCGGCCAACGCTGCAGCACAGACAGCAGGGGAGAAGATTGTCGAGCTCGAGGCGTTGATGAAAGCCATATCCGGTGAGTCGGCGGCCGCCCCGGCGATACTCAATGTGTCAGCCCCGGCCACGATCTCCACCAAAAACAAAAAGGCGCAGCGCATCGATGCCCGGTTGTTTCCGGGGTATGTCATGCAGAACATCCTTTATCAAAGGGAGGAGGGGAACAGCCTCAAGGTTGACCCGTCCGGCAAGCTGACAGTCACCGGCACCGGCACTACCATGTTCTACGTGATACCGCCGGGTAATACGGACTTATGGAAAGAGGTGAGCGTCACGGTACGACCTCCGAGGATGCGGTTGACAAGTTCCGGGAAGATTCGGCGCTCAATGAGAATGAGAACAGTATAAAACATAATTAGGACACCATTAAAACGGAATTAAAATGGCATTAACAGCACAACAGGAAGCAGACCTTCTGAGTATGCTTGACGCATATAAGAACGGTGAGCAGATAGACGACCTGCCGGCAGCGTCTATGGACGCAACCGACAAGAAGATAGAGGTATTCGACACCAAGAGCGGCGCCAGCCAGTGCATGGACCTGACAGCGGCGGTCGATATGGCCAACGCCCCGTGGTGCGGCCGTGTATGGCGCACGGATCTCGCTACACCCACGGCCGCCACCTATTGCGGCAGCCTTGAGATGCTCAAGAACTTCAAAGACATATTGGAACTTGGCGGCTACCTTGTCAAGAACGACCACAGCCGGCGCAAGCTCGATCCCACGAACCACTACCGCTTCGCCAACGGTGAGACCGCCAAACTTGACGGCTCAATGGGCCATTACCAATGGGGCTGGGGCAAACCCTTCTATTTCGCCCGGTGGACGCAGGGCAACCTCGAATACGAGGCGGTCAGCCTGTACCCGATCAAAGGGCAGTACAACTACCGCATCCCGGTAGGCTCTATATGCGCTACCGGCCTTGCGGCACTTGACCGTACCACTGATACCCTTGTCAGTTATATCAATGATGATGTGCGCTATCGTGGTGGAAATAACAACGCAAACTATGACGGCAAATACAATTCTCTGTTGGGGCATTGCGCCACTAACCGCACTACCGCCCAGTTTGCCGCTGCGGCCCACAAGAACGGCACCGGCTGGCTTGCGGGAACCATGCGTGGCGCGGCAGTGGTGAAGATTTTGATTGAAATCATTATGGGCACTCGCAATGTACAGGCAGCGCTCAACAACAAGGATGCCAACGGACTTTATCAGGGAGGTTTCGGCACCGGTGTGACCAACTGGGATTGGACCAGCTGGAGCAACCACAACGGTAACAATCCTATCCTGCACATGAGCGCAGGTGTCGATATGGCAGACGGTCTCGGGGTGAAAGAGATCCCGGTGGTCAAGGCCGATGGCACGACCGCATTTACCGCCAAAGTCCCGGTCTTTTTCGGGCTTAAAAACTTTTTCGGTTACATTTGGCGCATCAGCGAGGATGAGCTTGCCGAAGCCAACGCCGACAAGACCATGAAGCATTGGGTCACACCGAGCATCTACGGCACCTATACCTACGGTTCCACTGCCGGCATGGTGTTGAAGTCCACCGCCCCGACCTATTCCGGCGGCTGGATCAAGCGCATGAGCTATGACGGTTTAGAGATGTGGCCCACTGAGGTGGGAGGTAGCGAGTCTACTTACCAGTGTGACCATTATTGGAATGGCAGTAATATTGTTTCGGGCTTCCGTGCTGTCTTCCGTGGTGCCTATGCGAACTATGGTGGCCCTGCGGGCTGTGGTGCGGTCAATGTGAACAACGCTGTCACGTATGCCTATGCGAACCTCGGCTCTCCCCTCTGCGAATTCGCAGAGGAGTTCCCTTTGGTGCCGGAGTATTACGCGGTGGTCTGAGGTGGTCAGGAGGCCCAAGGGTTCGGAGTTTTCGGCGGGTACGGAGTGATCCCGGCACACGCCGAAGGCAAAGTACCCGGCGACCGTAGGGAGCCCCGTGTCGGACGCAGGCCGACACCCGTAGTCCGGGGCAAAGCGTACTTTGACATATTTCCATGTTATATCGGGTCTTATAAGCAAAAAAATCATTAAATTTGCGGCGATTTATTCAGGGCTGCCAGTCGCTCATGAGCCGTTTCGGGCTTCCGTGCTGTCTTCCGTGGTGCCAATACGAACAATGGTGGCCCTGCGGGCTGTGGTGCGGTCAATGTGAACAACGCTGTCACGAATGCCAATGCGAACATCGGCTCTCCCCTCAACAATGTAAGATGAAGCGGAGCGACGGGGCCTCACCCCACGGTGAAAAACAAACGACAGGCGGGCAGTGCCGGTAGACGGGTTTATCCCGGCCGACAGCAACGAAGCCGGAAGAATTGCAGACCAAGCCCTGCAATACACCAAAGACACAATCAGACACCAATGACACAGGGACACCCACATGAAACGAAGAGGATATATATCTCCTCGGATCGAGACCATCGAGAACTATGAGGCGGCATTCCGGGGATTTGCCGATAACAAGGAACACCGCGATAACGTGCGGCGTTTCGCGGCAGACCTCGAAGCCAACCTCATGGAACTTCTGGCCGAATACCGGGACGGCACCGGGCACACCTCCGACTATCAGGACGAGGTGATATACGAGCCCAAGCGCAGGATAGTTAGCAAACTTCCTGTGAGGGACCATGTCCGGCAGTGGGCACCGTTACTCCAGACCGAGAATCTGTTTACCGATACCTTCATACGCCGTTCATGCTCATGCGTCAAAGGGAGGGGGACGCATGACTTCATCAACCTTTTAAGGAGGGAGCTTTATGCAGACCCTTATGGCACTTGGTATTTCGTTCAGCTTGACGCCCACCACTTTTTCCCGAACATAGCCCATTTTTTGATGAAAGACCGGGTAAGGAGTAAAATCAAAGACCCTAAACTGCTCCGACACTTGGACGAGTTTATCGACAGTTTCCGGCAGGGTCTGCCGCTTGGTCTGAAAATATCCCAGATACTCGCCAACTTCTTTTTAGCCAAGTTCGACCATGATGCGGTCGGGGTGTTCGGCATAGCCGGAGATCCCGAAAAACTCGCCTACTGGCGCGAGCGCTACGTCACCGACAGCCTTATGACATGCCGGACACAGGCGCAGGCAGAGGAGCTGGGCAGGGGAGTGGCTTACATGGCAGGCAAGTTTGACCGCTATGTAAGGGAGCCGGTAAAATACTTTCGTTTTGCTGACAATATTGTGATGTTGCACCGTGACAAGGTGTTCCTTCATCTCGTCACTGAAATGTGCATCATGGTATTAGCCCGGGACTATCTGATACAGGTAAACAAGGGCTGGAATGTTCGCCCTGTATGGAGCGGCGGTATCGACGTGTGCGGCTATGTGTCGTTCCACACGCACCGCGCCCTGCGCAAGCGCAACAAGAAAGCCCTTTGCCGTCAGGTGGCCAAATGCAAGAAGAAGGGGCTGACCCCGGAGGAAACCCGGCTGCAGTGCGCCAGCCGGATAGGGTTCGCCACCCACGCCAATGCGAACAACTTATTAAGAAAACTCGATATAAACATGGAAAAACGACTTGGAAAGGTCATAAAGAACCGTCGTGCCAACATACCGTTCAAAGGTATGAGATACGATCAGAAGCGCCCGTTCGTGGATATTGTCTGTAAAGATCCGGCGCAGGAAGATAACTTCAAGATAATGCTGCTCGACTATGCCATAGAGGACAGCAAGGTGGAAACCGAAGATTACTTTGCCGAAGTCACCGGCAGTGACGGGGTTGTGAGACAAGAGCGCAAAACACGCCCCAAGAAGTGCCTTGTAATCCGTTACAAGCGCATTCTGCAAACCGCCGTTCAAACGGCGGTGGACGGCGAGGAGCAGGAGAGCTACACCTTTGAGAAGGAGAAAGACAAGGACGGCAATCCCACTGGGAAAGATGCCGAATACTACTCCTACACGGGCTCCGCAATCATGATCGACCAAGCCGACAAGGATTTTAGCAAGGAGGATCTGCCATGCCCCACTGTGGTGATGGAGCAGGTCAACAAGATGAACAAGAAATTTTATAAATTCACGTGACAATGAAAAGAGCAATCTATACAGAGCGCAAGACGCTCGTCAAATATGATGACAACCGGTATATGGCTTACCTCAATGAGGAGGTCATAGACGGTTATGTGCCGGAGGTCAGGGACGGGGAGGAAGCTCCGGAACCCGTAACCGGCTACGCCTACACAGGTACCGAACCCGACGGTGGCACATTGATAGCGGCCACCGACATGAGCCGTGACAGCCTTATAAACGGGATAATCCGCAGCCGTTACAGCCAGACGGAGGAGGATGCCATAAAGACCCACCAGATAGAGGTTCTAAGGGATGCGGGAATAACCAAGTCCGCAGACTACGAGGCTGAATGGAAGGCTTTCAGTGCGTTCCGTACCGCTGCAATTGCCACGGTTGACCGCTGGCTGGAGTAGGGGAGTAGTGCCTTTGTTCGGGGGCGGGCATAATAAAAGCCCCCGGCCTGTTAGTAGTCCTCTTACCTACATACTAACAAAATGCGACGTACCGCACAGCCGGGGGCAAGATACCCTCTGCTGCGGTACGTCGTTTTTTTGTTATGTAGGTAAGAGTGCTGCAAAATTACAAATAATTGCGTAAAATGAAGATATTTGAGATATTAAATTTCCATAGAGAGCTGTTAAACCGGCTCTATGCCTCCGGGGTGAGGCTTGAGGATACCCGTTATATCGACTTGTATGCCGATTATTCCCGTATGCTTGCCGATGGCGAGAAGGTGTCTTATATAGTTGTGCTGCTTGCCGAGAAGTATGCCGTAAGCGAGCGCAAGGTCTATTCGTTGATTAAACGCTTCCAGAACGACTGCATACCCCGTGCAGTATAGATGATGCCCGGACCGGTATAATACGCGCTCAGACGTGGTATATTTGCGCCATAACCCATAATGTCACAGGCTATGAACAAATATCATCACATTCTGAACAGGATTCTCACTGACGGCAGACGTCAGGAGAACCGGAAGGGCGGTATCATCTACCTGCTCAACGAGAGGCTTTCGCTTTTGCCGGGTGACCTGCTCGATATATTCGAGGGGCACGGCATAGCCCGTAAGAAACTGAAAACGGAACTGTCGCTCTTCATGAGCGGCGAGCGTTCGGTGGAGCGTTACCGGGAGGCGGGCATAAACTGGTGGGACTATTGCGGCCAGACCCTTGTCAACAGTTACCCCACTTATTTTGAGAAACTGCCCCCGCTTATCGCCAAGATCAACAGGGAGAAGCGCAACAGCAAGAACTATGTGCTGTTCCTCGGTTCCACGGATGCAGAGAGCAATCAGGCTCCGTGCCTCAGTCTGGTGCAGTTCCAGATAGAAGGCGGTGAGCTGGTTATGACAGCGTACCAGCGGAGTTCCGACGCCAATCTGGGTCTCCCTGCCGACCTGTACCACTTATACCTTATGTCACGTCAGATTGACTTGCCCCTGAAGTCTATCACCCTTAATTTGGGTAATGTTCATATATACGAAAACAACGAGGAACGCACCCGCCGTCTGCTTGCCGGTGAAGAGGGTGTAAAGTTCGATTTGAACGTGTGACGAACAGCGTTATAACACTGTTCCAATGCAGCGGATTTGCAGTACCTTGACTGTGGACCCGCTGCTTTGTTATCCTGATTATTGCGATCTTTGCAACCGAAAAAACAAGAAACAAGATGAAAAAGGAATATTTATCTGCGCCCCTGCCGTTCGTCGGCCAAAAGCGCATGTTCGCCAAAGAATATATCAAGGTTCTTGGCGAGGTTAAGGATGCGAAGGTGTTTGTGGACCTGTTCGGCGGTTCCGGGCTGCTGTCCCATATAACCAAACGACAATGCCCGGACGCTACCGTGGTATATAACGATTTTGACAATTACCGACGCCGGATTGAAAACATACCGCGTACCAATGCCCTTCTGGTGGATCTGCGGAATATTGTACGAGGAGTTCCAAAACACGGTTGTATAAAAGGAACAATGCGTGACGAAGTATTCGTCAGGTTAGAACAGGAGGAACGAACACACGGGTACATAGACTTCATTACTATATCTTCGGCGATCATGTTCTCCATGAAATACAAACTTAGTATTCCGGAGATGAAGAAGGAGGCTCTTTATAACAATATCCGACAGTCTGACTATCCTGCTGCTTCAGATTATCTTGAAGGGCTCACGATTGTTTCATGCGATTACAAGGTGCTGTTTGAGAAGTACCGTGACCGGGATGATGTGGTGTTCCTTGTTGACCCGCCGTATCTCAGCACCGATGTCGGAACGTATAACATGTACTGGAAACTGTCTGACTACCTTGATGTGCTCAAGGTTCTTGTCGGTCACAGATATGTATATTTCACCTCCAACAAGTCATCGATCATTGAATTATGCGACTGGCTCGACAAGAATAAAGAAATCGGCAATCCCTTCATCGGAGCCACACGGAAGGAATTCAACGCATCAATGAACTATAATTCCCATTACACGGACATAATGCTTTATAATGTTGCGTGATCTATATGCAAAAAAAGAGCATCGGATTTGCTTGCTTCCGATGCTCTTTTTTATCATTCCGATGTTGCGCGATTTATATTTCAATAACCGCTTGGAATTGTGATTTCTCCGGATTTTTGCCGGATTTTGAACCTTTCGTTTTGGTTTCTCCGGATTTTTGGATTTGCGGATTATAAATATATATCGATGGCGGTTTAAAACATACTGAACTTCCCTTTGAAATTGAATGCCATAGATACTCTCTATTTTTTTTACGGCTAATTTCTCTACATTTTCTACTATTGGCATCAATGCATGGACTTTTTCTGTAACATTTTTTGTTTCTCTGAGGACATTGTTCCCATGGGAAATTATTTCTACTGCCTCCTTCCTAAGTTTTTCAGTGCTCTCTTTACCGGTTAATTTTACAAAATTTGCTTCATCTGAAAAATCTTGTGGGCTATAAAGCTTTTCGTGGTGACATATAACCAAAAATAAAAACGCGATCAAAATAACTAAGGGGAAACCTATAATGAAATATATGAATGGCAATCTTTCAGAATCTCCTTGCAGCTGACCTAATCCTATTGAAAAGACAATGCCCGCAATTAGATAACAGAGGGTAATAAACATCCCCAATATTCCAAGAGGATTATGGAGATAGTGCTTGAGCGTATCTTTAGTATATAGATTGTTCATTTATTGCGCAATTATTTTTTTGCAAAGATACAAAATTATGCTGAATTATCCGCTTTTAGTGAGAGGATTAAAGGCTCACCACCCCAGAAAGCGGCTATTTTGCCACTTGAGAGGAGTTGAGCCAAGGGTTTACCACATATCATTCTCTTTCTTGGACATGGCGGCAATTTCGTCGGCTATCTCCTCGGAGGATAGCTTGATGTAGTCCATGAAGGTCTTTTGGGTCTTATGACCGCTGACGTGCATCATCTGGAAGATGGTGTACCTGTGGCTGAGGTACATATTCGTGATGCCGGTGCGTCGGGCGGTGTGGCTTGTCACACACTCATAGCGCGGCACAATCACGTTGCCGTTGAGGTCGGTCTCCGGTTCCTTCTTCTCTTTTCTCAACGCCTCCTTCTGCTTCATGGTGAGCTTGGTCGGCACTTTCTCTTTCAGTGACGGCAACTGCTCCGACAGGTCTTTGAGAATATCCTTGATGTAGCGGTTCAGCACCTGCTCGTTGGCTTTCGGAATATTGTAGCCGTACTTCTCGCAGATGGTGATAAGGTTCTCGTTGAGAATGGGGATTGTTACCTCGGTCTTGGTCTTCTGCTGCACAAGACGGATGATGCGCGTCCCCTTGCGGGTGGTCTCAAAATTGTCAACATTGAGGTTGTTGTAATCGCTTACACGCTGACAGGTGTAGCAGCCAATGAGAAAAACATCGCGGATGTGTTCTTTCTTCCCGGTCAGAGGCATTTCATAGAGAGCCTGCAACTCCTCCTCGGTGAGATAAATCTCGACAGCCTTGTCGCGGTCTTCAATCTTCTTCTTGACAATGAGCGCGGCAGCTCTCTGATTATCATGTACGCCGTCAACGAATGCGGCATTGATAAGAGCCTTCAGGTTTGTCAGATGCTTGTTGACCACCTTCGCCATGTAGCCGTGCTTCTGTAAGTAGTTGATGTAGCGTGACACAAACGCACGGTCGATGTCTGCCCATCCGAACTTGTGCAATGTGTCGAAGCCTTCATAGACACCAATAAAACTTTTCCATGCCTTGCATGTGCCGGGTGCATAGTCGTCACTGCCAATCTTGCGCGCCCCGCTCTTGATGTCATCGACAAACTGAACGAGGAACGGCCAGATAAGGCGGTTCTTCTCATCCTCGATACGTTTCTTTTCCTCGGCTTTCTTGCGGGCTTTTTCTTTCGCCGCCTCACGTTTGGCGATAGCCTTACGCTCAGCCTCGGCGGCTTCCTCCATCGCCCGACGTTCAGCGTCCACTTTCTCCGGCTCTGAGATATAGCGCACATCCATGTCGAGAGCCTCGCGGTCAAAGTTCACCTTTGCGAGATGGGCCTTGACTATGCCCTCAATCTGCGTGAGCTTGGCATGAAGCTGATAATTCTTCTTCTGATGCGCCAGCCATGCGCGGGGTGATGTCGTAGCCTTCTGCCAGTCGGCAACCTCAACCTGAAGCATGGTCGAAATCAGCACATCAACCTTGCGGGTATGGATACGGATAAAGAGAGTCGCGGTATCCTTCTTCAAATCCTTGGTTCGGACATGAAACGGGGTCAATTTTTTCGGAGAGGGTGTTTTTGTCATATCTTCGATGTTATAAATTTCTGAGTGGTGGCGTTCACAGTTATTCACAATCAGCCACTTTGGTTCTGCAAATATAACAACCCAAACCGCATTTTGTCAAGTCGGGTCACCACGCAGGTCACCACGTTTTTTGAATAAATCTGAAAATTCCCAAAATTCATCAAAGTTCATATTGCACTATTATTCAGTATTTTGCCTAAACAAGCCATTCAAATTCATTCGTATTCATTCAGAAACTCAGGTGCTGGTGGCACCACAGAAGACCGCTAATTCTCAGTGAGTTAGCGGTCTTTTATTCAATCATACCTCTCCGAGTCACCACAATTGAAAATCATCGAAGACCTATAAAATGGGTCAGCGGATTTTTTCGGTGGGCGGAAGGGGATGTCAAGAGTATAGAGTGGGCAGTCTGAACATAAAGAACCTGATGTCGCCGACTCCCCGGAACTGTGTTCTGAACGCCTTGATTTTGGCATTGAAGGATTCTGCCGAGGCATTTGTGAGCCTTCGCTCGAAATAGTTGATTATTGTGGTGTTGTGGTTCTCGAAAGTCTCCAGAACTTTGTTGAATTCATTATTCCCGAAGGCCTCCACTTCGTTGTACCATCTGGCGAGATTCAGTCTGGCGACTCCGGCATAAGTTTTCTCGTTGAATATGTCCACAAGCTTTAGAAACAGCCCTTATGCCTTTTCCAGATCGGGGAACATTCTGAACAATATTCCGGTGCGTATCTTCTGCTGTACATTCCATTTTGACTTGTGTTTGAGTATTATATGCCGGCTGCGCGCCATGATCTGAGGCATGGTCTCGCCATTCTTCATCCTCTTGGGTTCCCATTGTCCGATCAGTTCACGTTCTTCTTTTGAGACTGCATTCTTTCGCCTCCGGCGATGCTCCCTGATTGCCTTGTTCTCGGCATCGAGTACCTCCCAGCGGTGACGTATCTTCAGCTGGTCAACGGCTTCGGGAATGAGCCGCTGGACATGGAACCGGTCATTGACAAGCGATGCGCCGGTGGATTTGTCCAGCCACTTGCGCTTCCGCACATGCAGGTATGTGGCGCACCCTTATGGGATAATCCTGGATAGTCCGGTAATCACCAAAGCCGTAGGAGATTATGTTTTTATTGTACTTGTCTTCGCGAAGTTGTTCATTCTTCTCATCAAGCCAAATGTCGAAACGGCTATCGCTTTTTTCAAAGCGGTCAATGTCGAAGTTGTCTATCAGGACTTCGGGGAGGATGGATCTGAGTAGTTGGTCTGGTTTCAATTTGCAAAGATAACACTATGCTCCGACATCCCCTTCCGCCCACTGGAAAAATCCGCTGACCCCAAAGAACTCTTTGTCCAGCCTTGCGGCTCAATCAACACCCCGGCACATCAGCATATTGAATTTCAGATATTTCTCCTTGCTGACTCTTACAATCCGCAACACACCCAAAGTCTTGGAAAACGGCATCGTCCGCATAGGAACCGTCATACACATATCAAATGCGTAAGCGCTGGTAGTTTCTTGTGGGTTTACTTCCCTCATAACTTTTTGCAGCCGCGCTCGTCTTGACTTATTTTTCATTACATCAGCGAGATATAAGTCAAGACGAGTGCACAAAGTTACTGCCAATAATTCATTCCGGTTAGAAGGAAACGGACATTATACAGGAGTTGCAAAAAGGTCGGAATATGGATTAGAGATTTACGATGGCGCGACTCCACTGAACAGCAGTAACCGCCTATGGAATATAATCTGAGGACAACCTATTGGAATGTCCATACAGAATCTGCACGCCAACTAAAATCAAGTTTTACTTCCTACCGCCAGCAACGATTTTCTCAATTCGGTTTCCAGTCTTGCGAATATATATGCCGCTGGCAGGAGGAACAGCTGATCTAACTCCGGTCAAGTCGTAATAAACAGGCTTTTCATTTTCCGACGATTCATGGGTTGAAGAAACGCCTGTGCTGATGTCATTTTCTACTGTTATACCGTTTTCTACTGTTATACCGTTATAAAAGATTCTAAATCCATAAAATTGCACGTTGGCATTCTGTTTTTGTTTCGGAATACAGATGGAAACCGAATGCAGAGGTAATGAAGGATCAATCTCAGAGCCGACAGTGAATGGAACAGTAGTAGTAGTGTTGTTTTTGTTTATTATTGCATCATAGATATTTTGGGCAGACATGGAAAGGAGATCCTTTTTAAAATCCACTATCGTTTTTTTAAGATATACATTTTCATCGAACATCAGCGTTACAGGAGTTTTATTGTCTAATACTATCGCATAAGTGTTTATTCTCAGACAATTCATCAATGATGTTGTTTTGAAACGGATTTTAATCCAAGAGTCATTCTTGTTTTCAACGGAACCATTTATGAGAACGCCGGAGCGACCACTTACGATGTCAATGTTGTTACATTCGATACTCTCCACCCATTTTTTTGCATCGTCATCAAGCAGGTTGATTAAATCATCTCCCGTGCAGTTATGTATATTTCCTTTGGGAACTTCTTTCAAGAAAGAGATTATGGCATTTTGAGTTTGCGCCATGGCTGCAATGGTTCCTGTGAATAACAATGCTGTCACAAGACAGATTTTTGCACAAAGTTGTTTCATATAATATAAGGTTAATGTGGTTGATCCTAAGTGCATGTCTTGAATTTAACACGAATTATATGTAAGAAACTGTTTAATTTTAATTCGAAATTATCTATATGATGTATCTTGTGGCTTTCCTGAGGTCTTTTATGGTTGTCTTTACCGGGTATCATCGGTCACATGGCCAGCTATGCTCCCTCTTCAACTCGTAAAAACGCCTCATAAAATCCTCTCATTGAACCTCTCAATTAAATTTAAACAGTAAACTCGTCGTGACTTATTTACGAAAGTTTAAATAATGATATTGCTGATTCTTTTCTCAGCCTCAGCGAATCTATCCGGTTGTTTTCACCCACATGTAGTGTATTTCCGGTGAATTCCACCAAGTTTAGTAAGTCGCAAGCCTGCTATACACCCTCTTCAACTCATGAAATTCGCGCGAAAAAACACCTCTTCATGTGAATGAAAGTTAAATCCAAACACTGAACTTATGTATTTTCTTATGAGTATATCATTTACCTCGAATCTACAAAAAATTTGATGTAAATGACAAATACATGGTAAAAATATCTAAATTTATTCAATAATGCAAATAATATTCATAAATAAATCCGCGACTCATTTGTGATTTCATAATTTCGAGCGAGTCTGCGTCAGGAATCAAGACATGCGAATGTACTCTCGACAACCCATCTGAGTGGCTTTGGAATGAAGCCTTTTACGGCATCAGGGGTATTGCTTATATCATACTCGATATCAAAGTCATCATTTACCTCCTCAATAAATTCCCCTCATTGCCACTCTTATTGCTCCCCCGTTTGACGCTTTGTGCATCCAATGCTACGACCGTCGGAACGGGATTCTGACGGCATTTCCTTCTTATCTTCAAGACAGTCTTATCAATACAGAGTTCAATACGACTGTCTTTATTTCATCCGGAGAAGTGCCGGTATACTCTCTTCCATTTTGGAAAGTCCTTGGGCAACATTCGCCACTGACAGCCACTGACCAGGATATATAGTATGGACTCAAAGATTCTTCGGAGGAAATTTTTTACGATAACGACAATCATTTTCAAAGAACACTTTGTTTATATAGGGATATTCAGTTAATGGCGTGATTTTTCAAGCAGAAAATGGAGCGTGGTCGCCCTATGGCGGTGCTGTTTTGATTATGAGGGCAAATTTTCAATTCTCGGCGCATAAAATATGACATTTCGGACAGATAGGGATACACTGATTCGCCTCCGATATGTTTCGGAGGTGAGGTGACAGTATGATTTTTCACGCTCGCTGTTTCTTCTTTTCTTCGATGGCGAGTTGTCGGGCGGCAAGCGTTGCGGCATTTGCCATGTGGATGCCGAAAAAGAGGAGCAATGTCTCGCTGCGGGAGTTGCGTGCAGCAATCCGGCCAACGCTATAGTGTTGTTTCTGATTGCCGAAGCTGCCCTCCATAGCGGTCGAACGCAGAGTCCCGATTATTCGCCGGGCAGTGCTTATGTCAGCATCGTCATCCTTGGGCTTCGGGCCTTTGCGGACAAAACAGGTCGTCATGCCGTTTTCGGTGCAATACCTCCGGTTGTCGTTGTTGGCATAGATGGTGTCTGCCCCTAACCTGGTCACTTTGATGCCGGTCAGTTCCTGCTGATATTCAATGCAATCCTGCAATCTCACGCCCTCGTTGAAGGCTTCGAAGGAATGGTGTTCGATGAAGGATATTCCGTCAATCTGGATGTTGTTGACCTTGGCTCCGAACTCCACCCGCTTGTTCTCCTTGCCTCTGACGATAGGACGGATGTACGGACGGTCTATGCTGACGATACGGTGCTTCACCTCCTTTTTCTGAGCAAGTGCGCTCTGCTGGCGATACACCTCTTTTAATGCGCTGAGACGCTTGCTTTGCTCTGCGGTGAGCGCGATGTCAACGGTGTGTATCTTGCAGATTCTGTTCCATTGTCCTATCTGTTTTGAAAGCAGGCCGAGCAATCGACGGCGGAGTTTGGCGGTTGCCGCCCTGGT
>Ga0137302_10112_pt1 | contig 61519 bp, 62 predicted proteins | sample Ramsor2O_GlcNAcB_FD_97184 | JGI IMG/M metagenome (GOLD analysis project Ga0137302, IMG submission 97184) | Mouse cecal microbial communities from Vienna, Austria - N-Acetylglucosamine amended with D2O_GlcNAcB | ecosystem: Host-associated > Mammals > Digestive system > Large intestine > Cecum... | reverse complement strand
GACAAGAACGACATTAGGAATCAAATCAACGAACAAACGTCCGTATAATTCTAAATAAGTATGAATATCGCCTAATTTCATTGTGCCGTCTTCGATCATTTGAGCGACACGTGTGCTTTGCGCACCAGCGTATGAAAAATCGATTTTTGCTGCGATGCCTTTTTCAAAAATAGTTAAATGTTCTGGACGAGAAATACTCGACATGATCATATGCAATTGATTGACTTTATCTGTATTGACTTGTTCCAAACTTTTTGAAAGGAAGCTTGCTTGTTTTTGGTTATCTCCTTCTAGAACGACTTTGTCACCTGGTTGAATAACCGTTTCTAACACTTCGATAATGGTTTCAGTTGGTACATATTTTCCATCAAGCAAATGTTCGATTTTTTTCATTGTTTGGGCTTTTTGCTCGCGTTTGCTGGCCCAGTTTCTTGCTGGTTTTTCCATTGTGTTCATCTCCATTTTTGATATAGGAATATGGCATCATCAATACCGTGTTGGTCCAAGTTGATGGTTCGGATCACCTTGTTTTCACCAAATTTCGCATGAATCAGCTTTGTTAAGGTATTGCCGGGAGGAAATTCAAGAGCGATATCGGTTCCCATTTCTTTTATGACATCCATCATTTTGTTCCATTGCACTGGATGAGCAATATTTTGTAACAGATCTTTGCGGATCTCTGCTGGATCAGTTGTCAATCGTCCGTCAATATTTTTGACATAAGGACAAGCTGGCGAATTGATCGTGACGTTCTGCAAGAAGGGCTCAAACTTTTTGACGGTTTCGTCCATCAATTCACAATGAGATGGAACAGGAACTGATAGTAGCTTTGCGGTCTGGGCATGATACGTTTTCGCATGGTCTAATGCTTGCTGCAAACCCTTGATATGTCCAGATAAGGTATGTTGCATTGGGCAATTTTCATTAGATAGATACACGGGAAAATTGGTGTCAAAACTTTCTGCAACTACCTTTTCCGCTTCTGTTCTTGTCAGCCCAACGATTACACCCATCGCATAGTCTGCAGGATACGCTTCTTTCATCAGTGTCGCTCGATGATAGACCAGACTGGCAGTATTTTCAAAGCTCAGACATTCACTAGCCAATGCTGCGCAAAAAGCGCCGATTGAATGACCTGCGACCAAATCAGGATAAATGCCTGCTTTCTTGATCTGGTCGGTATAATAAGCAGCTTTGACAAGCATAGCTAATTGAATATAGACAGTGTCACTTTCAATGTTCGTTGCCTTTTTCAATTGATAGCCAGTAGCTTGTTCCAAGCGAATGAAGTAATCATCTGGTACATCATGCAACATGTCGCTTGTTTGACTGCCTTGACCTGGAAATAAGAAACCTGTACTCATGAAGAACCTCCTTAACAATTTCTCTTACACTGTTATTCTAGTCAAAGTTTGTTATAATAAAAAATACCAATTTGATGAGTATCCATAACAAAAAGGTATGGAATAAGGAGTGTCCTATGAACCTCGAACATTTACGTTATTTCCAAAAAGTCGCGGAATCTAAAAATATTTCTCAACCGGCATTGAGCCGGGCCATGAAACATTTAGAAAGTGATTTAGGCGTGCCTTTGTTCTATCATACTGGCCGTCACATTGAACTGACGATGTATGCGGAAGAATTTTACCCTTATGTCACTAAAACACTGGAACAATATGACCAGGGATTAGAAGCGATTCGATCTCTTAATGAAGAAATCATTCCTTCCATCACGATCTATTCTGAAGTTGCCTCGGTATCAATTCCCAATTTGGTCAAAACTTTTGTTGAGAAGCACCCAGATATTCAACTTTCAATCAAACAACACGGAAAAGCTGAAAAGGAAAAAGGTCGGGTCTTTTACATTACTTCTGAACCGAAAACCGGAATGACGAATTTACCCATTTTTACCGAACCGATTTTGTTGGCCATTCCTAAAAATCATCCATTAGCGAAAAAAGCAGCGCTATTGACCGCTGATATCGTTGATTTGCCACTAATCATGCTGGTATCGAATACACCATTACGACGTACTATTGACGAAGCATTCGAATCAAGAAAAATTGCTTTGAGTATTGGCGCCACCACAGATGATCCGGCAACATTGCGTTCATTAATCAATCAGGGATTAGGGATCACCTTCTTTCCTAAAGTGACCTGGGGCTACAAAGAAAGTGCCCCATTCGTATTGCGCACCTTGGATGATTTCCCGCTCTCTCGTACGATTTATCTGTCTTCCAGCTTTACCGAGGGCCATCCCATCGCAAAAATGATCGCGAAAACGTTGAAAGAGTTTTATCTCTCCTAAGATCGAAATAAAAAGACGAAGTACTAATTGCCTTTTCGTCTGCCACCTAATTTAAATGAAAATCACACAAAAAATCCACTTTATACGAGTGGATTTTTTTTTGTGATTTTTACTGTTTTGCTTGATTAGAAGTTGGAAAAGACCACATCATTGATACCTAAGTAATTCAGGACATACAAAAACAGGACTGCTCCGTTGATGAATGTAGAGACCAAAATAATCCCATACCTAATAGAAACGACCCGGTAAAAAAGATGGGGCTGGATACGAGCAAATTTTTTACCGCTATAGGTGAAAGCGATAATCAATAAAATGAGGGCAAAGAATGCTTGTAAGATCATTCCCAGCAAGTACAAGGATTGTGACGGTGTGGAATGCAATTGAAAAAAGTAGCTAGCACAAGTAATCAAATCAATTAAAATAGCGATGACTGGCATCGAGAATTCCTTCTTTCACTAATAGGGTTTACACAATATAGCACGAAAAATGCCAGTCAGTAACTATCATTTTTGTCATCTCCAATCAAATCCTTCAATAGTAAAGAGAACAAAAAGGGCTAATTGAAGAAGATCAATTTTTTTAAGTAATTCTTTTCATTCTTTGATACTATAATAGTAATCCACAATAGTGATTCACTTCTCTCAACTACTTATAAAGGAGCGCTGTTATGACTAACTCGGAACGGTTTACCTATGAAATGATTGAATCAAAATTTGATACGACAAGTTTTGACCCAACACCGTATATTAAAAGCACTTTGCTGGACCACTCGTTAAGAGAAAAATTAGTTAAAAATGTCATTGATGGCAAGAATCACATTAATTATTATTTCAATAGTTACTTGATTATTGAACGAGCTTCTCTGTTGGAGCCAACACTTTTTTATCCATACTGGGAGGATTTTTGGCAACTGCATGCCCATAAAAACTCCTATCATCGACGAATCGCCCATGATCTGGTCAGCCATTTAGTTGCTTGTGATATTGAGAATAAGTTTTCAAATATCAAAGACGATTACCTGGGGATGATTGAAACTGAAAAAATCAGCAACTTGCTGATTATGCTTCAAAATGCGATTCGTGTTGCTCAAATTACCCCTCTTGAGGCATTGCCTGCTCTGTTCTCCAAGTTAGAAAACCTACCGCACCTGACAGATAAGCAGAAACAAAGAATCAGTAAACTGCATCGGGAATACGAAACAGCCAGTTAATAAAAGAAGGCGAACAGCAACATTGCCAGTTTGATTTTCTTTAGAAGTTTCTTATTTAAATGGGTTTAGTATTTAAAGAGAGTGCCACATAAAAGTAGAGGCGAACTAAGCATTTCTCCTTTCATAAGCTTGTCCCCTTCTACTTTTTAGCGCTAAAGAAGCTTTTCTAGGACACGATTAAGAAAAGGAGATTTTTATGAAAGCTGAAACAAGACTTTTTGAAACGGTTAAATCGGAGTTACTTCAGCGGTATCCGACAGGTTGGGGTGGTGTTGCCGGTGCCTATTTAGATACTGATGAAATAGTAATTGGCATCTCGCCAGACTTTCCGAATGCCGGTTCCAGTGTGTGTATGGAACTAGGTTGTATGTTGGAAGCGGCTAAAATGAATGCACGAATCACCCATACCCTCTGTTTGGTTCGAGAGGACGAAAATGCTCCCTTCAAAATTCTTTCTCCCTGCGGCATATGTCAAGAACGGCTTGCTCTTTGGGGTGGTGATGTGTTGTGTGCATTGACCACAAAAGATGTTGACAGGATTGAATTTGCAGAATTGAGAAGCTTACAGCCTCATCATTGGCTTGAGGCTTATCAGAAATAAGGATATAATCGAAGGGTGTTTATAACAGATGATGGAAAACCAAATGAATATAATCGAAACAGCCATCCAGTTAAGAAAAGCTGGAAAATTTCAAGATTCAAATGACTTATTGCTAAAAATCTATCCAACTGATCCTGAGAATGCCTATCTAAATTATCAAATTGCTTGGAGCTTTGATGTCTTAGGAAAAGAATCTCAAGCGGTGCCTTATTATGAACGAGCGATTCAATTAGGATTGACTGAGCCAGATCTGGAAGAAGCCTACCTGGGATTAGGCAGTACTTACCGGGCTTTAGGGAACTATCAAAAAGCGGAACAAGTTTTAAGTGAAGCACAAGATAAATTCCCGACTAATAATGCGCTAAAGGTGTTTTATGCGATGGCTCTATTTAACCTTCAGCAATACAGCCAATCCAATCAGATTTTATTAGAACTGCTGGCACAAACTTCATCGGATCAAAATATCAGAGATTATCACAAAGCGATTGCTTTTTATGCTGACAAAATGAATCAAACTTGGGAATAGAATTCCATAGAAAAAGGACTAGCTGTTTCGCTAGTCCTTTTGATTGTTCTCTGATAATAGCGAGTTGATTTTTATCCATCAAATTTCTAATTATGGCGCGTCTTCAAAAGTCCATCGTAAAGAACCATGATAGCTTCCTACAGTATCAGAAGGATGGACAGCCAATTTTAGATCTTTCGATAAATCAAAAGAAGCACTTCCACTTCCTGACCAGATTTCTTGGTCGGAATTATTGATCTGAAAGTCTGATTTATCGCCTTTTATGATTAAACGATGAGCTAGTATTTTTTGATCTTCGTTCGTAAGTGGTTGTTCTTCTTTGACTTTCACTTTCCAGCGACTTCGATCTAGCTTACTATAATCTTCGATTTGAGCCTTATCTTTAGTAATTGGAAAGACGACTTTGTCCTCTGTAGGAATAGCAACTTCACCGAAACTGATTTCATCGGGAAGAGACAAGCTAGGGCCTTTTTCCTTTTCGATGATCCGCGTTTCCATATTCGATTCTTGACCATCTGTATCTTTCATGTAAAAAGAAACCTCATGACCAATCCATTCTTCAGGAAATGTGAAGGTAATTTTAGCAGCCCCTTTTTGAGGAGCAGACGGAATTTCTTTTACAACTTTTTCATCATCCTGATACTTGGCAACGAAAGAGAGAGTTGTCGCTTTCTCTTTTGAAGGATCTTGAGAGTATTGGATAGCTAACTCTCTTTTGTTGTTAAACCTTGAGACCAGTAGGGGACTTTCTTTATTAAGGAGTTCAAAGTGTAAAGGTTGTCCTTTTTTGTATCGATGAACAACCAATTGATTATCTGGTAAAAAGGTCCCTTTGTCTTGTCTATTATTTTTAATTGGTGTGTAGCCAGCTATTTCAGGGTAGTCATCAGATAAATCAAATGATGTTGTTAAAATCCCTTTTTTTATTAACGAGGCAAGAAGAATATTGTCATTCTCACCAAGAAAAGCAACAGTTACTTGACTACTATAGTTGACTAATGAAGACGCCGATTTTTCTCCTAGGTTAGTTCCATCGAAGATTGTATTCACATTAAATGGTAAATCTAAGTCACCATCTGAAATAATGGAAGTATCCACAGGATGTTCATTGCCTATCCATTTTAGTATTACTTGGTATTGTAAAACAGTATCATACAAGCGATTATCGCTAGGATTCTTAGCAACAATTTGGATTTTTTTCTCATCTATCATCTTGCTAGTAAATAAATCTGTAAGATCATCACCAGCAAAATTTGTGACACAAACTTTCTCAAATTCAAACTGTTTTGTTTTTTCTACTTGATCCAAGTTGAAATCAATCTCTATCTGTTGAGATTTCTGCCATTGATCTACATTGGGAATGGTTTGTTTCGCATTCAGTGAAACTCCTTTAACTTTTTCAAATTTAGAATCTGATGCATAAGCCGGAGGAAATTCTGGTTTAGACAAAAAATCAGTAAAGTAAACAATGGAAGATGGCGTGTTATCATTATTATGAACAACAAAAGTCATATTGGAAATGGCATTGGTTACCAGCTCAAATCTTTGTCTTGGGTCACGCCATGGAATTCCTGGCGTTTGATTTTTTAGATATAGCCAATAATCATCTTTTCCTCCATCCGAAGTATCATAAAGAATATGTGTTGGGTTATCTGCATATAGAGAATGAATAAGATTCCCTGGATTCTTATATCCAATATACTTATTTGCGTTTAATCCATAATAATTAAAAGCTGTTTTTACTATCATTGGATTCCCATCTTGATCAATAAAATCTAGACTTACCATTACTTCTCCAATAACAGTTATACCTAAAAAATATGACTTATCAAAACTTATTGAACCGCCATCCATGTTGCTCTGATTTTTTTTCAAAGTTACTAGTAAATTTACTGCTTTTCCTTGATAGTAACCTACGTTTTTAACCACTGCTTTACTAAGACTAGCAGCACTCCTACCAACTGTTAAATAATCCGAGTACACATCGCCTTCAATTGGTTCAATCTTTGTATTTTCACCGTAGTGCATGACAAATGTATTCTCAGCTGGTGTCACTGATTGATTGGCCCAATGAAAGTAGCCTAGATCAGTTAAAGGTCTTGGTGCAGCTTCTGCTGTAACTGCACCTAAAAAGATGCCGGAAAATAGTATCAACCAGTAGATTAGATGCTTATATCTTCTCATAAAGCATCCCTTTTATCCTTCTGATTCTTCTTCAATAAGTAAAGCGTAATAGCTGTGCCTAGTAATAGTACACCGAATCCTTGTAAGAAAAACGGTCTTTCTTCTCCAGTTTTTGGCAATGTTTTAGGTCCTACAGCCACACCATTATCCCCAACAGCTACTTTTTCCATTGGGATTACTTGATTTTTATTGGTAGGCTGATAGAAAGAGATTCCTACTTCGCTTTTGACTTGTTCACTTGCTGATACTGATACTGCTCCCCCAAGTAATACCATCAATAAGAATAGACTAAAGATTTTTTTCATTGTTCTTCCCCCATTCTATTGCTTTTTACGTTTCATATTGTAAATATAGCCGACTAATACCAGAATGATCACTAAGAACAGTGCAGCAATCACATAAATGAAGGTGTTGTCTTTTTCTTTGTTTACTTCGACTGCTTTCGTGTTAAGTTCTTCATCTTTCCCCTTGATTTCAAAGTCTTTCTTCAATTGCCATGTTTTTCCTTCGTCATTCTTCAAATCAATGACTAATTCATAGGTTCCTTTTTTTAATGGATCATTGTTCCAGCTGATTGGCAGACTGAATTTAGTCCGAGGAGCAAAAGAGACTTTTTTATTCATTTCTTTTAGCACATCTTTTTGGCCTTTTTTAGTGACCGTAGCATGCATATCCAATTTGCTCATGAGTATAGGTTGCGAATTCTCCAGGTCAGCAAAAACTGTTAAATAGCCATTATCTAAACCCGGCGTAACCTTTGTCAAAGCAAAGTCTGGTTGCACTTTTTTACCAGAACAAATCAATTTCGCTCCAATCGTATAGGCAAATTTGTTGTTTAGAGTAAACCCTTTGGATTGTTCTTCTTTTCCTTCCGTGTCTTCATAGCAATAAAATCCGCCTAGCACAGTTCCATCGAACCCTGCTTTAGGAATTTTCAGTTCAAAAGTAACATCTTTTTCTTCTTCCGGTTTTAAGGAGATTTTTTGTGACTTTGAAATCAGTTCTTCAAAAGAAGGTCCTCCAAGAAGTTTTTCCCCATGTTTAGAATAGTCAATTGCCCCATTCTGATTGGTTACTCCATTGTTTGCTTCTACATTGACCTTGATGTCCTTTGTACTGGTATTTCGCAGTTTAAGAACTAACTTTTGTGAACTTCCAGGAGCAACTTTCAAATCGTAATAACTTGCTTCTGATTGTTGATTTTCCGGTAAAACAGCTTGTGCATCAAAAGAAACTTTATTGTCTGTTTTCGAATCGTCCTCTGCAAAGCCATTTAAGGGAGATGTACCTAACAAGAAGAAAATAGAAAAAATAAAAAAGATGGAGAATGCTATTCCCCATCCTCCGTGATTCTTAGGCTGGCGCATCAGTTAACACCCACGTTAGATCTGCTGTATAAGCTTGTGCCTCAACTCCTGCTCGTGGAACATAAAGCTTCACGTTTTGGTTATTGCCGTCTTCCCCTTCAAAAACAGCAGCAAAGCCACCAGCACCTTGCCCTTCTTTAGCAAGCATTAAGTCTTGGTATTGTTCATTCAATTCGAATGATGTGTCTGCCATCTTAGGCATAGGAGATTTGTTGTTTTTAGTGACAACTTTACCATTAGACAATGTCATTTTGGCTCCAGTTAGTTCGTTCCCATTTTCACCAACAAATGGTTTCAATGTCACACCAAGTGACCAACCTTTTGCTCCGCCCCGGGTGTCGTTTACTTGTACGTGTGGTTTTTGGTTCAATGCAAAGTACGTTTCGTCTCCTTGAGAGACTTCATGTTGACCAAATGTGATGTTCGAAGCGAAAGGAATTGATAATGAACCGGTATCTCCTGTACTTGGATCGTCATCATGGGTATCATCAGGAACGATTGGATCTACATCTTCTCCTGATCCAGGCGTAAAAGTTACGTCAGTTTTGTTCGTAATGCTTGTCAAAGGACTTTCTTGACTGTCTGCTAAAGCAGTCATACTTGTTGCGCTAAGTGCGAGTAGTCCTAGCGCGGTTGTAGCAACCAAAGTTTTTTTCATTTTGTAATTCCTCCTAAATAATAATTGATCTAATTAAGATCTAAGAATATTTTGCCATGCCCTGATTGCTTTTTCTAGTTCAAGAATTTTCTTGTTTCGAGAAGAAATTACGATTTAAAAAAGCAAATCTGCGTTTAACGCAAACTTGCTTTGATACTTGTTAACTGAAATAACACTTCTCCAAGTTGGCGCCAGTTGCGCTCTGTAGGAATGTTTTTCATTAAAATCAATGGAATTTCACCAGTGTTGAAGTAGTAATTTGAAATCACTAAATCAACCTCCCTAATATTTGTTTGGTAATCATAAAATGCAAAGGTATAAGAATGTCCGAAAAGCGCATTGATTTTATTCATCAACCACAGCCGGTGAGTATGATGCAAATCATCATGAACTAAAATTTTTATCGGATCAATATAAAATGAGAAAAGATCGTAGTAATCGAGAATAAAATAATAATTTAAGAATAATTGTTCCCAGTTCTGCAAAAGAAGTGCTAAATCTTGATCTGTTGTGTCAGTCAATCGCTGATGGAATTCTTCAATAATGCGATATTTCTTTGGGCTTTCTTCTTTTACTTCATCGATGTAGGAACGATTAAAAAAAAGATCCGTATTTCCAAAGAAAAAGGAACTACGCTCATGAAACGCAATAAAATTAAAAATTAATTCTTGATCATCAACTGCTAGATTAAACTTAAACATCTCTCTTAAAACTTTATCCAAATGTAAAACAATTTTATAAGAACGGGTTTGATGTTTTTTCTGAACAGTAGCATAACTATTTTCATATTGGCTATTTCCATCGATAATACCAAAAGAATAAATTACTTGATAAAGAAAAAAGAGTTCATTTTCATCAAGAAACAAACCTGACTGATTGTTCCATTTTTGCAATCGCTCAAAATTAGGATCTGCTTGGATCACTGACTGATCATCAACAGTGACAACGACCTTTTTGATTTGACTTCGCTCTAAATTGATCGCCAGCCAATAAGAAAAGACCCTTTTTTGTAAAGGTTCTAATGTAATCTGATAGTTTTTTTCAAAAGAACTTATCAGATGCTCTATTTTGCTTAAAGTTGTTTGGAAAGGCCATTTGTCACCATTTTCTCTAGTAGCATTCCAATAGAAGTAATAGAAAAAGCTGCGGATTTTTCTCTCATCTGCAGTTAATTGCAATCGATATGGATGGAAATGTATTCGGTAACGATTAAAGTACTGTTCAAGAAGTTTCGCATAACGAAGAACAGTCGAGACACTAGTAAATTGTTTTTCAGCAAAGTCTTTCAAGGTTTTTTCTGGGTGATTGTACATGAACTGAATCAAATGATAATTATAGGATGCTTTGTAAAAATGAAGATAGATAGTGTATATCGGAAAATCTTCTTCTTTTTGGATTTGAAATCGTTTATTATTATCATTCAGCAACAAGATTTTGCTATCATATTTTTCGAATAATTCTGTTAGTTCGTCTATATAATTTAAGATTGATCGATCTGTTACATGGAGGATCTTTTTTAATTCGTCGATTTCACAGGGAGTGTTCTGTTCAAGTAAATAATCTAGTAGAACGATTTTCTTCAAGGATGTTTTTGTTAAAAAAGTTTGCATTGTTCGCACCTCAAATCTTTTGAATTATTTGCTATTCTCTGAAGTTCTTCATTCTAGCCGATCAAGTAAGGTCAGAGAAAAATAACAGCTTCTAGAACTTAAAAAATCACCTACATTTCTTATGGACGTAGGCGAATACTGAAATTAATCATTTAAAAAATCTTTTTACAGACTGATGTTCATTCGTCTATGAACATATATTGTCACGCTAAGTTTTTTGCTGAAGCCCCCATTTAGAAATCAATCTTTTTGATTCTCCAATTAGCTATCAGATAAAGAATAAGGATCACAAACGCTGTATACACAAGATCGATTGCTGCAACGGACCCTACTCCTAAAAAGCTAAGTAAATACAATGGTGTCTCAAATAGAAAAGAAAGCCCGATATTGGCAGCACCAATCGAGATCAAAATTGGTAACAGGATCAGCAACAAAATCGTGATAGTCATCAGTGTTACCCCTTCGTATTTAACAAAAAACGCTAAAATCAACGCAATGCTCAAATAGAAAAGCGGACACAAAAGATAAGCCCCTATCGAAAGCAGAACTGGTTCCCAGGGAACTGTCACTTGAAAGCCAAATTGAAAGACTAAACTAAAAATCAATAATAACATTCCTGCCACAATACCTAGAGCAAATGCAGAGAGCAAAAGCGAAAGAAGATAGTTTCTTCTGCCTTTCTTTGTTTTAAAGAAGAAATCGCCAATATGCGTGTTTTGATCGTCTATTAGGAAATGAACGGCTAGTATAGGCAATAAAATAGGGAAAATAAAGTTAACCGCGCTCAGATAATCAGTGAAATCCAAAGGATCTCCCATAAAATAGTTTAGGAATGGCAATGCTAAACAAACTAGGCTAACTGCAATTAAATACTTGCTGCCAAAAGAGACGACGCGTCTTCGAATATCTTTTCTTGTTAATACGGATACATTCATCATTCTTTCTCCTTCCTACATTGAAAAATACAGCTCTTCCAAATTTGATTGGTATTTTTTTATTTCAGTTGGAAATAAATCAAAACGAACAAGTAATTTCATTAATTCAACTCTTACCGAAGCGTCTACGATAAAGGTTTCATTCAATTGTTCATATTCTCCAATTTGGCCGATCAATTTCTCAACGTTGGCTATGTCTTCTTTTGAGAAAACAAATTGATAACGCTCTTTTGCGCCGAGTTCCGCATGATAGACAATTTCGCCATTCTTGATGAAATAAGCTCTGTCACAAAGTTTCTCTAAGTCTCTTAAAATATGGCTCGATATGATTATCGAGAGATTTAAATCTTTCGCAAGGTGTTTCAGTGTGTCAATGGTTGCTTGAATTCCATCTGGATCAAGACCGTTCATCGGTTCATCCAGAATCAATAAATCATTCTTATTAATGAGTGCGATTCCCATCCCTAGACGTTGCTTCATGCCTAAAGAGAAGTTCTTTACCTTTTTGTTTTGATAGCCTTCCATGTTAAAAAGCGACTCGATATATTCTAGCGGGTAACTATCATTAGACATAGCCTGAAAATAAGACAAGTTTTCTCTTGCTGTCTTGTTTGGAAAATACTTTGGTCCATCAATCAACATCCCCACTCGTTCATCGCCAGTCACTTCCCCTGTATAGTTAACCGTTAAACCGCTCATTATCTTCATCGTGGTGGTCTTACCCGCACCATTCGGACCGATCAAACCAACGATTTCTCCCGGTCGAACGTCGAGGTCGATATTGTTCAAAATCGGTTTGTTCTCAATCGTTTTAGAAATTTGTTTTAATTCCATTCTACCCACTTCCTTTTCATTTACTATCACCAACCGTTAAAATCACGCCTTTTAAACGAATTTCTTAAAATATTTCTTCCGCTAACTTGTTCAGACTTGTAATTCCTAATGCTTTAGAAAGAAATGTTTTCTTTCTGAAGCGGATAAGTCCGCCATTACCTTCTTGAGAGGAAAAAATACCACTCATCTACAATCTAAAGACATGAAAGTTCCCACAACAATTTTTTAGAATCAGGCCTTTTAATTTTTATACCTTTTATGAATAAACAGTGATGTCTTAATTATATGATGAGACGATCTTTAAGAAACGTCAATTGATAACCTCTTTTAATGAAAAATTGTCATTTTCTCTTTGTACAACTTATTACAGAAACTAGGGTCCAAAATCGACCAAAAATTATTTTCCCATGATAGGCAAAATTTTTCTAGTTTAATAAATTTCGCGAGAAGCGAATAAAAATGAACGTGTAGGGACAAAATGAAAAAGACCAGCTTACTTTCTTATGTAAACCAGTCCTTTCTAATAAAATGATTACTTTAGATTTTAAAAACAGCGGTTTTCAACTAGCACCGTGTATGAATTATCGGATTTGAAAGAGTCCTCCTTTATTGTTCATCTCCAGGGATTAGAACGATTTTACGTTTTTCCTCATTTCTTTCGAGGATCGAATGAGCCCAAGAGGCATCGGAAAAATGTTTGATGAGAATATTGTTTTCCAGTAATTTTCCCTGACCAAAATAGCGATTTATCTGTTCCCCAGCAGACTGAAGTTGAGAAATTGTAGCTAAACTAATCACAAATCCTTTGATTTGTTTATTCTGGGTATAGAAAGACTGCACGGAAAAAGCAGCTGGTTGAATCGGTGCTGTGATGAGTCCTAGGACACCATTAACAGATAAGCAGTCCAGGTTTGTTTGTAAAGAGACTTGTCCAGAAGTATCAATCACAAAATCGACCCCTTGAGGATGCTTTTGATGAATCAGCTGAACTAGATCATCTGTATGATAACTGTAACACTCTTGGGTGCCTAAACTTCGGAGCCCACCAAAGGAATCAGGATGGCTCGTTGTTAAAACATGAGCACCTAAGTCACAAGCAATCTGAATCAACTTCTTTCCTAAATGCCCCGCGCCTCCCTCAATCAATAGTGTTCTTTCACCAGATAAATTTAGCACATCCTTCAGCAAAATAGCAGCAGTGGCTGCTGAATGTACAGAAGCAACAAGTTGCAATGGATCACAGTTTTCCGGCACGCGAAACAAGCGCTCCTCTGGAATGGCAGCGAGTGTACTGGTAATTCCTTGACGGCCTCCATAGCCCATGCTATTGGTCCAAACCCATTCTCCCACTTTAAACTTACTGGTTTTCTCACCTGCATCAATGACTTTTCCTACTGCATCACGTCCAATAATAAAAGGCAAAGGAATGGGTGTTTGGTAACTTCCAGAACGAATAAAGGTATCGACATGATTCACAGCAACACCGCATACTTCAATCAAAACTTCATTTGGCGAAATTTTCGGATCTGGCAACGTTACAATTTCTATTTTTTCCGGCGATCCAATGTGTTTAATCACTGCTGCTTTCATGTTTCTTATCTCCTTTTTATCCTTATGACGGCTTAAATGAATCCTTATTGTTCGTTCTTGGCGGCATAACAAGAACAAACGTTAAAAGCTTTGTTTTCGTTTTGAAAATCACTTTATTATTGAGGACCATTTGTCAAAGTCCAAGTTAATTGTCCTTCATATGTTCCTTTTTGATCTGTCGGATGAACCGTCATTCGAAGACATTCTGCGAGTTTAATCTTGGCAGCTCCTTTGCCTTCAAAAACCGGTTGGTACGTTGAGTTGATTTGAGTTATCTGTTCTTGTTCAACAATGCTCAATCGATGTTTTAGCTGATCCCCGTGACTATTCTGCAGAGGTTGTTCTTCGCGAACAGACAGGAACCACTCCTTCTTTTTACTGCTAGTATCATTCACTCGTATTTCTTGGTTACTTGGCAGATTCACAAACTCATCCGAAGCTGGAATTTCTTGCTCTTTGAAATCGAGGGTATCTGGTATTTCGAAGCGAGGTCCAACGTATTTGACTATTGTACTTGCATCGGATGATAATTCATTCAATGTTGCCACTGCAACAACTTTCGTCCCTTCTTTTTGTTGTGGAATTGGCAGCAGATATTTTCCGTTTTTGTTGACCGTTCCTTTTGCGATTTCGTTATCATTCACTTTGATTACAATTTCCGCTTTCGGTTCAGCCGTTCCACTTACTTGCGTACTTTCAGTGGTCAATGCCTCAATCGTAGTTGGGGCGATCTCTGTTTTCTTTGAAAAACTGCCGCCAACAATTTTCCCAACTTTTCCTGAATCAAAATTCTTTAAGAAAGCTGCATTAGTTGATTCCAAGTCTAACGTTCGTTGGCCAGTTGTATAGGTATCTAGAACAAAACTTGCGGTTAAGGGACCTTCATAAACAGCATCTGGTTCTTCTGATTCGGTATTTTTTACTTTCCACGTACTTAGTCCCTTTGAGGAATCAATATGAACAGTTGTTGGAAGCGCCCAGGCCCCCAAAGCAGGCCCCTTACTATTGGAAATCTTGAAATTGGAACCTTCAAGGAGATTTAATTTGTTCCCAGTTTGAAGTGTTGCCTGCAGTCCTTCAGAGGAAGCAACCAATGTCCCATTGCTTTTGACTGTCACTGATCCATTATAAAGCAGAATCGCTTCTTCATCAGTTACCTTTGAACTTGTGTCTAATGTTCCAGCATGATCAATTACCAAGTTTCCTCCTGCTGCACCACGAATGGCAGAGTCCACATCGGAGTCGATCGTTACATTTCCGTGGACAGCAATGTTTCCGTTAGGATTATACATAGATAGTCCTAATCCTTTTGCAGCTACTTTTACATTTGCTTTTGCACCAACGTTTAGGCCGTCGCCTGTATTAAGAGCAATGTAATTTGCGGTATCTGTAAATTTCACCATCGCATCTTTTGCGATGTTTAACTGCTTTCCTTGAAAGATTTCTTCTAAATTGGCACTTGCTTCTATGGTTCCTTCCAAATTTGCCGTTCCATTCGCCAAATAAATAAACTGATTTCCTGTTGAAGTCACGTTCTTATAGTTAACAGTCACGCCTGGATACTCAGACCAGAAAAGCGGATAGATAGGCTGATTGGTTAAGTGAATGTCTTCGATCCCACATACAGCGTTGTTTAACGCTACACCAATTTTTTGATAATTCATATCGATTGTATGACCATTTCCAAGAATCTTTTTATTATTGAAGATATTAAATGTTTCCAATACTTTAAGATCCTTAGCTAAAGTAATCGATTGTACCTTTGAGTCAAGCAACGCAGCCTTAAATTCAGGATATGTGTTTACCGTCACAGAGTTCTCTATTGATGCCTTTTTCAAGTCTTTTTTTGCACGGTACTCTTTTTTTCCTTCTGACTCCATTTGCTTGTCCGAAATCGAATCTTCAGTTGTATTTAGAGTTTTTTTATCATTGGATGGTCGTTCGTCACTAGTTTTAACTTCAGTACTTGAAGATGAAGACTCAGAATTTGGACATTGCGATGCCGCTATTGAACATTTGGATGAATCATTCTTGAATGAATCAATAAAAGCTGAACTATCAGAACTAGCGGAAATTGTTCCATTCTCTTCAGCAAATCCTATTTCAGTTTTGCTGATACATCCAGCTGTAAATACGACCAGAACTAGTAAACAATAGATTTTTGCTTTCTTTTTCATATCAATACTCCTTCATCTTTTTTTAGTTATTCCATTTTTCCATCGGTATATCCGTTACTTTTCGTCGGAAAGAATCACATATTGTGCAAAGAGGCCAGCATCATTTCACCCTTCAAAGTAAGTCCAACAATCGTTCTACCTATCTCAATCATCCACTACTTCGATCAATTCTTGAAACGAGCATTTAAAACTTTCTCTTTAATATAAAGTGGATCACCATATATTTTTATTCTCTCATGAACAATTTGTCGCTTCTAGTGCAATGTTTTTCTTGGGAGCTGAAAAAATGCTGTTAATAAAATAATAAACAAAAATGGTTAAAGGGAACGCCCTTTCCTTTTATCTATAGCTGAGCCCATAGAAAAAAGATCTGAACGGTAACTACCATCTCAGATCTTTTTTCGTTTTTATGCAATTTGTTAAAAACACCTGTTGAATATTCTCAAAGGTTTCAGTTGATCATTTTTATCAAGCTTTATCCTAACAAAATCTCATACACGATATACAGTTCCCAAGTCGATACTTTGATTTTATAAAATTGCTCTAGAGTATAAAAAATCATCTGTGCATTCTGATAAAAAGGTTTCTGGTTTATTTTTAACTTATTGATGTCTTCCGGTACAGGATAATCTTCGGCTCCAAGAATTGTTCGTTCCACCATCAACGCCAAATGCATCATCAAGTTGAATTTCATTTTTGCATTCAATCTTAAGTTGAACCTTTTCTCGCACTTCTCTACCACATCTTCTACTTGACGAATAATGACATCAGGGTTCAAGAACTCTAGCTTTTCTGACAGTCCTTCTTTTGAGAAAAAATGGATGAACTCTTTGACTAATAATGGCACGCTACTTGGGTGAATCAAGTTTTTCAGTTGTTTATTCAAATGTCCCTCTGCATCTTCATCTAGTGCATCAATCAAGTTGATACTAGGAACAGCCGCCGAATTATCTAGGTAAGAAGTGGTTACGATCAATGCGGTTTCTTTCAAGTAACCTTCTTCTGATGAGGCGCGCTCTAATGTATTCACTAGTTCACTATAATTCAATACAATCAGCTTGATATCAGGATTAAAATATTTCTCGCAAATGGCTTTGATTTGTTTGGCGACGTCTCGGCCAGATATACTGGCTATGATGACATTCTTTTCTACAGCAAACCCTTCAAAATATTGAATATTCGTAACAAAATCCTGCTCTGCCGTTTTGGCAATCTCGTAAAAAAAATGCCCATTTATTAGCTGCTGTCCGATCTCTAATGCGAAAGAGGTGGTTAAATTATTGATCACTAATAGTTCACCAAGAATCTGAGGTTTTAAACTTTTATACAAATGTGTCAATGAGCCCATATCTACTAGCATGATGACCCCTTCAGAAGTATCTCTTTCTGATAGCCAATCGCTAACTTTCAAAACGATATCTCTTGCGGAAGAAGTCAAAGGCATATCAATGGCATCAAAAACATAGTCACCGCACATTTTATTTGCCACAGCTTGGATGCTACTAGCGGTGGTATTTCCATGAGCAACAAGAAGCGCTTGATAGTAAATATCTTCTGTAACTTTGCCAATAAGCAGCACTGCCAGAAGAAAATTTGCTATTGGTTGAATCTCATCGGGTAATGTCTTTGTTAAATTTGTTGATAAAAGCAAGGTTCTTGGGTATTCTTTTGAAAGAAGATGACGTTTCTCTGTTATTTTTTTCGTAGTAGTCTCGGTTTGTAATACTTGTATTAGCCGACAAACTAAGGAAGCAGCATCCTCTGTCAAAGATTCATTATCAATCACTAATCGGTTTTGCTGTTGAATGCTAGTGATAATGTTTATTGAAAGACTATCGTTCATCCAGGATATAGTTCGTTCAAGATACTTGTTATCAAAATCTTGTAACTTTTCTTTCATAACAATGAAATCACTTATATCAAGTAATGAAATCAGTTTCTGCTTCAAAAGATGAAGATTGGCCGAAGTTGCCTTTGGTGATGGTGGATAAGAGATTTGAATAGTATGTTCATTGTCCGATCCGATAAATAATGTTGAACTGTTTGGCGCTATCCGTAATGCATTGGCGCAATCCATTCTTACCTGGTTTGACAAGCTGCCAATGTTACCTGGAAGTTCTTGGTGGGTTAATTCAGAAAAAACATCATTTGAAATGACGATACTTTTCTTGATGCGCTTTGCCTCCCGCTCAAATAAATGGGTGACCAAATCTACTCTTTCGAAAATGGGTCGTTCATGAAAAGAAGGTAAATCCACAATTACTGAAATTCGACGATAAAAAGTAGGCAGTAAAACTTCTTCAGGCGCTTCTGTCGTCGCAAATAAGAGTCGCACATTTGCTTGGACCATCTCTGCTTCTTCGCCAACTGGACGAAATCTCCCGGTATCCATAAATTGAAAAAGCTTCTCCTGATTCTCATGCGAGAGTCGATGAACTTCATCTAAAAACAATACCCCATTGTCTGCCAAAGCTAAAAGTCCGCTTTTTTCCTTTTCTGCTCCAGTAAAAGCTCCTCGCGTATGCCCAAATAGAATGGAAGACAATAGTTCGGGGTTATTCGCGTAATCAGCGCAATTAAAGACCAAAAACTTTTGTGCGCCTGGATATTTTTTCATTTGAAGATAATCAAAAATCAACTCCGCCAAAAAACTTTTACCTACACCGCTCGCCCCATGTAAGAGCAAGGGCAATCCTAATGGAGGGTATAAAACGGCTGACTTACACTTTTCAATGGCATTTTTTGCACTACCAGTACTGCCTATATACTGAGAAAAGACGTCTTCCACAAAAGTGTCATCTGAAACAAGCTCCCAGTAGACAGGCTTCGTTCCAACTTTACTTACGATGTTTTGATTTAGCAGTTCATTTAAGTACAAGCTGGTTGCTGAGCGACTCAACCCAATAGCGTTGGCAATTTCTTGCGTCGTCATGGCCTTTTCTTGTACTACTAGCTGTAGTATCTGTTCTCGTGTTTCTTTTCGCATATCTTTACCTCCCCCATAAAAAATACAGCATAGAAGAAAAAAAGTCACTCCGTCTCTGTAAGAGAATTAGTTCTGCTATAAACTTTCTTGTTAGGGGATAAAAATTCCTGTACTTTTTAAAAACGTTGATTGATTCCCCGATTTATACCCGATTAGAAAGCAATTGTGACAAAAGTAAAACGACAGCTTCTTCTGCATTTTTTGCTTGAATAATAGCTGATTCTCCCTTATCGCCAAACCGATTTAGCCAGATTGGCCGCCAGCCTGCCATTTGAGCGGGGATAATATCATTCGAATAGCTGTCTCCTAAATAATAGATTCGTTGTATTTGCTCTGGTAATTGCTTTGCCACTTTCTGAAAACAGCTTACATTGGGCTTCGCATCATCTATCTCTTCTGAGATAAACTGCCAATTTGGATCAATAAATTGATTAAGCATCAATTGATCGATTTTATTCTGCTGTTGCAACGTAAATCCATTGGTCAGCACGCCACATAAGATTCCGCTTTTCTTTAAGCTTCGCAAAAGAAGTTGCATCTCTTTTGATAGGAGTTGTTTTCCTTGGCGTAGATGGTAATAGTCGTCTAACTCAGAAATATTAACGATTGAAGTTGGCTGTAATGTTTGAAGAACTAACCGCCAGCGATCAGCCTTGTGCTTCCTGTTTCCATCTAAGTAGCTTTGATAGATCTTTTCACTGTTTTGGCGAAAGTTTCGATACAACCGTTTCAAAGCGAATTCATTCAGAGATCCAGGAAAGAATTCCTGGATCGTCTCCTTGAAGGCACAATAGTTATCTAATAATGTATCATCAATATCGAAAAAAACAGCTTGCTTATCTAACATATTCCTAACAGTCCCAAAATAATACCAAGAAACATAATCCCAAACATCACGGCGTTGACGTTCACTTTTTTCCGTAAGAGCCAAAAAGCAATCAATGTGACTGTTAATGGGACAATCCCCACAAATAACTGATCCAAATAATCTTGGATCTTCATTGCTTCCTTACTTCCTTCAACGCTTACTTCGAGAATGGTTTTAAACTTCACGTTGGATGCTGTCATTGAACCCATCATCATTAAACCAAGCATGCTAGATGCTTTCGTTAAAATCTTCATACCACCGGATTCATACATCCGCTGAATAAAACTAGCGCCAACCGAGTATCCGCTATAAAGTGCATAATAGTGAATCAAGAAGGCAGGAACGTTATAGATCACTAGAAATAAGATAGCACCTAATGGTGAGCCAGTCGCCGCGAGTGAAATACCGATTCCAGCTGCAATGACCCGCAAAATGCCCCAAAAGAAAGAATCACCGATCCCAGAAATAGGTCCCATCAATGAAGCTTTTACCGCTGTGATCGAACTCGGATCAAATTGGTCATCTTCGCTATTTTGTTTTTCCATAGATGCAACTAATCCCATAATGAAATTGTTGATATGCATCGTTGCATTGAACCAGGTCGTGTGACGGACGATCGCCTCTGCACGCTCTTCCTTCGATTGATAGAAACGATTGATTACTGGCAATAACGTATAGATCACACCTACTGCGTGGTATTGCGTTGCTCCTGTACGACTGGCGTTCATCGTCCATGAACGCCAAAAGACGGAGCGCATCATTTTCTTTTCTTCTTTGGATAAATTCTCTTGAAATTTCATGCGAAAAAGTCCTCCTCTTCTTCCGCTTTTGTCATCGGTCCAACATGGCGACTGTTTCCTCCATTGTTCACGTCGCGGATCTCTAAGTCTCGTTGCGCACTGACCACGCAGATCACTACACCAATAACTGCAACCGCAACTGCGGGCAATTGCAAATAAGCGGTTAGGACAAAACCTAAAATATAAAAGACCGACAGCTTCTTGTCCCACAAAAGTTTCATCAACATAGCAAATCCCACAGCCGGCAACAAACCTCCTGCTGCACTAAGCCCGTTCATCAAATTTTGAGGAATATTTTCAACAAATGTATTGACCGGACCACTGCCAACTAAAATACCAATAAAAGCGATAGAAGCGATAATCAAATAATAAATAAGCCACGTTCCATAATGCAAAAGCACGATCATTCTTTGATTATCCTCGCGAGCCGCCTTATCCAAGGATGGAGCAAAGATATTCATGAATACATTTTTTAAGAACATCACTACGAATGCAGCTAGCATACCGATAGGAACCGCTAATGTCATTGCTGCATTTTGTTCCACATTCGAAATAATTGCAAAAGTTGTTGCTAACGTTGTCGCTGTCACTGGTTCTGCAGCAATTACCCCACCAATATTTACATTTCCTAAAAAGACCGCCTCTAATGATGCACCCATTAGAATTCCAGTTTTCATATCTCCCATCAATATACCAGTTACAAGCCCTACCACTAATGGGCGCTCCAACATACTTTGACCAGTCAAATAATTTCCGGCAAAACAGATAAAGACCGCCAGAGCTGCCATCGTTGCATGCATTAACATTTCTTTCCCCTCCTATTTTAAAGCATCTTTTAAACTTAATTGCGGATTAGACGGCAAAACTTGGTTATAACAGGTAACACGGTCCAAACGCACCAATTCCCTTGCCGCAGCCAACTCATCAGGATTTAATTGCACACTCGGAAAAACCATCGTCTTTGTTGCTTTATCTGATTTGTCGAATCGACCAGCATTAGCAATGTTTACAGTTTCAACGGTTGCAACATTTTGAGCAATTTTGTTGGCATCTTTCACACTGTTTACAATCACAAAAATTCGTTTATCAGCTCCTCTAGGATCATTAAATAGTTGAATGGCCTCCTCGACGGATCGAATCAATAACTTCATTCCATTAGGCACCGCCATTTTCAATGTCATTTGCATCACTTCATTTTTTGCTGCCTCATCGTTGGCAACAACTAATAAGGGAGCATTCAATTCTTTTGTCCAAACGACAGCCACTTGTCCATGGATCAGGCGATCATCTACGCGTATTTGTGTTATCATCTTTTTTCCTCCTATAAATTCTTCTTATTTATCTAAAAAAGTGCTTCTTCCTCTGGTAATTGAGTGGACACTAAGCGAACCTGACAATCATTAATTGCTTCATTGATACTATTGTGAGTGAAAATTTCACTTTCAGGAGTCAGAACTAATGATAAAATAATTGCCAAATTACTGTTAGAAATGACAAAGATCTGCTCCTTCTTGTTTCTCATCAGCTCGGTCACCGCTGTTTGATTGACACTACCACCATAAAGGTCAGTAAAGATAATGCCTTGTTCATCAGCGTTGATCGAGTTGATAAAATCACTAATGATTGGCGTATAATCCTCATTTGTCAAATATGCATCAACAACGATAAGATCAGCGCCTCGACCAGCTAATATTGTCAACGAATTTTGAAAACCGCTGGCTAGTTTTCCATGTGTTGCCACTAAAAATTTTTTTTTCATATCCTTCACCTCACTCTATTAAAAGCAAGATTCATGCCAAAAAATGAAAGGGTAAAAAGCCCTAAACTACAAGCTTTTTACCCTTTTTGGTCTGTTTAAACAGATTTTTTTATTTTAAACACATGATACTTTTCTTCACCTTCTAGTCCATTGACTTTGAGTCCCAAAAAGTATCACTTAATGACTTTTTATTGTAAATGGAATGGTTTGTAACAAGAAAAATTGTCTCTGATTCTAATTTATCAGAGATTGGATGGTATCCAAAACAGCACCAGAGTTATTCGTTCCAATCACAGTTGTCGCTGCTTCTTTAATCTTTTGTTGCGCATTTTCCATAGCAAAACTATTTTTGACACCCCTGATCATTTCTAAATCATTGCCGCTATCTCCGAATGTTGCCATTTCGTCTAAGCCGATTCCCCACTTTTCTCCTAAAATTTTTAGTCCGTTCAATTTATGAACTCCCGGGAGGATTAAATCGATGTCTCCATGTCCACTTGACACTGGAATCAGTATACCGGTTAAGGATTTTTTTAGAATGTGTAATTTTTCATTCGCGTCCTCTTCATCAAATGAAAGAGCCAGCTTAAAAATCGCATCATCTTCATCACCTATATCATATAGGTTAGCTATTTTTTTAGTACAGGATAATAAAATTTTGCTTCATTTAGCGCGGAGTCTGATATCGTTTCAGAAATATAAGCGCTTTTTTTGCCGCATAAAATCAAATTTTTCGGTTGTAATTTTTCAAGAATTGCCAATGTCTTCTTGATATTCTCAGACGGGATTTCTGCATTATAAATATGTTTCCTTCCAATTAAAATATTTGCGCCGTTTTCTGCTACAAAAGCCATTCTTTCATAATGAGAAGGAAAAAAGGAACGTAACTGAAAATACTGATTGCCACTTGCTACCACAAATTTAATTTTCTTTTCTTCTAGGACCTGAAAAATCTGATTGAATTGAACGACATTATATTTCTTTTCATCATTTAAGAACGTCCCGTCCATGTCAACAGCGATCATTTTTATTGTCATTTTTATACCACCCTTCAAGGTGATTATAGTCAATGAAACGCGTTCCATGTCAAGAAAAATAAGCAAACGTAAATTTTTAATCATGATCTTCAAAATTTTAAAGCCGCCTAGGATAAGGCGGCTAATTTTGCTATTTTTTTCCATAGAGTAAATCATTTTTATTCCATACGGATAACCAGATCGACCCGCTATCTTTCAAATGAACATTCGACCAGAACCAGCCACCTGTTCCTTTTTGGGCATTCGTCGCACTGATCACTTTTGCTGAATCAAAAACGAAATAGCTGCCTTTTTCAATCACTTGATCGCTAGTTTTGTTCCCATTTCGATCAACCTCAATCACATCACCTACAGCAATCCCATTATCTGTCCAATTAAAGCCAGTTGGTACGAGATCATTGGATTTGATTTGCCAAAGCCCATTTATATGCTGTAGATCATCTACTTTATAAACTTTTAGCCTTTGGTTGGGTGTAGGATTTGGATTGGTCTGATTGTTGAACGGTGGTCTGATCCACCCTTTGATAACACCCCATGAGTCATTGTATTTAATATAATGCTTTTGAACTCGTTGAACATTGTTAAAGTTTTGATCCGCTACCGTCATCCCATTCTTATCAGCATTAATAACAATTCCTGTATGTCCCCAAGGTGAGCCATATACCTGATATATAAAAATATCTCCTGTCTGAGGATAAAGATTAGCGCCATCTCTGATAACTTTGAAACCATTCTTATTACCCGTATTCAATAAATCAATTGCGCCAGCCCCCGAAAAACTTGTTCCAAATAGATCATAGGCATACTTGTTGATATAATCAAAGCATTGCGCCCCGTACACGCCATCAAAATCATAAGATTTACCAATAGAGCTATTTACCCAGGATGTTGCCTGAGAAGTCGATGTGGCAGAGGCATTTTCAGAGAAGAAAAGACCACCAAAAGTAACAACAAATAAGCCCGCAACAAACAAAAGACTCTTACGAAATTTTTTCATGTTCATCTATCTCCACACTCCTTCGTTTCTTTATATTAAAACCCATCATGATGGCTTAATACCTTATCCTAAGTCAGATTAAATAGCAATTAATAAATTAGTAGAAATATATTTTTTATTTTCTTAATTATACTATGCTCGTTTCTTTGAATCAATAATTTATTCATAGATTATTTTATTATCAAAAGAATATTTGTTGCTTTGTTTGACAAAAAAGATCTTCCCAAAATGGAAAAATCCTTATTCTTAAGTATTATTTTTTCTAAGAGAAGTTATTTTAATGAGCAATGGTGCTTTGGAGAGACATGAAGACTAATTATCCTCTTTTCTCTTTTCTAAATATTTGTAAGTGACTATTTTTTATCGTGGTATAATTTAGGAAAAAGGAGGAGTTCAAAATGTGGCTTTTCAGTTTTGTTTGGTATGGTTTTATTGGCTTTGTCTTATACTGGATTATTCGGCTTGCTGTTAAACATGGCATTAACGATTCCAAAGAAGTATGACACTTCTTTAGTTTGACGACTGTTTGATAACGATACTAAAGATTAATGTAATAATCACCTATTCTTAACGAACTAAGGAAAAATTGAATTGAACGTAAAAATCTCTCCTACTTAATTCCGTGTAAGAGAGAGTTTTAGTTACAATAATCATTCTGTAAATAATATTTACTTTTTTGGTTATTATGTGACTCTTTTGAGAGAAAACTGATAAACTATTATGGCTCTATGGCTCATCCATCAAAAAGCAAATACTTGGAGACACTAGCTAATAGATTAAACTTAAAAATATAACTTTTCGTGAGACTCTATTAACAAATTTGATACGGGCTCGATTACATTATCTTGTGCCTTATCTGATCAATTAGGTAGTGTATTTATAATCAGTTGGTTCAACAGTCTTTTTGAAAAGTCAGAAAGACAGAAATTATTTTGCGCTTTTTTAAACTCCCCAATTGCCATAACTATCTCACATGTTCTTTTGTACGAATTTCATCCACTAATTTCTCTTTTCATCAATAATACTTAGTGGTCATATGTTTAAAAATAAGACTTAGCTTGTTTAACATACATGTTGCTTTGACGTTTTATTTATTCGTCTTCTTGGCATGGTAAATTTCAATAAAAAAAGAAATGGTAAATGTGATCGTTACTATCCAAATCGAATACATTTTTAAAGACTGGCTGATAAAGGCTAGTAAACATGCACCAACTATGAAAGAGACAACGACTATAGTATAGTTGTGTGCATTCCGTTTTTGCATGGAAGATTTATCTTTTGAGGTCAAATACAAGTACCACTCGTTAAGCATCTTACGATAATTCCCCGAGGTCATCATAATCGTATAAGGATTTCCTTCAATTTGAGTACCGCTAAACGTCAGCATAAGTAAACCACTCCCGAAAGCAAGAATACCAATTTTAAAAAGCTGAAGATCATGAGGTAATAATGGAATGACAAAACTAGATAAAATCGCAGGCAACATGGTGTAACTTCGCCAGTAGTCACTGAAGTTACTCCGTTTAAGAAGAATCCCTAATAAAAAACCTACTGTGAACATGATGATAGATAGGATTTTAGGAAGCATTTGCTGCCAATCATTTTGAGATAAATTCGACGCCATCAATATTATATTTCCGGTCTGTGTAGCAACTAGTCCATGGAAATAATTGTGACAATAGACATCTATTGCTCCTCCTGAAAAAGCCATTAGAATAGCAAACAAACGACTATTGTTCGAAACAGCAGGAACTTTGGGAAAAATTTTTTGCATAGTGGACTCCTCAACACTTTTTAAATTTTGTAACCAGATTTACACTTAACTATTCTACAGAAACACACCATTAGGAGGCTGTCTCATCAAAGAAAGCATCCACTTAGCATTCATTCATGTGAGCTAAAATGTTCTCCTCTATTCTTAGGGAAATCAGTTAATTTTCTTTCGTGGTTTTCATTTAACAGAAGCAGTATACTCCTCAGAATTGTTAATAAATGGGGATAATAATGAGTTTTCGCTAAAATATTCTGAAGTCTCTAGCTTTTTTGATGAAAAAACCTATTATATTCTATAAGTATTTTGAACTTTTATTTGATAAAAATCCAGTTATTTATAAAATGAAAGTGATTTTATAAATTGTTTTCAATAAGTAAGTATGCAAAAATGTTTTAAAAAAATATTACTTGTTATATGAATCAATTAACAAGTCTCTATTGTAAACAAAGCCCACTACAATTCAAAAAGCATCAAGTGAATTTATGGAAAATGATATACTTTCACTAAAATGAAAGCAGGAAAGTTATGAGTAAAAACTTTAAGAGACATGTAATACGGCCATCAATCTATTCTTAGTGTTACTAGTGTTCTTCTCTATTGCTACGATTATTTTATTTATTCAAAAAAATTACCTCTTTTACCTACTAAGTTTTATTTTTATTCCAATGATATCTTGGTATTACTATTTATTAAAAAGATCGATAAATAAATTCACAGATGATTAAAACTAATGTAGTTTGTTGCGAAGAAGTATTCGGTGATTAGTAAAACGAAGATTATGATTGAATTTGAAGCAATGAAGAAAGGCCTTAGCATGGCTAGGGTCTTTGATTTAGTAAAACATTATTGTTAGATTTTATGTTTGTGATTGGACTAGCAAATAAGAATTCTGTATCTCTTGTTTTTTTATTTTTTGAGTATAGCTAATCATATTCGTACTTTTGTGCTACACTTCATACAGTTCTGATAGTTGAGGACTATGTCTCACATCATTTCGAACGTATGTTTGTACTTTGACAAAAAACCTCCTACCCAGAATCGAGTACGAGGGATTTTGATTTCTACACATAAAAATCTATTATTTCTCTATTGATTATTGATTTGTTAAACCCATTAACGTAATAAATAGAAAGATACCAAAACTAATAATTGATACGAGTGCCATGCCTCCAAAAAATATTTTTTGGGAGCTATCCTTCTCATTAAAAAGGCTATAATAACAACCAATTATTGACAATAAAGGAATTCCTAAAAAAAGAATTAATGTTGACGCAAGATTGTTTTGTACAACACTATCTAAAAAATTAGATAGGGCCATAAAAGATTGGTGAAACACAGACATTTTACCAAAAGTACCATAGGCTAAATGCAGCCAAATCAATAATAGAAAAGGAACTATTCCTACCATTTTTTTCATAATTAATGTCTCCCTATATAAGTTGATTTGTAACTATTCGAAAAAGTTGTCGGAAGATTTTGGGGTGGTATTAAATTCCAAGAATATCTAATCAGAAAAGTTTAAAATTATTCTTGCTGTAAATTCGTATTATCAATTCTTCTATTCAACTTATTGTATTTAGAAACAAATTTCCCTAATTGTTCTCGCCCTTCAGAGACCGTATCGATATACTCTTGGATAAAATCCATTAACTTGATTAGATCATCACGTAATTCATACATTCGATTTTGGGATTCATGATATGCCATATTTTGTGCTATTTCGAGAGAAGAATTGTCTTCTAGGTATCCAATTGAACTATGTTCCAATTCCTCAACCAAATTCATGATGAATTCATACTCATCAAATTTTTTTCCTTCTTCGATTCTCAATCCTAAGTTAGCTATTTTAGTACAAAGAAATTCGGTAGTTTCATCATAAAATTTCTTGAATTCTTGTAGGTCCTTATCATAATTAAAGTAGGTACTATCTAAATCAGTTAAATGGTCACAAAAAAATTCTAGCATATCTGATACGTGAATTAGTCTCTTCCAACGCAACTCGTCAGATGAATCCTTACAATCGTTAAATTCTTTTCCTACTCCATATTTCGTACCAGTAATATAAAAACTTGTTTGAGAAATATCTGTTAGTACTCTTTGAATATAGTCCTCAACATAAAATAGAGCTATTATATTATCCAATAAAATCTCACTTTCAATTGAGTCGTAGTATCCTAAAGACTCCTTTTCAATCTCTGGAATAATTTTATTTGTCAAGTGTCTTAAAAAAGAAGGATTTCGTGATATTATCCCTGATTCATAATTATTACCACTAGCCTCACTGAAATTCGCTGATCCTACAAAAGCGATCTCATTTGTCATGATAATTTTAATATGGTTATTAAAGTTGAAGTACATAGTCAACAGATAACCAAATTTTTTTGGATTGAAACTCTCTACATATTTACTTATTTTTTGTCTTGATTTACTTTTACTTCCTTTATTATAATACTCTTCAAATCTTCCAGGAATATTTGTAATAATTTTTACTGGAATTTCGTTTTTTGTAGCTTCTAAAATAGAATTCATTAAAAAACTATCTTTACTATTTTTACTTGTCGGAAGTGAATATGTAACTACAACAATAGATTTTGCATTACTGAATGAATCAATAACTTCTTGAAAACAAAGACTATCTTTACTAAATATAAATTTAGTATCTGATTCATCAAAATGAAAACTTTCAAAAAAGACCAATGTTTTTCTCCTATCATAAAAAATTTTTTTACTCCATATCTATGAAACCTTATTTAAGTGTACATGCCAATCTAATGTTTCTGTGTTAGAAATACCTCGATTTTTTGTATATCAATACATAGAAGAATCACTAATCTTTTGAAAAAACTCTGCTTCTTTGAACCAATTTTTTACCATACAAACAACTTATAAACCATCAATTTTCGCATTTGTCTTTTTTAGTGGTGTCCTACTACATATTTCTTATCTAGAAACATCAAGCATTTCTGATAACACTTGTTGAGTTATCTCTTTCTCCGTTTGTCTTAATATGAGTAGATAAACTATCGGTTTTCGGATTTTTCACATAATTTTTTTTCAAAATTGAGAATGGTTCCTACTTAATATCTAAACTAGGTATTTGTTTTCCATCCGCATAACATATTATATTTTGACGAGTAATCCCTATCATTTTTAACAACTTCTTTGGACTTAGTTTATTTTTTAGAATTTTCCTTATCTTAAATCTAGGCTCTTGTTTAATTTGAATGCAAAAAAAAAGCATCTCCTCCATAAGATACTTTTATATTATACCAATAGCAATAAAACCACAACTGAAAATGTAATATTGTTTGTAACCCACTCCTATTGATCTTACTTTTAAAATCTTATTTCTTCGGCTCATCCTCGTCCATTTTCAAAACGGCCATGAAGGCTTCTTAAAATATCTCATTTTTATACCCTTTTCTATCCTTTTATCCAGATCTATTTGAGCGTTTATAATCGACTTTAATACAGTGATGTATTTCTATGTGCTCTTTTATATAGAGTTATTTTAATTTCTGGAATATTATATGTTTTTACATTTTTCGTGGGAATAATGTGGGAATTAATAATCTGTTCGCTTTACAAAAAAACGAATAAAGGTTCGTACAAATTCCGTGAGGAGTGATAATTATGGGAATGATTAAACATTACGAGGACCGGAAAAAATTAAAATGGATAGGTTTCTTTTTATCGGAACATACAACAAGTGTAAATAAAGTTGAAAAGGAACGAGCTACACTTACCCACCTAAACCGGAAATGGAAATTGAAGAAATTGGAGAATTTCTTCAAGAGGCTCTCTTGAAAAATAAAAAGATTGCTGTTCAGCTTAACTACACCCAGAATGACAAATTCTTGCCGGACATTGTAGGCTGCCTTTCCGGGCATAATGAAATAGGAATTTACGTTGATTCTACTCTCGTTGAATATGAGGAAATTCGAAATGTAGAATTTTACGCCGGGGAGCTAAAATGGTTTGATCTCTCATGAATGTAATCAGTCAGTATGAGCAGGGCTATATTTCTTATTCAGAGTTTGTACAGGAATTTCCTGATAGTATATCTGAATCTCAAGAGTGCGTTTTTGGAACTCGTTGCGTTGATCATTATGTCAAACTTACTTTAGGGAAAACTAATTTTAATTACTATGTACAACGATACGGTGGCGATAATCATGAAGTCATTGAAAGGTGTAGTTTCGAAGCCACGAGTGTTGAAAATATCGAGGACCCCTTTAGTGCGTTTCTCGCTGGATAATGTAAATTGTTTGATCGCTGCACACAGTCTCAACTTTTTAGCAGATGTGGACGAAGGAATGCGGATAGTAGTTGCTGGTGAGTTTAACGATCGTAAGCAGTTTGTTGTGAAGAAGTATTCGGTGATTGGAAAAACGAAAATTATGATTGAATTCGAGTCTTTGAACAGATCCTTTTGAGCCCTGAAAAGGGCTATTTTTTTACAAAAAAGGCAGGAAAAGCTTGATTATCCATACTATCGATAGTATAATATAAATATAGAAAGTGAGACATAGAAAAAAGAGAGCCCGAAAATTAGAAGTTGGCTTCGAAATCACACTTCTAATATTCAAGTTCTCAATCAAACTTAGCTGGGGTGGTTAACACCCCCTAGCTTCTATGTTCATTATACCATGAAAAAAGAATGGAAAAATATAATTATCACTTTAGAGAAAATTAAATTAGATTGGAAAGTGACTCTTGCCTGGATAGGTTTCATCGGATTAATCATTTGGCTTATTTGGTTTAAGTAAATAAAGGAGGCGTGTACCCTTGGAAGAAAATAGCAAACAGACTGAAGCAAATAAGAAATGGCAAGAAAAAAATCGCGAACACGCAAGATATTTGCGCAATCGTAGTACAACTAGATCTTTTCTTCGCAAGCAAGCTACTCTTGAGGATATAGAAGAGATGGAAAGATTGATATCAGAACGAAAAAAATCCCTCCTACTCGATTCTGAGTAAGAGGTTTTTTCATATTTTCATCTAAATAATAACTCGACATAGGTTTCTACATTTATTTTTGTTCTAAATTATTTATAAATGACCAAAAGGTTTACGTCATTTCATTTATTTCAGACGAAAAAATAGTCCATATATTATTAATTTTTACTAATAATATATATTTAAGATAGCTTATAAAAGTAATATAAAAATAAAAATTGAAAATAGAGAAAATATGAAAAAGTCAAGGTTAAAAAGTTTTGTTGGTATAGCATCTGCTATAATTCTTTTTGGTGCGTTATCGCCTACAGCGGCTGTAATGGCGCATGCGAGTGAAATAACTAGCAATGAAACATCAAAAAATGAGTTGTCTACGATGGAAAATACTGTTATCGCTGAGGATAATCAATACATCGAAGAAGAACAGCGAAGCGAACAAGCTCTCGAAATCATAGAGGAAAAGTATGCTGAAGCAGCAGAGGAAACAAATATTAATTCTGCCGAAGAAGTGGTGAATAGTGATGAATATACGCTAACTGCAGAAGATGAAGCACGAATAGATCAAGCAACAACTGAATACTTGAATTTAGTGGGTTATAGTCCTCGTCGATTAAGAGGATTCGGACGTCACTGGTGGAATAGTCGAAGTTTTGTTGGTAGTGTGATCGACGTTGCTTTCATTGTTCTGGGGTTTGGAGCTGGTGTCAAGTCTGCAAGTCAAGCAATGAAAATAATTAGAGCAAATAGACGAAATATCACACGTGCAATTGAAAAACAATTAAAAGCTCGAATCGGTATAAGTATTGGTTCTTGGTTATCTGCTGGCTTAGATGTTGTGGGTGTCCTATCTGGAGTAAGTCTAGGATATGCTGTAGCATGGGGGATTGACTATGTTGATGGCAGAAGACTTGATGGATATATATTAGCGTAATATGAGTAAAGAATTCCGGAAATATTTAGCCAAAATAAATATATTTCTTATTGTACTAATAGTGTTCTTCTCAGTTGCTACTATTATACTATTTATCCAAAAGCAATTTCTTTTTTGTGTACTAAGCTTCGTCTTTATCCCGACGATATCCTGGTACTACTACTCTTTTAAAAAGGTACTAAAAGAGGATAAGGATTCCAATAAAAAATAAAATCTAGTTTGTCCTATATTACTTAAGCCAACCTATAACATTTGTAGAAACTAGCCCGCCGAAGCGGGCTAGTTGTTTACCATGGAAGTTTATTGCTATTCAATGCTCTCTGTAATGCCTTAACCATATCGGATTGCGGACTGATAATACCATCAACCGTTGTTCCTAATGCTTTTTGCATCGCTTTGATTGTTGCTTCACCACATAGACCATCAATTACACCAGAATAATATTCTCTTGCTTTGAGACCCATCTGGATTGCACGAATCACGTCGGATCCGATCAAAGTAGTATCAAATTCTGCGGAATAGATATTTTGATTGTACTTTTGTTTGTATTGATGACTAATCACTTTATCTCTAGTTGTATTGTAGTATTCTTGCAAACGTAGAGTGACAAGTGGTCCCCATTGCTCATCGATTGCCAATTTAATCATTTGTGTGCTGTTGTCAGTGTTTGCATCAGAATTGCCGATCGTAACAATTCGATAGAAATGATGCGTTAATCGAGTGCTCATGTATGAATCATGACTATCAGTATGGATTCCGTTCCAATAATACCGGTATGCCCTTCTGATCCATGAGAAGCCCCAGGAGTTCCGACGATAAAGATATCCCCTCTTCTCACTTCTGCACGACTAATTTTTTTGAGCACTGTTCCATTCATGTCAAATAGCGTTTCTGTTTCACACGTTTCAACCTGGATACTAGAATGTAGTTTTTTATTTCGTCGGATAACTGACTTTTAAAACATCTTTTATTTGCTATAATTAAAGTAAAAAGCAGGTGTAAGGAATGGATACTGCATTAAAACTTCGATTGCTTAAAGAAAAAAATTTACTCAAAAACCAGACTCATATAGAAGTGATGCGTCTATTAACAGACTCAAAGCTTATTGAAAAGTTGACGAGTATTGAACATAAAAATCTATTGAGTTATATCTGGAATTTAATCGGAATAGCAGAAATACCGAATTCAATTTACCTAGAACACACAAAAAACTTAATGCTCTTTATTAATAAAAATTTATCCACTGACAAAGGTTTTTCTTACACCGGATCAATTAATGATATTGTTCCTTGTTACAATGCAATGATTTTTGAAGCTTACTGCCGACTTGGTTTACATCAATCTACAGAGGCTCAAAATGCGCTTTATTGGATTAAAAACTATCAAGTTTTTGATCGTGTTACGAAAACTACTTGGCCCTACAGTGGTATTTGTAAACATGGCGGATGTATGAAGAATGTTCCTTGTTATATTGGTATAGGTAAAACAATTCGAGCATTAATTACCTATCGTGAATTTTCTCCTGTTCCAGATAAAGAGGTAAATCATTTAATTCATATCGGATTAGAATATATGTTACAGCACAATATGTTCCAACGCCTAAGTAATCGTCAACCGATTAGTGCTCATATTACCGACATTATGTTTCCTCAAAGTTATATGCTCTCCTTTACGGATCTTGTTTATATAGTCAGTAAAACAAATAGTTTTAATCGCCCAGAAGTTTCCCCACTGTTGGAAGTGCTCCGAAAAAAACAAACATCTTCTGGCGGATGGAAAACTGATTACAACTATTCTTATAACGGCTATACTCCATTTGATAACAGAAGAAAAGATTCTGAATGGATAACTGCATTATTCTCTAGCTGGTTAGGGTCCATTATTTTATGACCGCTTCGAAGTCAACTATTTCGGTGGATAAATGAATCGGCATAAAATAACATTGCCTTTTTATTTTATAGATGTATAATTTTGGACAAACGCTATAAGGGGTGATACTTCGTGTTACAACATTTGATTAAAAGACTAATTGCAACTTTTTTCGTTGGCATCGTATTCTATTTATTTTGCCTTATTACTAATACTCCCCATCCAGAAATAATTAGTTCCCTAGTTAAATTTTTTATTGCGGTTTTACTTGTTGATACTGCTACTTACTTTCTCAAGAAAAAGTCACCGAAGAATATCTAATCTCTATTTTAAACTAGCTTTCTAGCTAGTTTTTTTGTTGGATTGCTGACTTAATCATGTTGTGCCTAAATCAAGAATGTTGTAGTTATCGTTGTACTCCAACTAAGGTTCTTCGCATACTTCCCCACCAACTGTTGTGGTAACTTTTGCATCAGATGGCTAGTTTTTTAGTTCCTCAATTAGTTCAGCAACTGTCATTTATTTCCCCCCTATTCCGCTATTTCTGTCGATACTAGACTAATTCCCATTGATTATTCTTTTGGTTAAATTTAATTTTTTCTAAATCTACATTTTGATTGAATCTTCAAATCAGATTTGTTGAATACAGATAAACTTTGTACTTACCTTCACAAAAGTTAAGAGACTCATACATGGATGGTGAAAATCTTTCTGGCATATAAGCCCACATATTAATTGTACCAATTAAATAGTTTAGTTGTTCTCTATGTTCTTTTGTGTCTCAGTCTGTATTCCATGTCTTCTTGCTAAAGTTGCTGCAGTACGTCTGAAACTATGAGGCTGGACGTTTACTACTCCTGCTCGCTTCCCTAATTATTTTACAAGCTTCTGAATTCCTGCTGACGTCATTTGTTTGCACAATGGAAATGGTGAACCAGTTACACCTAACTCTATTAAATGGTCAGCAAATAAAGTAAAAAAAAATTTGCCTACGAGCTAATCTAATCGTAGGCAAATGGTAGACAAAATATATCTTTGGACATGAAAAACTTAATTCATTTTCAAGAATCCTTTGCTATTTCTTCGGTTCATCCTCATCCATTTTCAGAACGGCCATGAAGGCTTCCTGCGGAACTTCTACTGAACCGATTTGTTTCATGCGTTTCTTACCTTCTTTTTGTTTCTCTAGGAGTTTCCGTTTACGAGAAACATCCCCACCATAACATTTCGCTAAAACATTTTTGCGCAGAGCCTTGATATCGGAGCGAGCCACGATTTTTTGGCCGATCGCTGCTTGTATCGGTACTTCGAATTGTTGACGCGGGATGAGTTTTTTCAATTTTTCTACGATGGCTTTTCCGCGTTCGTAGGCAAAATCTCGGTGAACAATAAAGCTTAATGCATCGACTTTCTCAGCGTTCAACAAGATGTCCATTTTAACTAACTTGCTGGTACGGTAACCGGACATTTCATAATCCAGTGATGCGTAACCTTTTGTGCTGGATTTCAGTTTGTCAAAGAAATCAAAGACGATTTCAGATAATGGAATTTCATAGACGACATTGACCCGATAATCATCTAGGTAGTCCATGGTGACAAAATCTCCCCGTTTACGCTGTGAGAGTTCCATAACTGCACCTACATAGTCATTTGGTACCATGATTTGTGCTTTGACAAAAGGTTCTTCGACATTTTCAATAGTACCTGGTTCAGGGAAATCTGCTGGATTATCGACTGTCACGGTTGTTCCGTCTGTCTTGTTGACATGATAGATAACAGAAGGCGCTGTCGTGATCAATTCCAAATTGAACTCACGTTCTAAACGCTCTTGAACAACATCCATATGCAAGAGACCTAGGAAACCGCAACGGAAACCAAAGCCTAGCGCTTGAGAAGTTTCAGGCTCGAATTGGAGTGCCGCATCATTCAATTGCAGCTTCTCTAATGCTTCCCGCAGATCATTGTAACGAGAAGTATCGATTGGATAGAGTCCACAATACACCATTGGATTCATTTGACGATACCCTTCCAAAGCTTCTTGGGCTGGATTATTTGCTAGTGTCACAGTATCCCCTACTTGTGTATCTTTCACTGTTTTGATAGCTGCTGTGATATAACCAACATCTCCCACCATCAATGCATCCCGTTGGATCGCTTTAGGTGAAAACACCCCAACTTCGGTGACATCAAAGGTTTTTCCATTACTCATCATTTGAATTTTATCCCCAGGTTTGACCATCCCATCCATGATACGGACGTTCAGAACAACCCCTCGATAAGAATCGTAGACAGAATCAAAGATCAATGCTTTCAATGGCGCTTCAATATCTCCAGCTGGTGCCGGTACATATTCGACAATTTGTTCTAAGATATCTTCGATGCCAATTCCGGCTTTGGCACTAGCTAAAACCGCTTCACTTGCATCGATACCGATAACGTCTTCGATTTCTGTACGTACTCGTTCTGGGTCTGCTGCTGGCAGATCGATTTTATTGATGACTGGTAAGATCTCTAAGTCGTTGTCCAGAGCCAAATAAACATTGGCTAATGTTTGAGCTTCAATCCCTTGAGCTGCATCCACAACCAATACAGCACCTTCACACGCAGCCAAACTCCGCGATACTTCATAAGTGAAATCCACGTGTCCTGGTGTGTCGATCAAATGGAAAATATAGGTTTCACCATCTTTTGCGGTATAATTCAACTCAACCGCATTCAATTTAATGGTGATTCCCCGTTCCCGTTCTAAGTCCATGGAGTCTAATAATTGATTTTGCATTTCTCTGGACGTTACCGTATGAGTTTGTTCCAAAATCCGATCGGCTAGCGTAGACTTTCCGTGGTCAATATGAGCGATAATGGAAAAGTTACGAATCTTTTCCTGTCGTTTTTTCATTTCTTCTATATTCATGGATACGTTCCTCATTTCTTTTAGTCAGCTTTTCTATTATACCAACGAAATGCTGATAATTAAAGTATTTTTCTTGACCGATATCTAAACAAATTTGTTCAGGTTTTGCTATACTATAGCTAGTAAATAAATTGGAGTTGAAAGAATGGACAATAATTTTCATCAAGATTTGCATATTCGACCAGTAGAAGAAAAAGATGTCGATCAGTTCAATGAGCTTCTAAGCTATGTTTTTCAAATCACTGAGTCGGACATCGAGGAAAGCGGTTATGAAAGCAAGCGTGAAATGATCAAATCAAAACGACCAATCTTGGAATTATCTAAAGTGTTCGGGTGGTTCAACGGTGATCAGCTTGTTTCACAAATTGCTGTCTATCCCTGTGAAGTGAACATTCATGGAACTCTTTACAAAATGGGCGGCGTGACCGGTGTCGGAACTTACCCTGAATATGCGGGACATGGACTGATGAAAGACTTGATCAAACTCGCTCTTGAAACGATGCGAGCAGATCAGCAATGGATCTCTTATCTCTATCCTTATAATGTTCCTTATTATCGTCGTAAGGGCTGGGAGATGATGTCAGATAAATTAACCTTCAAAATACGTGATACCCAGTTACCAAAAACGGTGGAAGTTCCAGGAATCGTTGAACGAAAAGAGGTAGATGATCCTGACGTTTTCACTGTCTATAATCAATTCTCAAGAGAAAATCATGGCGCATTACAGCGGACCGCTTTTCACTGGGAAGAATACTGGCGCTACGAAAACGAAGAAAGCCGAACAGCAGCTGTCTATTATAATAAAAGTGGTCACCCCACTGGTGTACTTTTTTATTGGGTCGCCGAAGAAGTCTTTCACGTGAAAGAAATGTTTTACTTGAATCAAGAAGCCCGCAATGGATTATGGAACTTTATCTCGGCTCATTTCTCTATGGTCTACTGGGTCAAAGGCGATATTTATAAAAATGAACCTTTGGCTTTCTTGTTGGAAGACAGCCAAATCAAAGAAACGATCGAACCTTACTATATGGCACGCATCGTTGACGTAACAGAGTTTTTGAAAAAATTCCCCTTTAAAGCATTCGATCAGCCTTTTCATTTCGTTGTCTCCGATCCTGTTGCTGAATGGAATAATGGTATTTTTGGATTGAACTATGCTAAAGGTGAAGTCATCGTTTCGAATGATCCGATCGGAAAAGCGGTCCAATTAGATATCCAAACGTTAACTTGCGTACTGATGAATTATCGAAGACCTGCGTATTTGGCTCGAATCGAGCGTCTCCATACCGATTCGGATACGTTACAGTTATTGGAGACTATTATTCCTGATATGGAAGCTTATTTTGGCGACTATTTTTAATCATGTTGATAAAATGAAGGAGAATGAAAATGAATATTTACTTTGCAGCCCCCCTCTTTGCTAAAAGTGATCTGCTTTATAATGCCGATCTAGTCAATCAAATCCGAAGCACCTATCCACAAGCAGATATCTATTTGCCACAAGAAAATGCATCCATTAATGATAAGTCTGCTTATGCTGATAGTAAAATGATAGCTCAAGCTGATACAGAAAAAGTATTGGAAAGTGACCTAATGATTGCATTATTAGATGGTCTAACGATCGATCCAGGCGTAGCTTCAGAAATCGGCGTGGCTTTTGCCAAAGAAATCCCTGTCTTGGGGCTATATACAGACAATCGCCAACAAGGAGCAGATAATCAGCAAAAGATTACTGCACTGAAAACTGTAGCCGAAAATCAATTTCATTATTTGAATCTCTATACAGTCGGTTTGATCAAACTGAATGGAGAGATCTATTCTTCAGAAACTGCTTTACTAGAAGGCTTGGCTGCCTATCTCGGGGAGGAACAATAAATGAGTGATAATTATAAACGTTTATTAAAACTATTTACACTATTTGGCTTCCTTGTTTTCGCATTTTCTGTTTGGGAATTCTTTCAAGGTGTCTATCCTAAACAGCAAGCACTGATTTTTCTAGTTCAAGCATTACTAGGTATTTTGTTGATCTATGTACCTGAATTCAGTAAAAAGCTGTTCCGGATTCAACTTCCCAATGCGACTATTTACTTTTATTGGTTCTTTCTGTTGATCTCGGTCTTTATGGGAACGATTTTGCATCTGATTGAAATTATTTCCTTCTGGGATAAAGTACTGCACACAGTTAGTCCGATGGTTCTGACAGCAGTTGGTTATGGGCTGATCTGTATGTTCCTAAAAGATGTTCCAGTACGAGAAGTTTCTCCATGGCTTTTTCTTCTGATGGGATTTGCTTTTGCAGGCCTGTGTGGTGTTTTTTGGGAGTTCTGGGAGTTTGTCTGCGATTCGCTTGGTGGAATGAATCTGCAGCGCTATGCGACGCTAGAAGGCACCCCATTCATTGGCCGCGAGGCATTGATGGATACGATGGGTGATCTTTTGACCAACACGATCGGAGCTGTATTGATGGGATTGATTGCTTACTTCCAAGGGCGAGGCAAGCCTGATTATTTTGAAAGCTATCGTATCAAAAAAAGTGAACAGTGATTTTTATCAACTGTCTGAACTAATTTTATTAGTTCAGACAGTTTTTTTATCCTAATGATTTCGCAAAAACTAATTTTGACAATGGTCTTTTTTTAGCAAAAATCTCCCAAATTCATTGAACCCCTTTCATTAATAAAGGAATAAACGTTATTTAATAATTTATGTTATTGGACGAGTCCTCTTTATACCAATAATTGCAAAAAGAATTGCCTGAAATGCAGTGTATTTGATTTCACGATTCTCAAAAGGTCTGTTATAATATTTAACAATAAGTCGACCTGGAAGTCAGTAAGGAGATCGCCATGATTTTGACGGTATTTTTTCTTTTGTGCTGCATGATCTTTTCATCTATTACCTATGCCTTTTCTAAAGATGCACGAAAATTCGTCCAACCCCTGCCTATTAAAATCATTTTCATTGCTTCTGCGGCGATTGCCGTTTGGACAATGTTCTTTTCCGTGATTGCGCTAGTAGCTTGGGTCGTTTAAAAAAGCATTCTTGCATGTTTCGAGTGAAGACTCGCTCCTGTGCAAGAATGCTTTTTTACTGTGCTTTTAAAATAATGAAATTTCACTTAATGGCCAGTAACGCAAGATAACTTTTCCTTGCATTTGATCGGCATCCACCACACCAAAAGAACGGCTATCTCTTGAAATCAGACGATTGTCTCCCATAACAAAATATTTTCCCTTAGGGACGGTAATAGAGAAATCTTCAGTGAATTGGGTTGCACTGGCCGCGATTTGCTGGAATAATTCCCGGTAGCTATATTCCTTTTGCAACTGATCATCCGCAAATTGCTTCTTAAAATCTTCTAAGTACTCTTCGTGATACTCTTTGCCATTGATTGTCAGGACGTCATTTTTCATCTCGATTTTATCTCCAGGCAAACCAATTAGGCGTTTCACCGCAATTTTACTGGTATCATCCGGTTCTACGCAAATAATCACGTCTTGCCGCTGATAACTTGAAATCTTGGAAGCAATCAAGCGTTGCCCATCAGCCAAAGTTGGATCCATTGAATGCCCGCTGACTTTGACAGGCGTTAAAATAAACAATCGAACGACAACAATCACCACAATAAAAGCGAGAATAAACCAATTCTCTTTTAAAAATTTCTGCATCTTATTTTATTTGCTCCTTCAACTATTTTCTCAGTAGATCCTTCATTAGAAAATAGACCTGCGTTTTGCGTTTACTTCTCAATCTTACGTTTAATTTGCCTTTTCGGCAAGTAAAATCTTTTTACGAAAGTTTTTTTTTACGAGAAATTTACCAATCTTTGTTTAATAAAAAGAAAGTTCTTAAACCACATTGACGTAGCATAATAACATGATGATTTTTTTATTCAAAAGAAAAAACCTGAAAAATAGCGGAATAGGCAGAAGACTTTATTCAGGTCTTTCCCACAGTATCATTCCGTCTATCATTCAGGTAATTCAAGGGGTATTTTTCTCGTTTAAGTTAGATGACTAAGAAATCTCTTATTCACTTATCGGTGTATTTTCAAAAACAAGCTGGTCATTCAACACTTCTATCGTCACTTTTGTTTTCGGCAGAACACGTCCTGCAACGATTTCTTTAGCCAGAGGTGTTTCTACCTCCCGTGTAATGAAACGCCGCAATGGTCTTGCGCCATAAGCGGGTTCGTACGAATGCTCTGCGATCCATTTTTTGGCTTCTTCTGTAATGGATAATTGAATGTCTTGATTTTCCAATCGTTGAGACAATTGAGCAATAATTTTATCCACGATACCTGTAACATTGGCTAAGCTTAGTGGCGTGAATAAAATTGTATCATCGATACGGTTCAAGAACTCTGGTTTAAAATGACCGCGTAATAGCGAACGAACATTTTCAGCCACCGATTCTGGAATCGTTCCTTCCCCAGTCACACCATCTAATAGTATTTGCGAGCCAATATTGCTCGTCATGATCAAGACCGTGTTCTTGAAATCTACCACTCGACCTTTTGAATCCGTCAATCGGCCGTCATCCAATACTTGCAATAAAATATTGAAAACATCTGGATGGGCTTTTTCGATCTCATCCAATAAGACGATCGTATAAGGGTTACGGCGAACAGCTTCTGTCAGTTGGCCACCTTCTTCAAAACCAACATAACCTGGAGGTGCTCCGACTAAACGTGACACAGAATGTTTCTCCATGTACTCACTCATGTCAATCCGCACCATATGATCTTCTGAATCAAACAGATTGACGGCTAACGCTTTGGCTAACTCGGTCTTACCGACTCCTGTTGGCCCTAAGAATAGGAAAGAACCTAATGGTCGATTTGGATCTTGGAGACCTGCACGGGAACGGATCACCGCATCACTTACTGCATCGACTGCCTCGTCTTGGCCAATCACGCGTTGATGGAGTGTTTCATTCAATTTCAGTAGTTTTTCCCGTTCGCCTTCTACCAATTTCGCAACCGGAATGCCTGTTAGGCGACCAACAACTAGTGCAATTTCGTTTTCAGTCACAGATTCTTGCACCATTCGAACGCCTTCCGCTTGGTTTTTTGCTTCCAATTCGGCAAGTTCTTTTTCTAATTGCGGAATCGTTCCATGGCGTAAAACAGCAGCGCGCTCTAAATCATAATTATTTTCAGCATCTTCTAATTCATGTTTGGCTTTGTCGATTTCTGCCCGTTTATTGGAAACCGCATTGACTTCATCTTTCTCAGTTTCCCATTGCATCTTCATGGTATTGGCTTCTTCCCGCAAATCAGCTAATTCTTCTTGCAGGTTTGCCAACCGTTTTTTAGAAGCATCATCCGTTTCTTTTTTCAATGCGGCTTCTTCAATTTCCAGCTGCATTAAACGTCGCGTGACTTGATCGAGTTCAGTTGGCATTGAATTCATTTCTACGCGGATCGTTGCACTCGCTTCATCAATCAGATCGATTGCTTTATCCGGTAAAAAGCGATCTGTGATATAACGATCGGATAATGTCGCTGCAGCAACTAGTGCATTGTCATGAATGTTGACCCCGTGATGGATCTCAAAGCGTTCTTTTAGTCCCCGCAAGATCGAGATGGTATCTTCAACCGTTGGTTCCTTGACTAAAACTTTTTGGAAACGACGTTCCAAAGCTTTATCTTTTTCCATATATTGACGGTATTCGTCCAATGTTGTTGCACCGATCGTATGAAGTTCGCCACGAGCCAGCATTGGTTTTAGTAAATTACCAGCATCCATGCTGCCTTCCGTTTTGCCGGCACCCACGATATTGTGGATCTCATCAATAAATAAGATGATCCGTCCTTCAGATTTCTTGACTTCTTTCAAGACCGCCTTCAACCGTTCTTCAAATTCACCACGGAATTTTGCTCCAGCGATCAATGCGCCCATGTCTAAAGAGAAAATCGTTTTGTCTTTTAAGTTTTCCGGTACATCTTTTCTAACGATTCGTTGCGCCAGTCCTTCAACGATAGCTGTTTTACCGACACCAGGCTCTCCAATCAAAACAGGATTATTTTTGGTTTTTCTTGAAAGAATACGGATCACATCGCGGATCTCTTCATCCCGGCCAATGATCGGATCCATTTTTCCACTGCGGACTTGTTGAACGAGGTCCACACCATATTTTTCTAAGGCTTTGTATTGTTCTTCTTGGTTTTGAGATGTCACACGTTCTCCCCCTCTCAAAGATTCAATGGTTGCTTTTAATTCTTTTTCATTGATTCCTTGACCTTTTAAGTAATTGGTCAATGGATGGTTTTTTAGTTTCATTAATGCGAGTAAAACGACTTCAGTCGATAAATACTCATCATTGAACTCTTTTTTTAGTTGGTCTGCTTCAGAAAGCAAACGAAATAAGTTTTGACTCATGCTTTGTCCGTATTGAACATTGCCACCTTCAACAGATGGGATTTCATCCAATAGTCGGTCAACTTCCTTCTCGAAAGCATCGACATCAAGACCAGCGTCCGTATAAAAATTGCGGCCAAATTGATTGGCTTGCAATAAAATTTTCCATAAATGAGCGATATCTATCTCCTGATGATGGCGTGTTATCGCTACTTGTTGTGCTTCTGCAATGGCACTTTGTAAAGTTGTTGTCATTTTTTCTGGGTTCATTGTTCTACCTCCCCGTCATTTCTAGGATTTCTCCTACATTGTAGTATACCACTTTGGTCAGTAATGGTCAAAAGATATGCAAGCACTTTTTGACTTTCTTTTTTAGCAAACTATCAGCAAAAGTTGACATAAGGAAAGCTAAGATGGTATGCTTAATGAACCATTTCAACGGAGGAAAAGCAGATGTCACGCTACTATTTTAAATTTATCTTTAAATTTATCAGAAAATCTGCTCTTAACAAGAACACGATGAAGCATTGTTAAGAGCCTACAAGCGCCTAGCGCATCTGCTTCATCAAAGACTCGGAGTGAGGTTTCTTTCTCATGCCCTGGTTTTTGGTGGATACTAAAAAGATTGTAAGCTGTAGACAATGACTGTCTATGGCTTTTTTATATGGAGGAAAATCATGTTAACACTATCAAATCTATCGCAACAATTCGGCGACAAAATCTTGTATGAAGAAGTCAGCGTTCAAATCAATCGTGGCGAGAAAGTCGGACTGATTGGACGAAACGGTGCCGGAAAAAGTACCTTGATCAAAATCATTACCGGGGAGATTCTTCCTGATGAAGGCCAGGTCACTTTCCCAAAAAATCTGAAAATGGGCTATTTGGATCAATATGTCAATGTGGACGAAACCCAAACCATTCGCGATTTCTTACGCTCAGCCTTTGCTGCTGATTTTGAAAAAGAGGCAAAAATTGCTTCACTATATGGTGAATATGCTGAAACATTGGATGATGAGTTACTTGAAAAAGCCGGTGAATTACAAAATCAATTGGATCAAGGTTCCTTCTATCAAATGGACACACTGATTGCTGACTTAGCGGAAGGTCTGGGCATTGCCATTCTTGGTATGGAAACCCCACTGGTCAATTTAAGTGGTGGGCAGCGATCAAAATTAATCTTAGCAAAAATGTTATTGGAAAAACCCGATATGCTGATCTTGGATGAACCAACCAATCACTTAGATGATGAGCACATCAAGTGGCTGGTTCAATTTCTCCAAGATTTCAATGGCACCTATTTGGTGGTTTCTCATGACCAACAGTTTCTCAACCAGATCACGACGCATATCATTGATATTGAATTTGGCAAATTAACGAAATATACCGGCAATCTCGAAAAATCACTGAAACTCAAAGCGTTGCAAAATGAAAGTTATTTGAAACAATATGAAGCCCAACAGGCACATATCAAGAAAACGGAAGCCTATATTCGAAAATATAAAGCGGGCTCTCGTTCTACGATGGCTAAAAGCCGAGAAAAACAATTAGCGAAAATCGAACGATTAACGCCACCAACAGATGCGCCGACACCGCATATTGCTTTTCCTTATGCCCCTATCGTCACAACATTGGCGTTGGAAACAACACACTTAGAAATTGGCTATGACAAACCGCTTTTGTCACCGATCGATTTGACGATACGCTACGGTGAAAAAATCGCTATTCGCGGGTTTAATGGAATTGGGAAATCAACGTTGATCAAGACACTCTTAGGTCAGATACCGGCTATCAATGGATCGGTTTCATTTCCCCAACACACAAAATTCAATTATTTCTCGCAAGATTTAACTTGGGAACAACCATTACAAAATCCTTTGCACTATATGAGCGATAAATTTCCTAAAGCCACAATCAAAGAACTACGACGCCAATTATCCCGTGCAGGATTGCCGAGTCAGCTGGCACAAGAAGCGCTAAAATCATTGAGTGGTGGCGAACAAACAAAAGTCAAACTTGCTGAAATGATGATGATCAAAAGCAATTTTCTTCTATTGGATGAGCCTACTAATCATATTGACCAAGCAACCAAAGATAATCTGAATGCAGCACTGGCTGATTTTCAAGGAACTGTCTTAGTGGTTTCCCACGAAGCCGATTTCTACGAAGACTTTGCAGATCGAATTATTGAATTAAGTGAATAAGTACGACACTAAAAAATCTCGAAGAAGTGCCGAAATTTCAGCGAACTAGCTGAAGTTTTTGAGGCATGCCTTCGAGATTTTTTTGATTTAGATTTAATAGGAGAAAGAAAAAGTTTCATTCCTTTGCTCACGCTTTTTCGTTCTTCAACTCTTCCAACTCAGCACTCATGGTTTTGCGTTTTTCCAAAATGACATAGACGAAACCGATCACGAATGGCCAAATAAAAGTAGCAAATCGATAAAGCAACATCGATGACGCTGCATCAACAGTTCCTACCATTGGTCCAAAAAGTAACATATAAACAAATTCAAACGAACCGATTCCAGCCGGCGTAGGAATAACACCCGATAGGATCACTGCAAAACTGACAAAAGAAAGCGTCAGTAAGAAGTCGATTTCTGGATGTTTAGGTGCCAATACTACATAAGGAATCACATACCAAGCAGCCAATTTAACGACATTCCAGAAATAGATCCGTAAAAAAGCCGTACGATCACGGAGAATCGAATAGACTGTCTCCCGTAACGAGTAAATCTGCGTATTGCAAGTATCGATGATTTTGCGCATGCTCTTACTTTTGAAAAGTTTGTCGCTGATTACCACAAAAGCGACTTGAACGTTGACACTTACAGAAAGTGCAAGTAAAAAGGCAATAATCAGAAAAGTAACGACCATACCAGCTAATATCACCCAAATCATATTTGGGGCTTTCTCAAAGAATAAAGAAAATTGAATCACTAGCCCTGCGATAGCATAAGTCAAGACCGCCAATTTATACATGACCATATGCAACGTAGTCACACCTACACCTTGTGACAATTTCAATCCATTTTTACGATAAAAATTGACTTCTGATATCAACGTCCCGGCACCAAAAGTAATAATTCGATAGAATCCAGAGTAACAGACGGTAAATAAGCCGTCTTTCGTTGTAAACTCCGGTTGAAATCCTACAGCGATCTCTTTGACGGAACGTCCTTCAATAAATAAGTAAATTGTTCCTAACGCCATCACTGCTGTAACGATCGACAGACTGGTTTGTCTTAATTCCGCCAAAATATCAGTCATAGAGCTGCGAATAAAATAGTACATCGCACCTAAGATCACGACCATTAATAGCAGGTTTAAGGCAAATTTCACTTTTGCTTTCATTTTTAACTCCTTAGGCAAACTTAATAAACAATAGAAGATCTACAATCACACCGAAAGCAAAAAAAATATAAAATTTACGTTTGCGTGTTTTATGGTGAAAAACGCGTTGCGCGATCAATCCACCGATTCCGCCGCCAATCAATCCCATAAACAACAGATTCCATTCAGGGACACGCCATTTTTTTCTTACGGCTTGGTATTTATCATACCCCATCAAGCCAAAAAGATAAAGATTCGCTATAAGTAAATAAAACCACAATGGATTTTGTATAAATTCTGTCATCATTTCTCCTCTGGTTGATATTATTTAGCATCCAAGTCTTCTTCTTGAACACGGACACGAAGGGCCTGTTTCATCACCTTCATTTTAACAGGCAGATTATCTGTCGGATCGCCATCAGTTCGTGTATAAACAGTTTTTTCCTGAGCACGAATCTCAATTTCATTTGCAGTAAAGTACTCGACACCTGGCACTTTCGCAATACGACCACGTATGATCCGGGGCAAATAAATAATGAATTCCAATAGATTGAGTTTTGGCAATAAAATCATGTGAAACAGCCCGTCATCTGGTCGTGCCAACTCGTCGAAATTGGTAAATCCGCCAGCTGAATTGGACATGACTACTGTTAACAATTGACTCTTGCCACGCCAGCGTTTTCCGTCTGCAATAATTTCTAATTTGTATTGTTTCTTTTTGAATAAATAATGGAAAAACCGCTTGGTAAAAGCGAGTGGTCCGAACTGTTGTTTTTCTTCTTGCGAAGTAGCCGCTGCCGTATCGGCCAGCAATCCGATGGTCATCGTCGAGATCATCATGGAGTCATTGACCATTCCATAATCAATTTGTCGATCAGTCCCATTCAATATCGTTTCAAATGCTTCTTCAGGTTTGAGAGGAATCCCTAACATACGGGCAAAGTTATTGACCGTTCCGCCTGGAATAATTGCCACTGTCAGCTTATCTAACTGATCCACAAATGTTTGCAGCGCATGATGGATTGTACCGTCTCCACCAATGATTGCAATCGTATCGATTTGATGTTCTTTCGCATTTTTTTGGATTGTTTCCGGCTCAATATCAGGATTGGAAGGTTGCAAGACTGCTTCACTTTTAGGATCATGTTCTTCTAGATAGTTCTTAAAAGACTCTGCAGTATCCTTGGCATCGCTTTTACCAGCCGTATCATTATATAAAACCATGATCTTCATATTTTTCACTTCCTAAATAAAATAGGGCTGCGAATGGTGCAGACTTCTGCATCAAGTCTCAGCCCATTATTCAACTCATTTTTCATTATCAAGCGACATTTTTCCACTTGAAAACGAAACAAAATAAAGTTCTACTGTGCGTTTTTCTCGGCAATCTTCACGATTACATCAGTTGCTTTTTTCATTGATTCCAAGGAAACAAATTCATAGCGTCCATGCATATTTTCACCACCGGCAAAAATATTTGGTGTCGGAATCCCTAAATAAGAGATCTTCGATCCATCTGTTCCGCCTCGAACTGGTTCGATCACTGGCTCGATACCCAGATCTTCCATTGCAGACTTAGCTAACTCAATAATACTCATGTCTTTTTCAATGATTTCTTTCATGTTGTAGTATTGATCATATAAATCCATTTGGATTCTTGCTTCGTCAAATTGGGCATTCATTTTTTCTTGGATTGTAAGCAATTGTTTTTTACGATTTTCAAACGTTTCACGATCATGATCACGAATGATATACGCCATTTTTGCTTCTTCGACGGTTCCGTTCAACGCCATCAAATGGAAAAAGCCTTCCGCACCATCGGTTTTTTCTGGCACTTGATCTGTTGGCAATTGATTATGAAAATCAATCGCCAATTGCAAAGCATTGATCATCGTATCTTTTGCGGTTCCTGGGTGTACATTTTTCCCTTGGATCGTTAGTTCAGCTTGTGCAGCATTGAAAGTTTCATATTGTAACTCACCCACTGGACCGCCATCCATGGTATAAGCAAAATCAACATTGAAATCAGCCACATCAAATTTATCAGCCCCCACCCCAATTTCTTCATCTGGTCCAAAGGCGATTTTGATTTCTCCGTGTTTGATTTCAGGATGGTTAAGCAAAATTTCCATCGCCGTCAAAATCTCTGCGATACCTGCTTTGTCATCGGCTCCTAAAAGCGTGCTGCCATCTGTCGTAATCAATGTTTCTCCACGATAATTTTTCAAATTAGGAAAGTCTTTGATATTCAGTGTAAATTTGCCCTCTTTATCCAATTTGATCGTTGACTCACCGTCATAGTTTTCAATAATTTGGGGATCCACATTCACCGCGTTAAAATCCGCCGTATCCATATGTGCGATAAATCCAATGGAACGAACTGGTTCGGAAACATTACTTGGTAACGTACCAATCACAAAACCATTTTCCTCATTATAATGGACATCATGAAGTCCTAATTCTTCCATTTCTTTTTGCAATGTCTTGGCAAACGCCACTTGCGTTTGTGTGGAGGGTGTTGTTTGGCTTGTCGCATCAGAACGAGTTTCCGTCTTTACATATCTTAAAAAACGCGGTAATAAATTTTCGTACATAATTGATCACTCCTATTTATATTGGAATGGATTTGTGGAAGTCTCTGAAGGAATAAAGTCTACCTGCCAACCTTCTTCCGCTTTCCATTCATTGAATTTTTTGATAAAACGAGGGATACATTCCCGTTCAATGTTATGACCTGGATCGATTGCCGTCAAGCTGTTTGCTTGTATATCATGAGCGGTGTGATAACTGATGTCTCCAGTAATATACACATCTGCTTTGGCCTTCACGGCTTCTTGATAAAACTGTTCGCCACTGCCGCCGCATATAGCAATCCGTTGAACGTTTTGCCGCTTTGCTTTTGGTTCGATCAAACGCAACCCCTCTAACTGAAAAACACTTTTGATTTCATCGATGAAATCTTCCAACAAAACAGGTGCTTTTAATTGACCTACTCGCCCGATCCCATAATGCTGAGACAAGTTATCCAAGGAATAAAGGTCATAGGCGGGTTCTTCATAGGGATGCGCCTCAACCATCGCTTGCAACACCTTTTCGGTGATGGTTTCTGGGAAAATCACTTCGATTTTTGCTTCTTGTACCGACTCTTCTTCCCCAATTTCACCAATCGCAGGATGCGCATCCTCTTGAGGAGTAAAACGGCCGGTACCAATCAGAGAATAGCTGGTGTTTTGATAATTTCCTTGCTGTCCAGCTCCAGCTTTTCCTAAAGCTTTCCTCATTGATGCGCCTTGCTCAATTGGAACAAAAACAGCCAATTTTTTCATTTTGATTGTATGGGTGGGAACGAGATACGTGGTTTCTTCTATTCCAAGCATTTCACAAAACCAGTCATTCAGCCCATCATGAATAATATCCATATTCGTATGCGCAGCATAGACTGAAATATTATGTTTGATCAAATCCATATACATTTTTTGTTGCGGATCATCGGCTCTCAAACGACGTATGGAACGAAAAATCGGTGGATGTTTGGCAACAATGAAGTCTACTTGTTTTTCAATTGCTTCTGCAACGACTTCTGGACGAACATCTAGTGTCATCATTACCCGTTGGATCTCATTGTCCAACGTTCCGATATGCAATCCCACTGGATCACCATCTTCTGCTAACCATTGCGGACAATATCTTTCGAAACGTTCAATAAACGTTCTAGCTAACATTATTCCAGCACCTCCTTGATCCAATCAATCTGTTCGTTTAACTCACTTATTTTATCTTGAGGAGGAATTACCGCTTTCTCTAGTTCTTGCAAAACGATTTCTCGCTGCTGCAATTCATGGGCCCATTTTTTATAAAAAACGAGATTTTTTTCTTTCAATAAACACGGGCCAAAAAATAATTCTTGTGGTGTATAGATTTTACTGCCTTCTTCAGCTACGATGATTTCGTAGTTTTTATGGTTTTCTTCAATCAGTTCTTCGTGTAAAATCATGTAATTATTCTCCTGAAGCCATTCTCGCAAAGTCCGCTCCCCCACATTGGGTTGCAAGACAAGGCGCTCCTTCCCAGTAATTTTCTGCTGAGATTTTCCATTTTCTAAAATTGTTCGAATCAAAGTGCCACCCATACCAGCAATAACCACCGTATCAATCTGATCATCAGGTTGGATTGCAGCTAACCCATCTGCTAAGCGAACAGTGATTTTGTCGCTCAAGCCATTTTTTTCGACTTGCCGTGAAGCAGATTCGAATGGTCCTTTTACAACTTCACCTGCTACTGCATACTGAATTTTATTTTGTAGCATCAATGCCACGGGTAAATAGGCATGATCTGATCCAATATCTGCCAAGCGGGCTTGATCCGGAATCTGTTCGCCAACACGAGTCAATCGCAGGGATAATGATTGTTCGTTCATAACGTCACTCCTTCAGAAATAGTATATCATTCTTTATTGCATTTTAAAGGGAGAGTTTTTACTCCTTTTATTTACGGCTTTACTTCGCCTAGAGTTACTTTTGCACTTTTCGTAAAGAAAACTTGCATATCTTGCTTTTCAAACCAATCGTTGTGATCCATATGAAGGTTACTGCGCTCCCTTCGGCCGCCTAGTACTGCTCATCATCTGCTCTGTCTTGCTTCGCAAGCCAATCGCAGTGATTCGCAGCAAAACGCGTTGTCCGTTGGGACAACGCGTGGGGTTATTGCACGATTTCAACTGTTTTGATTGAATTTCCTGGAACTTGAGGTGGGATTGACATAGTCATTACTGGCAAGCCTGACAATGTGACTTGGACCGTTGTTCCTTTGGTCAACTCAGAAACTTGACCTTCAAATGATTCTTGCGGTGCGTGTAGGATCACGCCGTCTGTTTGAAAGTTAGGAACAATCGTTTCTTGATCGTCGACTGCTTCGATATCATTTAGAAAAATCTGTATCGTTTCGTTGTCGCCAGCTGTTGCATTTTCTTGAAGAACTCCTGTAAAAATAGTCGTTGCCTCGCTTTCGACAGTGCTATTTGTCGTGCTTTCATCGTTTTTAGTTGTTTCACTCATCGAATCATTATCTGACGGCGAACCGCAGGAAGCTAATAATAAGGTTGTCAAAGCCAAACCTAAAATCGTCAATTTCTTCATAAGAAGTTCTCCTCTCTTCTATATTTCCGAATTCCGGCGATTTTTGCCAGTCATTTGGATCTCTTTTGTCAAGTAACGAATTCGTTCCATGATCCGCTTGGCTTTCAATGGCTCTGATTCTCCACGTTGAGTAACGGATAGATGCTTCTCTAACTCTTGCATGGAAAAGTTAGAGGAAAAGAACGTTGGCAGTTGTTCTTGCATCCGATATTGCAGAATGACACCAAAGACTTCATCACGGATCCAGCTGCTCATGGCATCTGCACCAATATCATCCATCATTAGGATGGGGGCTTTTTTAACTGCATTGAGTTTGTCGCCAACCAAGTCTTTGCCGATTGCTTGTTTCATTTCGACAGCAAATGTCGGGAAGTGAACAAGGGTCGTCGTATAACCTGCTTCCGCAAGGTCCCGGGCAATTGCCCCTAGTAAATAAGTTTTGCCGATCCCAAAACTTCCCACCAGATATAATCCTTTGTGAAAAGCCCTTGGATCGTTTTTTAGGTTTTCAATAAACTCGACTGCAGCCATCAAAGCTTCGCCCCGGCCGGGAGTACTTTCATACTGAGCAAAATTGGCCTCTTGAATATCTTTCGGCATATCCATTGCTTTGATGCGACTACGGATCTCTTCTTGTCGTTGATGCGCTAAAAGCTCTTGCGTGGGCACATAAGTGACATCGATAAAATGAAAGTTCAACGCTAGTCGTGGCTCATATCCAGGTGCGATCATCGTAGGGTCATTCAAACGAAACTTTCGTTTTTCTTGAACAAATTCATAGAGTTTCGCATAACTTTTTTGGATATCTGCATCTGTCAGTTCCTCCCGATGTTCTGCAATGAATTCTTTGACATCCGGATCTTTCAATACGTCCCCCATCATTTCTGAGAAACGATCGCGATAGTTTCGTTTGTCTAAAATTTTTGATAGATTCTTCCCAACATCTTCCATTAATTGTCACCTGCTTTCTTTTGCAAGTAGGCTTGCAGTTTTTTGTCGATCTCTGCCTGACGTTCTGGGGATAATGTCGTTTCTTCAACTGGTTTTTCGGCCCAGCTTGGCAGTTTTTCTTCACGAATGATCTTTTTAGACGGGCTTTGCGGCCGTGTGCGTTTTTCTTTTGCTTCTTTAACTAAGTCCCGTACATGCTTGATCGCTTCTTCCGCGGTTTTTACTTGCAATTCAGACCATTGTGCCGCAATGTTATTGACATAACTTGCTGGCAAAGCCGCATTGTTCTGTACCACTAACACATAATGAATAAGAACATTGATCACACTATTGGATAATGGCGAGCGTTCCACTAAGCTTTTTAGCAGCCATTGTTCCGAGTCTGTGACAAAGCTCTTTTTTTCAGCTTTGATTGCTTTCAAGAATGCCATCGGCGCATTATTCTCACTTTCGCGGATCAATGCTAGATCGTTATCACTATACCCATTTTGTTTTAATGTATTAAATCGTCGGATCTCTTCATCTGAAGTGGGATCCACTTTATTTACAGTTTTGGTAAAACGCGTCCGTGCTTTTTGTAAAATCAATTGTTCTAATGCCTTCTGATCGATTTTTCCAGTAGTTAAAGAAACCGAATCTGTCATCAGATCCAACAGCTCCATCACATCATAGCCGTATAATGAATGGTATAGGAGTAGTTTTTGCCGAAAATCTTTATCGAAATTGTCTGCACGGATGTAGCGGCGTTGTGCTTCATAAAGAAGAAAATCCCAATCTAGTTGTTGTTCATCTAACACCAGTCTGCTTTGAGTGTCTTGGAATTTGCCATTGACTTCCTGTAATTCCTCTTCATTGGCTGCAAATTGTTGTGTATCCAAGCGATAAGCATCCATAAAAGAAGCCGTAACTTCTTGATAGCCTTCTGCTTGCCATTTTGCTGGTTTGAACAATGAAACAAGTTGTCGAAACTTTCGCTCGCCAACATGGTTAAGCAATAAGAAACTATAGAGTTCATCTTGAAAGAAATCGCTCGCATGAACTGGCTCTTGCAGGTGATACAAAAATGTGATTCCTAACTCGTCATCTTCTTTTTCAAACGTTTTGAGTAAGCCGATTCCTTCTAACTTATTTCGTGCTTGAATAAAACGCTGTAACCCTACATTCATCGCATTCAAAATATCTAGATGAATAAACTCACTTTCTTGCGGATCCTGCTGATCCGCAGTCAGTGTCAGATAGAGTGCTAAGGCATCACTTTCGATGATTGGCTGATAAAGATGAATCAGCGCATCCTTCCCTTCAGTTGTTAGTGGACGACTTTTGAAGACACGATACAATTGATTTGGTAATATGTTGCCCACCATTCAGGGACCTCCTATTCTTCTTGATTCTCTGCTGTTTCTTGCGGATCACTTGGTTCTTTTGCCTTTTCAACGATGTCCTGCAATTCTTTTAAGAAGACTGACATATCTTTGAATTGGCGGTAGACACTAGCAAACCGAATGTAAGCAATCTCATCTAAGTCGACTAGATCTTCCATGACATATTCGCCAATCATCGTTGTCGAAACTTCATTTTCACCTAGTGCTCGCACACGATTCTCCACATGATCAACAATTTTTTCCATTTGTTCCATTGTAACGGGTCTTTTTTCAGCAGAGCGTATCAACCCTCTTAATATCTTTTCACGATTAAATTCTTCACGAGCGCCATTTTTCTTAATAACTAATAATGGTGCTTCTTCAATTCGTTCAAATGTGGTAAATCGATAACCACAGTTTTCACATTCGCGGCGGCGGCGAATCACGCGACCATCGTCGGCTTGGCGGCTATCAATCACTCGAGAATTGTTATGATGACATTTTGGACATTGCATAGTTCCACCCCGTTCTCTCTTCCGTGTCTCGAATGATGGCGAGACAGCGATGATTTATATGCTTAATTATAACATGAAATTCTTTTATCTAATAGGTAAAGTCTTTCAAGCGAAAGAAATATTACAAATTTTAAATAATGTGACGGGTGTTTTTTTAGCCACAAAAGAAAAACGACAGAATCAATTCTGTCGTTCTCCTCCTTATCTCATTTGTAACAGTGACACAAACTCATCCAGAGTTTCCCGTTGTTCCATTTGTTGGTTGCATTGCTCACTGTCGCGACAAATGTAATTTCCTCGTTTGGTGTATGTTCCATCGCCACCACTTTTTGTCAACGATAAAAACATGGAGACAGTAGACTCATGCTGACATAAAGGACAGATTCCTTTTTTTACTTCTGTAGATAAATGACCATAGATTCCTTGGTAGCCTTTTTGAGTATTTACGATCATAAATTTACTTTGACTGCCGATGTCATCCCAAGCCAAATACGTATAATCACGAAGGTCTGTTTGGGAAAAATCAGGTACTTTTAATTTTTTTACTTTACGAAACAGTTTCTCTGTTTGTTTGACTGAAGGCACTTGAAAAGGTCGGACATTCTTTTTTAGTGCTTCAAGAATGGTCAAGCTCTTTGACATCGTCAAAGATGAATCAAAAAATTGACGAATCAGAGACTGTGCTTCTTTGTCCTCCTCAGAAAAAAATGGTTGAATGGCTTCTTTAGTTAACATTTCAACTGTGCGAATCGTATGGCGATCATTAACAGACTGATAAGTCCGAACTAATTGTTGGACTTGATGTTTGATGAAATGAAATTGATAGGGTTCAATGGTGGTCATAATAGATATCGATCCTCTCTTTAATGAAAAAACAAAAGATATTACTGATAAATTCCTCTGACCACAGTCAAGGACAATGCAGAATTCAGCATTTGTTGACCACCTCCTGGACTTCCCTTTTTTTGTGGAAAGTCATTGGCTATTATAGTTTTTCCTTCAGGGGTTGTCAATCATTGTCCGCAGACAGCATTCTTTTCTTGTCAAAGTGGAATTATTGTTACCTTTTAAAACAGGATTTCCTTCTTTTTTATCTATTTATATTGATTGACGAATATGGTTTCTCATAAAAAAAACTCCAGATCCTGTCTAGAGTTTTTCTTCGATTCCTGTATAATGTTTCAAATGATCAGCATCCCGTCGTTCGGTTGAAGAGATCTTTGCAGCATCTGTGTCTTCATTTTCGTTTAGCAATCGGTCCCGACCAAGTGTTTCTGATGTTTTATCACATGGTTGAGCATCTAATTCATCATGCCGATCCTCAATTTCGTCTACCTGTTGTTGACGGTGATCTTTTTTGGCTTTTGCTTCATTTGCCTGTTCTTTTCCTTCTTGTTCCATTTTTTCATTATTGATCCATTCACCAATTTTTTCTTTTGCAGAACCAACAATTACATCTTTTTCGTCTTTCAATGATCCCATGATGATTCCTCCTTTTTTATTAGCATAGCAAGAATTTCTTCGATTGACAAAAGATACGTATGCGCTTCATTTAAAGATATGGTATACTGAATCAAATTTTCAGAATATTCTTTGACAAGGAGCAGTTTATGGACATCTTAAATTTTGAAGACATCCAGTTGGTTCGCAAGCAAACTGTTTTGTTGCAAGACATCAACTGGCAAATTGCTAAAAATCAGCATTGGGCACTTTTAGGATTAAATGGTGCTGGCAAAACACTTTTATTACAACTGATCATTGGGATGATCTGGCCGACTTCTGGCAAACGGCAAGTCCTAGGTCAAGTCTACGGAAAAACATCTGTGCCAGACCTTCAACGCAGAATTGGTTGGATAAGTGCGACCTTGCAAGAGAAGATTCCTGCTCAGGAGCTCTCAGAAATGGTCGTTCTATCGGGAAAATATGCTAGTATCGGTATTTATGAAGACTACCAAATGAAAGACTTGAACCAAGCTATTGCCATTCTTTGTTCAACTGGCGGCAGTCAACTGATTGGCCAGCCATTTCATCAGTTATCTCAAGGGGAACGTCAATTAGTCTTAATCAGCCGCGCTTTGATGGCAAATCCCGAATTGTTGATTTTAGATGAACCTTGTAATGGATTGGATCTTTTTGCTCGAGAAGAATTGCTAAGTCGAATTGGCGAGATGGCGCACAAGGAATCACCTACGTTGATTTATGTGACCCACCATACAGAAGAGATTTTACCGATTTTTGACCATATCATGATGCTGAAAAATGGTAAAATCCACGCTTCTGGCAAGCGCCAGCAAATTTTTAACGAAAAAACGTTATCTGCTTTTTATGGGAAACCTGTTTTTTTCCATGAAGTCACTTCCGATCGCCTGGCAGTTTTACCAAAAAGCAACTCACTAAACAAAAAATGAAACAAAAAAAGAGACAGCGACAACCAAAGCCTCTTTCCAGATATCCTTTCTAACTTCAGTTTCCAGCAAACGACAAAATAATGCGTCAACTGTTAGCTTTTCAGAAATAAAGGGGGCTCCTTTGTGCCGGTGTCTCTGTCTTAATTCTTTCTTTTAGCAAGCCATTCTTGAACTTGCGTCTTAACTTCTTCAATGGTTCCTTGATTGTCAAAGAGGATATCTGCCCGTTTGCGCTTCTCTTCTATTGGCATTTGACTATTGATACGTTGTTGGGCTTCGATGCTGGTTAAATGGTCTCGCTTCATCAGTCGCTGCAACTGGATCGATTCCGGAAGATAGACGACCGCTACTTGATCTAGCAGGGATTCATAACCAGTTTCGTATAACAAAGGAATATCTACGATCACAAGATCAGCTTTTGCTTTCATGACTTCAATCTGTCGTAGGATTTCTTTACGGATAAAGGGCCCTAATGTGCGGTTCAGCAATTCCCGTTTATTGTCATCCGCAAAAATGATTTTTCCTAATTTTTTCCGAGCTAGTGTCCCATCGGGATTGATGACCTCTGGCCCAAAAACAGTTTTGATTTTTTCAAGCCCTGGCATCCCTGGCTCCACCACTTCACGAGCAATGATATCAGCATCGATGATTGGGATACCAGCTTCTTCAAAGCACTTGACAACGGTACTCTTGCCAGTAGCAATCCCGCCCGTTACACCTACAACCAAGCTCATCTTTCTGTCCCCGCGTGTAATTGCTGGCAGAATGGACAATAGTGGGTCCCTCGTTGTGCAACTTTTGTTTTTACGATCGGGGTACCACAGCGGACACAAGGATTGCCGGTTTGACCATAAACGTGTAGAGAGACTTGGAAATGCCCCGCTTCGCCTAACGCATTCAAATAGGTCCGAATCGTTGTGCCTCCTGCCTCCACTGCTCGGGCTAAGACATCAATGATCGCCCGATGCAACAAGTTAATTTCGGCTTCATTCAGTGTCGCTGCCGATTGCTCAGGATGAATCTTTGCTTCCCATAAAGCCTCATCCACATAGATATTGCCTAAACCTGTCACAAGCTTTTGATCTAAAAGCAGCGGCTTGATGGCTTTTTTTGATTTCTTTAGGTCACGAGTAAAGTCTGTCAACAGAAACAGTTCCGGCAATGGTTCCGGCCCCAACTGCATGATTCCTTTATACGTACTGCTCTGGTCTTTTTCAACTAAAGTCATACGTCCAAATTTTCGCACGTCCCGATAATGCAATTCACTGCCATCAGTGAAATGAAAAATCACATGCGTGTGTTTGTCCGGCACCCCTTCTTTTTCAAAAAATTCATACTTGCCTTCCATGCGTAAATGGGAAATCAGATCATAATCGGTCAATTTGAAAATCAAGAATTTGCCTCGACGATCAAAAGCGTGAAATTGTTGTCCTTTTAGCATCGCTGCAAAAATCGGTACTTCTGGAGATTCAATGATCCGGGGCCAACGAATCTCCATTTCTTTGATCGTTTTATTTAAAATCAGTTTCTCTAGTCCTCTGCGAACTGTTTCCACTTCTGGTAATTCCGGCACAACATTTCACCTCATTTATTTTGCTTCATACCACGTTTTGCCCCAGTTACTATCTGTCAACAATGGCACATGCAGTGAGACAGCATTTTCCATGACTTCTTTGACAAGAGCATCTAAGCGTTCTAATTCATCTTCTGGTACTTCGAAGACAAGTTCATCGTGGACTTGTAAAAGCATCGTTGCTTGTAATTTTTCTTCCTTTAGACGACGATCCAAATCGATCATGGCAATTTTCAAAATATCTGCGGCACTGCCTTGGATCGGTGTATTGATTGCTGTACGTTCCGCGAATGTCCGCAAATTAAAATTGCGGGAATTGATATCTGGTAAATAGCGGCGACGATGATACAATGTTTCCACATAGCCTTTGTCTTTCGCTTCACGGACAACTTCTTCCATATAAGTTTTGACCCCTGGATATTTTTCAAAGTAGGTATCAATATATTGCTGCGCCGCTTTGCGAGTGATCCCAAGATTTTGGGAGAGTCCATAATCAGAGATACCATAAACGATCCCAAAGTTGACCGCTTTTGCTTGACGTCGCATGTTTGGTGTAACTTCTTCTGGAGTGGAGATCCCAAAGACTCGCATAGCGGTACTTGAATGAATATCTTGTCCTTCTACAAAGGCCGCTTTTAAATGCTCATCATTCGAGATATGGGCTAAAACCCGCAGCTCGATCTGAGAATAATCCGAAGAATAAATGACCCAATCTTTGGCTCTTGGAACAAAGGCTTCTCGAATTTTCCGCCCTTCTTCTAATCGGATTGGGATATTCTGCAGATTTGGATCAACGGAACTCAAACGTCCAGTTTGTGTTAAAGTCTGTACGTAACGGGTATGGACTTTGCCATCTCCTTGAATCACTTTAAGCAGTCCTTCCACATAGGTGGATTGGATTTTGGCAATTTGACGATAGATCAAAATGTCTTCGACGATCGGTGCCTGTTCCTTCAACTGTTCCAAAACATCCACTGCTGTCGAATAGCCAGTCTTGGTTTTTTTAATGACTGGAAGCCCCATCTTTTCAAATAAAATCACACCTAATTGTTTTGGCGAATTTAAATTGAACTCTTCGCCAGCTTCTTGATAAATCTTTTGTTCGATTTCATGCAAACGTTCTGCAAATTCGCCCTTCATCTGATGCAAACGAGAAGCGTCCACGCGAATCCCAGTGATTTCCATCTCTGCTAAAATTTTTGATAATGGCAATTCCATATCAGTAAAGAGTGCAGTCTGATTTTTCTCTGCTAGCTCTTTCGCCAAACGGACAGAAAGGTAGTTGATCGCCGCAACTTTTCGAGCTAAATGAGCGAAAAAGACTTCTTCATCTGCCGGTAGTCCTCGTTTCGCACCTTTGCCATAGATAGCTTCGTCCGATTGAATCGCATCAAATCCATAATGCTTAGCAACACCAGCAATATCATTATTTGAATCATTGGTATCTAGCAAGTAAGCAGCTAATAATGTATCAAAGACAATCCCTTGTGGTGCAGCCGCATAACGATTCAGCGCCACATACGTTCGTTTTGCATCATAGACTTTCTTCTGTGAAGAGGCATTTTTTAGCCAAGCAATAAAATACTCATTTTCAAAGAGATCATCTTGATTGGTCACATAAATTTTTTGCTGATTCCCCCAAGCGACACCAACGATATCTTCTAAATGATAGTTATCGCCCAGCATCTCGATATAAAGAGCCATATCCTCAGTAAACATTTCCGGAGTGACCTCTGTTACAACGTCAAAAAGAATATCTTCCATTTCTTCCGGTTCAGTCACCACATTTAATTTTTCCAAGAAAGAATTGAAGTTCATTTCTTGATAGAATGGAATCAATTTATCCAGATCTTTTCCTTCGTACTTCAATGAATCAATGGCCACATCCACTGGCGCATCCACATCGATCGTTGCCAATTTTTTTGACAAAAAGGCTGTCTCTTTATCATTGAGCAAGTTTTCTTTCATCTTGCTTGGTTTCATCTCATCGATATGCTCGTAGATTCCTTCAACTGAACCATATTCTTTCAAAAGTTTGATGGCCGTCTTTTCACCGATTTTTGTGACACCGGGAATGTTGTCAGAGGCATCTCCAGCTAATCCTTTCATATCAATGATCTGTAATGGCGCTAAACCATCATATTTTTCTGCAACGTGTTCTGGCGTATAACTTTCGATCTCGCTGACACCCTTTACTGTGATATCAACCTTCACATGGTCGGTAGCCAATTGGGTCAAATCGCGATCTCCAGATAATACCACAACATCAAATTGCTCTTTGTCAACTTTTTGTGCCAATGTGCCGATAATATCATCCGCTTCATAATTGTCCAGTTCATAATACTGAACACCTAAAGCGGTGATCAATTCGCGAATATAGGGCATTTGTTCCTTGAATTCTCCAGGCGTTTTTGAACGGCCGCCTTTATATTCCTCATACAACGCAGTCCGAAAAGTTGTTTTGCCCGCGTCGAAAGCCACCAGGACATGAGTTGGCTGTTCTTTTGCCATTACATTTTCAAACATGGTGTGAAAAGCGTAAATCGCATTGGTATGCAAACCATTGTTGTTTTTAAAACGTTCCAATGAATTGTGCAGTGCAAAAAAAGCCCGAAATGCGACACTATTTCCGTCAACTAGCAATAATTTATTTTTTGTCATTTGAATAACTCCTCACCTCAAAAGTTCTCTCTTATTCTATCAAAGAAATCCATGAAAAGCGATGGATTGCCTTTGTTCGATTAAGCCAATTGCAAAAAAAAATGCGAGTTTCCTCGCATTTCCTCATTAGTTGTTTTTACCAAAGATTCGCAAAATCGCTAAGAACAAGTTGATAAAGTCAAGATACAACTGTAATGCCATGAAGACAGCCATTCCAGTATTTGCTTGGCCATTCGTTGCTTGGTATAGATTACGGATCTGTTGGTTGTCATAGGCAGTGATTCCCATAAAGACAAATACTGTCACGATCGACAAGAAAAAGTCAACTG